>Ga0136622_10000833_pt1 | contig 12762 bp, 8 predicted proteins | sample AntDrymUQ4482106_2_FD_104803 | JGI IMG/M metagenome (GOLD analysis project Ga0136622, IMG submission 104803) | Polar desert sand microbial communities from Dry Valleys, Antarctica - metaG UQ448 (21.06) | ecosystem: Environmental > Terrestrial > Soil > Desert | place: Antarctica: Dry Valley...
CTGCTGTGCTTCGTCCAGACCGACGCGGTGCTCGCCGCAGAGACCGCCGAGCTGCTGCTCGGCGTCTGCGTCAAGCGCTCCTTCGAGCGCATCTCCGTCGACGGTCAGCTCTCCACGAACGACGCCGCGCTGCTGATGGCATCGGGCGCGAGCGGCGTGATCGTCGAGCCCGAGTCCGACGACGAGCTGCGCTTCGGCGAGGCGCTCGATTACGCGCTGCGCCGCCTGGCGCTGCAGATCGTCGGCGACGGCGAGGGCGCCGCGCGCACCGGGCGGGTGCACGTCCACGGCGGGCACGAGCCGACCGTCGAGCGTGTCGCGCGCGCGATCGCGAACTCGCCGCTGGTCAAGGCGGCGCTCAACGGCGGCGACCCGAACTGGGGCCGCATCGCCCAGGCCGTCGGCGCCGCGATTCCGGGGCCGGGGCCGCTGCCCTTCGACATCTGGATCGAGGGCGTGCACGTGTGCGCCGGCGGCGTGGCGGTGCCGCACGACGTGGCGGAGCTGACCGCTGCGGTCTCGCGCGACGAGGTCGAGTACGTCGTCGGGCTGCCGGGCGAGGGTGTCGAGACCGAGGTCTTCTTCTCCGACCTCTCGCACGAGTACGTGCGGATCAACGCGGAGTACACGACATGAGAGATCTGGGGACTTTGCTCGAGGCGCTCCCGTACATCCGGGAGTTCCACGGCAGGACGGTCGTGATCAAGTACGGCGGCGCGGCGATGGAGGACCCGGCGCTGCGTGAGGACTTCGCGCGCGACGTCGTGCTGCTCAAGTACGTCGGCATGAACCCGATCGTCGTGCACGGCGGCGGGCCGGAGATCACCCGCTACATGAAGCTGCTCGACCTGCCGGTCGAGTTCGTCGGCGGCCTGCGCGTCTCGGACTCAGACACCGTCGAGATCGCCAAGATGGTGCTCGTCGGCAAGGTCAACAAGGACATCGTCCTGCGCCTCGGCCGCCACGGTCAGCCCGCGGTCGGGCTCTGCGGCGACGACGGGCTGCTCTTCCGTGTCGCCACGACGGCAGGGCCCGAGGGCGAGGACATCGGCTATGTGGGCCGGATCGAGCGCATCGACACCGGCGTGATCAGGCACGTCGCGGAGGACTACATCCCGGTGATCGCGTCCGTGGGCGCCGATCGCCACGGCCGCTCGCACAACGTCAACGCCGACGAGGCCGCGGGCGCCGTGGCACGGGCGATGGGCGCGTACAAGGTGATCTTCCTGACCGACGTCCCGGGTTGGCTGCGCGACCCCGGCGACCCGAGCTCGGTGATCTCCGAGTCGACCGCGGACGAGGTCGAGGCCGCCCTGCCCTCGCTCGCCGGCGGGATGCGGCCGAAGCTCGAGGCGTGTCTCAACGCGATCCACGGGGGCGTCGCAAACGCGCACATCCTCGACGGCCGCGTGCCCCATTCGCTGCTGCTCGAGCTGTTCACGGACGCCGGCATCGGCACCAAGCTGCGCCCTGCCTCGTGAGCGGCGCGCTGATCGAGAACTACGCGCGTTTCCCCGTGGAGTTCGCGCGCGGGGCGGGCGCGACGCTGTGGGACGCCGACGGCAACGAGTACCTCGACTTCCTCGCCGGCATCTCGGTCTGCAACGTGGGCCACTGCCACCCGCGCGTCGTCGCGGCGATCGCGGCGCAGGCGCGGACGCTCATGCACGTCTCCAACCTCTACTCCAACCGGCCGATGGTGGAGCTCGCCGAGCGCCTGTCGGCGTGTTCGCTCGGCGGCCGCGTGCTGTTCGCCAACTCCGGCGCGGAGGCCAACGAGGCGGCGCTCAAGCTCGTGCGCAAGGCCCGGCCCCGGGGGGAGATCGTGGTTCTGCACGGCGGCTTTCACGGCCGCACCTACGGCGCGTTGTCGGCGACGTTCCAGGAGTCCAAGCAGGCTCCGTTCGCACCGCTGGTGCCGGGCTTCGTGCCGGTGCAGCGCGATCCCGCTGCGCTCGACGCCGCCGTCGGCGAGCAGACCGCCGCCGTGCTGCTGGAGCCGATCCAGGGCGAGACGGGCGTCAACGTGCTGTCCGGGGAGCTGCTCGCCGCCGCGCGCGCGGCCTGCGACCGTAGCGGCGCCGCGCTCGTGTTCGACGAGGTGCAGACCGGGATGGGGAGGACCGGCACGCTCTGGGCCTACGAGGCGACCGAGGTGGTGCCCGACGCGATCACGGTCGCCAAGGCGCTGGCGGGCGGGTTGCCGGCGGGCGCCCTGATCACGGGCGAGCGGCTCGCCGGAGTGTTCGCACCCGGCGACCACGGGTCCACGTTCGCGGGCGGTCCCGTGATCGCCGCCGCGGCCAATGCCGCGCTGGACGTGCTCGACGACCCGGCGCTGCTGCGGCGCGTGCGCGAGCTCGGTCGGTTGCTGGCCGAGTCGCTGCGCGAGCTACCCGGAGTGTTGGAGGTGCGCGGTCGCGGCCTGATGATCGCCGCCGACGTCGACCGCTCGGCGCCCGACGTGGTCAGTCGCGCGCTGCACGAGCAGCGGCTCGTGATCAACGCAACCGGGCCGCAGACGCTGCGCTTCCTGCCGCCGCTGATCGTCGAGCGCTCGCACGTCGACGACGCGCTGGCGCGGCTGGCGCCGCTGCTGTCGTAGTCTGGCGCCCCTCATGACCGACCAGCCGCGCGATCCCGCCACCGAGGTCCACCGCATCGCCGATCCGTCCGCGACCCGCGTCGCGTCCTATCTGGCGCTGCGCGAGGAGGTCGGGCGCGTGCTGCTGCTCTACTCCGGCGGCCTCGACACGAGCGTGATGCTGAAGTGGATCCAGGACGAGTACGAGGCGGAGGTCGTCGCGCTGACGGTCAACCTCGGCCAGCCCGGGGAGGACTACGAGGTCGTCAAGGGCAAGGCGCTGCGGCTCGGCGCGCTCGACTGCCACGTCGTCGACGCGCGCGAGGAGTTCGCACGCGAGTACGTCCTGCCCGCGATCAAGGCGAACGCCGACTACGGCGACGGCTATCCGCTCTTCACCGCGCTCGGGCGCCCGCTGATCGCCAAGCTCGCGGTCGAGTACGCGCGCAAGACCGGCTGCGACACGATCGCGCACGGCTGCACCGGCAAGGGCAACGACCAGGTCCGGATCGAGGGCACGATCGCGACGCTCGCGCCCGAGCTGAAGGTGATCGCCCCCGTGCGCTCCTGGGCGATGGGCCGCGACGAGGAGCTCGCCTACGCGCGCAAGCACGGTATCCCCGTCAAGGGCGGCACCGAGAGCGCGCCGTACTCGATCGACGACAACCTCTGGGGGCGCTCCTCGGAGGGCAAGTGGATCGAGGATCTCGCGCACGCTCCCGACGACGACGTCTTCCAGCTCGTGACGCGGCCGGAGCTCGCTCCCGACGAGCCCCAGGTGGTCTCCGTCGAGTTCGAGGCAGGTACCCCGGTGGCGCTGGACGGCGAGCGCCTCGGCCTCGTCGAGCTGATCGAGCGCGCGGCGGCGATCGGGATGCGCCACGGCGTCGGGATCGTCGACCACATCGAGGACCGGATCGTCGGCCTGAAAGTGCGCGACATCTACGAGGTGCCGGCCGCCGCGATCCTGCTGACCGCGCACAAGGAGCTCGAGCGCCTCTGCGGCACGATCCACCAGAACCAGTTCAAGCCGGCGCTCGACCAGAAGTGGGCCTACCTCGTCTACGCCGGCCTGTGGTGGGAGCCGCTGCGCGAGGACATCGAGGCCTACACCGAGCACGTCAACCGGCTCGTCACGGGCACGATCGGCCTCAAGCTCTTCAAGGGCAGCGTCCGCGTGGTGACGCGCGCGAGCCCCAACGCCGTCTACGACGCGCAGCTCGCGTCGTTCTCGGAGTCGGGCGGGCTGTTCTCCCAGCAGGCATCGCCGGGGTTCATAGAGCTCTGGTCGCTGCAGTCGCGCATGGCCCGACGGTTGCGCGAGGCCGACCGCCGCTAGGCTGCGGACATGCTCTACACGCTGCTCGGCAAGCTCACCTGGAAGGGTGCGAAGTGGTTCCTACACCGCAAGTACGGGGCGGCGATGGTGCCCAAGCCGCTGCTCGCGGGCGGATTGCTGCTGGCGATCCTCGGCGTGGCGCTGGCAACGCGCCAGCGCGGCGGCGAGGGCTGATCGCTCCGCGGCGCAGCGGACGCCGCGCCGTCTGAGACGATTGGTGGCGGTGAAACGCCCGACCCCTGTGCCCGCGCTCGACGGCCTCGCGATCGAGGCGGTCGAGTGGCTCCCGTCCGGGTCCGACGCCGGCCTCGTGCGCGTGCGCGGGCGCTGGAGCGACACGGGACGGCGTGAGCCAGAGCTGCCGGCGCTGCTCGTGCGGCGCGACGCCGAGTCGCGGCGCTTCGAATCGCTGCCAGACGCGCGCTTCGGCCGCGATCCCGCTCTGTGGCGCGCGACGTATCTCGTGCCCGCGGTGTTGATGGAGCCGGCACCGGACGAGCTCGCTCTCGCCTGGGACAGCGGCGCCCGCGCGCTGCTGCCCGCTCCCGAGCGCGGGTTTGAGCCGCCGCAGGCAGCCCCGCCCGCCGTGGCCGACCCGGTGGAGGAGCCCGGCGGCGAGGTCATCGACCGCGCCGTCATGGCGGAGCGCCGGGCGCGCCGTGCCGAGGCGGCCGAGCGCGCCCAGGCGCAACGGGCTGCCGAGGCGCTGAAGGCGGTCGAGGTGCTGGAGCTGCGCGGTGGCGAGCTGGAGCGGCGGCTCGAGGCGCTCCAGGCGGCAGAACCCGCGACGTCCGCGCCGGAGGGCGCCGGCCGTCCGGCAGATCCTGGCGCGTCGTCGGCGGCGGTGCAGGAGCGCTCGGAGCCGCAGCCCGGGCCTGGGCTTCCAGCCGCGAACCCACACGCGGAGGCGCTGACCGCCGCCGTGGCGACGGTCAAGCGGCTGCGCGGCGAGCTCGGTGAGCAGCGCCGGCGCCTGCGCAAGAGCGAGCTGCTGCGGGCGGCCGACGCCGTGGCGCTCGCGAGCCTGCGCGAGCAGGAGGGCCGCGTGCAGCTGCTCGAGCAGCAGTTCGCCGCGAGCCGGGGCGAGCTGGCACGGGCGCTCGCGAGCGCCGAAGCGGCCACGGCCGAGGCGCACACGGCGCGCGCGCAGGCGGCGGAGCAGGTCGCGCTCGCGCAGCAGCGCGCCGCGACCGACGCCGCCTCTGTGCGCGCGCGCACAGCGGACGAGCTCGCCGCGATCGGCGACGAGCTGACCCGCGTGCGCTCGGGAGTGGCGAGCGTGCGCCGGCACGCCGCCGAGCGCGCCGCGGGCCTCGAGCGCCGCCTGTCCGAGCTCGACAGCGCCCTGGACGCCGAGCGCCGGGCACGCGCCGGCGCCGAGACCGGGCTCGAGACCGCCCAGGGAGCGCTCGCCGCCGCGGCGGCGGCGAACGACGCCGAGGCCGTCGCCCGCGCGGCGCTCGAGGAGGAGCTCGACCGCGACCGCGCGGCGCGGGCGACGCTCACCGCGGCCCTTGTGTCCGCGCGGGCGGAGCTCGCGCAGGCTCACTCCCAGCTCGACGCGGCTCGACCGTTGCGGGGCAAGCTGGTGCAGGCCCGTGAGCAGGCCCGCGTCGAGGCAGCGGTCGCGCAGGCCGAGCTGGCAGCGGCGCGTGACCGGGCGCATCGCGCCGAGGCCGAGCTGGCGGACGCGCGCGTTCGGCTCAGAGCCGCCCATGCCCGGATAGCCGAGCTCGAGCGCGCGCCGCGCAGTCAGAGCGGCGCCCTCCTCGACCGGATCGCCGAGCGCGGGCAGGGCGCCGACAGCGGCGCCCGCGAGCAGGCGGACCTGGAGGGCCAGGTGCGCGCCCGCGCCGACGACGACGCGGTTCCCGCGGCGCCTGCGCCGGTCGATGAGCCGCACGAGTTCTCAAGGAACCTCGACGCTGCGGCGGCCGCGCTGCGGGCGCGATCGCCCCGCGAGCCGGCGACGGCGCCGGTGGGCGACGCTGGTGCCGGAACCCGGCGCGAGCACCCCCGGCTGCGCGAGGCGCTGATCAGGCTGGCGCACGACGATCCGCGCACCGCCGCCCGCCTGCTGCTCGCGCTCGTGCCGGTCCAGAGCGCGCTCGTCGCAGCTCCGCTGGAGTTCGACCTGACGATCCACGGCGCGGGAACCTACGCGATCAGCATCGACGCGCGGCGGGCTGCCGCACGACCGCTGCGCGAGCCGCGGGCGCGCGACCAGGCGGCCTTCCACGTGGCGGCCGACGTCGTGACGCTCGCGGAGCTGCTCGCCGGGGTGCAGAAGCGCATGGGTCGCTGGATCGGCTCGGTCAAGGTGCACGGCCGCCGGCGGGCGGCCGAGGCGCTGCGGGACGCACTCGTGGGCGCGGACCTCGACCTGGCGGCCGCCGCACGCGCGGGCGCCGAGCTCGAGCCCGACCTCGTCTGGCGCACCCTCGCCCATGCGATCGACCCCTCCTGGACGCGGGGTCACACGTTCACCATCGCCCAGGAGATCACCGACCCGCGTCCGCTGAGCTGGTACATCGCGGTGCGCGACGGGGCGCCGGTGACGGTCGGGCGGCGCGCGCCTGCGCAGCCGCCGGACGCCAGCGTGGCGATGTCGCGCGCGGCGTTCGCCGCCCTGCTCCGCGCCGCTCCGGCGCCGGCCGCCGGGCGTCCGACGGTGCGCGGCGATCGCGCCGCCGTGGCGACGCTCAAGGCCTGGACCGATCGCGCGCAGGGACGCGGCGCCTGACCCGCGGCGGCGTTTCCCGCAGCTTGCGGGGACGCTGCCGGGATGCTCGCGGCGCCGTCCGATCCGGGATCTAGCCTTCGCCGTCCGTGAGCACGCCGACCGCCGCCCACCTGCACGTCCACTCGGAGTACTCGCTGCTCGACGGCGCGTGCAAGATCGACCAGCTCGCCGCACGCGCCGCGGAGCTCGGCCAGCCGGCCCTGGGCCTCACCGACCATGGCGTGATGAACGGCGCCGTCGAGCTCTTCAAGGCGTGCAGGAAGCACGGCATCAAGCCGATCCTCGGCCTGGAGGCGTACTTCGTCGACGATCGCTCGGTCCGCGACGGCAAGCTCGAGCGCAACCACCTCACCCTGCTGGCGCGCGACGACGAGGGCTTTCGCAACCTGACCAAGCTCTCCAGCGCCGGCTTCCTCGAGGGCCTGCACCGCGGCAAGCCCGGCGTCGACATGGAGTTGCTCGCGCGCCACGGGCGCGGCGTGATCGCGCTCTCGGGCTGCCTGGCGTCACGCGCCAGCCGCCGGATCGTCGACGGCCGGCCGCAGGAGGCACGCGCGCACCTGGATGACCTCGTCGCGGCCTTCGGGCCCGAGAACGTCTACTTCGAGGTACAGCGCAACGGGATCGCCGAGCAGGAGCAGGTCAACGAGGCGATCGTGAAGTTCGCGCGCGAGATGGGGCGACCGCTCGTCGCGACCGCCGACGTCCACTACCTGCGGCGCGAGGATCACCAGCACCACGCGGCGCTGCTCTGCGTGCAGACGAAGTCGACGCTCGCGGCGCCGAAGCTGTCCTTCGACACGAACGAGTTCTACCTCAAGAGCTCCGAGGAGCTGGCGCAGTCGTTCTCCGACCTGCCCGAGGCGATTGCCTCGACCGTCGAGATCGCCGAGCGCTGCGCCGTGTCGATCGAGCTCGGCGGCCAGCTGATCCCCCGCTTCGAGACGCCGGACGGGGAGCCCGAGGGCGAGTGCCTGCGCGCGCTGGTGACGGCCGGCCTGCGGCTGCGCTACGGCGACCCGATTCCGGCCGAGGCGCGCGACCGCGCCGAGCTGGAGCTCGGGGTGATCGACAGCATGGGCTTCAACGCCTACTTCCTGATCGTGCACGACTTCGTCGCCTTCGCGAAGCGGTCGGGCATCGCAGTCGGTCCGGGTCGCGGCTCTGCGGCGGGCTCGATCGTCGCGTACTGCCTGGCGATCACGGATGTCGACCCACTGCGCTACGGCCTGCTCTTCGAGCGCTTCCTGAATGCCGAGCGCGTGTCGATGCCCGACATCGACATCGACTTCTCCGTGCGCGGGCGCGAGCGTGTGATCCGCTACGTGACCGAGAAGTACGGTGCCGACCGGGTGGCGCAGATCATCACGTTCGGCAAGATGTTCCCGCGTGCCGCCACCCGCGACGCGGCGCGCGTGCTCGGGCACGAGTACGCGATCGGGGATCGGCTCGCGAAGCTTATCCCCGACCCGCAGCAGGGCCGCCCGCCGAGCTTCGCCGACTGCCTGGCGCCCGGCGCGGAGCTCGCGAACGAGGTCGCAAGGGATCCGACCGCGAAGCAGATCGTCGACGTGGCGCAGGGGCTCGAGGGGATCGTCCGTAACGCCTCGATCCACGCCGCCGCCGTGGTGATCTCGGACCGCCCGCTGACCGACATCGTGCCGCTGCAGCTCGCCGACGCGGGGGTGGGGGAGGACGGCGCGAAGGTCTACCGCACCGTTACGCAGTTCTCGATGAAGCCGATCGAGGAGATCGGCCTGCTCAAGATGGACTTCCTGGGCCTGCGCAACCTCGACGTGATCGAGGACGCTCTGGACGTGATCGAACGCTCCACAGGGGAGCGCGTCGACATGACGACGCTGCCGCTCGACGACGAGAAGACCTACGCGATGATGGCCTGCGGCGACGCGGTCGGGGTCTTCCAGTTCGAGTCCGAGGGCATGCGCGAGGCGCTCAAGAAGGTCCAGCCGACCGAGTTCGAGGATCTCGTGGCGCTCGTGGCGCTGTACCGGCCCGGTGCGATGGACCAGATCCCCACATACGCGCGCGGCAAGCGCAATCCCGAGACGGTGCAGTACATCGACGACCGGCTGCGCCCGATCACGCAGCCGACGAAGGGCGTGATCCTCTATCAGGAGCAGTCGATGCAGATCGCCAAGGCGCTCGCCGGCTTCTCCGGTCCCAAGGCGGACGACCTGCGCAAGGCGATCGGCAAGAAGAACCGCGCCGCGATGGCCGAGCTGCGACCCGAGTTCTTCGAGGGCTGCCGCGCGTCAGGCACGGCACCGGACGTGATCGAGGCGCTCTGGGCGGTCAACGAGAAGAGCGCCGACTACTCGTTCAACCGCTCGCACGCGGCCTGCTACGCGCTGATCTCCTACCGCACCGCTTGGCTGAAGGCGAACTTCCCGGCCGAGTACATGGCCGCGCTGATCTCCTCCGTGATGGACACCAAGGACAAGGTGCCGTTCTTCGTCAACCAGGCGGAGAGCATGGGGATCGAGATCCTGCCGCCGGACGTGAACCTGTCCGACCACGAGTTCGTCGTGGACGCAGGCAACATCCGCTTCGGGCTTGACGCGGTCAAGGGCGTGGGCTTCGCCGCCGTGGAGGCGATCAGGGCCGCGCGAGCCGATCGGCCGTTCACATCGCTGTGGGACTTCTGCGAGCGCGTCGATGGCCGGTCCGTCAACAAGAAGGCGATCGAGGCGCTGGTCAAGTGTGGCGCCTTCGGCTCCACCGGCGCCACCCGCCGCGGGATGCTCGAGGTGCTCGAGTCGGCTCAAGCCGCCGGTCAGAAGGCGCAGCTCGACGCCCAGATCGGCCAGGGCTCGATCTTCGACCTGGGCGACCTCGGCGGCCCTGAGCCGGCGACCGGCTCGCGTTTCGCCGGCCCGACGCATCCACCGATCCCAATCCGCGAGTTCGAGCGCGCCGAGCTGCTGGCGATCGAGAAGGAGTCGATCGGGCTGTTCATCACCGAACACCCGCTCAAGCGCGTGCGTGAGGCGCTGCGCGCCAAGGGCGACACGCACTGTCCTGACGTGCGAGCGCGCCGCGACGGGGAGTGGGTCAAGGTCGGAGGCATGATCTCCGCATCGAAGAAGATCAGGACGCGCTCCGGTTCGACAGTGATGTTCGCGACGCTCGACGACCTCGACGGCCAGGTCGAGCTGCTGGTGTTCGAGAAGGTGATCCTCGCCAGCGAACCGGCGCTGCAGCCCGACCAGATCGTGCTCGTGCGCGGCACCGTGGACCACGGCGAGAACGGCAAGGTCTGCGTCAAGGTCGCCGATGTCACGCCGTTCGACCCCTCCGACGCGGAGATCGAGCGTGCCCGCAGCCAGGCGGTGGCGCTCGCCGCCGCGCGTGCGCCGCGGCCACTGCACCTGCGTGTCGACGCGGGCCGCCTGCCGGCGTCGGTGATCGAGGAGCTCAAGCGGATCTTCGGCGACTTCCCCGGCGAGTCCGAGATCGTGCTCGAGGTCCACACGCGCACCGGCCTGCGCCGGCTGCGCTTCGGCGACGAGTTCAGGGTTGCCGGCCGCAACGCTGCGTTGAAGGCCGAGCTCGACCGGGTGCTTGGAGCGGCGGTGCTGCCGCCCGCGGTCGCGGCGCCAGCCTGAGGCTCAGCGCCGGGCAGCCAGGCCCTCGTCGCGCAGCGCAAACGCATCCTCGATGTCGTCGCGGTCCACTCCTTTGCCCTTGGCGCCCGGACCCTCGAGCACGCACGCGATCCCCTCGAAACGTGGCTCGGACAGGAACGCGGCGCAGCCGGCGCGCCCGAGCTCGCCGTCGCCGAGGTTCGCGTGACGATCGCGGTTGGAGCCAAGCGGGGTCATCGAGTCGTTGACGTGCAGCGAGCCGAGTCGAGCCAGGCCGACGACGCGGTCGAACTCGTCGAGCACGTCCGCCAGCGCTTCGGCGCTGCGGACGTCGTAGCCCGATGCGAGCAGGTGGCAGGAGTCGAGGCAGATCCCCAGCCGCGCGTCACCGCCCGCGACCTCGAGCAGCCGCGCGAGCTCCTCGAACGAGCGCCCCAGCGTGCCGCCCGCACCGGCGGTGTTCTCCAGATGCAGCGGGCAGCCTTCGGACTCCGCGAGCGCCTCGGCGATCACCGCTCCCGCGCGGTCGAGCGCCGCGCCCGCCTCGCCGCCGTCCTTGAGCGCCGAACCGGGGTGCAAGATGACGGCGTTCGCCCCCAGCGCAGAGCCGGCGCGCAAGGACGCGGTCAGCGAGGTGTGCGACTTCGTGCGGATCTCCGCGTCCTCGGAGGCGCAGTTGAGCAGGTAGACCGCATGGATCAACAGTGCGTCGACGTCGGAATCCGCGATCGCCGCACGGAACTCGGCGACCTCCTCGGTGGAGTACTCGCGCGGCTTCCACTGGCGCGGGTTCTGGTTGAAGATCTGGATCGAGCGCGCGCCGCGCTCGACCCCGCGCTCGACGGCCTTCCCCGGCCCGCCGGCGGGGGAGACGTGGACACCGATCAGCATGGCGACGGGCGGTTCTAGCATGCTCTGAGACCATGCGCGTCCGCTTCGCCCCCTCCCCGACCGGTGCCCTGCACATCGGCGGCGCCCGCACGGCACTGTTCAACTGGCTGCTCGCGCGCGGCGCCGGCGATGGCGCCGAGCTCGTCCTGCGGATCGAGGACACGGACCGCGAGCGCTCCACGCCGGAGAACGTGGAGCAGATCTTCGAGGCGCTGGTCTGGCTCGGGCTTGACTGGGACGGCGAGCCGGTCTTCCAGTCGAGCCGCGCGGAGCGTCACGCCGAGGTCGTCGAGCAGCTGCTGGCAGGCGGCCACGCCTACCGCTCGACCGCCGGCCCGGAAGCGGTCAAGGAGTTCAAGCAGGCCAACGCGAACCGCGGCTTCCGCGGCTCGGATGAGTCGACGGGAGCGGTCCGGCTGCGCGTCCCGAACGTGGGCTCGACGACCGTGGTCGACGTCGTGCGCGGCGAGACGTCGTTCGAGAACGCGCTGCAGGACGACCTCGTGATCGCGCGCGCCGACGGCTCGCCGCTCTACCACCTGGCGGTCGTCGTCGATGACCACGATGCCGGGATCACGCACGTGGTGCGCGGCGCCGACCACTACTCCAACACCCCCAAGCACGTGCTGATCCAGCAGGCGATGGGGGCCGGCACACCGGTCTTCGCGCACCTGCCGCTGCTCCACGGTCCCGACGGCAAGAAGCTCTCAAAGCGCCACGGCGCAGCCTCGGTGCAGGAGTTGCGCGACCGCGGGTACCTGGCGGAGGCAGTGCGCAACTACCTCGCGCTGCTCGGCTGGGGGTTCGACGAGGAGACGACGTTCTTCACGACGGACGAGCTGCAGCGCCATTTCTCGCTCGAGCACGTCTCAAAGTCGCCCGCCGTGTTCGACGAGCAGAAGCTGCGCTGGATGAACGGTCGCTACGTGCGCGAGCTCGGCCTCGACGACCTGACCGGGCGGCTCGAGGCGCGCACGGGTCAAGCAGGACTGCGCGACGCCGTCGCGATCACACAGGAGAAGATCTCGACCCTGGATGAGTTCTGGCCGCTCGCGCGCGCGTTCTTCGAGGAGCCCGTGCCCGACGCGGCGGCGCAGGAGAAGTTCCTCGCACCCGAGTCCGGCGCCGCGGCGCTCGCGGTGGCGCGGTCCGCGTTGTCAGACGTCGAGGAGCCGTGGGGCGTCGAGGCGGTCGAGGCGGCGCTGCGAGCCGCCGTCGAGCGCTCCGGGATGAAGGCCAAGCAGGTGTTCCAGCCGCTGCGAGTCGCCCTGACGGGAACCACGATCTCGCCGGGGATCTTCGAGACCGTGGCGCTGATCGGGCGCGACGCGGCGCTGAAGCGGATCGACGGCGCAGTCGCCGCGCGCGGCGCCACCCGGTAGCGAGACGGCGCCCAAGCGGATCGACGGCGCACTTGCCGCGCGCGGCGCCACCCGATAGCCGAGGATCCACCCGCCGGCTATCGCGGCGCGCACGGTACGCCGGGGGCCACACCCGCCCGGCGCGGCTCCACGCCGACGGCACTTGATCGTGCGACTGCGGCTCAACCGCGCGTCCGTGTTTGCCGATAGGGCCGTAGGGCGTCTGCCGTCTAGGACCA
>Ga0136622_10000838_pt1 | contig 12718 bp, 13 predicted proteins | sample AntDrymUQ4482106_2_FD_104803 | JGI IMG/M metagenome (GOLD analysis project Ga0136622, IMG submission 104803) | Polar desert sand microbial communities from Dry Valleys, Antarctica - metaG UQ448 (21.06) | ecosystem: Environmental > Terrestrial > Soil > Desert | place: Antarctica: Dry Valley...
ACGCCTCCGGTAAGTCCGGCGAGAGCGGAATCGGCACGAACTTGGTGCTGTTCCGTCACGGAGTCTGACGCCGCCTCACAGCGCAGCATCGCGCAACCAGCGCTCCGCGCCCGCGACGCGGGTCTGACCCCGCGGTGCGCGGCGACGCTACGGGCGCTGCCCGAGGTAGGCCTGGAGCTGCGCCCAGAGGTGCTCCATCGTCGTCTCGCGCGCCGGGTGGAGGGGGTCGTACGACACGTAGTTGACGATGCGGACGATCCAGCCGTCGACGCCGAGATCGAGCACGTTGATGCAGGCGGGTGCCTGCTCGAAGGCCCCGAAGTACGTGCGGTCGCTCGTGAGGGCGTAGGAGAGGACGATGCGGTTCACGCCTCCGTGGAGCACTACGAGCGCCGTCTCCCAGTCGCGGGCAAGCAGGCGTTCGAATGCGGGGTGGACGCGGTCGAGCGCCTCCCCGAGCGACTCGCCGCCGAGAAACCGATCCCCTTCGTTCGTGACGCGAAGCGCGCCGATAAAAGCCTGCTCGAGCTCCTCCGGCGGGATCGCGTCGAGCCGGCCGCCGCGCCACTCCGACAGCTCCGGCCAGCGCTCGACCTCGTGGCCGGGCGCGACGAGCGCCGCCGTCTCGATCGTGCGTGGAAGGCCGCTTGCAACCACGAGGTCGAGGTCGATGCCGGCAAGCGCGCGCCGGGCGGACTCGGCCTGTTCGCGCCCTCTTGCCGTCAACGGCACCTGCTCCGGGTTCACTGGAGCGCCGGCGTCGTCGACGTACGACACCTCGGCGTGTCGCATGAGGTAGAGCCGGCGTCTCACTCGAACTTCGCCCTACTGATATTTGTCCAGGTGGCGCGGGTTCGACACGCGAAGTTTTGCTGCGACGAGTTCCTTCAGGATCGCGACGGCATCCTCCGGAATGTTCCCAGCGCGGATCCTCCGCGCCAGCTCCCAGTCCGCCTCGCGAGGAGGCGCTGTCGCCCAGAGCTCCCGCTCCGCGATGCCAAGGCCGTTGATGGCCACGAGCGTGCGGAACTTCAGCCGGTGATCGTCGAGAGTCGGCAGGATTTCCTCCTGCAGGAACTCGCGCACCGCTTCGGCGAGCTCCTGCGGTGTCGGAAGGTCATGCAGCACGAACGTTGCGTTCTCGGCGCGTTCCTCGCGGTGCGGAGCCGGAGGGGAAGGGTCGATGAGGTCGAGCAGCTCGTACTCCATCTCTGCGGCTAGCCGGCCCAGAACAGCAAGCTCGACGGAGCGTTCCTGGCCGTTCAGATGCCGGCGCGACTGCGTGAGGCAGCCCGTCGCCCACTTGACGTTGCCGAACACCTCCCAGACGAGCAACTCGTCGGCAGTGACCTCCCTGCCGGTCAGCTCGGCGTACCGTGCCAGGTAGGGCTCGAGCTCCCCGATGCCGCCCAGGTGTCGGTCGTCGGCGCCAAACCGCCATGCCCGCACGAGCGGCCACGCGAGGTCCTCGACCGGATCGGCGAGGTGCGCGAACTCCCAGTCGAGGACGGCGACGATCCCGTTCGCGTCGACGGCGATGTTGCCGATGCGCCAGTCTCCGTGCACCACGACGGCCTCTCGGTGCCTCGGCAGGCGCTCCTTGACCCAGTGCAGCCCGAGCTCGATCGCCGGGTGTGGCTCGCCGACCGAGTCGAGCTCCGCGTAGAAGCGCGCGACTGCGTCGCCCCGATCGAGGAACGGGAGGCGCTCCGGCGGGATCGCGTGGATCTTCGCGAGCTCCTCGGCCAGTTGGAGGTCAAGGCCGGGCGGAGGCTGCTTGACGATCCGTCGGCCGATCGTCTCCCCCCGAATCCGCTCCATCACGAACGCCTCCCGGCCCTCGACCTCGCCCAGGTAGGCGAGCGGCTCGGGCACCCTCACGCCCGCTTCGTGCGCGGCGCGGAGCACCTCGAACTCCTGCTCGAGCGTCAGCGTGCCCTGGTGGATCACGCCGCCCGACGCGCGCCGGATCAGCAGCTCCCGACCCTGCGAGTCGACCGCCCAGGCCTCCTTCGAAGCTCCTCCCGCGAGCAGCACGGCCCGCTCGACAGGGGCGTCGAGCGCTGCCGCGAACGCCTCCCTCAAAGCAGGAGCTCCGCCATTGTCCGGAGCGCCTCGACCTGCTTCGTCTGCACGATCAGCGTCGAGATGCCGGCCTCCCGCCAGACCTCGAGTCGCTCGGCGATGCGTTCTTTCGGACCGACGAGCGCGATCTCGTCGACGAGCTCGTCCGGAACGGCCACCGCTGCATCACCCTTCCGCCCACCGAGGTAGAGCTCCTGGATCTCGGTAGCGGCCGCCTCGAAGCCGTAGCGTTGGGTCAGCGAGTTGTAGAAGTTCTTGCCGCGCGCGCCCATTCCGCCCACGTAGAGCGCGAGCATCGGCTTCAGCATGTCGCGACAGGCCTGGACGTCGTCGTCGACGAGGACGGGGCAGAGCGGTGCGATCTGAAAGCCGTCCGCGGCGTTCTCGAGCGACGGCCCATGGATCTCCCGGAAGCGGTAGGGCGAGAAGAAGATCGGCAGCCAGCCGTCGGCGATCTCGGCCGCGAGCGCGACGTTCTTCGGTCCGATCGCTGCGAGGTAGATCGGCACCTCGCGTCGCAGTGGCTTCAGGATCAGCTTCAGCGGCTTGCCGAGCCCGGTCGCGTCAGCGCCGGAGTAGGGAATGTCGTAGTGCGGCCCGTGGTGCTCGACGGTCTCGCGCCGGAGGGCGGCGCGAACGATCTCGACGTACTCTCGCGTGCGGCCGAGCGGCTTCCCCCAGGGCACGCCGTGCCAGCCCTCGACGACCTGCGGCCCCGAGGTTCCGAGGCCGAGCAGGACGCGCCCGCCGGAGAGCTGGTCGAGCGTCGCCACTGTCATGGCCGTCAGCGCGGGCGTCCGCGCCGGCATCTGCATGATCGCGGTGCCGATCCCGATCCGCTCCGTCCGCGCCGCGATCCAGCTGGCGATCGTGACCGCGTCCGCCCCCCAGGCCTCCGACGTCCACACCGAGTCGAAACCGAGGCGATCCGCTTCCTCCCCGAGCGCAACGGCGCCGGCCGGATCGTCGTACCCCAGCTGCAGGCCGAGCTTCACGAGCCGATCCTACGCCGCGGTCTTCTGAGACGTGGCCCGAACGTCCACGTCCCAGGGTCTGTCCCCTGGCCCGAACGTCCACGTCCCAGGGTCTGTCCCCGGCACGTCCCGAGACGGTAGTCGTGGAGACGAGGCGCGCCTCGTCTTGCAGTGCTAGAGCTGCGGCACCATTCCCTGCGCGCCCTCGACGCGCGGCCCGGGAACGTTCGGGAAGCGGAAGAGCGTCGGCTCGCGGCCCGGCTGGCAGACCCAGGCCTGGCCCGTGCTCTCGCTTCGGCCGGCCAGCAGAACCGCCTCCGCGATCTGCTCGGGCTCCATCAGCGGGAAGCCGGCCGCGTCGAGCTCTGCCTGCACCGGCACGCTCATCGGGGTCCGCACGATCCCCGGACAGACGAGGTTGATGCGGATCCCGCGGGGCTCGAGTACCGGTGCCATCGAGCGGGCATAGCCGACGACTGCGTGCTTCGTCAGCACGTAGAGCGGATCGGATTCCATCGGAATCAGACCTGCGAGGGAGGCGGTGACGACGAAGACACTGCCCTCACGCATCCTCGGCGCGAGCGCCCGCACGCCGAAGACGACCCCGTCGATGTTGACGCCGAGGATCCGGCGGTAATCGGCCAGCGAACCGTCGCCGGCCGACAGCACGCCTGCGTTCAGGCAGACGAGGTCCGCCGGCTCAACGCTCTCCCAGGCCTCGAGGCTCGTGACGTCGAACCCACCGGCGAGGTCGAGGCCGAGCACGGATGCACCCTCCGCCTCGAGCGCGCCTACGATCGCCTGGCCGATCCCGCCGGCCGAGCCCGTCACCACCGCTGTCTCAAGAGTCTCTAACACAGTGAGGCCGCGCCGGCGGCATAGAGCTTCATTGTGTTAGAGGCTCTAAGGAACAAGCACGATCTTCCCGGTCGAGCGCCTCGATCCGATCAGCTCGTGCGCCTCGTTTGCCTGCTCGAGCGGGAACTCCGCACCCACGACCGGCCGGAGCGAGCCCCGCCGCCAGAGCGCCAGCAGCTCCGCCGCCTCCTGCTGGACGAGCTTCGGCTGGAAGCCCATCAGCCGGCCGAGGTAGAAGCCCTGCGCGCCGATGTTGCGACCGACGAGGCGCGCGGGATCGACCTGCTCCCACGATCCTCCGGCGAAGCCGATCGCGATCGCGACGCCGAGCGGTCGCAACGCCTTCAGGCAACTCGCGAACACCGGCCCGCCGACCAGGTCGAACGCGACGTCGATGTCGTCGAGCTCGCCGATCTCCTCGTAGGAGACCGTCCGCTGCGCGCCCAGCTGACGGGCGAGCTCGCGCTTCTCCTCCGATCCCGCGGCCGCCGTGATTGTCGCTCCGGCGAAGGTTGCGATCTGAATCGCCGCCGTCCCGACCCCGCCGGCCGCGGCGGTGACGAGGACGTTCGAGTCGGGGTGCAGGCGGGCTTGTCTCCTCAGTGGGATCGACGCCGTCAGGTACGTGGTCAGGAAAGACGCTCCCTCGGCGTAGCTCGCGGTGTCCGGCAGGTCGAAGACCCACTCGTCGTCGACAGCGGCGCGCTCGGCGTAGCCACCGCCAGAGTGCCGTACAAACGCGAGCACCCGCCTTCCGTCCAGGTCGCCTGCGACCTCGCTGCCGAGGATCGTGGGCAGCGGCGGCGGTTGCGGATAGCGGCCGACCTGCATCAGCACGTCGGCGAAGTTGATCCCGGCGGCGCGCACGTCGACGAGGGACTGGCCCGCGGCCACGACCGGATCGGCCACGTCGTCGACCGACAGTGGCTCGCCGATCGCATGGAGGACTGCCGCCCGCATCAGTGGGTCTCCCGGTGACCGTTCGGCGTCGATGGCGCGTGAGCTGCAAGCGATGTCAGGACACAGGGAGCGTCCATACCGGTTGGTATGGACGCGACTGAGGACGACGCAGCGCGCCGCAGATGACGCATCAGCGGCGCCTTAACTGTTGCCGGAAGGCCCACTTACTCATCGACCCGTGAACTGCGGCGTGCGCTTCTCGAGAAAGGCCATCACGCCCTCGGCGCCGTCCTCGCTCCCGATGCAGCGCATGAAGGCCTGGGCCTCCTTCTGCATCCCGTCGGCGAGCGGCAGGTCGCGCGTCTGCGCTGCGAGCTCCTTGATCACGGCCGTGGAGTGCGGCGAGCGCTCCGAGAGCGTGCGCGCGATCTCCATCACGGCGTCGTGCAGCTCCGCCCGCGGTACGACGCGCTCGACCAGGCCCCAGTCGTAGGCCTGCGCGCCCGAGATCGGGTCACCGGTGAGGTTGAGGTAGAGCGCGCGGCCGTGGCCGACGAGCCGCGGCAGGCGTTGCGTGCCGCCGCCGCCTGGGATCAGCCCGAGCTTGATCTCCGGCTGCCCGAGCTGTGCGTCATCGGCCGCGACCCGGATGTCACATGACATCGCCAGCTCGAGTCCGCCGCCGAGACAGTAGCCATGGATCTCGGCGATCACCGCCGTGCGTCCCGCCTCCATCTTCATCGCCAGCTTCTGGATTCCGCGCGCCGAGCCTCCTTCGGCCGCCTCGATCGCGGCGTCGCGCATGGCGGGAAACTCCGAGATGTCGGCGCCGGCGACAAAGGCCTTCTCGCCGGAACCGCGGATGACGATCACGCGCGTCTCGTCCGACGTGTCGAGTGCCTCGTGCTGGGCCTCGAGCTCCTCGAGCAGCCGTGCCGACAGAGCGTTCACAGGCGGGTGATCGAGGGTGACGAGCGCGATTGCGCCCTCGTGCTCGACCTTGACGTACTCAGCCATCTGGCTCCTTCTGGTTCGCGGCGGTCCTGGGGCCGCGGGCGACCCCCTGCAGAGATCTTTGCGCGCTGAGCAGCCGCTCCTGCGGATGCACAGCTTGCGCCATCAACGCGGGCCCATCCGAAGCGCGCCGTCGAGACGGATGACCTCGCCGTTCAGGTACTCGTTCTCGACGATGTGCTTCACCAGCGCGGCGAAGTCCTCGCCGCGCCCCAGACGCTTCGGAAAGGGAATCTGCGACTCGAGGCTCTCCCGGATGTCGTCGCGGAGCCGCGAGAGCATGGGCGTGTCCGAGGGTCCCGGCGCGATGGTGCAGACGCGGATCCCGAACTTGCCGAGGTCACGGGCGATCGGCAGCGTCATCCCGGCCACGCCTGCTTTCGACGCCGTGTAGGCGGCCTGCCCGATCTGACCGTCGAAAGCGGCATTCGAGGCGGTGTTCACGATCACGCCGCGCGTGCCCTCCTCATCCGGCTCGCCCGAGGCCATCTTCTCGGCGGCGTGCCGGATCACGTTGAACGTGCCGACGAGGTTCACCTCGACGATCTTCCGGAACTGCTCGAGCGGGAAGCCGATCACGCGCGCGCCACCGCCGATCCCAGCGCAATTGATGGCACCGTGCAGCTCCTCGCACGACTCGACGAGCGCTCGCACCGACTTCTCGTCGGTGACGTCGGTCTCAGGCAGATCGGCGATCACGACGCGCCCGCCGGATCTTTCGAGCAACGCGGCGGTGGCCGCGCCGAGACCCGAACGGCCGCCGGTGACGAGAAACGTCTTGCCTGCGACCTTCACGCGGACGTCGGCTGCTTCACGAACTGCTCCCGCAACGCGGTCTTGCGGAACTTGCCGACCGCGGTCTTCGGGATCTCCTCCACGAACTCGAACGAGTCCGGAAGCCAGAACTTGGCGAAGTTGGGTGCCAGGAACTCGCGCAGCTCCTCCGGGGAGGCGGTTTCGCCTTCGCGCAGGACGCAGACCGCCAGCGGCCGCTCGTCCCACTTCTCGTGGGGAAGGGCGATCACGGCTGCCTCGGCGATCGCCGGATGCGCCATCAGGGCGTTCTCGAGCTCGACCGACGAGATCCATTCGCCGCCGGACTTGATCACGTCCTTCGAGCGGTCCTTGATCATCACGTAGCCCTTCGGGTGGAACGACGCGATGTCGCCCGTCTTGAACCAGCCGTCGTCGGTCCATCGTTCGGCCTGCTCGGGCGTCTCGTAGTACGCGGCGGCGACCCACGGGCCACGCACCTCGAGCTCGCCCATCGCCTCGCCGTCCCAGGGGATCTCGTTGCCCTCGTCGTCCATCGCCCGCAGCTCCACGAACGGCAGCGGCAGACCCTGCATCGCGACGACGTCGAGCTGTGTCTCCTCGTCCGCGTCCCGGTACTCCGCGACGTAGTCGGACGTGGTCGCGAGTGGTGACGTCTCGGTCATGCCCCAGCCGTGCACGACCGTCTTCCCGTGGCGCTGCCTGAAGCCGGCGATCATGGCGCGCGGCGCGGCCGAGCCGCCCACGAGCATCGAGTGGAGCGCGGACAGGTCCCAGCGATCGGGCTCCTTGTCGAGCATGCCGAGGATGCCCATCCAGATCGTCGGGACGCCCGCGGTGATCGTGACGCGCTCCGCCTCGAAGTCGTCGAGCAGGGTTTCGGGGTCGAGGAACGGGCCCGGGAAGACGAGCTTCGCCCCGACCATCAAGCAGGTGTACGGGTAGCCCCAGGCGTTCGCGTGGAACATCGGGACGACCGGCAGCAATGTCTCCGCCTCGGTCACGTGCAGGCCGAGCGGTGCGGCCAGGGCCTGTCCCAACGTGTGCAGGACCGTCGAGCGGTGCGAGTAGAGGACGCCCTTCGGCATCCCCGTGGTGCCGCTCGTGTAGCACATGGCAGCCGCCGTGTCCTCGTCGAGGAGCGGGTCCTCGTACTCGTCCGGGTCGGCGCCCGCGAGTAGCTCCTCGTAGGAGTCCTCGACCACGAAGACGTGCTCGATCTGCGTCTTGTCCTTGAACTGCTCCCAGAGAGGGAGGAGGGCTCGGTCGACGATGACCGCCTTGTCGCCCGCGTGCGTTGCGATGTAGCCGAGGTCGTTCGGATGCAGGCGCAGGTTGAGGGTGTGGAGGACGTACCCGCCGCAGGGGATCCCGAGGTAGGCCTCGAGATGTTGGTAGTGGTTCCACGCGAGCGTCGCAACGCGTGTGCCCGGCTCGAGGCCGACGCCCTGCAGCGCGACCGCGAGCTGCCGCGCCCGCTTGCCGAAGTCGGCGAACGTGTAGCGGTGGAAGCTGCGATCCGGCAGCCGCGTGACGATCTCCTGGTGTCGGAAGTACGTCTCCGCGCGCTTCAGGATCGTCGGCAGCGTCAGCTGGAAGTCCATCATCAGGCCCTTCATCACGACTGCTCCCCCTTCTCCGCTCCCAGGTTGCTCAGCCTCTGGCGGTGCGCCAGATCCTCCTCGTTCACGAGATGTCCGTCCCGGTCGACGTAGCCATCCTTGCCGCCGACGATCAAGAGCACGAGCTCCCCGTCGCCCGCGTTCGAGACCTTCCGGTGCGTCGTCGACTCCACGTGCACGAGACCACCCGGCCCGAGCTCCCTCGTCTCGCCCTCGACCTCGAATCGGGCCGTGCCGCTGTGGACGAAGTAGAGCTCGTCCTGCGTGTCGTGGTAGTGGAAGACGCCCTCGTAGCCGGCGGGGTAGACGAGCGCGTTGACACCGAACGCGCTGATCCCGAGCGGCTTGCGCACCTTGCGGAAGCCGGGACCGTCCCCGAGCTCGTCGAGTGACGAGAACACATGGCTCATGACGCGGCCCTCCTCGGCATATCGGTGTAGACGCGCTCGCCCGCGAAGCGGCGCAAGTCTCGATCCCACGGGAAGAAGATCGCGTTTCGCCAGGTCATCCTCTCGCCGCTCGGCTCGTTGCCGAGCCACTTTGCGCTGTGCGTGCCCGTGACGATCGCCTCCTCGACGACACCCTGCGGACCGATCACGATGTTCTGCAGCTCGAAGACGATGTCCGGGAAGGCGGTGAGCAGCTCCGTGTAGAAGCGGGCGGCGCCCTCATGCCCGTGCCACGAGACGTCGTCGGGGTAGACGGTGTAGACGCAGTCATTCGAGAGGGTTGCGAGGAGGCCCTCGATCGAGCGGTTGTCCTCGGCCTTGGAGTGCTCCTTCCAGAGCTCACGGATCTCGTCGACCTCGGCGGGATCGACCTTCATGCGCATCAGCTCGAGCACTTCTGCCTTCGGGACGGGCAAGCGGGCTCCCTCAGTCGACGAGAATTGGATCCAGGAGCGCCGCCGCAACGGCGGCGCGGTGGGTCGCCGCGTTCCCGCCGAAGGCGTCGAGCCACTGCGCGCGCTTGTAGTAGCGGTGCAGGACGTGCTCCCAGGTGAAGCCGATGCCGCCGTGCACCTGAATCGAGCGCTCGCAGGCGAGCACAGCGGTCTCCGCGCACTGCGCCTTCGCAGCAGCGACCGCGACGGCGGCCCCTTCGTCCTCTTCGGCGACGCACCAGGCCGCCCAGTACGCGAGCGAGCGTGCGAGCTCCGTCTCGACGTAGGTGTCGGCGAGCGGGTGCGAAACGGCCTGGTAGGTGCCGATCTTCTTGCCGAACTGCTCTCGCTGCGAGACGTAGGAGACGCCGAGCTCGAGCGCCTTCTGCGCCACGCCGACCGCTTCCACCGCGAGGGCGGCGAGTAGGCGCAGGCGCACGGGCTCCCACTCGCCGGCGACGGAGACCTTATGGCTCTGAGCCACAAGGCGGCCGAGCGGACGCGTCTCGTCGACCGTCGGCAGCGTCTCGCCCTCGGCGGCGCAGGCCTCCATCTCCTCGCTCAAGACGCGATCGGCAGCGTCGAGATCGGGAACGAGTCCGTCGACCTCGACCGACCAGGCGTTCTCGTCGACCTCCGGCAGCGCGGCGAGCACGACGGCCGTCGTCAGAAAGGGGCCGGCGTACAGGGCGCGCCCCGCCTCCTCGAAGAGGATCGCCTCGTCGACGAAGGAGAGCCCGCCACCGCCGCGCTCCTCGGGAACCGAGACGCCGAGCCAGCCGAGGTCGCGTAGCTCGGCGAGCGGCGCACTCGGATTGGCCTCGAGGAACGCGCGCGCCTCGCGCCGCAGCTCCTCCTGCTCCTGCGTGAACGCGAACTCCATCAGCGGCACTCTTTCATCGACTTCGGGTTCATCGACTTCGGGTTCATCGGCTTCGGGGGAGGCCGAGCACGCGCTCGGCGATGATGTTGCGGAGGATCTCCGAGGTGCCCGCCTCGATCGTGTTGCCGCGCGAGCGCAGCTGCTGGTGTTGCCAGTATCCCGGCGCGGAGCCGTGAGATTGGGAATCACCGTTCAGGAGTTGCGCCTCCGACCCGAGTAGCTCGAGCGCGAGCTTCGTCACGCGCTGGTTCGCTTCCGACCACCAGAGCTTCGCGCCCGACCCCTCGGGACCGGGGATGCCGGTCTTCATCAGCGTCGTCAGCGAGCGATAGTTCGTGTAACGCACCGCCTGGAGGCCGATCCACTCGCGGGCGATCGCGTCACGCTGTACCTCCGTAGCGCCCTTCTGCTTCGCGAGCGCCGTCAGCTTGCGGATCTGCGCCTCGAGCCCGGCGGTGAGGGCGAAGCCGAGCGTGCCGCGCTCGTGCAGCAGGGTCGTCATCGCGACCTGCCAGCCGGAGCCGACCTCACCGACGACGTTCTGGAGCGGCACCTCGACGTCCGTGAAGAAGATCTCGTTGAACTCGGCCTCGCCGGTGATCTGGCGCAGCGGGCGTACTTCGACGCCCGGCGCGTGCATGTCGACGAGGAGATAGGTGAGGCCCGCGTGGCGCTGGCTCTCGGGGTCGCTGCGGGTGACGAGGATGCACCACTCGGCCATGTGCGCGAACGACGACCAGACCTTCTGGCCGTTGACGACGAAGTGGTCGCCTTCCTGCCGGGCGGTCGTCCGCACGGCCGAGAGATCCGAGCCCGCGTCCGGCTCCGAGAACCCCTGGCACCAGATCTCCTCCGTCGAGAGGATCTTGTCGAGGTGGCGTTCTTTCTGCGCATCGGTGCCGTGCGCCATGATCGTCGGCCCCGCCATGCCGAGCCCGATCACGCCGAGATGTGAGGGCGCCTCCGCGCGCGCCATCTCCTCGAGGAAGATCGCCTGGTGGCTGTACGGAGCGCCGGCGCCGCCATACTCCTTCGGCCAGGTCAGGCCCGCGTAGCCCGCCGCGTAGAGCTTGCGACTCCAGTCACGTCCCGCCTCCTCGAACCGGCCGTGGCGGATCTCGTCCGTCAGGTTGGAGTCGATCCACTCGCGCAGCTCGGCGCGGAACGTCGCCTCCTCGGCCGTGTCGCGAAGGTTCACGGAACGACTCTATCCCGTCAGGAACGCAGCCACCACCGCGTTGAAGCGGTCGGGCTCCTCCAGGAACAGGAGATGGCCCGCACCGGCGAAGCGGACGAGCTCCGACCCGGGGATGCGGCGGGCAAGCTCGACGCCGTTCTCGTAGGGCACGATGCGATCGGCGTCGCCATGCACGACGAGTGTGTGGGCCGCGATCTCCTCGACGTGCGAGTGTTGCTCGACGAAGCGCCAGCAGGCGTCGTACTGCGCGCGCCAGCACCGGGGTGGGGTGGGGAACTCGAGCCGGTCGCGCAGCAGCTGCTCGAACCGTACCGGATGCTCCTCCGTCCAACCAGGACGGAAGGAGAGGGGCATCGAGGCGCGCGCGAACTCGGCGGGGGTCTTGTTCGCGTTCGCCTCCCAGGCGGCAATCGTGTCCGCCGGGGTCGGTAGGTAAGCGGGGCCGCCGGTGCCGGTGCAGACGAGGACGAGCCGCTCGACGAGCTGGGGATGGCGGAGCGCGAGGGTCTGCGCGATGTAACCGCCCATCGAGAAGCCGGCGACATGCGCGCGGCGGCCGTCGAGCGCCTCGGCCGCGTCGTCGGCGAGCTCCTCGATCGAGTACGGCCCGGGAGGTTTCGGCGAGCGGCCGGTGCCGCGGTTCTCGACCGCGATGCAGCGGAACTGCTGCGACCACGCTGGGATCTGGCACTGCCACGACCAGATTGCGTAGCCGAGGCCCGTGATCAGGAGCAGCGGGTGGCCAGCCTCCGCTCTAGGCTCCTCGCCGACGTAGATCTCCTCGCGGTAGAGCTTCACGTGACGGCAGTCCGGTCGAGCTCACGAACAGATCGTCCTCCGATCAGGGCGAGTGTGAGGTCGATCTCTGCTGCGAGCTGCCTGATCACGGCCTCGACCCCGGCCTGACCGCCCACCGCCAGGCCGTAGACGTATGGCCGGCCGAGGAGTACGGCGTCCGCTCCGAGCGCGAGCGCCTTCAGCACGTCCGAGCCGCCGCGGATGCCGCTGTCCATGAGCACGGACGGCTCGGCGCCGAGCGCGTCGCGCACCTCGATGAGCGCGTCGAGCGAGGCGACCGCCCCATCCACCTGTCTGCCGCCGTGGTTCGAGACGACGATTCCGTCGGCGCCGTGCTCGAGCGCCGTGCGGGCGTCCTCCGCGCTGAGGATGCCCTTGACGAGGATCGGCAGCTCCGTCCGCTCGCGGAGCCAGTCGAAGTCGTCCCACGTCAAGCCGAGGTTGGAAAAGAGCGAGAGCGCTCGTACAGAGGCACCGACGACGTCCTCCTCCGGCGGCGTGTCGAGGAGCGACCGGAAGACCGGGTCGCTGAAGAACTGTGCGAGTCCCTCACCGTGCAGGAAGGGGAGGTAGCCGAGCCGCAGGTCGCGCGGGCGCCAGCCGAGAATCAGCGTGTCGAGCGTGACGACGATCGCGCTGTACCCGGCCTCGGCCGCGCGATCGACGAGGCTGCCCGCGATCCCGCGGTCGCTGAACCAGTAGAGCTGGTACCAGCGCGGCGCCCCGCCG
>Ga0136622_10000840_pt1 | contig 12712 bp, 14 predicted proteins | sample AntDrymUQ4482106_2_FD_104803 | JGI IMG/M metagenome (GOLD analysis project Ga0136622, IMG submission 104803) | Polar desert sand microbial communities from Dry Valleys, Antarctica - metaG UQ448 (21.06) | ecosystem: Environmental > Terrestrial > Soil > Desert | place: Antarctica: Dry Valley...
CACCCTGACGGTCGGCTCCAGGCTCTCGGGCTACCTGCGCGGCGGCGGCGTCCTGATCCCGGTCCTCACCGCGCTGATGGCATTCGTGGTCGGCGGCTTCGTCGTGCTCGCCACCGGCGCGAATCCGATCAGCACCTACAAGGCGGTCTTCGAGGGCTCCGGGTTGAACTGGCTGTTCCCCTGGGTCACGGGCGATGACCGCCTGATCGCCGGGCTGAACCTGCAGCAGACGCTGATCCTCACGGCACCTTTGATCCTGACCGGCCTCGCGGTCGCGTTCGCGTTCCGGGCCGGCCTGTTCAACATCGGCGGCCAGGGTCAGTACCTGGTCGGCAGCTTCGCCGCCGTGTACGTCGGGTCCTCACTGGACGGCCTGCCGGCCGTGCTGCACGTCGTGCTCGCGATCATGGCGGGCTGCGTTGTCGGCGGGCTCTGGGCGGGGATCGCCGGACTGCTCAAGGCGACCACGGGCGCCAACGAGGTGATCTCCACGATCATGCTCAACTGGACCGCCCTCTACGTGGGCATCTACTTCTTCGGGCTCGGCGGGCCGCTGCACAGCTCCGATCCCGCGATGAGCTCGATCCCGGTCTCCAACGATGTGCTCGCGAGCGCCAAGCTGCCCGTGTTCTGGGGCGACCCCGAGCTGCAAGGGCTGCACATAGGCATCTTCATCGCGCTGCTCGTGACTGTCCTGTTCTGGGTGCTGCTGAACCGCTCGGTCACCGGCTACGAGGTGCGCGCTGTCGGGTTCAACCCGGACGCGGCCGAGTACGGCGGCATCAACGCGGGGCGCAGCTACGTCAAGGTGATGGTCATCTGCGGCGTGCTCGCCGGCCTTGCCGGCGCGATCGACGTGCTGGGCTGGCAGTTCCGCGTCGCCACGAACGACATCGACGTCTCGCTGATCGGGTTCTACGGCATCGCCGTCGCCCTGCTCGGCCGCAATACCGCGGTCGGCACGGTGATCGCGGCGCTGCTGTTCGGCGCACTGCTGAACGGCACCTCGGTGCGCAACCTCGATCCGACGATCTTCGACCCGCAGCTGGCGACGAACCTCGCAACCATCATCCAGGGGCTGATCGTCCTGTTCGTATCGGCGCCGGTGCTCGTGACCTACCTGCCCGACCGTCTGCGACGGCGACGGCGCCGGCGTCGCAAGTCGCAAGAGGTGGCGACGGTGGAAGCAGGATGAGCGCCACCTCCGACGCTCCCGCCGCTGTCGCAGCCGGCTCCGGTCGCAACGGCGGCTCGCGGCTGCGCGCGCGGATCGCCCGCGTCTCGCGCGCCGCATGGTTCGGCTGGGGCGGGATCGCACTCGGCTTGATCGCGTTCTACATCGTCCTGCCGCCCGTTCTCGTGCGCTCGCTCGTTCCCTCGCTGGTGCTTGCGGCGGCCGGCATCGGCCTGGCCGTCGTCGCGCTGCGGGCCGGCGAGAAGCGCGTCGGCTGGGGCGCGGTCGTGGCTTGCGTGGCGGGTGCGCTCGGCGCTTACGGCGCGGTCAAGTCCGGCGTCGGCAACCTCGAGCGCGTGGTCGTCTGGTCGGCGTTGCTGGCCGCCGCTCTGCGCTATGCCACGCCGCTGACCTTCGCCGCACTCGGCGGCGTGACGTCCGAGCGCGCCGGCGTCGTCAACATCGGCCTCGAGGGCATGATGCTCACCGGCGCGTTCTTCGGCGCGTGGGGCGCCGACATCACCTCGAGCTGGCTCGGCGGGATCCTGATCGGGCTGACGGCGGGTGGCGTGATGGGGCTGCTGCACGCGGTCTTCGCCGTCAGCCTGCGCGCCGACCAGATCGTCTCCGGCACCGCGATCAACTTCCTCGCGCTCGGCATCACGGGCTACCTCTTCGTGAAGATCTACGGCGAGCAGGGCACACCCGACGACCTGCCGGAGATCCCGGACGTGAGCCTGCCGATCGGCTGGATCCCATTCCTCGGCGAGGCCCTCGAGCAGCTCAACCTGATGATCTGGCTCGGGCTGATCGCCGTCGCGGCGCTCTCGATCTTCCTCTTCCACACTCCGCAGGGGCTACGGATGCGGTCGGTGGGGGAGAACCCGCTCGCCGCGGACACGGCCGGCATCTCGCCGATCCGCGTGCGCTACTACGCGGTCGTCGCGTCGGGCGCGCTGGCGGCGCTCGGCGGCGTCTTCCTCTCGATCGGCTTCGTGCACTCGTTCAACCAGAACATGATCCTCGGCAAGGGCTTCATCGGCCTGGCGGCGGTGATCTTCGGCAAGTGGAAGCCTGGCGGCGCGCTCGCGGCAGCGATGCTGTTCGGATCCGCCAGCGCGCTCGCGCAGCGGCTGCCGGTGTTCTCCCCGACCGGCGCCGTGCTCTTCCAGGCGCTCCCGTACGTGCTCACGCTGATCGCCGTCGCGGGGCTCGTGGGCCGCTCGCGGCCACCCGCCGCCGACGGCATCCCGTACGAGCGGCACTGAGCCAGGATCCATCGAGCATCCGCGGCGAGCCGCCGCGGGAATCGGTGGATCCGGGATAAGGTCATGCGCATGGCCGCTCCCCGCCTGCGTGTCCCCAGCCCGCCCGCCACAGGCAGCCAGCTTGCGCGGACGGCACAGCAGGTCTCCGACGAGGTTGAGCTCTACCACCGCACCTACACGACGCTGCTGCGCTCCAGCGGCGAGACGCTGCTGCGCGTGCTCGAGCCCTCGCACCGCTCGATGACCTCGAGCCTGCACGCGCTTGCCGGCTCCGAAGAGCTCGATCTGGGCGCGTTCCTCTATGCGATCCGCCGGCTGCCTGACGCTGTTGCCGGCGCGCGCGTGATCGTCATGGGTCAGGAGGCCGAGGTCTTCGCGCGTCACGGCATCGGCCCGCTGGATGACTGGATGCCGCTGGAGGCGCCCGCGCGGCGGCGGCGCTGGTATGACGACGGCAACGGCACGATGGCGGTGCTGCTGGCTTCGGCGTCGGACCTGGACGACCTGGTCCCGACGCTCGTCGCGTACCAGATCGAGTGGAACAAGGTGCGTCTGCGCCTGCGCGGCGCCGACTGGCCGCAGGCCGGGGAGGCGCCCGATCCGATCGAGTGCGCCGCGGTGCTCGGCGGCACCGAGGATGACTGGCTGCAGCTCTCAGAGGCCTGGGGCGAGGAGTACGTCGCGCGGTTGGAGGGGATGGCCGCCGGGCGGTTGAACCTGCGCATCCGCATGCTCGGCGGCTCGTCGGTCGGCTACGCGCGCATGACGCGGCACTGGTGGTCGCCGGTGCGGGCGACGATGGCCGAGCACGCGCTCGAGGACCGGCCGATGTACTTCGTGTCCTCCAACGCGCACTCGATGGTCAACCTGCTCTCGGGCACCGCGCGCCGGCGCGAGGACGAGATCACGGCGTGGGTCGAGACCGACGGCCCCGACGACCTGCGCGCCGAGCTGGCCGCCTTCCAGGACGGGCGCACGGACGGCTCCTGGGAGAACTTCCTCTACTTCTCGGCAAAGGACTTCTTCGAGTCCCAGCCCGCGGCGATGAAGGAGCACCGCTCCGAGGAGGAGCGGTCGGTCGGCATCACGCACGTGTCCTCGCGGACAGCTCTGCGTGTTTCGGCGCAGGTGATCGCGCTCGACTCGCTCGACCCGCAGTGGCTCGACCCACGGCTCGGCGACGTCGATTCCGAGCGGCTGGCGCGCTGCCCGGCGGTGATCGTCAACATCGAGTATCCACTCGGGCTCGCCGCCTACAACATCCTGCGCGAGATCACCGAGGCGCACGACACGCTGCGCGGCGTCTACATCCTCGGCAAGGCGGCGACGCTGAACGCCGACGTCGGCGACGTGATGATCTCGTCGGTCATCCACGACGAGCACTCGGGCTCGACCTACTGGCTCGACAACGCATTCGCCGTGTCGGACATCGCGCCCTACCTGATGTTCGGCTCCGGCCTGGACAACCAGCGCGCGGTGACCGTCAAGTCGACGTTCCTGCAGAACCGCGAGTACCTCGACTTCTACTACCGCGAGGCGTTCACCGTCGTCGAGATGGAGGCCGGCCCGTACTGCAACGCCGTGTACGAGATCGCCGACGTCGATCGCTACCCGGTCGGCGAGGCGGTCAACTTCTCCAAGCTCCCGATCGACTTCGGGATCATCCACTACGCGTCTGACACGCCCTATACGCAGGCACGCACGCTGGGGGCGCGCGGCCTGAGCTACTACGGAATGGACTCGACGTACGCGTCGTCGCTGGCGATCGTGCGGCGCGTGCTCGCGCTCGAAGGGGTAATCACGCCCTAAACCCGCTGCGCGCGCGGAGTACCATTGAGCTATGGACGAGTGGCTGCTGTGGCTGATACTTGCGGTGATCCTGGGTGTGGGTGAGATCACGACGCTGGGGTTCTTCCTGGCGCCGTTCGCGGGCGGGGCCGCCGTCGCAGCTGTTGTGAGCGCCGCCGGCTTGCCGTTCGTCGGCTCGCTCGCGGTCTTCCTGCTGATCTCGCTGATCCTGCTGGCGGCGCTGCGGCCGCTCGCGCGGTCGCACAAGCGGATGCCGCCCCAGATCCGCACGGGCACCGCCGCGCTCGTCGGCAAGGACGCGACCGTGCTCGAGCGGATCGCGAACGGCGAGGGGGTCGGCTGCGTCCGGCTCGACGGCGAGGTCTGGACCGCGCGGGCGTACATGGAGGACGAGACCTACGAGGCCGGCACCCGCGTGCAGGTGGTCGAGATCCGGGGCGCCACCGCGCTCGTGACCGAATAGAGGAAGTAGGAAGCTATGGCTGCCGGAGCAATCGCCCTGATCGTGATTGCGATCTTCGTCCTGATCACCGCCATGGCGGGGGTGCGGATCGTTCCGCAGGCCCGCGCCGGGGTCGTCGAGCGGCTGGGTCGGTACACGCGCACGCTCGACGCCGGGCTGACGCTGATCATCCCGTTCATCGACCGCGTGAAGCCGCTGCTCGACCTGCGCGAGCAGGTCGTCGCATTCCCGCCGCAGCCCGTGATCACCGAGGACAACCTCGTGGTCGGGATCGACACGGTGATCTACTTCACAGTGACCGATCCGAAGGCCGCGACGTACGAGATCGCCAACCCGCTGCAGGCGATCGAGCAGCTGACCGTCACGACGCTGCGCAACGTGATCGGCGGCCTGACGCTGGAGGAGACGCTCACCTCGCGCGACAACATCAACTCGCAGCTGCGCGTCGTCCTCGACGAGGCGACCGGCAGGTGGGGGATCCGCGTCAACCGCGTCGAGCTCAAGTCGGTCGAGCCGCCGCGGACGGTCCAGGAGGCGATGGAGAAGCAGATGCGCGCGGAGCGCGACCGCCGCGCGGCGATCCTCACCGCCGAGGGCACCAAGCAGTCGCAGATCCTCACGGCCGAGGGCGAGAAGCAGGCCGCGGTGCTCAAGGCCGAGGGCGCCCGCACTGCGGCGATCCTGCGCGCCGAGGGCGAGTCCAAGGCGATCGAGACGGTCTTCGAGGCGATCCACGCGGGCGAGCCCGACCAGATGCTGCTCTCCTACCAGTACCTGCAGATGCTGCCCCAGCTCGCGCAGGGGTCGGCCAACAAGGTGTTCGTGATCCCGTCGGACTTCTCCCAGGCGCTGGCCGGCATCAGCGGCATCGTCGGCGGCCAGCCCCAGGCGGAGCCCGCGCCCAACGGCGCACCCGGCGACCGGCCGCGCAAGCCGCGCCGGTCCTCGGGCCCCGACGAGATCGACGCGAAGGCGGCGGCGGACGCGGCTGACGCGGCGCGGGCCGCGGAGGCCGCTGCGGCCGAGGCCGCGGGCGCCACGACCACCGGCTCGCTGGGCGCTGCCCGGATCCCGCCCGCGCTGGGCGGCGGGGATGACGAGGCCGGCCCGGGCACGGCCTAGCGCGAGTGCAGCGGGCGCGGCCTCGCGCGGCGGGCGCGGGCGGGATCCGGGCACCTCTAGAGTCTGAGCCGTGTTCGACTCCCTCGCCGAGAAGCTCCAAGGCACGCTCTCGGGCGTCCGCCAGCGCGGCGCGCTGACCGAGGACGACATCACCGCGGCGATGCGTGAGATCCGGCTGGCGCTGCTGGAGGCGGACGTCAACTTCAAGGTCGTCAAGCAGTTCACGGCCACGGTCAAGGAGCGCTGCCTGGGCGCCGACGTCGCCAAGCAGCTCAACCCCGGCCAGCAGGTCGTCAAGATCGTCAACGAGGAGCTGACCGCGCTGATGGGCGGCCAGTCGGCGGGGCTGACCTTCTCGCCGCGCCCGCCGACGGTCATCCTGATGGCCGGCCTGCAAGGCTCGGGCAAGACGACCGCGACCGCCAAGCTCGCGCGTTGGCTGCGCGAGGAGCGCTCCTCCGCGGTCGCCGTCGCGGCCTGCGACGTCTACCGCCCCGCGGCCGTCGAGCAGCTCGTCAAGGTCGGCGGCCAGGCCGGCGCGACCGTCTATGAGCAGGGCACCGACCGCGATCCGGTCGCGATCGCCGCCTGGGCGCTCGACCAGGCCAAGCGCGACGGCAAGGACGTGCTGATCGTCGACACCGCCGGGCGCCTGCACGTCGACGAGGCGCTGATGGCCGAGCTGGCGAACATCCGCAAGGCGGTCCGCCCGCACGTCGTGCTGCTGGTGGTCGACGCGATGACCGGCCAGGACGCGGTCAACGTCGCGGAGCAGTTCGCCGAGGTCGCGCAGTTCGACGGCGTCGTGCTCTCAAAGCTCGACGGCGACGCCCGCGGCGGCGCCGCGCTGTCGGTCAAGGCGGTCACCGGCAAGCCGATCCTGTTCGCCTCTACGGGCGAGAAGCTCGGCGACTTCGAGCGCTTCCACCCCGACCGCATGTCCCAGCGCATCCTCGGCATGGGCGACGTGCTCTCGTTCATCGAGAAGGCGGAGCGCTCGATCGAGGAGGACGAGGCGGTCGCGCTCGAGCGCAAGCTGCGCAAGAACCAGTTCGGCCTCGACGACTTCCTCGATCAGCTCAAGCGGATCCGCAAGATGGGCCCGCTGACCTCGCTGCTGGGGATGATCCCCGGGCTCGCCGGACACCAGCTCTCCAAGATGGAGGTCGACGAGAAGGAGTTCGACCGGATCGAGGCGATCATCCATTCGATGACCCAGTACGAGCGGCGGCATCCCGAGCTGATCAAGGGCTCGCGCAGGCTGCGGATCGCCAAGGGCTCGGGCACCAGCGTCCAGCAGGTGAACCAGCTCGTGAAGCAGTTCGGGGAGATGCGCAAGCTGATGAAGGGGCTCCAGCAGGGCAAGATGCCCGACCTCGGCCAGCTCATGCGGAACCGCTAGACTGGCGCCCCGCCAATGTCAGTCAGCATGCGACTCACCCGCGTCGGCGGGAAGAAGGATCCGGTATGGCGCGTCGTCGTCGCCGATCGCCGCTCTCCGCGCGACGGCCGCGTGATCGAGACGATCGGCCGCTACAACGCGCAGACCGACCCCTCGACGATCGTGCTGGACGCCGAGCGCGTTCGCCATTGGCTCGATCGCGGCGCGCAGCCGTCCAGCACGGTGCGCAAGCTCCTCAAGACCCAGGGCATCCAGCCCCCCGGCAAGTAGCACCGAGGTGCAGGAGCTGCTCGAGTACCTGGCCCGCGCGCTCGTGGACCAGCCCGACCGCGTGCGCGTGGAGGAGTTCGACGAGGACGACGGCACGCTCGTGCTGGAGCTCTCGGTCGGCGACGACGACTACGGCCAGGTGATCGGTCGCGGCGGCCGTACCGCGCATGCCCTGCGCACGGTGATCAAGGCCGCGGCGGTCAAGGACAACCGCCGTGTCCTCGTAGACATCGTGGAATGACGGACCCGGCCGGCTCCGCCGGCTCGACGGGCGGGGACGGGCAGCCGGCCGGCTCCGCCGGCGCGGAGCCCCTGATCGCGGCCGGGCGGGTCGGGCGACCGCACGGGCTCGACGGCTCCTTCCACGTGACGCGCCCGGATGCGCGGCTGCTCGCCGACCTCGAGGAGATCTTCGTGCACGGGCTGCCCGAGCGGATCGATCGCCGGGCCGGCACCGCCGAACGGCCGATCCTGCGACTCGAGCGGCATCCCGGTCGTGCGGCCGCGGAGGCGTTGCGCGGCGCTCCGCTGGCAGTCCCGGCCGCGCGCGCGCCACCGCTCGAGCCGGGCGAGTTCTGGGCGCACGAGCTGGCCGGCTGCGCGGTCTGGGACGGCGACCGGCGCGTGGGCGAGGTGCTCCGGATGCTCCCGCTGCCGTCATGCGAGGCGCTCGAGGTCGCGCGCGAGGGCGGCGGCGAGCTGCTCGTCCCGATGGTGCGCGACGCGGTCCGCGCGGTCGACGTGAGGGCGCGCCGCATCGACATCGACCTCGCCTTCCTCGGGGAGTGAGCGCAGTCCGCCTAGGCTGAGCAGCGTGCAGATCGACGTGCTCACCCTGTTCCCGCAGTGGTTCGACTGGTTTCGCGGGCAGCGCCACGTCGCCAACGTGGTCGCCCTCGGCACCGAGCTCGAGTGCGTCGACATGCGCGCCCACTCGCCGTTGTCGGCCGGTCAGGTGGACGACACCCCGTTCGGCGGCGGCGCGGGCATGGTGCTGCGGGTCGACGTGGTCGAGGCCGCGCTGCGGGCGCGCTACGGCGAGGATCCCGTCGCGCTGCGCGAGCGCCGCCGCGTCGTGGCGCTGACGCCCGGCGGGCGTGTGCTCGACGACGCCTTCGTCACCGAGCTCGCCGCCGCTGACGAGCTGACGCTGCTGTGCGGGCGCTACGAGGGCTTCGACGAGCGCATCCTCGACCACTTCTGCTCCGACCAGCTCTCAATCGGGCGTTATGTGCTGGCCGGGGGAGAGCTGGCCGCGATGGTCGTCTGCGACGCCGTGCTGCGCAAGCTGCCGGGCGCGCTCGGCGACGAGCGCTCGGCTCACGAGGAGTCCTTCAGCGCGGCGCTCGACGGCGCGCCCGAGTACCCCCATTACACGCGGCCGGCGCAATGGCGCGGCTGGCAGGTCCCGGACGTGCTGCTGAGCGGCCACCACGCGCGGATCGGCGAATGGCGCGCGCAGCAGTCGCGCGAACGCGCCGGGCAACCCGGCGGCGCTCCGCTACCATAGGCGCCGCTGCGAAAGCCTCCCTGGCTCTCGCGGCTTTTCTTCGCTATGAGCACCATCATCGACAGCCTCGAGCGCTCGCAGCTCCGCCGGGTGCCCGCGTTTCAGGCCGGCGACCGCGTACGCGTGCACTTTCAGGTGATCGAGGGCACGCGCCGCCGCACACAGGTGTTCGAGGGTGTGGTCATCAAGCGCCAGGGCGAAGGTGTGCGCGAGACCTTCACGGTCCGCAAGCAGTCCTTCGGCGTCGGCGTCGAGCGCACGTTCCCCGTGCACTCACCGAAGATCGAGCGCATCGAGGTCGCCGCCCGCGGCGATGTCCGGCGCGCGAAGCTCTACTACCTGCGCGGCCGCGTCGGCAAGCGCGCCCGCGTGCGCGAGCGCCGCTACGTGGGGCCCGAGGAGGTCGTGGAGTCCGGCCTGCTGCACGAACCTGCAGCAGTGGCCGCGGCGGCCGCCGAACCGGCCGCCGTCGAGGAGGCCGGGGCCACCGAGGCCGCCGTCCCCTCCGAAGACAAGCCGTAGTGAAGGGAAAATCCTCAGCTTCCGGCTCGCTGCTGGAGCTGGTCATGATCGTGGTCGTCGCGCTGGGCCTTGCGCTCGGCATCCAGGCCTTCCTGGTCAAGCCCTACAGAATCCCCTCGGAGTCGATGGTGCCGACGCTCGAGGTCGGCCAGCGCGTGCTGGTCAACCGCATCGGCGCGCGCTTCAGCGACCCCAGTGTCGGCGACGTCGTCGTGTTCCACCCCCCGGCCGGGGCCGAGCTCGACAACACCTGCGGCGGCGGACCGCCGCCGGAGGGCCAGGCTTGTGGCAGGCCGACGGCCGACAAGGCGGATGTCAACTTCATCAAGCGCGTTGTCGCGGGCCCGGGCGACCGGCTCGCGATCAAGGATGGGCGCGTGGTGTTGAACGGCGAGCGCCAGCGGGAGGAGTTCACACGCCCCTGCGGCGGCGGCGAGGGATGCAACTTCCCCCGCGAGTTCACGATTCCCGCCGATCACTACTTCATGATGGGCGACAACCGTGGGGCTTCCGCCGACAGCCGCTTCTGGGGACCTGTTCCACGCAAGTGGATCATCGGTGGCGCCTTCGCCACCTATTGGCCGCCCAAGCGCATCGGCCTGCTCTGAGACCGGGGCGGCGCCGTCCCTGTCCGCTCCCGCGGCGGTCTCCGCCGCGACATCGACGGGCGCGACGGGTTCGACGCCTACGACGGCCCGCGCCGCGCGGCGCGCGCGGCGGCGGCGGCGACCGTCGGGCTCGCGCCTCTTCCGCTATGACCGCAGCCTCGGCGCCCGCTTCGTCGCTGGCGCGGACGAGGCCGGGCGGGGCTGCCTGGCCGGGCCGCTCGTCGCAGCGGCGGTGCTGTTCGACTACGAGGCGCTGACGCTCTCGGACCTGCGCTCGCTCTCTGCGCTCAATGACTCCAAGCAGCACACCGCCGAAGGGCGCGCGGAGCTCTATCCGCGCGTGCTGCGCGCGGCGACGCGGGTCGCCGTGACGTCGCGCTGCGTGCGCGGGATCGACGCGCGCGGGCTGCACAAGACCAACCTTGCAGCGCTGCGCGACGTGCTGGTGCGCGTCGGCTGCGAAGGCAGCCTCTGCCTCTCGGACGGGTTCCCGGTGCCGCCGACCGGGTTCGAGCAGCGCCCGGTCGTCGGCGGAGACGCGACGAGCGCGGCGATCGCGGCGGCCTCTGTGATCGCCAAGGTCACGCGCGATCGCTTCATGCAGCGGATGGAGGAGCGTTATCCGGGCTGGGAGTTCGCTGCCCACGTCGGCTACTCGACGCCCGAGCACCGCGCGGCGATCGGGCGCCAGGGTGTTTCACCGCTGCACCGGATGAGCTTCCAGTCGATGGCCTACCAGCAGCTGGCGCTCTAGCGTCGTGATTCGGGCAGCGCAGTAACGGCGCACTTTCGCGCCGAAGTCCTGACATCCGCTCGGTGTTCCGTGCGGGGCGCGCGCCTAGCGTTGCCCAGGATGTCCACCGATTCCCGCAAGTCGCTCGGCCGTCTCGGCGAGCAGCTGGCCGCCGAGCATGTCGAGCGGCTCGGATGGCAGATCGTCGAGCGCAACTACCAGAGCCGCCTGGGAGAGCTCGACCTGGTGGCCGTCGACGGCTCCACGCTCGTCTTCGTCGAGGTCAAGACCTGCCGGTTCGGTCGCGGCCGGCCCTGGGACAGCCTGCACGAGCGCAAGCAGGTGCAGGTGCGGCGGATCGCCGGAGTGTGGTTCAACCAACGGCGCGCCACGCCGTTCTTCGAGCACGTCCGCTTCGACGGCATCGGCGTGTTGGTAGATGAGGCCGACAGGCTCGTCTCGCTCGACCACCTCGAGGGCGCGTTCTGATGCGCCTCCCGCCCGGTCGCCGCGGTTGCGCCGGTGGCGCGTGCTGATGAGCCTCGCGCGCGTCGACACGTTCGCACTCGACGGCGTCGAAGCCCGGCACGTCTGGGTGGAAGCCGACATCCGTCGCGGGCTCTCGGCCTTCACCGTCGTCGGGCTCGCCGACAAGGCCGTGCGCGAGGCGCGTGAGCGCGTGCGCGCGGCGCTCCAGAACTCCGGCTTCGTGTTCCCGCAGGAGCGGATCACCGTCAATCTCGCGCCGGCGAACCTGCGCAAGGTCGGTCCCGGCTTCGACCTGCCGCTCGCGGTCGCGCTGCTTGCCGCCAGCGGGCAGCTGCCCGCCGAAGCGGTCGCCGGCTGCGCCTTCGCCGGTGAGCTGTCGCTGACGGGCGAGGTGCGCGCAGTGCGCGGCGCGCTCGCGGTTGCGGAAGGCGTTCGCCGCCACGGGCTCGAGCGGCTGTTGCTACCTCGTGGCCGGGCGCGCGAGGCGGCGCTCGTCGGACAGGTCGAGGTGATCGGCGTCGAGACTCTGCAGGAGGCCGTCGAGGTGCTCCGCGGCGAGCGTGAGCCACCTCCGATACCGGAGGCACGCCCGAGCGACGAGCTCGCCGGCGTCGACGAGCCCGACCTCAGCGATGTGCGCGGGCACAACGGCCTGATCCCGGCGCTCGAAGTCGCCGCGGCCGGCGGTCACAACCTGTTCCTGCACGGCCCGCCGGGTACGGGCAAGACGATGCTCGCGCGGCGCCTGCCGTCGCTGCTGCCGCCGATGACGGCGCACGAGGCGATCGAGGTCACCCGCCTGCACTCGATCGCAGGGCTGCACGGCGGCGGCCTGGTGACCCGTCGCCCGTTCCGCTCGCCGCACCACACGATCTCGGCCTCAGGACTTGTCGGCGGCGGCAGCGTTCCCACACCGGGAGAGGCGACGCTCGCTCAGGCGAGCGTCTGTTAGTATCCCCGCATGGGTCATCGTGCCGGTATCTACGCCCGCATCAGTGAGGACCGCGACGGCGACGCGCTCGGCGTCACCCGCCAGATCGCGGACTGCGAGCAACTCGCCGCCGCGCGCGGCTGGGAGGTCGCCGAGAGCTACGTCGACGACGACATCTCGGCCTACAACGGCAAACCACGCCCCGAATACCGGCGCATGCTCGCCGACGTCAACGGCGGCCACATGGACGCCGTCGTCGTGTGGCACCTCGACCGGCTCCACCGCCAGCCACGAGAGCTCGAGGAATTCTTCGACGCGTGCGACCGCGCCGGCGGCATCGCGCTCGCGACCGTCTCCGGCGACGTGGACCTCGCGACGCACGACGGGCGTTTTCACGCGAGGATCATGGGC
>Ga0136622_10000843_pt1 | contig 12705 bp, 10 predicted proteins | sample AntDrymUQ4482106_2_FD_104803 | JGI IMG/M metagenome (GOLD analysis project Ga0136622, IMG submission 104803) | Polar desert sand microbial communities from Dry Valleys, Antarctica - metaG UQ448 (21.06) | ecosystem: Environmental > Terrestrial > Soil > Desert | place: Antarctica: Dry Valley...
GCCCGAGAAGCCCTCGAGCTCCAGATCGAAGCTCAGGGTGACCCCCATCGGCTCCGTCCCGCCCGAGGACACCGGCCGTGAGCGCGTGTTCTCCAAGACGGCTAGCAACGCCTTGGCGTTGGCCACCGCCCCATCACCCCCTGCGTCCTCCGCGACGTCGGAGGGAGGAAGGAGGCTCCGCACGAACGCCTCGTCGCTCCCCCCGCACACGAGGCCGCTGCTCTTGTAGCTACAGCCGTCGGGCAGCTTCTGGGGAGGCAGCGCGCTCATGAGCTGGCCCAGGATCTCGCCCTTCGATCGTCTCTGCGATGAGGCCCCGTCGGACTGAGTCGAAGATTCACTTCCCCCGGGCTCGCCTTGGTATTCGGCGGGTGGCGGCTGGCCGTCCTGCGACTGAGGTCGCTCCTCGGATCCTTGGGACGGGGCGTCGCCCCCGTCGGGAGCTTGATCCTCGGGACCTTGAGAGGGAGCCGCCCCACCGTCCGGGGCCTGCGCGAGCGCAATGGCAGACGGGCTTCGGTGAGTCGCGGCCGGCACGGGACCGTCTCTGTCGTTCCGGGCGGCTACGAGGGTCGGATCAGCTCCCGCGTCGGCGACACGCTGGCGGGCGGAGAACTCGGACAGGGCGACCCCGGCGTCGACCTCGAGGCGGTCAAGGCTTGCGACGAGGCGGACGGGCGAATCGGGCCAGAGGAGCGTCACGACGCCAACGATCGCTCCGAGCGCCGTCGCGATCGCACCGAGGCGAACGACGATGTCGGCGAGGCTTCGACGGCCTTGCTTCTCCTCATCTCCCGATGCTCGTGCCTCGCTCTCGCGCCATTCCCCCACCGCAGGTTCATACCAAAGCGGGCCGGCGGTGACGGAGCGCCGTGTTCCTTCTCGCCGGAGGAGCGGTGGTGCTGGTCGCCTACGTGGCCGACCCGAGCGGGGACTGCAATTGGCGGACGAAGCTGATCCTCTTCGCCGCGCTGGTCCTTGGCTTGGTGTTCACAGGCTGGCTCCTCCTCATGTCGCTCGGGAGTTGGCTTATCCTTGCCCTCCTGGGCTCGCCCTCCTCGCCCTCGATCTCGGAGTGGCGGCGCGGACTCATCGTTTCGCCTGGTTCGGCTGTGCGTTGTTCGTGTCGATCGTCATCTTCGGCGGCCTCGCCGCCTACCTGAGCAACAGGTCGACTCCTCAGGTTCAGGTCGCCGCCCTTCTGCGGGGACCGAATGATCGGGGTCTGTTCGGCCTCTATGTCGCGCGAAACGACCAGCGCGTCTATCTCGGTCGCCTCGACGAGAAGACGGTCTACGTCTACCCCTGCAAGGACGTCACCGCGCTGGCCGTGGGAGAGCTGCGCCCATTGAAGGATCCCGATCGCCCCGAACCCGGTTACGAGTCGGTCGTCGAGGAGGGCACTCGGCTCCGCCTGGAGCTCCTCGCCGCCCGCTCTCGCGGGCAGGGAGTCGAGGTCGCTGAGTCTGGTGCGGCAAAGCCCCGACGACGTAAGGGCGACCAGGGACCCGTCACCCCCGTACCGACCTCGCCGTCGATCTGCTAAGGCCGGGGCGCAACCGGCGGGGGAGTATTGGTCGGCCCGTTAGAGCCGCGGAGTCCCGCGAGCACGCGGGTCGTGTAGAGGTAGTCGCTCGAGACAACGCGAGTCGCCGGCACCGAGGCCCCTTGTGGGCAGCGAGCAGGCAGCCACACCCGCGGGCGCGAGCCGGCGCGAGGCCGCCGCAACCTCATCGAGCAGAGCCACGCTGCCCCATTAGCCCTGAGCCGCTCCGATCACCAGCGCCCGAGAAGCCGACTGAGGTACTCATTCGACGCGCTCCACCGGGATCGAGGGCCCGTCGGGCACGATGGTCGCGGATTCGTAGGGGAAGTCGGTCTCCTCCGCGTAGCGCACCTCGATGTCGGTCAGAGCCCCCGTGCTCGGTCCGCCCGGCTCGGACCGGACGAGCCGCAGGAGCAGATCCCTTGGGTTGATGCCCTGGGGAACCTGGGGCTCGAGTTCGATCCGGTGGACGCCGCTTCGAGTGGTGCAGACGCCGCTCACGACCAGCGAAGCGGGGCCGGGCGGCTCGAGGTTGTGGATCGCCCTCCAGTCTCGGCAGGGTCGGCCGTCTCGGTCGCCTCGTCGAGGGCGGCCAGGACCTCGCCGGCCGTGCTCGGGAAGCTCCCTCTGAGGAGCAGGAGCGTGGCGAAAGGATCGCCGAGCTCGCCGCTCGCCTGCTCGGCGCTGAGCGTGCGCAACGCGGTGTCCTCGCCCACCACGAAGCGATGGACGGCACCCGGGATGAGTGACTCCGGGGAGAGCTCGCGGAAGACCGCGCAGGTCTCGTCGGCGAAGGCTGTTGCGTTCAATTCCGCTCCCAGTCGGGAGATGAGACACGACCGTAACCGATCCTGCCCGTGAGGCGGGCGCGCCCGCTGCGCTCGGATCGAGCCCGAAAGCGCTGGTCGCGCGGGCCACCGATATAGGTCTGAGACCAGGCGGGTGCGCTCGAGCCGGCACGGGTTGCCGTAGGATCGCCCCGGGTCACGCGACGAGGAGGTCGACCGATGGCGCAGGGACGAACGCACGGTCAGGCGATGCGCGGGAGCGACCAGGTCCCTCGTCTCCCGGCCCCGCGGGGCTTCTTCGGGCGCATGTTCCACGAGCTCCCGACGTTTCGGGTCCGCGACCAGTTCCTGAAGGACCTTGCAGGGGGCATGAGGGAGACCGAGGCCCAACAGAACCCGGCCGGGGACAACCCGAACCTCCCCTCGGGCTTCACCTACTTCGGGCAGTTCGTGGACCACGATCTCACGCTCGACCGCTCGAGCCTCGGGGAGACGACGTTCGATCCCGAGCAGCTGCGGAACTTCCGCACGCCGCGCTTCGATCTCGACTGCCTCTACGGGCGCGGGCCCCGCAACAGCCCCGAGCTCTACGCGCGGGGCGGGGTCAAGCTCCTCATCGGCCACAACCCCGACGTCGACGAGGACGGCACGGCGCTCGACCGCGACGACCTACCGCGCAACCAGGAGGGCATCGCCATCATCGGCGACCCGCGAAACGACGAGAACATCATCGTCTCGCAGCTGCATCTGACGTTCATACGCTTCCACAACCGCCTCGTCGACGTGGTGAGGGAGCAAGGGATCTTCGAGGATGCCGACGAGGTCTTCAAGGAGGCTCACCGCCTCGCCCGCTGGCACTACCAGTGGATCGTGGTGCACGACTTCCTGGCCAGACTGGTGCCGGAGGGGTTGATCGCGACCATGCTCACTCCGACCGAGGACCCGCGCGTGCGCACGCGCTTCTACCGGCCCGAGGGACAGTGGGCGTTCATGCCGGTCGAGTTCTCGGCCGCGGCGTACCGCTTCGGTCACTCCATGGTCCGCCCGACCTACCTCATCAACTCGATCGTCCCCGAGCTGCCGATCTTCTCTCTGGGCGAGGATCCCGGCCCCCTCGAGGCCTTCCACGGCGGCCGACGCCTGCCCGACAGCTGGACGGTCCGATGGCCGTTCTTCTTCGAGCTCGACGCAGAGGGCCCGCAGCTCGGCCGCAAGATCAACACGAAGCTGGCCGAGGGACTGTTCAACCTGCCCGGTGAGTCGGGGGAGATGGAGCTGCTCGCGCTGCGCAACCTGCGCCGCGGCGTGCGGCTCGGGCTGCCCTCGGGCGGGCGAGTCGCGCGGGCCATGGGGGTGAGCCCGCTCCGCCCCGAGGAGCTCGGGTTCCCCGGCCCGGCGCCGCTGTGGTTCTACGTGCTCAAGGAGGCCGAGCTCCGAGGCGAGCCCAGGGGCCAGCGCCTCGGAGCGGTGGGCGGGCGCATCGTGGCCGAGGTGTTCCTCGGCATCCTCGGAGCCGATCCGCTGTCGTTCGTGAACGTCGAGCCCGACTGGACTCCAGAGAGCGAGTCGATCGGGAGCACTCCGGTGAAGAGCATGGCCGAGCTTATTCGCTTCGCCGCCCCCGCCCAAGCCGAGCGCGGGTAGGGCGAGGGGCTCCGCGGGGCGTCGCGACCCGGGTAGAGCCAGGCCTCCCGGGGCAGAGCGCATGTTCGGGCCCCTCCGGGGCTCGGGCGGCGCTTGGGCGGCCAGCCGGTTCGAGCGAGCTCCCGACAGGGTGAGAGCGTCCGGGTTAGCATCGCGGCCACGCCGAGGCTGGAGCGTCTCGGACCTGTGCCAGGGACGGCTCCGAGCAGACTGGGAGCGCAGTCGAGCCAAGCCACCGAGACCGAGCCTGAGCCCTCGCGGGTGTGAGCGTGCCTCTTCCGACGCGGGGAGGATGACGGGAGTCCTTGCTATGTTGCCAGGCCCGCGGGAGGGATGGAGGGAGAACGCGACATGGCGGAGTACCACGACAGCCCGGAGGAGCCCGCGGAGGTGTCGGACCTCGACTGCCGAGACTGGAAGGCGATCCACAGCCTCGAGCCGCCCGGCCCGGGTGCACTGATCGTGAGCGGGGTCTGCACCGCGCCGAGCACCGGGCACCGGATCGAGCTCGAGCGCCAGGTTCCTCAAGGCATCAATCCGAACGACCTGCTACTCCGCCTCGTCCGTCATGAGCCGAGTGGGCCGAGTGGCCAGGCCCTGACCGAGATCGAGGTTCGCTACGTGGAGGAGACCGACTTCCGGTTTGATTCCGTGACCATCCTCCCCGACGGACCCTCGATAGGTGTCGAGCGCGCCCTATGAGCCCCGCTCCGAAGCGCACTCGGGCGCGACTCACCGAAGCGGCTCGGGCCTGAGGAGGCGGGATGGCGCTGCTGGATGACGTCGCCTCCGCCTGTCGCCGGCTCGCCCCCGCGGGGTGGGGCGAGCTCCTCGCCGCCCACGGCCTCGACCTCGAGGCGGCCGACCCCGGCGCGGAGTTCCTGCGCGAGCTGCCCGGGATCGACCGCGGGCGTCCCGGCTTCGAAGACTTCGCCCCCGAGGGACGACGTGGTCTCGAGCCGGGCGTCCCGGCTCGCAGCCTGCTCTACCACGCCCTGGCCTCCCCGGGCGTGCTGCTCGGGGCCGACGGAGCCGAGCTTCAAGACTTCCCCACCCTGTCCGAGCTCGAGAGCGTCGAGAACCTCGTCTTCGCCTTGGCCGCAACCCGTCTCGCAGAGCTCACCGCGCGCTTCCCGCGCGCTCCCATGGCCGTCGTGGTCTTCGCCCACGAGTACCGCCCCGGGGCCGAGACCGTCCACCGACGCCACGCCGACCTGTGCTTCTCGCGCACCGGGGTGGCCCGCGTGGGCACCGCCGAGGCGCACTACGACCGCCGCGGTCGGGGCTTCTTGCCCTTCGTGGAGGACGATCCCCACGGCTTCCGCGTTCTGCCCTCGCGCTACGCGCCCTACGTGGCCGTCGAGCTTCCCGGCGAGGAGGCCCTGTTCGGTCCAATGAACTTCGACCTGCGCCTTGCCTTCAACGACGAGCCGCAGCCGGGCGACGCCGAGCGCAGCTTCTGGGTTCCGCTGCACAAGCTCTTCTCCGGTCCCGAGTGCCTTACCGGGCTCGATCTGTCGCTCACCCTGGAGGCCCGGCACGTCAACGAGAAGCTCCGCCGGGTCCACCGCCAGCTCTCCGCGCTCGATCATGACAGCGGTTGGCGGGAGCCCGACATCGATCAGCCGCCCTTCGTCTTCACCGAGGCGATCGCCGAGCTCGCGCAGGGGACCGACGCCGGCGAAGGCTTGCTCGTGCCAACGGTCCACCCTGCGCTCATCGAGGCCGCGGAGTACCAGGGCAGACCGCTCACCTTCATTGTTCCGTCGGAGCCCGACAACGAGTGGGCACCGAGCCTCCTCATCAGGTCGGAGGGCGGCGTTCGTCGGGCGCCCGAGTACGTCCACGCGCGCCATCTCGTCGAGGACTCGGGTGAGCGCAGCCTGAACGACGAGCCAGACGTGGTCGAAGCGGTGCGGGCTGGCGGCTACCGGGCGCGTCACTACCTCGACTTCACCGGCGACGGCTGGGTCGAGGCCCTGTGCCCACAGCTGGCCGCCGCGCTCCCCCGTTCGGTCCCCGCGTACTCGCTCGTCACCGCACCCGACTTCTATCCCAACTGCGACCAACGCGAGCTCATCGAGTGGTGGGTATCGCGGGTGCCGCGCGCCCTCCGCGAGCGCATATGGCAGACGCCTCCGTTCACCCTCTCAGACGAGCGGATGGCGCCGAACCTTCAGCTCGCCGGGGCGCCGTTCGTGCCCGAGGATCAAGGGGTGAGCGCGATCGTCTCGCTCCCGCTCGACGGCGAGGCGACCGAGACTGGGCTCGGTGCCGCGCGCAGCGAGCGCCACGCGCACCTGCCCGACGGAGCCGCCGGGGTGTTCGCCCCCGGGTGGGACACCAGCCACGATGAGACCGACGGGGTCGTCCACCTCGCTTCCTACGGGCTAGGGAGTCCATTCCCCGAGGACGCCAAACTCTGCGCCGCCCTCAGCTCTTTCTGGCCGGCGGTGGCCCCCGACGCCGGGCGGAGCTTCTCGACACCGTTCGCGACCACCACGCCGCTCACCGACGAGGAGATCGGTTCGGTCGGCGAGCTCCCCTGGGATGGGATCATGGGCCCACGGCTGGTCGAGGGCGAAGGCCAGAGAGCCGTCGACTACGCACGCTTTTCTCACGTCGACTACGTGGAGTCGGCGCTCTCGGGGCGGTTCTCCCTCGCTCTAACGGGGCGGGTTGACGTCGACGAGTACACCGCGCGCGTGATCGCCATGGCGCGCTGCTACGCCGCGCTCGCGCTCGATCCTCGCGACCCCTCTTGGCGGATCACATCCTTCCGCGCGTCGGCCGCGGACGATGCTGAGCGCGGGCGGGCGGAGTCGGACACCGGCGCCGCACTCGGCCCGGCGGCTTTCCGGGTAGCCTTCAGCCGCGCCCTGGAGGAGCGCGAGGCGCCGGGCGATCACCGCCTCGCCCGGCTCGAGTTGGGGGAGACGGTGACCCTCTTCGCGGGCGCCCTCCCACGCGTGCTCATCGGGGCGGAGGGCGAGCCCTGGCAGCTCGTCCGCACGGCTTAGACACCGACGTCGTCGTTGTCGGGGGCGGCCCGGCGGGAGCCGCCGCGGCCATACGCGCCCGAGAAGCGGGGCTCGAAGTGACGGTGATCGAGCGGACGGCGTTCCCGCGCGACCGACCGGGCGAGACTCTCCATCCGGGGGTTCGCTCCGCGCTTGCCTCTTTGGGCGCAGGCGAGGTGCTCGACGCTCCTGAGCTCGTGCGCCACGAGGGGGTGTGGAGTTCAGTCGAGGGCCGCCTCGTGCCCTACGGGGGAGACAGTGCAGACCCGTGGCGCGGCTACCAGATCGAGCGCAGCAGGCTCGACCCCGACCTGCTCGCTCGGGCGATCGCGCTTGGAGCAGAGCTCAGTTGGCGCTGCCGGGCGGTGAAGCCGCTTCTCGAGCGCGGTCGAGTCACCGGGGTCGAGACCTCGCGAGGTCGCGTGAGGTCGCGCTATGTCGTCGACGCGGCGGGTGCGGGTCACTGGCTCGCACGAAGGCTCCGGCTTGGCCTCGTTCGCGAGTCACCCCCCTTGCGCGCTCGCTACGGGCTACGCGTTGGGGTGTGTGCCGGGTGTGAGGAGGCCCCGCGGTTCATCGTCGACGAGCGCGGCTGGACCTACATCGCCCGGATCGGGGCGGCTGTGTACAGCTGGACGAGGCTCGACCTCTCCGGTGCCCCGACCCCCGCGGATTTCGTCCCAGTCGAGCTCCGGGACCTCGATCCCGCAGGAGGTAGTCGCAGCGCCGATGTCAGCTGGCGCCAAGCGCGGGTCACCGCGGGGCCGGGCTTCTTCGCCTGCGGAGACGCCGGCGCCTTGCTCGACCCGGCCGCCTCACAGGGTGTTCTTCGCGCGCTTCTCGCCGGGGCGACCGCCGGCCGGCTGATCGGTGAGTGCGTCGTAGGCCGGCGCTCCGAACGAGCGGCTGCGGCGCACTACCGGGGGTGGCTCACCGCTGCCCACATCCGCGAGTTGCTGCGCCTCCGCACGCTCTACGCCCGGCGTCCAGATGCGCCGCCGTGGGTGAGGGGATACCTCCCAGGGCGAGACTCGGCTCGCCGGCAGGCGCCGACCATGGCGAGAATCCCGCTGCCGGCCCTGGGTGACGCATAAGCGGCGATCGCTGAAGGACGGTGGGCACTCGGCAGCATGCTGTTGATGCGGGCCCAGTCGGTCGAGGCAGATGCGAGCCACCTTCCGTCCTACCACAGCCGATCCCACGCGCCCCGTCGCCCGCCTCCCGCCCGGCTAGCCTCCCCGACACGGCTCACGGACGACTCGGTGGTCCGCGGCCTTGACGAGCGCCTCGACGCGTACGCGCACGCGATCGGCGACCTGACCGCCGAACGTGATTCGCCGGCCGTCAAGCTCGAGATCACCGACTGCGTAGCCGTGTCCGGGCGGCACTTCAAAGCGGGCGCGGACCGGGTGAGACGGTCCGCCGCGTTCGATCGTCCAGAACGCGGCCGCGGGTGTGCCGTCCGGGGCGCGAAAGCCTGTGGCGTCAAACTCGTCGAGGTACAGGCCGATCGGGTCGCGGAGGGTGACCTCGTCCCCCATGGCGGCCGCGTTGTTTACCAGTTGGGCGATCTGCGGGTCGCTGTGGCGGAACGGGTCCCCCAGCCCTGAGCAGACGACGAGCGCTTGCTGCGTCGTCACGGGGACGCCGTTGCGCTGACGGAGCACGGTGGCTCGCGCGACGAGGTCGACCGCTGCCGTCAGCTTGTTGTTGCCCTGCACGAGGTGGGCGAGCCTTCCGGTTGTCCCCTGGTTGCGCGGGTTGTCTGGGAGGTAGGTGTCGCCGTCGAACAGCTCGTCGCGCTCGACGTCGGGCGCGACGAGCTCGCGGTAGAGGTCGAGCAGGCGCTCACGATCATGCTTTGCGACGAACTCCCAGTACTCGGGCACCTCGGTCGTAAACGTCAGCCTGGTCACCTTGCCCGCGTTGTCGCGCTCGACGCTCCATTCGCAGTACTCGTCCTGCTTGGCGCGGTCCTCGTCGGCGTTCGCCCAGCGCGCTTCGGGGGGCGGGTTGCCGCGCGTGAGCCGCGCGGGGAAAGCCGGCCAACTGGCCTTCGCGACGGTGGTCTTCGTCGGGGTCTCGGCGGCGGTCGGGTCGTAGAATTGCGGGTGGCGTCCGACGTAGTCGGCAAAGATCCCGCTGATCGTCGCGCTCCAGTCCTGGCGGGCGGCGGCGGGTACGTCGCGCAGTCGTGCCGGCGTGTCGAACCTCTCGAGCTCCGCCACTAGGCGATTTCGGCGACCGTCGCGTCCGAACGCATGACGCGCTCGGCAGGCGGGACGTTGGTCCGGGCGAAGAGCAGGGGGCTCTCGGAGATAGGCATCCGCGCGAGCCGGTCGTTGCCGCGTACGTGGTCGCGGCGCGACTCGGCTAGACGGATCACGTCGTCGAGCCCGGCTTGCGTCGCGAGTTGCTCGTTGACGGCGGCGTAATAGGCGCCGAGCAGCCGGTCGAACTCGGCGCGCCATCCGTCGCCGGCGCCCCAGCGCTCCGCGAACTCGCGCTCGCCGCTGCCCTCGTCGGTGCCGGCGGCGGCGAGGATGCCTTCGGCCATGGCGCGCGAGAACACGTCCGCCCCGGCGGTGAGGGTGGCGGTCGGGGGTACGTGACGCAGCAGCGACGTCCGCCGCCTCGAGAACACCGGGTTGGGGAAGTCGATCATCAGTAGGCACGCAGCGAGGCGGTCGGTCAGCAGTCCGTTGGCGATGGCGGCGTCGAGCACCGCTTGGTCCTCGGCGGCGCGCTCGGGGACGACGAACACAAAGTGAGTGTCCCCTGGCTGCACGAACCCTTGGCCGTCCTCGAGTCGCATGTCGAACGCCTGCATGCTCTCCCGGTACAGCGCGGCGCTGACCATGCCGAACCCCTCGGGCGGCGCTGCCAGCCCTACCCTCACGAGCCCGTCGATGTCGGCGAAGAATGTGGGCGGCAGGTCGACCGGATCCTCCCCGACGAGCGGGCTCTCGACGTGGCTTGAGACGAGGTTGACCGCTGGGCTGGTGACGATCTGGCGCACGATGCGCTCCGGGCGGTCGACGCGGCCCCCATCTGCGGTGATCGCAGCGAACCGCGCACGTGTCCAGCGACCGATTGCCAACCGGATGAGCCGCTCGGCGGTGATCGCGCCATCGGGCTCTTGGCGGGCGAGCTCAAGCCACGGGTGCTGACGAAGAGGGTCGTCTTCGGCGAACGCCGAGGGCAGGATGGACGCCGCCGGGGAGTGCCAGTTGATCCACGGCGTCTTGAGTTCCTTCATGACGACGTTGCCACTCGGGTGCGCCTCGAACGGCCCCTTGCCCTCGCTGTCGGCCAGCAGCGCGTCGCGGGAGTTCCCGGCGAACACCCAGCCGGAGCTATCTCCTACGGTCTGGTAGTAGTTGAAGCCGCCGCGGCCACGGTCCCAGGCCATCAGTTCGACGTCGCCCTCGCCTGGGTCGAACGAGCTGAACATCACGTCGGGGCCTTCGCTGCCGTTGCCGAGGGTGATCAGGAAACGCATGTTCCGGTCCACGCTGGCGGTCTCCGGCGTGAACAGGACTTGGCTGCCGTCGCCAACGAGGAAGAACTTCGCCGAGCGCAGCGGGTCTCCATCGGTGCCGACGGTCGCGAACGCGTCGAGCACCTCGCCGGCGAACCGCGGGAAAGTCCCCTTGAGCAGGATTTCGGTGGCGAAGGGATCGCCGAGCTCGGCGGCGGCTTCGTCCGCCGAGAACGCCCGTAGCTCGCTTTCCTGGCCGACCACCAAGCCGTGTACCGCACCGGGGGTTAGCGCCTCCGACGAGAGCCCGCGGAAGACCTGGCAGCTGGTGTCGGTCGGCATCGACTCTTCGATCGGGACAGTTGCGGTCACGGACGAGCTCCTCGGGCCTCGAAGGGGCCGTGAACGCTAACCGCGTGGCCGGTCGGAGGTCGAGCTCCTTAGCGTCGGAAGACTCGCTGCCGGGAAACGGCGCGCCTAGCGGTGGGACCGCGGAGGGCCAACGGCCAGCAAGGCGCGCTTTCCGTAGAACTCATTCGACTGCGAGATCTTTACCCAGACACTCCAGTACCTACCCGATGTCACGCGGCCCTCGCGAACATCTGGGCGTCGATGGAGCACGTCCCGTAATCCGTAGAACTTGAAAGCGGCGGTCCTCCCGCCTCGTCCGGCTCCGCTGGGAGCTTGACGAGCGCGACCAAGTCCACGAGACGAGGAGGAACCGCGATGAGGACCGTAACGATGGACTCGGCCATCGCCGAGCAGCAGAGCTTCGAGGAGCTGCCCGAACGGGTCAGGGAGGCGCTTGGCGAGCTCGCCGGAGCGGCGAAGGAGGGCCTCATGGCCCTCTCGGTCGGTGTCGGGCTCGGCGTCCTTCACGAGCTGATGGAGGCCGAGGTCGAGCAGGTGGTCGGACCGAAGGGCCGCCACAATCCCGCTCGCAGCGCCAAGCGACACGGCCACGAGAGCGCCTCGGTCACCCTCGGGGCCCGCCGCGTGGCGGTCAGCCGCCCGCGGGTGCGAAGCGCCGACGAGAAGCGCGAGCTCCCGCTCGAGACCTTCTCGCACTTCGCCGCGCGCGATGCGCTGAGCGCCGCCGTGCTCGAGCGCATGCTGGCGGTCGTATCCACGCGGCGCTTCGCCCGCACCCAGGAGCCGGTCGGCGCCGAGGTCGAGGATCGAGCGCGCTCGACCTCGAAGTCGGCGGTCTCGCGCGCCTTCGTGGCCCGCACGGCCGAGACCCTGGCCGCGCTCATGGCTCGACGCCTCGATGACGTGCGCCTGGCGGTGCTGATGCTCGACGGCATCGAGCTCAAGGGCCGCACCAACGTGGTGGCGCTCGGCATCACCACCGAGGGCCAGAAGCTCCCGCTCGGGCTCTGGGAGGGCTCCACCGAGAACGCCGCGGTGGCCACCGCGCTGCTCGCCGACCTCGTCGATCGTGGCCTCGACTGCGCCCAGGGCGTGCTCTGCGTGCTCGACGGCGCCAAGGCGCAAACGACGATCAGCTGACGAAGGGCGGCGACGCCGGACCGTGAGGCTCGAGTAGCCCTTCGAGGGCATACGATTGCGTCGTCTCTGGCGATAGGGTATTGCTTGTCACGGTGAGCATGGCGGGGGTAATGGGGATCGCGGTCGGCGCTGCCGTCGCTGGCTTGCTGCTCGGCTTCGTGTCCGCCCGCTTCGGTTGGGACGCGATCAAGAAAGCGGTCAACATCTTGCCTGCCCTCGTGCAGCGTGCGGCCAAGCCGACCCTCACGGTGGTCCTGACAGTCAGCGTCGTCGGCGTGCTGGTCTGGCAAGGCAAGGAGGGCAACAACCCGAAACGTTGGGCCGAGATCATCGCCGCGGCTGTGCTCGTAGCGCTCACGTTCCTGTGCTGGCTCGCTCGCCGCAAGGTCTGGGTCGTCAAGGCGGATGGGGAGTTCGAGCACAGCGAGGACAGCACGAAGACCAAGTACGTCCCGCATCAGCGACTGACCGAGCGCGAGTACAGCAAGCTGAGCCAAGCCGAGCAGGGCAAGCTCACGGAGGGCCGCGAGTCCTACCTCCGATCGCTCTACGTGGGCGCCGACGGACGCTGGTCCACCTCGAAGATGCAGGCGCTGCTTTGGACCTACGTGGTCCTCTTCGGGCTCATCGCGCTGTTCGCGGCCGACTACCTCGGACTCGACCTCTCGGGCGCGGCCGAGAAGGACGCGCCCGGCAAGCAAGGCTTCAGCGACA
>Ga0136622_10000845_pt1 | contig 12700 bp, 12 predicted proteins | sample AntDrymUQ4482106_2_FD_104803 | JGI IMG/M metagenome (GOLD analysis project Ga0136622, IMG submission 104803) | Polar desert sand microbial communities from Dry Valleys, Antarctica - metaG UQ448 (21.06) | ecosystem: Environmental > Terrestrial > Soil > Desert | place: Antarctica: Dry Valley...
CGAAGCGGAATTTGGGCGCGCCTAATCGACCAGGCCTACCATGTGCAACCGCGTGACCCAGGTTACCGACGACCTCCCCCCGCCGTTCTCGCCACTGGAGGTCGTGCGGGCCCGCGGACCGCTGCGCGGCCGCCTCGCGCTGCTCGGCCCGGCCTTCGTCGCCGCGGTCGCATACATCGATCCCGGCAACTTCGCGACCAACATTGCCGGCGGCGCCAAGTACGGCTTCCTGTTGGTCTGGGTGATCGTCCTCGCGAACCTGATGGCGATGCTGGTGCAGTACCTCTCGGCGAAGGTCGGCATCGCGACCGGCATGAACCTACCCGAGCTGTGCAGGGCGCATCTGCCGCGGCCCGTGACGTGGGGCCTGTGGGCGCAGGCGGAGATCATCGCGATCGCGACCGACCTGGCCGAGTTCGTCGGCGCGGCAGTGGCGTTGAAGCTGCTGTTCGGCGTGCCGCCGTTCGCGGCCGGCCTGATCACCGCCGCGGTCGCGTTCGCGATCCTGGCGCTGCAGCAGCGCGGCTACCGCCGCTTCGAGCTGGCGATCGCCGGCTTCCTCGGGATCGTCTGCCTTGGCTTCCTCTACGACCTCTCCCAGGTGTCGGTCGACACCGGCGCCCTGCTCGACGGCTTCGTGCCGGCCTTCGACGGCACCGACAGCGTGATGCTCGCGGTCGGGATCATCGGCGCGACCGTGATGCCGCACGTCGTGTACCTGCACGGCGCGCTCGTCCAGGGGCGGATCCGACCGCGCGACGACGCCGAGCGGCGCTCGTTGCTGCGGTTCCAGCGCGTCGACGTCGGGATCGCGATGGGCCTCGCCGGCTTCATCAACCTCACGATGCTCGTGGTCGCGGCCTCGCTGTTCCACGAGAGCGGCCTGCTGGACATCGAGAGCATCGAGGGCGCGCACGCGGGTTTCGAACGGTTGCTCGGAGGCGGCGCGGCGCTCGCGTTCGCCGTCGCGCTGCTCGCGTCCGGGCTCTCGAGCTCGAGCGTGGGCACCTACGCGGGCCAGGTCGTGATGCAGGGCTTCATCGATCGTCGCATCCCGCTGTTCGCGCGCCGGATGATCACGATGGCGCCGGCGCTGGTCGTGCTCGCGATCGGCGTCGACGCGACCGACACGCTCGTGATCTCACAGGTGGTGCTCTCGTTCGGGATCCCGTTCGCGCTCGTGCCGATGATCCTGCTGACGCGCCGCCGTGACGTGATGGGGTCGTTCGTGAACCGCCGCGGCACGTCGATCGTCGCCTCGATCGTGGCCGCGCTGATCATCGGCCTGAACGCCTTCCTGCTCGAGCAGACGTTCTTCGGATAGCGGCGAAGTGCGGCTAGCCGTAGGGCATTGACTAGGGACATCCCCGATGTTCAGGCGAGCGCCCGGCCTGGATACTCGGCGCGTGGCCTCCCCCGAGCACTCGACCGCTTCCGACTTCGCCCTCCCCAGCCTGGACCTGCGACTGGTCGCCCGGCGCTCCGCGCTCCCCCTGGCGCTCGCCGCGGTGGCCCTTGCGGTCGTGCTGCTCGCCGGCGGCCCGATCGGCCTGCTCACCGACGCGCTGAGCCGCGCGCTGTCCGCCGACCCGCGCTGGATCGCGCTGGCCGTGGTCGCCGAGCTGCTCTCCTTCGGCGGCTACATCGCGCTGTTCTGGCTCGTCGGCCGGCGCGCGACGCCGCGGCTCGACCTGCGCGCCGGTGCCGAGATCACGCTCGGCGGGGCCGCCGCGACGCGCCTGCTGCCGACCGCCGGCGCCGGCGGCGCGGCGCTCACGCTGTGGGCGATCAACAAGACCGGCATCGGTCGCAAGAGCGCCGGCCGCGTGCTGCTGACCTTCCTCTCGCTCCTCTACGGCGTGTTCCTGGCCGGCATCGTGGTCTCGGGCGCGGCGATCGCGCTCGGCTACGGCGGCGCCGGCCACGCGGCGGTCGCCGGCGGCGCGGCGCTCGCCGCCGCGCTGGCGATCGGCACGGGCCTCGTGCTGGCCGCCCGCGGTGCCGAGGCACACGAGGACTCGGGCCGGATCGTGCGCGGCGCTGCGCTGCTCGGTGCCTCGGTAAGTGATGCGCTCGGCTTCCTGCGCAGCGGCGACGCGCGTCTGCTGGGCGCTCCCGCATGGTGGGCGTTCGACGCCGCCGTGCTGTGGGCCACGTTCCACGCGCTCGGCGAGCCGCCCGCGCTGCCGGTGCTCGCGTTCGCCTACTTCGCCGGACAGGTCGGCAACACCATCCCGCTGCCGGGCGCGGTCAGCGGCGGCATGGTCGGCACGCTGCTGGCGTTCGGCGTCGCGCCTGACCTCGCGCTCTCTTCCGTGCTCGCCTACCGCGCCGTCGCGATCTGGCTGCCGGCCCCGCTCGGTCTGGCCGCGCTCGGCGCCCTGCGGGCGCGCGTGGCGCGCTGGTCAGAGATCGCGCCCGACGCGGCGGAGCCCGTCGCGCGGCAGCCTGTCGCGCCGATCGCCGCGTCGGTGAGACTCGCCGGGACCTGCTCGTTCGCCCCCAGGCGCACGCCCCGCCCGGTTTCGGCCCTGACCTCCGCAACGCCTTGCACGGGTTCGGCCTGACGCCGATCGGGCACCTTCGACCCGAAGTGGGTCCGTTGCCCTCATCCATTCACCAGCGCTGGCCCGCAACGCCCGAGAGCGTCGGGGCGGCGCGCCACCAGGTTCGGTGCTTCGCCGCCGACTTGGAGGTCGATCTCGACGACGTGATGCTCGCGGTCTCGGAGGCGGTGGCGAACGCGGTCACACACGCCTATGCCGAGGGTGTTCTCGGTCACGTCGAGCTGAGCGCCGGGGCATCGACCTCCACGGTCACGGTGACGGTGCGCGACCATGGTCGCGGACTCGTGGACGGTGGCGGTGGGCCAGGGGCCGGGTTCGGCCTGACGCTCATCCGGCGCCTCGCGCAGCATGTCGAACTGACGGACACGCCCGAGGGAGTCTCGCTCACGATGGCGTTCCGCCGCGGCGGAGCCGCCTCGCTGCACTAGAAGCGGCCAGGGTCGAACGCCGGCGGTGGGGTCGCCGTCCGTCCGAGCACGAGGTCTGCCACGAGGCGTGCCGAGGCCGGGCCGAGCGAGATGCCCCATGGGCCGTGACCGGCCGCGACGAAGACGTCGTCGCGGAGCGGCGCACGGCCGAGCAGCGGCTGCCCGTCGGCCGACAGCGGCCGCGCGCACGCGCGCACTGCGCCCGCCGGCGCGCCCGCGAGCGCTGGTACGAAGCGTGCGCCGCGTCCGCGCAGCAACGCCAGCAGGGCATCCGGGACGGGACGTTCGGGCAGGAACACCGAGCCGAGCGCGGAGACCGCGCCCGTCGTTACGAGGCTGAAGATCGGCGGCGGCGCGGCCGCGTACGCGACCAGGTGCTCGATGCCCGCCTCTTCGAGCGCATGGCGCGGCGCCGGGTCCAGCCGGATCTCCGCCACGACGCCCCAGAGCGGTGTGATCGGGCGCCAGTTCCCGGAGGGGTCGATCAGCTCCGGGGTCCACGGCCCGGCCGCGACGACGACGGCGCCGGCCGGCCGGCGGGCGCCGTCGAGGCTGACGCCGCCGGGCGCGAGCGCGGCGGTCGTGCCGACCGCCAGCCGGGCGCCCGCGGCCGTGGCGCGCGACGCGAACGCGCGCGTCGCGGCGGACGGCCCGACCGGGTAGCCCGTTTCCAGCCGCATGCCCGCGAGCCCGCGCGCCACCGCGGGCTCGATCGCGGTGGGCTCCCCGGGCGCCAGGGGTTGAGGGCGCAGTTCGGGAAACTTGCCCTGCAGTCGCTCCAGCTCGCCGGCGAGCGACGCTTCCGAGTCCGCGAGCATCAGCACGCCGTGCGGCTCGGCCGGCAGCTCGAAGCCGTGCGCGTCCAACTCGCGCAGATGCCGCAGGCTCTCCTCGAACAGCGGCGCCAGCCCGGCGTCCATCGGGTGCTGCAGGATCCCGGAGTTGCGACCCGATGCGGCGGCGCCGACCGCGTCGCGCTCGACCAGCAGGACGGACGCCCCCGCCTCGGCGAGGAACGCAGCCGCCGCGCAGCCGACGATCCCGGCGCCGATCACGACGACGTCGGGGTCAGTCAAAGCGGACGTCCACGCTGCGGGTGGCGCCGTCGGGAAGCCCCAGCTGCAGCTCGGCGGTCTCGCCGCTGCCAATGCCCTGCGCGGCGGCGCACCAGCCCGCGAGCGTGCGATCCAGCGGGCGGCCGTTGACGGCCACGATCAGGTCGCCGCTCACGAGCCCTGCGCGCGCGGCGCCCGAATCCGGCAGGGTGCCTTGAACGAGCACGCCCTCGGGCAGGTTGCCGGCGTCGAGCGATGCGGATTCCGGGTAGCCGAAGCTGACCCCGATCGAGGCGATCGAGTCGCCCTCCCGCAGCACCCCCAGGACATCGCGCGCGCGCCTTGCGGCGATCGCGTAGTTGGCTCCCTGGAGCGGCCGGTCGTCGTCGCCGACGGTGCGCGCAGCGGCGTTGACGCCCACGACCCGCCCGTCGAGGTCGACGAGCGGCCCGCCCGAGAACCCGGGGTCCAGCGCGGTGTCCGTGCGGATCGCGTCCGGGTACGCCGGCACGTCGGCGCCGGGATCGCTGAAGGCGGCGTGTGCCGCTGAGACCACGCCGCGCGTCGATGACGCGCGCTCGTCCGGCTGGGCGCTCTGCGGGAAGCCGAATGCGAGCACGCTCTCGCCCTGGTCGGCGTCGCCGAAGTTGAGCGCCTCCGCCTCTAGCGCGGCGTTCACCCGCAGCAGGGCGAGGTCCTCGCACGGCGCGCTGCCGACGACCCGGGCCTCGACGGTGCGCGTCCCGATGCTCACGAAGAACCGCTGGCCGCTATTGATCACGTGCGCGGCGGTGACGAGCAGCCCCGCGTCGCGATCGAGCACCCAGGCACTGCCCAGGCCGCTTGGCGAGGCGGTGGCGCGCGCCTCGACCGCGACGGTCGCGGGGGCGACGTCGCGCACGACCGCGGCGACCCGCTGCTCGTCGCCCTCACCGCCCAGCCCGCCCGTGAGCGCCAGCACGCCGACGGCGGCGACCGCCACGGCCGCGATCGCCAACGCCGCGTAGGTGAGCCGCCGGCCGCGCCGGGCGCGCGTATCCACGAGCCGCCCGATCATCGACCAGGAAGGGCTCTCGGCCTGCGCGGCCGCCTGCTCGGGCAAGCTGGGCTCGGAGCTCCGCCCCTCGACCTGCGCATCTCCCGCCGGGGGCACGGATACCGGCGGCGGCGTGCCCGAGATCGCGGGCTCCTCGACCAGCACCGCGATCCGCAACGAGCCGATCGCGATCTCCTCGCCGCCATGGAGAACCTGATCGTGCGCCACGGCGCCGTCGACCAGCGTTCCGTTCGCGGAGCCGAGGTCGCGCAAGCGCAGTCCCTCCGCGACGGGCGTCAGCTCGGCGTGGCGGCCGGAGGCGCGCGGGTCGCGCAGGATCAGGTCGGCGCCCTTGACGCGACCGAGCACCAGCGGCCGATCGACCTCCAGCACGCGACCGGCGTCCTCGCCGGTCAGGATCTCGAGCCACATGCGGAGCCGCTAGCCGGACTTCGCGTCGACGCCCACTAGCCGGCGCAGCTTCACCTGCAGCTGCAGCGGTGAGAACGGCGCGGTCAGGCGGTCGTCGGCCCCCGCGGCGGCGATTTCGATGCTCGAAGCCTGCTTGTGCTCGACCAGCAGCAGCACCTTCGCGTCGCGCGTGCGCGAATCGGCACGCAGCGCGGCCATGACCTCGCGCGCGGGCTGTCCGGGCGCATTCCAAGCCAGTATCACCAGGTCGGGGCGGCCGTCTCGGACGGCGTCGAGCAGCGACTCTCCCGCGCACGTCTCGTCGATGTCGAACCGATCGCCGGCCGCCACGCGTGCGAGCGCGCGCGTGTTCGTGTCGAGTCCTGCGAGCAGCAGGCGCGGGCGACCCGCGGCGCGGGCGTCCCGGACGACGTCCGCGGCGGCCGGCCCGATGCTGGTCCGCATCGAGGAGTTGTCGCCCGCCGCCGGGACGCGGCGCGTGCCGCCGGCCGACGTCGGGACGTCGAAGTGGTCGCCGAACGCCGGCACCGGCCGCGTGATCGTGCTGTCGGCCAGCGGACCCGCGGCATCGATCACGGCGCGCGCGGCCGACGTCATGTCGGCGCATGTCTGGAAGCGCTTCTCGGGCGCCTTCTCGAGCGCCTTCGCGACGACCGCGTCCAACCCGGCGGGAAGCTCCGGACGCACGGAGGTCAGCCGCGGCGGCTCCTCGGACAGGTGCGCGTAGATGACCGCCACGTCGCTGTCGCGCGCGAACGGCAGCTCGCCGGTGAGGCACTGGAAGACCATGCACCCGAGCGAGTAGATGTCGGTCCGGGCGTCGACGTGGCCGCCGTGGATCTGCTCGGGCGCGATGTAGTGGACCGTCCCGACCATGTCACCCGCCTTGGTAAGCGCCGCCGGCGTTCCCTCGATCCGCTTGGTCAGGCCGAAGTCGGTCAGGAACGCGGTGCGTCCCTCGATCAGCACGTTGGCGGGCTTCACATCGCGGTGGATCAACCCCTGCGCGTGCGCGGCGTCCAGGGCGGCGGCGACCTGGCGGCAGACGTCGAGCGCGCGGTAGGGCCGCAGCCTGCCCTGGTCGCGCAGCACGGTCGAGAGGTCGGAGCCCTCGATGTACTGCATTGCGAGATAGAGCAGCCCGTCCTGCTCGCCCGCGTCGTAGACCGTGACGATGTTCGGATGCTGCAACGCGCCGGCGATCCGCGCCTCGCCGTTGAAGCGCTCACGGAAGCCGGCGTTCTCGGCCAGCTCGGGCGCGATGATCTTGATGGCGGCGCGCCGGCGCAGGTTGAGATGCTCGGCCCGGTAGACGAGGCCCATGCCGCCGCGCGCGATCCGCTCCTCGATCCGGTAGCCGGCCAACACCCTCCCGAGATGCGGGTCTTTTTGAGTGTTCGCCGTCATAGTCTGAGTATGGATGACGACGTTCTCGCCGGCACCCGCATCCTGGTCATCGGCTCCAATCGCGACACAGCCGAGTCCCTGCGCGCCGCACTCACCGCCGCCGGCACTTCGTCAGTCGAGCTCGTACCCGCACCCGAGCTGCTCGCGGCGCACGCCGCGGCGGCGCAGCCGGAGGTCGTCGTCTGCCTCGAGGACACCGATCCCGCCGCTGTGTGGTCGCGTCTGCACCCGTTGGGGCCTGTGGCGGGCCCAGCCGTCGTACCGCTGTCGGACCTCGTAGCGGACGGTGAGCCGTTCGGGCCGGCCGGGGCGGGACGGCTGCGTCTCGTGCTCGAGCACCGGGCGATGGGCGTCCGGCTCGCGGAGCTCGAGGCGCTCGTGGCGAACCAGGCCCTGAGCGCCCACCGCGATTCGCGGTCCGTCCGGGTCGACACGCTCGAGCGGCTCGCACGCGCGGCCGAATACCGCGACGACAACTCGACCGAGCACACGCAGCGCGTGGCTGTCCTCGCGGCGCGGATGGCTCACAGCATGGGCCAGGACGACCGTACGGTCGGACTGATCCGCGAGGCCGCGCCGCTGCACGACCTGGGCAAGATCGCGATCCCCGACTCGATCCTGCTCAAGCCTGGAAGGCTGGATCCGGAGGAGTTCGAGGTCGTCAAGACCCATGCGGTGCTCGGTGCGCGGGTGCTCGAGGACTCCGAATCGGACCTGCTGGTCGTCGCGGAGCAGATCGCCCGCTCGCACCATGAGCGCTGGGACGGCGAGGGCTACCCCGATTGCCTCGGCGGCGAGGAGATTCCGCTCGTCGCCCGGCTGGTCGCCGTCGCGGACGTTTTCGACGTGCTCGTCCACGAGCGGCCCTACAAGGAAGCCTGGACGGTGGCGGATGCGGCGCGCGAGATCCGGTCCGGAGCGGGCTTGCAGTTCGACCCGGACGTGGTCGGCGCGTTCGATGCGCTGGGTGCCGGCGGCTGGACCGGCGGATAGAGGTCCAGCTGAGCGCGATTGCGTAAAGCCCGGCGGGCCTGCGGGCGATGAGAGACGCATGCAGCGCCTCCGAACCCCACTGCTGGCCGCGGTTCTCGCAGCACTCTGCCTCTCCGGCTGCGGCGCCGACGGCACCGTGCTGGCACCTGCCGGCGTGCTGGACGAGCCCGCCGCCGGCGCGCCTGTAGCGATCGAGCCGACCGACGGTCGGCTGGGAGGCGCGACGATCGTTCGCGCCGGCGCCCGGCCGCGCGAGCTCTCGCGCGGCGGCCCGCTCGACGCGCGCCGCCGCGGCGACGGACCCCGGCGCGACGGCGTCGGCGCCGGTGCCGGCTGCCCGAACATCGACCTGGCGCCCGGCGCGGGATCGATGGCTGCGATCTCCGCGGCGACGCTCTGCCTGGTCAACGGCGAGCGCGCCGACCGCGGCCTGGCCTCGCTGGCGCCGAACGCCAAGCTGGCCGCTGCTGCGGCCGCCTACGCGCAGGATCTCGTCGACGGCTCCTACTTCTCGCACACCGGCCGTGACGGCTCGAGCTCACTCTCTCGTATCAAGCGCAGTGGCTACATCACGCCGGGCGCCGGCTACGTGCTCGGCGAGAACCTCGCCTGGGGAACCGGCGCCCTGGCGACGCCCGGGTCGATCATGCAGGCCTGGATGAACTCGCCCGGCCACCGCAAGAACCTGCTCAATCCCGACTTCCGCGAGCTCGGCGTCGGCATTGCACCGGGCAATCCCGCCGCCCGCAACGGCCTCGGAGCCACCTACGCGACCGAGTTCGGCGTGCTCGAGGGAGCCGCAGCGGCCAGGCCGGCCGTCGCCGCCACGCCAAGCTCATCCTCGGCGCGCAGCGCCAAGAAGCGCAAGCGGGCTCGCCGTGCGCGCCAAGCCCGCCGGGTGCAGGCCCGCGCCGCGGCGCGCGCCGCTCGCTGAGCCTGAGTCGCACCCGCTCGAGACAGAGGGACTGGCCCGCCGGCCGCATAGTTGCGACAATCCGGCGACGTCATCTGACGAAGGGAGTCCCATGGAGTCCTCCGAGGTCACCGCCCGCGTCCTCATCGTCGCCAACCGCACCGCGGCGACGCCCGCTCTGAGCCAGGCGGTCCGCGAGCGCGCCCAGCGCGGCGCAGCGACGTTCACGCTGCTCGTCCCGTCTTCGGCTCACGGCCTACACCAGCTCGTAAACCCGGAGGACCAGGGAAGCTCGGAGGCGGAGGCGACGCTCGAGCTCGCCCTGCCGTTGCTGGAGGAGGCCGCCGGCGCGCCGGTCGAGCCGATGGTCGGCGTGCACGAGCCGCTGGCGGCGATCCAGGATGCGCTCAACCTGCACGGCTTCGACGAGGTGATCATCTCGACGCTGCCCTCGCGCGTGTCGCGCTGGCTCAAGCTCGACCTGCCGCACAAGGTGGCCGGCCTGGGCGTGCCGGTCACAACCGTGACCGCGCAGGGCACCGAGCGGATCGAGTCACACGCATAGGTCGATACCGCGCGAGGCTACCCTCACGCGGTGTCCCCGTTCTGGATCTGGGTGCAGGTGGCGATCGTGTTGTGCGTGCTCGCGAGCGCGGCGATCGCGATCGTCAAGCTCGTATGACCAGACCGACCAGCTGACGGCGCTCAGGCCGGCGGCGCGGTCGCCGCGCGGGCGTCGACCAGGCCGGCTCCGTATGCCTCGTCGGGCCCGGGTGCGCCGAGGTCGCGCGCGGTCGCCTTCAGTCGCGCCTCGATCGCCGCAGGCGAGGGACGCGGGCCCAGCACCCCGGAGGCGATCAGGAGCGCCGCGCTGCCGGACACGTGCGGCGCCGCCATCGACGTCCCTTCGTAGCCGCCGGGCAGGCCGAACGAGCGCACGCCAGAGGTGAACGTCATCTGCACGATGTCGCGTCCCGACTCGTCGGAGGGGCGGCAGTTGGGATCCTCTTCGATCTCAGCATCCAGGCCTCCGCCCGGTGCGACGAGGTCGAGCGTCGGCCCCCCGTTGGAGTACGCGGCCAGGCAGCCATGCTCCGTGGTGGCGCCGACCGAGAACACGTCGGGGGCGCGTGCGGGGTAGGCGACCACGCCGGCCGAGCCGTTTCCGGAGGCCCCGACCACGAGCGCGCCCTTGCGCCGGGCGAAGCGCAGCGCATCGAGGATGTCGGGGATCTCGCGCGCACGCACCGAGGCGCCGAACTCGAACGAGAGGTTGATGATCTGGACACGTCTGCGCGCGGCAAACCGGATCCCGGCGGCGATCGCGGCGCTGTCGCCCATGCCGAAGCGGTCGAGCACCCGGACCGGGACGAGCGTCGCACCGAATGCCAGCCCGGTGACGCCGACGCCGTTGTCGACGCTCTCGCCGATCGTGGATGCGACGTGCGTGCCGTGGCCGTTGACGTCGTGCGGGTAGCGGTCGCGGCCGACGAAGTCATAGCCGCGCTCGAAGCGCGTGTCGCGCAGGTCGGGCGAGCGCTTGAAGCGCCCGCGGTCGGAGTACGCGACGCCGGTGTCGAGCACCGCAACGACCACGCCACGGCCGCCGGAGCGGCTGACCCGGGCGACGTTGTCCCATGCGTCGGGGGCGTTGACGCCGAACGGGCCGGCGAAGTTCCACTGCAGCGCCTGCCAGCCGCCCGCGATGCCGTCACGTCCGGGGTCGCCGGGCAGGAAGCTCGCGCGCGCGATGAAGTTCGGTGTCGCGCTGAGCACGCCCGGGCGCTCGCGCAGCCTGGCGATGGTCGCGTGCACCGTGCTGCCCGGCGCGACCTTCACGACGCGGCTGACGGGAGCGGACTCAGACCCGTAGCGCACGATCACCTCGTCGCGCACGTAGTCCGCTGCGCCCGCGGCGGGGGCGGTGAGAGCCGTTCCCACGGCGGCTAGGAGTAGGGCGCGTCGGATCATCCGTGTTCTGGAACATTGTCGGCCGCGAGAAGGTTCGGGACAACCCCGAGAATCGTCCGTTCTGCGACGCTGGACGCGATGGCGATCGGCCCCGGCGCAGGCGACGAGCACTTCATGCGCCTGGCGGTGCGCGAGGCAGAGCGCGCGCTGGAGCACGACGACGTCCCGGTGGGAGCCGTGATCGTCGCCGGGGGCGAGGTGATCGGCGCCGGACACAACGAGCGCGAGCTGCGCCAGGACCCGACCGCCCACGCCGAGCTGCTGGCGCTGCGCGAGGCCGCGCGCCGCCTGGGCAGCTGGCGGATCCTCGGGAGCGTTCTCTACGTGACACTGGAGCCGTGCGCGATGTGCGCCGGCGCGATCGTGCTGGGGCGGGTGACGCGCGTCGTGTTCGGTGCGACCGACCCCAAGGCGGGCGCCGCGGGCAGCGTGCTCGACGTGTTGGGCGAGCGCCGCTTCAATCATCGTCCGGACGTCGCCGGCGGGCTGCTCCGCCACGAGTGCGCTGCGCTGCTGACCGACTTCTTCGCCGCACGCCGCTGAGTGGCCTTGCGGCGCCGGCGCGCCGCGGCCAAGCTGTGAGCGATGACGATCCTCACGACCCCCACCGACGGTGTGCTCCCCGCCACGCTTCGGCTGGGCGCCGTGGCCCTGACGGTCACCGACCTCGATCGCTCGGTCGGCTTCTACCAGGACAGCCTCGGACTGCAACTGCACCGGCGCGAGCCCGCCGTCGTCGCCCTCGGGGTGGGCGAGGACGATCTCGTCGTGCTGCACGAGCAGCCGCGCGCGCGCCCTGCCGGCCGCCACGCCGGGCTCTTCCACTTCGCGCTCCTGTACGCGACGCGCGAGAGGCTGGCGCACGCGGTCCGGCGCCTCGCGGCGACTCAGACCGCGCTCTCCGGCGCCTCGGACCACGGGGTCTCCGAGGCGATCTACCTCTCCGATCCGGACGGCAACGGCATCGAGCTGTACGCGGACCGCCCGCGCGCTGCGTGGCCCCCCGCGCCGGCCGGCGACCGCGTCGGCATGTTCACGCGGGCGCTCGACATGGACGACCTGCTCGCGTCGGTCGCCGGCGCCGAGCCGCTCGTACACGCCGGTAGCGGCCTGCGCGTCGGGCACGTGCACCTGCATGTCGGCGATGTCGATGGTGCCCGCAGGTTCTATGCCGGCGTGCTCGGCTTCGAGACGATGACCGCTTTCCCCGGCGCGCTCTTCCTGGCGGCCGGCGGATACCACCATCACCTGGGTGTCAACACCTGGCGCGGCGAGGGGGTCGGACCGGCCCCGTCCGGGACCGTCGGGCTGCGGGAGTGGACGATCGTGCTCGACCCGGACGCGCTCGGCGCGCTTCGGGGTCGGCTCGCAGCCGCCGGTCCCGGCGCCGGGGATCTCGTCCGGGATCCGTGGGGGATCCCGGTTCGCATCACTGCGTCGGCGTAGAGGTCAGCTCGGCTGCGGCACGATCCGGATGTAGGGCCGCGGTGCCTCCCAACCGTCGGGGTAGGTCTTCTTCGCGTCCTCGTCGGACACCGAGCCGGCGATGATCACGTCGTCGCCCTGCTGCCACTGCGCCGGCGTCGCGACCTTGTGCTTGGCGGTCAGCTGCAGCGAGTCGACGACGCGCAGGACCTCGTCGAAGTTGCGGCCGGTCGTCATCGGATAGATGAGGATCAGCTTGACCTTCTTGTCGGGGCCGATCACGAACACGTTGCGCACGGTCTGGTTGTCGGCCGGTGTCCGCGCCGTCGGGTCGCCCTCGATGTCGTCGGGCAGCATCCCGTAGAGCTTGGCGACGTGGAAGTCGGAATCGCCGATCAGCGGGTAGTTGAGTGCGTGCCCTTGCGTCTCCTCGATGTCGCGAGCCCATTTCGCGTGGTTGTCGAGCGGGTCGA
>Ga0136622_10000846_pt1 | contig 12686 bp, 11 predicted proteins | sample AntDrymUQ4482106_2_FD_104803 | JGI IMG/M metagenome (GOLD analysis project Ga0136622, IMG submission 104803) | Polar desert sand microbial communities from Dry Valleys, Antarctica - metaG UQ448 (21.06) | ecosystem: Environmental > Terrestrial > Soil > Desert | place: Antarctica: Dry Valley...
CCGGACCCGGTGGCCGACGCGATGCGAAGCCTTTCGGAACGCCTGGCCGCCGCCGAGCAAAGGCTCGCCGAGATCGACGGCCGCGCCGCCGAGGCCGAGATCCGCGAGCTCAAGCCCAAGCAGGGCCCCTCAACCGCCGGCGGATAACCAGAACGCGGGCGGGCGTCAACGCCGGGAGCGGGTCTATCCTCGAATGAGATGGAGAACCTCGCCCCGATCAGCCCCGGCGCCGACGCGATCGAGCGTCTCACAGCGGGCCTGAACCCGCCGCAGCGCCGCGCCGTCGAGCACGGCGAGGGTCCGCTGCTCGTGATCGCGGGCGCCGGCTCGGGCAAGACGCGGGTCCTCACGCGCCGCATCGCCTTCGTCGTCGCAACCGGCCAGGCACACCCGTCCGAGATCCTCGCGATCACGTTCACCAACAAGGCGGCGCAGGAGATGCGAAACCGCGTCTCAGAGCTCGTCGGCGGCGTCTCGCGGCTGATGTGGGTGATGACGTTCCACTCGGCGTGCGCGCGCCTCCTGCGAGCCAACGCCGAGCGCCTCGGCTACAAGCGCTCGTTCACGATCTACGACCAGGCCGACTCGCTCCGCATGGTCAAGCGCTGCATGGAGGAGAACGAGGTCGACCCCAAGCGCTTTACGCCCCGATCGATCCAGGCCGCGATCTCCGGTGCCAAGAACCGCCTCGAGGACTCGACCGACTACGCCGCCAAGCAGGGCACCTTCTTCGAGCAGGTCGTATCCGAGGTCTACTCGCTGTACGAGCGTCGCATGGTCGAGGCCTCGGCGATGGACTTCGACGATCTCCTCGTCCGCACCGTGAACCTCTTCGAGCTCTTCGCCGACGTCCGCGAGCGCTATCAGCGCACCTTCCGCTGGATCCTCGTCGACGAGTACCAGGACACAAACCGCGCCCAGTACCGCCTGCTCCAGCTCCTGGCGGGCGAGGCGCAGAACCTGACGGTGGTGGGCGACGACGCGCAGTCGATCTACTCCTTCCGCTCGGCGGACGTCCGCAACATCCTCGAGTTCGAGCACGACTTCGAGGGGGCCGAGGTGGTGAAGCTCGAGCAGAACTACCGCTCGACCGGCACGATCCTCGACGCGGCCAACGCGGTCATCGCGAACAACACCGAGCAAAAGCAGAAGAACCTTTGGACCGACGCGGGACGCGGCGAGCCGGTGGTCGTGGCCGAGCTCGACGACGAGCACGCGGAGGCCCGCTACGTCGCCGGTGAGATCGAGCGCCTGGTCTCAGACGAGGACTACGGGCGTGACGACATCGCCGTCTTCTACCGGATGAACGCTCAGAGCCGAGTGCTGGAGGACACCCTCGTCCGCTACGAGGTTCCCTACCAGGTGATCGGCGGCACCAAGTTCTACGAGCGGGCCGAAGTCAAGGACGCAATCGCCTACCTGTCGCTTCTCGCCAACCCGGCCGACGCGATCTCGTTCACGCGCGTCATTAACTCGCCGCGCCGCGGGATCGGCCGGCAAACGGAGGCTCGCATCCTCTCGCACACCAACACCACGGGCGAGGACGTCTGGGACGTCATGTCGCGCCCCGAGGGCGTCCCGGGACTTGGCTCCGCTGCGGTCAAGGCGGTCACGCGCTTCGCGGCCGTCATGGCCGGGCTTTCAGAGCGGGCGGAGGGCGACTCGGTCGCAGAGCTCTTGGAGTCGGTCCTCCACGACACCGGCTACTTCGACTCGCTCGAGGCCGAGCGCACCCTGGAAGCCGAGGGCCGCATGGAGAACCTCCAGGAGCTGGTTGGCGTCGCCGGCGAGTTCGACGTGAACCGGAAGGTCGAGGGCGAGGACCGCGAGGACACGCCGCTCGAGGAGTTCCTCGCCCAGATCCGCCTCTTCACCGAGCAGGACGGCCTCCGGGACACCGAGAGCCTGATCACGCTGATGAGCCTCCACAACGCCAAGGGCCTCGAGTACGACGCCGCCTTCATCATCGGCTGCGAGGAGGGGGTCTTCCCGCACGCCCGCTCGGTCGAGGAAGGGAACCTCGAGGAGGAGCGCCGCCTCGCCTACGTCGGCGTCACCCGCGCCAAGCAGCGCCTCTACCTGACCTGCGCGCGGCGCCGGAGCCTCCATGGCTCGTCCGGATGGAACCTGCCTTCGCGCTTCCTTCGCGAGATCCCGGACGAGTTGGTGGACCACAAGGCGATGGCGATCCAGACCGGCTGGCAGGGCGGCGGCCGGGCAGGCGGGGCCGTGCCGGGCTTCGGCGGCCGCGGCGAGTTCCGTGCGGCCGAGCGGATCCACCCGCAGACGCCCGAGGCTGAGTTCCGGGTGGGCGACGACGTCATCCACGCCAGCTTCGGCGAGGGGGTCGTGACCTCGGTCGAGCCCGGATCGGTCGTCGTCGTGCGCTTTGCCTCCGAGGGCGGCGAGCGAAAGCTCATGGCTGATTACGCGCCCCTCAAGAAGGCCTCTTGAGCGCGAATGTGATCGACGGCAAGGCGGTTGCCGCCCGCGTCCGCGCGGGCGTCGCCGAGGACGTACGGGCGTTCGCCGCCGAGCACGACACATCGCCCGGCCTGGCGACCGTACTGGTCGGCGATGACCCCGCTTCCCACGTCTACGTCTCCAACAAGATCAAGGCCTGCGAGGAGGCGGGCATCCGCTCGATCCACCACGGCCTCGGCGCGGATGTGAGCCAGGACGAGCTGCTCGGCCTCGTCGCCGAGCTGGACGCGGACGACGAGGTTGACGGGATCCTCGTCCAGATGCCGCTTCCGGATTCGATCGACCAGGACGCGGTCGTCGCTGCGATCGAGCCGGCGAAGGACGTCGACGGTCTCACCGCCACCAGCGCGGGGCTCCTCGCTCAAGGCCGACCGGGCATGGTGCCGTGCACGCCTCTCGGCGTGATGGAGCTCCTTCGCGACGCGGGCACCGAGGTGAGCGGCGCGTCTGTGGTCGTCGTCGGCCGTTCGATCCTGGTCGGGCGCCCGATGGCCGCGCTCCTGACCAACGCCAGCGCCACCGTGACCGTCTGTCACTCGCGAACGCGAGACCTCGGCGCTGTCTGTGGCGCGGCGGACATCTTGATCGCCGCGGTTGGCTCGCCGCGGATGATCGAGGGCGAGTGGGTGAAGCCCGGCGCCGCGGTCATCGACGTCGGCATCAACCGCACGGAAGACGGTCTCGTCGGCGATGTCGACTTCGAGCTCGCTAAAGAGCGCGCCGGGGCGATCACGCCGGTTCCGGGCGGCGTCGGGCCGATGACCATCGCGATGCTCCTTCGCAACACGCTCTCAGCCGCCGCGGCGCGCCGACGTTCCGCCGCGCCCTCGGTATAGGGTTCATCCCAGCGGCGCCATCCCGCGTGCCGCAAGACAGGTCTTCGACTCCAAGAGGGGAAACTTCATGGACGCAAGCCGTATCCGACGAGGCGAGATGATCGCGGCCGTAGCTGCGATCGCGCTTTTCATCATTATGTTCCTGGCCTGGTTCTCGGTTCCGGGAATCGAACAGGCTGAAGAATTGGGCATCAATACGAGTGGCGCCGACTTCAACGCCTTCGACGCTTTCGATTTCATCAAGATCGTGATGCTCTTGACGATCATCGCGGCGATCGCCCTGGCGGCCATCTCCGCCACGGCCACGAAGGTGAACCTGCCGGTGGCCCTGAGCGCAATCGTTGCCGGCCTCGGGATCCTGACGACGCTTCTGGTGCTCTACCGCGTGATCGACCCGGTCGGCGGGCTCGACCGCTCCTACGGGCTCTTCCTGGGCCTCCTGGCAGCGGCCGGCATCGCCTATGGGGGCTGGACGGCGATGCAGGACGAGGGAACCTCGTTCCAGGGCGAGGCCGACCGCGTTCAGGGCGACCGCGGCACGGGCACGGGATCGCCTCCGCCGCCACCACCACCGCCGTCCTCGTCGGGCCCGGCTGCCTGACCCGACTCGAACGAATTCGAAACGGCCGCCTCCGGGCGGCCGTTTCGCTTTCCAGGACCCCTTCTAGGATGAACTCGTGATCGACCGCGAGCAGGTTCTCCACGTCGCCAGGCTGGCGCGCCTCGAGCTCTCAGACGCCGAGGTTGAGACGATGGCCGAAGAGCTTTCGGGGATCCTCGAGCACGTCGACCGCATTTCCGAGCTGGATCTCTCAGGCGTCGAGCCGACCTCGCATGTGGTCGCACTCGAGAACGTCTTGCGCGCCGACGAGCCTCGCCCCAGCCTCACGCGCGAGCGGGCGCTCGAGAACGCTCCCGACACCGCCGACGGCGCCTTCCGGGTTCCGTCGCCCGGCGCGTCGTGAGCGACACCGCGCTTTCAGAGCTGACCGCCGCCGCTGCGCTTAAAAAGGTCGAGGCCGGCGAGCTGGAGGCGGCCGAGTACGCATCCGCCTTCGACCAGGCCCGCGACGACTTGAACGCCTGCCTTTGGCGCCGGGACGAATCCGCAGCCCCGGGGGATGGCCCCCTGTCGGGGTTACCGGTCGCGATCAAGGACATCTTCTGCACCCGGGGGGTGCCGACCACCGCCGGCTCGAAGATCCTCGAGGGCTACGTCCCGCCCTACACGGCCACAGCGGTCTCAAAGCTCGAGGCGGCGGGCGCGACCGTTGTCTCGAAGACGAACATGGACGAGTTCGCGATGGGCTCGTCGAACGAGAACTCGGCCTACGGCGATGTCTTGAACCCCTGGGACCACGCGCGGGTTCCGGGCGGCAGCTCCGGCGGCTCGGCGGCAGCGGTGGCCGGGGGCCTTGCCCCGTGCGCCCTCGGAACCGATACCGGCGGCTCCATCCGCCAGCCTGCCGCGCTCTGCGGGATCGTCGGCCTGAAGCCCACCTATGGAGCCGTCTCGCGCTTCGGGATGATCGCATTCGCCTCCTCGCTCGACCAGTGCGGGCCGCTCACGCGCGATGTTTTTGACGCCGCGCTCCTCCTTCGGGTGCTTGAGGGCATCGACCCGCGCGACTCGACTTCAACCGGCATCCCAGGGTGCATCGAGCTTCCGGCTGGAGGCGACCTCCACGGGCTCCGCTTCGGCGTCGCAAAGGGCTTCTCGGACGAGACCGAAGGTGTTGAGCCTGACGTGGCCGAGCTCTTTCGCTCGACGCTCGCGCTGATCGAGGCGGCTGGGGGCGAGATCGTGGAGATCGACCTTCCCAATGCGACCCACGGCCTCTCGGCCTACTACGTGATCGCTCCGGCCGAGGCGTCCGCGAACCTCGCGCGCTTTGACGGCGTGCGCTACGGCCTTCGTGTCGACGGCGACGAGAACAACCAACGACACCTGGATCTTTCGCGACGTTCGTCGCTCACTCAAACACTTGGCGAGATGTACGAGCGCACGCGCTCCAAGGGATTCGGAGCCGAAGTGAAGCGCCGGATCATGCTCGGCACGTACGCGCTCTCCTCCGGCTACTACGACGCCTACTACGGCCAGGCGCAGCGGGTGCGCACAAAGATCGCCGACGACTTCACGACGGCATTTACGACGTGCGACTTCGTCGTGACGCCTACCTCGCCATCGGTCGCGTTCAAGCGGGGAGAGCGCACGCAGGATCCGCTCGCCATGTACCTCTCCGACTACTTCACCGTGCCGATGTCGCTTGCCGGCATCCCGGCGATATCGATTCCCGCGGGCCTCGGCTCGAGCTCCGGCCTGCCGGTCGGCTTTCAGCTCGCGGGGCCCGCGTTCTCCGAGACGCGTCTTCTTAGCGCGGCACACGCCTTGGAGGCGGCCATCGGCTTCGACGGGAGGCCGGGATGATGTCGCCCGAGGAAACCGAGGCCGCCGTGCGCGAGGCGCTGAACGAGCTTCCGGAGTGGGTAGCGGAAGAGCTGGGCGAGGTCGCCGTGATCATCGAGGACTCACACCCCGACGGGATCATGGGCATCTATGACCCGGTCGGTGGGCTCCATCGGATCGTCGTCTTTCGGGAGGCGAACCCGACGGCCGAGGAGGTAAAGCGGACCGTCTTTCACGAGATCGGCCATCACTTCGGCATGAACGAGCAGCACATCGACGGGCTGGGCTTCGGATGAGCGCGAGCCTCGGCGGATACGAGCCCGTTATCGGCCTGGAAATCCACGTCCAGCTCAGGACGCGTACGAAGATGTTCTGCGGCTGCGAGCTCTCCTTCGGCGACGACCCGAACGTCCACACGTGCGAGGTCTGCCTGGCCCATCCGGGGAGCCTGCCCGTAGTAAACGCACAGGCGATCCAGTACGGCATCCAGATCGGCCTCGCGCTGGGCTGCGAGATCGCGCCGCGCTCGATCTTCCATCGCAAGAACTACTTCTATCCGGACAATCCGAAGGCCTACCAGATCTCCCAGTACGACATCCCGCTTGCCTCGACGGGGCAGCTCGGCGAAATCCGCATCCACCGCGTCCACCTCGAGGAAGATGCGGCAAAGCTCGTCCACGTCTCCGAGTCGGGCCGGATCCACGGCTCGGGCGCTTCGCTGGTCGACTTCAACCGCGGCGGCACCCCTCTGGTCGAGATCGTCACCGAGCCCGACGTCAAAAGCGGGGCGGAGGCGCGCGAGTGGCTCCAGCTCCTGCGCTCGACGATCAAGGCCATCGGCGTCTCGGACGTGAATATGGAGGAGGGAAGCCTTCGCTGCGACGCGAACGTCTCGATTCGCCCCGAGGGCCAGACGGAGCTCGGCACCAAGACCGAGCTCAAGAACATGAACTCGTTTCGCTTCATCGAGCGCGGGATCGACGCCGAGCTCGAGCGCCAGCATGCGCTTGTGGAGGCGGGCGACAAGGTGACGCAGGAAACCCTCCACTACGACCCCAGATCGGGTTCGATCACCTCGCTTCGCTCGAAGGAGGAGGCACACGACTACCGCTACTTCCCCGAGCCCGACCTGGTCCCGCTGGCGCCAACCGAGGAGATGCTCTCCGAGGCCCGCGCCGCGCTGCCAGAGCTTCCGGCAGAGCGCGAGGAGCGCTACGTCTCAGAGCTCGCGGTGCCCGACGCGCAAGCGCGCCAGCTCGCTCGCGACCCGGAGCTCGGTGCATTCTTCGAGGCGGTCCTTGCCGCGGACGGTGGCGCGAGCCCCGGGGCGATCGCCAACTGGGTTTCGGGCGAGGCCGCGGCGTGCGAGGCCGAATCGGCCGCGCTCGCGTCTTTGGTCGCGATGGTCGAGGACGGCAAGGTGACGACCCAGGCCGCAAAGCAGGTCCTCGTAAAGCTCGTGAGCGACGGGGGAGACCCAGCCGAGATCGCCGAGCGCGAGGGCCTCGGCGCGATGGAGGACTCAGGCGAGCTGGAGGAGATCGTCGACCGTGCACTCGAGGCGCATCCCGAGGAGGCCCAAAAGATGAAGGAGGGCGGGATGCAAGCGATCGGCCCCGTCATCGGGTTCGTGATGCGCGAGACCAAGGGCGCCGCCGACGGCAAGGAAGTCACGGCGCTCATCCGCGCCAAGCTCGGCCTCTAGTCACGCGGTTTTGTAACAAACTGTTACAAGCTGTGGTTTAATCGAAGCATGGCCTGGAACGTCGTCATCGCCGGAGGCGGATTTGCGGGAGCCTCTGCTGCCCGCGAGCTGGAAAAGCTCCTGCCCAAGCAGTCCGCGCGGCTGATCCTCGTCAACGACGTCAACTTCATGCTCTACACGCCGTTTCTGCCCGAGGCGGCGGCGGGCATGCTCGAGCCGCGCCATGTGGTGACGCCGCTTCGCGACATGCTGCGGCGGACCAATCTGCGCCTGGGCGCCGTCTCAGGCCACGATCCCGAGGCGCGGACCGTTGAGATCTCCACCCATGAGGGCGAGGACGAGACGATCCGCTACGACCAGTTCCTGGTCGCGGTCGGCTCGGTCTCGCGCTCATTGCCGGTGCCGGGGCTCGACCGCCATGCAATCGGCTTCAAAAGCCTCGCCGATGCGATCTGGCTTCGCAACCACGTGATCGAGACGCTCGAGCGCGCCAACGCGTCCGAGGACCCGGCCCGGCGTCAAGAGCTCCTGACCTACGTGTTCGTGGGCGGCGGCTACTCGGGCCTCGAGGCGCTCGCCGAGCTCCAGGACTTCGCCGCGGATGCGATCGACCTCTACCCGCGTGCCCGCCTGACCGGAATGCGCTGGATCCTTGTCGAGGCGATGGACCGCGTCCTGCCCGAGGTCGACCGGGGCCTCGCCGACTACGCGGTCCGCGAGCTTCGCGGTCGCGGCATCGACATCAGGCTCGGGACCAAACTTGAGGAGGCGCGCGCGGACTCGTGTCGCCTGTCGACCGGCGAGGAGATCCCCACGCAGACGATCGTCTGGACCGCGGGCGTTGCTCCGCATCCCAGCCTGAAGGCGCTGAACCTGCCGCTGACAGATCAGTGGAAGGTCGACGTCGACGACCACATGCGCGTCCGCGGGCTCGAGGGCGTCTGGTCGATCGGCGACTGCGCCGCAGTCCCTGATCCCAACCACGACGGCGCCAAGCCCTGCCCGCCGACCGCCCAGCATGCGGTGCGCCAGGGCCGAGCGGTCGCCCACAACATGGCGGCTGAGCTGGGCATCGCGACGACGCCACGGGCATTCGACTACCACGCGAAGGCCGCGTTCGTGAACCTGGGCCGCTACCAGGCCGTCGGCCAGCTCGGTAAGAAGCGATTCCGCGGCTTTCCCGCCTGGTGGATGGCGCGGACCTACCACATGAGCCAGGTGCCGGGAGTGGCGCGAAAGATCCGCGCGGTCGCCGATTGGACCATCGGCCTACCGTTCCACCGCGACGTCGCCGAGGTCGGTTCGATCGGCCACCCGCGCCCGCTCACCGACGCGGTATACGAGCGCGGCGGAACCCACCGACCGCTGGAATAGCGCCACCGACCGGTACCTCCAGGCCATAATCTGAAGGCCCATGCTTGCGCCCTTCATTGTCTTCGCCAGCTTCGGCATCGCCACCGGCATGATCGGGCGCGCGAAGGGCAGCTCGTTCTTCATCTGGTTCCTGATCGGGTCGCTGCTGCCGGGCGTCGGCCTCCTCGCAGTGATCATGCACCGCTCCGACGTCGACGAGCCCGAGCGCAAGTGCCCGCGCTGCGGCAAGGTGCAAAAGCTCTACGTCCAGGTTTGCCGGCGCTGCGGCGAGGACCTCTACCTGCCGGACCCCTCAGAGGTCAGGCACCCGCGTGCGGTCCGCGAGGGCCGCCAGCGCGTCGTCTAAAGACTCAGCGCAGCCAGGTGCGGACGATCGCGTTCGCAAACCCCGCGCCGTAGCGCATCACGGCCGGTTTCTTCGAGTGGCCGTGAAGGCGCGCCACCACCGTGACGGGCACCTCCTTGGCGGGGATGCCGCGCTTGATTGCCTCGATCATGAACTCGGACGTGTGGAACTGCTCCTGGCGAAGGACGAGCTGCGGCAGGACGGACGCCCGCACGGCGCGGTAGCCGTTCGAGCAGTCGCTCACATGCGTCCGCGTGATCAGCGAGACGAGGCGGTTGAAGAAGACGATGCCCATCTCGCGCGCGCGAGTGTTCGGCTCGGCCTCGCCGAGGACGCGCGAGCCGTGGGCCATGTCGACCTCGCCCGAAAGGACGGGCTCGACCAGCCGCGGCATCTCTTCGGGCAGGTGCTGGCCGTCGGCGTCGATCGTCACAACGACCTCGGCGCCCGAGTCGGAGAGAAGCCGGTAGCCAGTGCGGAGAGCCGCGCCACCGCCGCGATTGATCACGTGGCGCGCCACGACCGCGCCTGCGTGCTCGGCGACGTCGCCCGTGCCGTCACGCGAGCCGTCGTCGACGACCAAGACCGCGGTCGCTCGCCCGCAGACCTCGGCGGGAAGCCCATCGAGCACGTGGCCGATGTTCTCGCGCTCGTTGTAGGCGGGAACGAGGATCGCGACCTTGCCGCGGAAGCGCTCCGGGTGCCCATCGCGGCGAAAGCGCTCCCAGGCGAGGCCCTCAAGGACCGCCTGGAGCTCGCGAGTTACCCGCGAGCCCTGCGCGAGTGCCCTCACGGTCAGCACAAACAGAATCAGGATCGCGAACACGGCGACGCCGACGATTCGCGTTCCGTTCTCGCGCTCGAAAGAGAAGGTGGAGAGGATCGCGTCGAGGAGCTCTGTGCCGGCCACCAGCGCCAGGCCGAGCGCGAGGCCAAGCAGGATGAGGACGTCGCCATTTCGAAGCGAGCGCCGGCGCCAGATCGCAAACGCGCCGATCAGTGCGGCCAGCACGAGACCGCCGGCGCGAAGCGCGGTGAACTCCTCGGGGAACAGCCCAGCGATCGGAAGGGGCGACATGGTGGTCAGCTACCGTACCCGCGATGCGCATCCTGATTCTGGGTGGCGACGGATACCTGGGGTGGCCTACCGCGATGCGATTCTCCGCGCGGGGGCACGATGTTTCTGTCGTCGACAACTTCGCCCGTCGCCGCTGGCACACCGAAAACGGAACCGACTCGCTGACTCCGATCGCGAGCCTTGACGAGCGCCTCGACGCCTGGCACGAGCGTTCCGAGAACCGCATCCGCTCGTTCGTGGGCGCGATGGAGGACGCCGCGTTCGTCGACTCCGTGATCTCCGAGACGAACCCCGAAGCGATCGTCCACTACGCCGAGCAGGCCTCTGCGCCGTACTCGATGAAGTCTCGGGAGACCGCAGTCGAGACGCAGTACTCGAACGTGATCGGCACCCTCAACCTCCTCTTCGCCATCCGCGACCAGGTGCCTGACGCGCACCTCGTAAAGCTCGGCACGATGGGCGAGTACGGAACGCCCAATATCGACATCGAAGAGGGCTACATCGAGATCGAGCACAAGGGCCGGAAGGACACGCTTCCCTTCCCGAAGCTCCCCGGCTCGCTCTACCACCTCTCGAAGGTCCACGACTCCCACAACATCCACTTCGCCTGCCGGATCTGGGGCCTTCGCGCGACCGACCTCAACCAGGGCGTCGTCTACGGTGTCGAGACAGAGGAGTCCGCGGACGACGAGCGCCTCATCACCCGCTTCGACTACGACCAGTATTTCGGCACCGTCCTCAACCGCTTCTGCACTCAGGCGGTGATCGGCCATCCGCTCACCGTCTACGGCGAGGGTGGCCAGACGCGAGGCTTCCTCAACATCCGCGACACGCTTCAGTGCGTCGAGCTTGCGGTGGAGAACCCGGCGGACGCCGGCGAGTTCCGCGTGTTCAACCAGTTCACCGAGCAGTTCTCGGTCTCAGAGCTGGCCGAGCTCGTCCGCTCGAGCGCTTCCGAGGTCGGGATCGACGTCGAGATCAAGAAGTACCCGAATCCGCGCGTCGAGATGGAAGAGCACTACTACAACGCGGCCAACACGAAGCTTCACGACTTGGGCCTCCAGCCCAATCACCTTGGCGAAGAGCTCGTCCGCTCGCTCCTCGGGATCATCGAGCGCCATCGCGGCCGCGTGATCGACTCGGCGATCCTGCCGACGACGAGCTGGACCGGCGGCGACTCGGCGGCAACGGCGCTGCACGCGCCGGAAGCCGCGCCTCTCACCTCATAGCTCTCAGTACCATCGATCCGATGCGCGCTGCGGACGCACTTTGCGAGGCATTGAAGAACGAGGGGGTCGAGCACGTCTTCGGCATCCCCGGCGGCGCCAATCTGCCGCTCTACGACGCCATCTACGACGCTGAGTTCCAGCACATCCAGGCGCGCCATGAGCAGGGCGCCGGGCACATGGCCGAGGGCTATGCCAAGGCCTCGGGCCGAGTCGGCGTCGCGATCGCCACCTCGGGCCCCGGCGCGACGAACCTGGTCACGCCGATCGCCGACGCGATGATGGACTCCGTCCCGACCGTCTTCATCACCGGCCAGGTCCGCACCGACCTGATCGGCACGGACGGCTTCCAGGAGGCCGATGTGGTCGGCATCACCCTGCCGGTCGTAAAGCACTCGCTCCTGGTCACGGACCCGCGCCAGATCCCCGACTACATCCACAAGGCCTTCCACATCGCCTCGACCGGCCGGCCCGGCCCGGTCCTCGTGGACGTCCCGCAGGACCTGATCCGTGCGGACATCGACTACACGCCCGCTACGGGCTCACCCACGCTCCCCGGCTACAAGCCGTCTTTCGAGGGAAACATCAAGCAGATCCGGATTGCGGCCAAGGCGCTTGCCAACTCCAAACGTCCCGTGATCTACGGCGGCGGCGGGATCATCAACGCGAACGCGTCGGCCGAGTTCCAGGAGTTCTGCCGCTCTGATGATCTGCCCGTAACCCTCACACTGATGGGCCTCGGCGCCTTTCCGGCCCCCGACGAGCAGTGGCTCGGCATGCTCGGGATGCACGGCACACGCACGGCGAACTACGCGATGGACGAGGCGGACCTGATCGTCTGCGTCGGCGCCCGCTTCGACGACCGCATCACCGGCAAGCTCTCCGAGTTCGCGCCGCGCGCCAAGTTCGTCCACATCGACGTCGACCCGGCCGAGATCGGCAAGAACATCCCCGCGCACATCCCGATCGTTGGTGACGCCCGCGACATCCTTCCCAAGCTGGCCCGCGAATACCAGGCGCTCGGCGCCGACTCGGCTCGCCTGGGTGAGTGGTGGAGCCGAATCCGCGCCTGGCAGTCCGAATACCCGCTCCGCTACGAGGACTCCTCGGATTCCGAGATCAAGCCGCAGTTCATGGTGGAGGCGATGTACGAGGCGACCTCGGGCGAGGCGATCATCACCTCGGACGTCGGCCAGCACCAGATGTGGGCCGCGCAGTACTACCACTTCG
>Ga0136622_10000847_pt1 | contig 12681 bp, 9 predicted proteins | sample AntDrymUQ4482106_2_FD_104803 | JGI IMG/M metagenome (GOLD analysis project Ga0136622, IMG submission 104803) | Polar desert sand microbial communities from Dry Valleys, Antarctica - metaG UQ448 (21.06) | ecosystem: Environmental > Terrestrial > Soil > Desert | place: Antarctica: Dry Valley...
AGGCATCCGCACCGCCGGCGCCCGAGAGCTGCGCAGCGCGGGCGCCGAACGGCGATGGTCGCATGGCCGGCGATCGGTGGGAGCTCGAGCGCTTCCTCGCCGACAACGTCCAGTCCCAGAAGCAGGACGGCTTCAGCACGGTGCACGTCAAGGTCACGCGCGGCGACCTGACGCCCGAGCAGTTCCGGGGCGTGGCCGCCGTCATGCGCCGCTACTCTGGCGGCTACATGCGCACGACCGTGCACCAGAACCTGCTGCTGCGCTGGGTCCGCGACGAGACCCTCCACGAGGTCTGGCAGGAGCTGTCGCAGCTCGGGCTCGGCGACGCCGGTCCCGACAAGATCACGGACGTCGTCTCGTGTCCGGGCACGGACTCGTGCAAGCTCGGCATCACCTCCTCGATGGGACTCAACGCCGCCGTTGCGCAGCGCCTCGAGCAGATGCAGATCTCAGACCCGCTGACGCGTGCGATCCACATCAAGATGAGCGGCTGCCCGAACGGCTGCAGCCAGCACCACATCGCCAACATCGGCTTCTACGGCGCCTCGATCAAGGTCGGGGAGCACACGATCCCGGCGTACGTCGCGCACATCGCCGGCAACTTCGACGGCGGCGAGATCGTCTACGGCCAGCGGCTGAAGGTGCGCCTGCCGGCCAAGCGGATCCCCGACGCCGTCGAGCGCTGGCTGCGCTGGTACGAGGCCGAGCGCGAGCAGGGCGAGGCCTTCAACGACTTCGCGGCCCGCGTCGGGACGAAGGCGTTCGAGGACCAGGTGCGCGAGCTCGCCCTGCCGGCCGAGTTCGGCCTGGAGTCGATGAGCATGTTCATCGACTGGACGAAGGACGTTCCCTTCCAGGTGGTGCGGGGCGAGGGCGAGTGCGCGGTGTAGAGACGCTCGCAGGGTCTCTGACCGAGACCCTGCGCAAGGCGGCCGCCCACGAGCGGCTCGTCTTCCTGTGCTCCTTTCAGAAGGAGGAATCGGTGATCCTCGACGAGCTGCTCGGCCTCGCGCCGCACGCGCGCGTCGTGACGATCGACACCGGCGTGCTGTTCGCGCAGACGCTGGCGACATGGCGCGCGTTCGAGCAGCACTTCGGCGTCACGGTCGAGGTCGAGCCGGCGCTTGGCCCGTGGACCGGGCCGCAGCGCTGCTGCGGCGACGAGAAGGTCGCGGCGCTGCAGCGCGCGCTGGCCGGCGCCGACGCCTGGATCACCGGCCTGCGCCGCGAGCAGGGGCCGACCCGCGCGCAGACCGAGCTCGTGGCGCTCGATGGCAAGCGCGGAGCGGGCGGGCTCGCGAAGTACAGCCCGCTCGCGCACTGGACCGAGCGCGACCTGTGGCGGCGCATCCACGAGCGCGGCCTGCCCTACCACCCGCTGCACGACCAGGGCTACGAGTCGATCGGCTGCGCGCCGTGCACCGCGCCCGGCGGCGGCCGTGCCGGGCGCTGGGCGGGCAGCGACAAGACCGAGTGCGGGCTGCACGTCTGATGGGCTGCGCTCCCCCAAAGAGGGCGGCCCTCTGATGGACCCCCTGGTGATCGCCTTCGGGCTCGGCGTCGGGATCCTGATCGGCCTCACCGGCATCGGCGGCGGCTCGCTGATGACGCCGCTGCTCGTGCTGTTCGCCGGGATCCCGCCTGTTGTGGCGATCGGGACCGACCTCGCCTACGGCGCGGTGACCAAGACGCTCGGCGGCTGGCGGCACTGGCGCAAGGGCACCGTCGACCTCGGCGTGTCGAAGTGGCTCGCGGTCGGCAGCGTCCCCGGCGCGCTCGTCGGCGTGTGGCTGCTGGACCGCCTTCACGCCGCGTACGGCAAGAGCTTCGAACCGGCGCTGCTCGGCGCGATCGCCGTCGCGCTGCTGATCGTCGCGCTGACGATCCTCTGCCGCGCGCTGTTCATGCCCAAGCTCGTCGCGCGCGAGCGCCATGCGGTGGAGCAGACGACGCGCACGAAGATCACGGCGGCAGCGATCGGCGCCGTGCTGGGCGTGATCCTCGGCGTCACCTCGGTCGGCAGCGGCGCGCTCATCGGCCTGGCGCTGATCCTCGTCTTCAAGCTCACCCCCCACCGCGTCGTCGGCACGGACGTCTTCCACGCCGCGATCCTGCTGTGGGCCGCCGGTCTGGCGCACCTCGTCTCAGGCAACGTCGACTTCGCGCTGATGGGGACGATCCTGCTCGGGTCGCTGCCCGGCGTCGTGGTCGGGACGAGCCTCTCCGGCCGCGTGTCCGCGACCGCGCTGCGGCCGGCGCTCGGCTGCGTGCTGCTCGCCTCGGCGCTGGGGGTCCTGACGAAGGCCGGCGTCGGCGTTCCCGCCGCGGTCATCCTCGGCGTGCCCGCGGCGGCGGGCGCCGCCGCCTACGTGCTGCATCGCTCGAGACCGCGCGCCGCCGAGATCGAGCCGGCGGCGGCATGAATCGGCGCCTGACGCACCTGCAGGTGCTCGAGTCCGAGGCGATCCACGTCATGCGCGAGGTCGCGGCCGAGCTGTCGCGGCCGGTGCTGCTGTTCAGCGGCGGCAAGGACTCGGTCGTGCTGCTGCGGATCGCCGAGAAGGCATTCCGGCCGGGGAGGTTCCCGTTCGGACTGATGCACGTCGACACCGGCCACAACTTCCCCGAGGTGATCGCGTTTCGCGACCGCCGCGTCGCCGAGCTCGACGAGCGGCTGATCGTCGCCTCGGTGCAGGAGTCGATCGACACGGGCCGCGTCAAGGAGGAGAGCGGGCCGCGCGCGTCGCGCAACCGGCTGCAGACGAGGACGCTGCTCGATGCGATCGAGCGGCACGGCTTCGATGCCGCGTTCGGGGGCGCGCGCCGCGACGAGGAGCGCGCGCGAGCGAAGGAGCGGATCTTCTCCTTCCGCGACGACTTCGGCGGCTGGGACCCCAAGAACCAGCGCCCCGAGCTGTGGAACGTCTACAACGGGCGCATCCATCGCGGCGAGAGCGTGCGCGTGTTCCCGCTGAGCAACTGGACCGAGCTGGATGTGTGGGAGTACATCGCCGAGGAGGGGCTGGAGGTCCCGGCGATGTACTTCGCGCACGAGCGCGATGTCTTCTCGCGCGACGGGATGCTCTACGCGGTATCGGAGCACGTCGAGCTGATCGACGGCGAGACGTCCTTTCGGGCATCGGTGCGCTACCGCACCGTCGGCGACATGAGCTGCACCGGGGCGGTCGAGTCGACCGCCCGCGACCTTGCGAGCGTCGTCGCGGAGATCGCGGCGACGCGCGTCACCGAGCGCGGCGAGACGCGCGCCGACGACCGCGTCAGCGAGGCGGCCATGGAGGACCGCAAGGTGGCGGGGTACTTCTAGCAGTGTCGCTCGCCTCCGCCGATCTACTGCGGATGGCGACCGCCGGCTCCGTCGACGACGGCAAGTCGACGCTGATCGGGCGGCTGCTGCTGGACTCGAAGGCCGTGCTGAGCGACCAGCTCGAGCACGTCGAGCAGGCCTCGCGGCGGCGGGGCACGGGGATGGTCGACCTGTCGCTGCTCGTCGACGGCCTGCGCGCCGAGCGCGAGCAGGGCATCACGATCGACGTCGCCTACCGCTACTTCGCAACGTCGCGGCGGACGTTCATCATCGCCGACACGCCGGGCCACGTGCAGTACACGCGCAACATGGTCACCGGCGCGTCGACCGCCGACCTGGCGGTGATCCTCGTCGACGCGCGCAAGGGCGTGCTCGAGCAGTCCAAGCGCCATGCGTACATCGCGACGCTGCTCGGCATCCCGCATCTCGTCCTCGCGGTCAACAAGATGGACCTCGTCGGCTTCGACGAGGAGGTCTTCGACGCGATCGTGTGCGAGTTCTCGGACTTCGCGCGCGGCCTGAGCGTCAAGGACGTCGCCTACGTGCCGGTCAGCGCCAAGCACGGCGACAACGTCGTCGCGCGCTCGGAGAGCATGCCGTGGTACGGCGGCGTGGCGCTGCTCGAGCAGCTCGAATCGGTTCAGGTCGCCGACGACCGCAACCTCAGCGACGCGCGCTTCCCCGTGCAGTGGGTGATCCGCGACCACGAGGGCGACTACCGCGGCTACGCCGGGCAGGTCGCCAGCGGCGTCCTGCGGCCCGGGGACGAGGTGCTCGTGCTGCCGTCGCGCGCGCTGACGCGGATCGACCGCATCGAGACCTTCGACGGCCCCGTCGAGCAGGCGTTCGCGCCGATGTCGGTGACGCTCGTGCTCGCCGAAGACGTCGACGTCTCGCGCGGCGACATCATCTGTCACCCCGACGACGCGCCCGAGCTCTCCAGGGAGGTCGAGGCGACCGTCTGCTGGATGACCAGCGAGCCGCTGCGCGCCGGCGGCCGCTACGCCCTCAAGCACGCCACGCACGCCGCGCGCGCGATCGTGCAGGAGGTGGTCGACCGGGTGGACGTGCACACGCTCGCACGCGATCCGCACGCCGACGAGCTGGCGCTCAACGACATCGGCCGCGTGCGCCTGCGCACCTCCAAGCCGCTCGCGTTCGACCCGTACGCGCGTAACCGCGCGACCGGCGCGTTCATCCTCATCGACGAGGCATCGAACGACACGGTCGGCGCGGGGATGATCCTGTAACGTCGCCGGGAGGTCGCCGGCTTCCGGCGGCCTGGTCGCCGACACCCAAGTGAACCGCCCGCGCATCGAGATCGTCGCTCCCGTCGCCTCGCCCGAGGAGGCGGCGGCGGTCGTGGCCGCGCTCGAGCGCTTCATGCGCGACACCGCGGCGAGGCGCCATCCGCCGCCACCGCCGCGTCAGCGGTGGGCGCGTGTGGCGCTGCTCGAGGCCACTGGCCGCGACCCCGGCGGCGCCTCGCATCCGCGGGGCTGGGCCGGCCCGCGGAGCGTGAGCGTCCCCGAACGGGTGCGGGAACCCGTAGCTTGGGGTGCGCTATCTTGCGCACAGGGCGATACCGCTCAGTCTCCCGGCCCCGGCAGCCGATAACCCCCCGTATGCGCAAGACCGACGAGACCGCACGCTCGGTCCACAGCGAAAGCCGCTACCGTGCACTCGTCCACAGCCTCCCTGGGATGGCCGTGCTCGTATTCGACCGCGAGCTCAACACGGAGTTCGCCGCGGGCGAGGCGCTCGCCGCCGGCGGCCACAGCGCGGACGCGCTGGTCGGCCGGCCCGTCGGCACGATCTTCGGCGAGACCGGCGCCGCCGAGCTCACGCAGGCATGCGCGGCGGCGCTGAGCGGCGAGAAGCGCAGCTTCGACGCGGTGGCGCGCAGCGACGGTCACGAGCTGTGGGTCCGTACCAGCCCGCTGCTCGACGAAGCCGGGCAGATCGTCGGCGCGATGCTGGTCGCCCAGGACGTCCACGAGCGCGTCGAGCGCGAGCGCGCCGTGATCGTGACGCACGAGCGCTTCTGGCGCGCCTTCGAGAACGCGCCGATCGGGATGGCGGTCATCGACCTCGACGGGCGCTACCTCGAGGTCAACGCGGCGCTGTGCGCGATCACCGGCTACAGCGCGCGCGAGCTCTGCGCGCGCACGTTCATCGACATAACCCATCCCGACGACGTCGTGGCCAGCGAGACCGCGAGGGACTCGATGCTCGACGGCTCGTCGTCGACGTTCGTGACCGACAAGCGCTACGTGCGCGCCGACGGCAACGACGTCTGGGTCGCGGTGACCACGACGATCGTGCGCGATCCCGACGACGCGCCGCTGCACTTCCTCAGCCAGGTGCAGGACGTCACCGAGCGCCGGCGCTTCGAGAGCCAGCTGCGCCACCTGGGCGACCACGACCCGCTGACCGGCCTTTACAACCGCCGCCGCTTCGAGCAGGAGCTCGACCGTCAGGTCACCGAGGTCTCGCGCTACGGACCGCGCGGCGCGCTGCTCGTGCTCGACCTCGATCACTTCAAGTACGTCAACGACGCGCTCGGCCACCATGCCGGCGACGAGCTGATCCTGTCGGTCGCGGCGATCCTGCGCGGCAGGCTGCGCGACAGCGACATCCTCGCGCGGCTGGGCGGCGACGAGTTCGCGGTCCTGCTGCCGACCGTCGATCTCGGTCAGGCCGAGCATGTGGCCGAGCAGCTGCTGCGCGCGGTCCGCGACGAGGCGGGGCTGGATGGGGACAGCCGGCGTCCCGGGGTGACGACGAGCATCGGCCTCGCCGCCTTCCGCGGTGCCGACCTGACCGGCGAGGAGCTTCTGATCGAGGCCGACCTTGCGATGTACGACGCCAAGGAGGCCGGCCGCGACCGCTTCGCCGTCGTCTCACCCCACGCGCAGCAGCCCGACCGCATCAAGGCGCGAGTGAGCTGGCTGCAGCGCATCCGCGGCGCGCTGGACGAGGAACGTCTCGTGCTCTACGCCCAGCCGATCCGCGACCTGCGCACGGGCGAGATCTCCCAGCAGGAGCTGCTCGTGCGGATGCTCGGCGACAGCGACGAGCTGATCCCGCCCGGCTCCTTCCTGCCGCTCGCGGAGCGCTTCGGCCTGGCGCCTGCGATCGACCGCTGGGTCGCCGGCCGGGCGATCGAGCTGCTCGCCGCCGACCCCGGTGGCCATCAAGCGCTCGAGGTCAACCTGTCCGGGCCGTCGCTGAACGACAGCCGCCTGCTGACGCTGATCGAGTCCGGGGTCAGGCGTCACCGCATCGAGCCGCGCCGGCTCATCTTCGAGCTGACGGAGACCGCCGCGGTCACGAACATCCCGCTCGCCAGGCGCTTCGCCGAGCGGCTCAGGCAGCTCGGCTGCCGCTTCGCCCTCGATGACTTCGGGTCGGGCTTCGGCAGCTTCTACTACCTCAAGCACCTGCCCTTCGACTACCTGAAGATCGACGGCGAGTTCGTCTCCGGCTGCCTCGGCTCGCGCACCGACCAGCTGATCATCGAGTCCGTCGTGCGGATCGCCCGCGGGCTGGGCAAGGAGACGGTCGCGGAGTTCGTCAGCGACGGCCAGCTGGAGAGCTTCCTGCGCTCGCAGGGCGTCGACTACGCGCAGGGCTTCCACATCGGCCGTCCGGTGCCGATCGAGGACAAGGGCCGGCGCCTGCAGCACGCGACCTGACGGTCTGTAGCCTCGACCGCAGGATGTTCGCGAAGATCCTGATCGCCAATCGCGGCGAGATCGCCGTCCGCATCATCCGCGCCCTCGACGAGCTCCGGATCGCGTCCGTCGCCGTCTACTCCGAGCTCGACCGCGACGCGCCGCACGTGCAGCGCGCCGGCGAGGCGTACCTCATCGGCGGCCCGGCCGTGGCGCACAGCTACCTGAACGCCGAGCGGATCCTCGCCGCGGCGCGCCGCTGCGACGCCGACGCCATCCACCCCGGCTACGGCTTCCTGGCCGAGAACGCCGCGTTCGCGCGCGCATGCGAGCGGGCCGGGATCGTCTTCATCGGGCCGCCGGCGAGCGCGATCGAGGCGATGGGATCCAAGCCGCGCGCGCGCGAGCTGATGCAGGCGGCCGGCGTGCCGATCGTGCCGGGGACGACGGCGCCGGTGCCCGATCTGGGCGCCGCCCGCAGGATCGCCGCCGCCGACATCGGCTACCCGGTCGCGGTCAAGGCCGCGGCAGGCGGCGGCGGCAAGGGCCTTCGCGTCGCGCTCGACGAGTCCGAGCTGGAGGCGGCCTTCTCGGGCGCCGCGCGCGAGGGCGAGCGGTTCTTCTGCGACGCGACGGTGTACCTGGAGCGCTACCTGCCCGACCCGCGCCACGTCGAGGTCCAGGTGCTCGCCGACGCGCACGGCACCACGATTCATCTCGGCGAGCGCGACTGCTCGGTCCAGCGCCGCCACCAGAAGCTCGTCGAGGAGTCGCCGGCGCCGGCGCGGATCGTCGACGGCGCGCTGCGCGCGCGGATCGGTCAGATCGCCGTCGACGCCGCCGAGGCCGTCGGCTACCGGGGCGCCGGTACCGTGGAGGGGCTTCTGTCCACGGACGGTGGCGCCGATCCACCCGAGTACTTCTTCCTGGAGATGAACACGCGCCTGCAGGTCGAGCACGGCGTGACCGAGATGACGACCGGCGTGGACATCGTCAAGGAGGCCGTCCGCGTGGCGGCCGGCGAGCCGCTGGCGGTGAAGCAGGAGGACGTCGTGCTGCGCGGCCACGCGATCGAGTGCCGCATAAACGCCGAGGACGCCTCCAACGGCTTCGCGCCCGCGCCGGGGCGGATCGGCGCCTACGTCGAGCCGTCGGGGCCCGGCGTGCGCGTCGACTCGGGCGTGCGCGCGGGCACCGAGGTGTCGCCGCACTACGACCCGCTGATCGCCAAGCTGATCGTCTGGGACCGCGACCGCGAGCAGGCGACGCGTCGCATGCTGCGCGCGCTGGGCGAGTACCAGATCGAAGGTCTGAAGACGTCGATCGGCTTGCACCGGGCGCTGCTTGCCAGCGAGCAGTGGGCGCACGGCGAGACCTGCCGCGACCTGCTCAGGGACCGCGCGTGGCTCGCCGCGCTGGCCTGCCAGCCTCCCGCGGCGGGTGCGGCACCTCTGCCGGCGGCGCCGGCGGCGCAGGCGGCGGTCGAGCAGGCCTACACCGTCGAGGTGTCCGGCCGCAGGTTCGACGTGCGCGTCATCGGCCCGGCGCCGGCGCAGCACGCCAACGGCGCCCTCCCGGCCGCACCCAAGCCGCCGCGCGCGCGCCGCGCGCCACGCGGCGGCTCCGCCGCCGGGGGCGACGCGCTCTGCTCGCCGCTGCGGGGAAGCGTCCGCAAGCTGCCGGTGCGCCAGGGTCAGCACGTCGACGAGGGCCAGGTCGTCGTCATCGTCGAAGCGATGAAGATGGAGAACGAGATCACCGCCCACAAGGCGGGAGTGATCGTCGAGCTGCCCGTAGCGGAGGGCGATCCTGTCGCCCACGGCGAGACGCTGGCGGTCATCCGAGACCAGCGGTGACCGCCGGCCATGGCGGGCGGTCATCCGAGACCACGGTGATCGCCGGCCATGGCGGGGCTCGGCCGGCTAGGGAAGCCGTCCGCCCCAGCGCAGCGATCCGATCAGGGCGCCGCCCAGTGCCAGCAGCGCCGCGCCGGCGAACAGCGACGTGACCTCCCGCTTTGCGGGCTTGGTCCCGATCTGCGACCCGAGGCGCTGGTAGACGGCGTCGAGCTCGTCTGAGTCCGCGGCCCGGAACGCAAGGCCGCCCGAGGCGTCGGCGATCCGCTGGAGCGCCTCCGGGTCGGGCGGGACAGGCATGACCTGCGTGCCGCTCGGCGTCGGGACCTCGATCCTGCCCTCCGGCGTGCCGAGCGCGACGGTGTAGATCGGCACCCGCAGGCGGCGCGCCTCGGCGGCGGCCGCGTCGGCCGCGCCGGCGTCGTTCGCCTTGCCGTCGGAGAGCAGGACGATCGCGGCCGGCGGGCGCCGCTGCGAGCCCTGCTCGCGAACGTCGAGCGCATCGAGCGCCGTGTTGAGCCCTGCGCCCGTCAACGTCCCGGAGATCGGCGTGAGCGTCTTCAGCGCGGACGCGACCTGGTCGTGATCGGTCGTCGGCGTCTGCAGCGTCTGGGCGCTGTTCGAGTACGAGACGAGTCCGACGCGCAGCTCGTCGGGCACCCGCTCGAGGAAGCCCTCTGCCGCGCTGACGGCGGCCTCGAGGCGGCTCGGGCTGACGTCGCCTGCGGACATCGAGCGCGAGACGTCGGTGACGAGCACGACCGAGGCCCGCTGCACCGGCACCGCGACCGTCCGCTGCGGGCGCGCGAGCGCAAGCGCAAGGGCGCCAAGCGCCAGCGCGAACAGCGCCACCGGCAGATGGCGGCGCCATTGCGGCTCGCGTGGCATGACCGCCGCGAGCGTCGCCAGCGCCGGGTAGCGCACGGGGTAGCGCCGGCGGCGGCGCTGCGCGGCGTAATGGGCGAGCAGCGCCGCCGGCACCGCCAGCAGGCTGAGCAGCGCGAGCGGCGTGACGAAGCTCATCGCAGCGCCTGCCCGAGCGCCCGCAGCCAGTCGCCCCGCGTCGACAGCACGACGTGATCCGCGCCGCCCTTGCGCAGCTGCTCGGCGACGCCCGCGCGCTCCTGCGCCGCGGCGGCCGCGAAGCGCTCGCGCAGCTGGCGGCGCGACGTGTCGACCTCGACCAGCTGCCCCGTCTCGGGATCGACCAGCGCCAGCCGGCCGGCGGGCTTGAGGCGCTCCTCGCGCGGGTCGCGGATCTCGACGGCCAGCAGCCGGTGGCGGGCGCGCATGGCTCGCAGCGGGCGGCGCCAGTCAAGCGGCCCGCGGAAGTCCGACACGATCACGACGAACCCCGGCTGGCGCGCGAGCCTGGCGACGTGGTGCAGGACCGGGCCCAGGCCGCGGTCGGGCACGCCGTCGACGGCGACGCCCTCCTCCAGCAGCCGCCGCAGCCCGATGCGCGCTCTCGGGCCCCCGCGCGGGCGCAGCACCCGCTGGGGCCCGCCGGCTGTGAGGACCGCGAGCCGGCCGCCGTGACGCGTGGCGGCGCGGCCGACCACCCCGGCCACGCCCTCGGCGACGTCTGACTTCAGCCGATCGGTGGTGCCGAATGCCATCGACGCGCTGAGATCGAGCACGAGCCACGTGGTGAGGATGCGCTCGGGCACCTGCAGGCGCACGTGCGGCTCTCCCGTGCGAGCGCTCGCCGCGGGGTCGAGCTGGCGCACGTCGTCGCCCAGCTGGTAGGGACGCAGCTGCGCGAGCTCGGTGCCGCTGCCGGCGCCGGGCGCCGGCCGATCGCCCGGCAGCGCGCCCGCGCCGCGGCGGACGAGCGACAGCGCTAGCGCGTCGACGAGCGCGGCCGGAACCGGTCCCGGGCCCTGGCGGGCGGGGGGAGCTCGCAGCCGGTGGTCTGAACCGGCCATCGAGGTGGTCGACCCCGAGGTCCGCGCGGCGGTGGGGATCGTGAGATCGGCCATCAGGCCGCCGAGCTCGGCTCCTGCCGGTCGACCTCGGGCTGCTGCGCACCGGCGGACAGCGCCCCGAGCAGCCGCTCGAGGATGTCGTCGGCGCTGACGCCGTCGGCGATCGCGTCGTAGGACAGCACGAGACGGTGGCGCAGCACGTCGAGCGCGAGGTCGCGCACGTCTTCGACGAGCGTGTGGCGCCGGCCGCGCAGCAGCGCCAGCGCCTGCGCCGCCCGGACCATCCCGATCGCCCCGCGCGGGCTCGCGCCGTACTGGATCAGCTCGGCGAGGTCGGGCAGCCCGTAGCGCTCGGGGTGGCGCGTGCCGTCGACGAGCGCCACGGCGTGGGCGACGACCTCGCGGTCCACGAAGATCTCCGCCGCGGCGCGCTGGAAGCGCTGCAGCTCGGGCATCGAGAGACGCACGTGCAGCTCCTCGGGCGGGCGCAGCGAGCGGCCGACGACGGAGGCCTCCTCGCCGAGCGTCGGGTAGTCGACGAGCACCTTGAACAGGAAGCGGTCGATCTGCGCCTCGGGCAGCGGGTAGGTCCCCTCGGACTCGATCGGGTTCTGCGTCGCGAGCACGAGGAACGGCTGCGGCACGGCGTAGCTCTGCGTGCCGATCGTGACCTGATGCTCCTGCATGACCTCGAGCAGCGCGGACTGCACCTTCGCCGGCGCGCGGTTGATCTCGTCGGCGAGCAGGAAGTTGCCGAAGACCGGTCCGAGCTCGGTGTCGAAGCTGCCCGTGTTGGGGCGGTAGATGCGCGTGCCGACGAGGTCGGCGGGCACGAGGTCGGGCGTGAACTGGATGCGCCGGAACGTGCCGCCCATGACGGACGCGAGCGTGCGCACCGTCAGCGTCTTGGCCAGGCCGGGCACGCCCTCGAGCAGCACGTGGCCGCCGGCGAGCAGCGCCACGAGCAGTCGCTCGAGCATCGCGTCCTGGCCGACGATGACGCGCTTGACCTCGTACAGGATCTCCTCGAGGACCTGGCGCGGCGGCCGGGCGCCGTCGTCGGCGTCATCCGGCGGCGGGGGGGCGGGGCGCATGGTGCTCATCGAGCTCCTTTCGTCGGGTCAGACAAGGCGGCGAAACCAGTGCAGCGACAGCAGGGCTCCGGCGGCGATCAGCGCGAGCGCGCCGCCCGCGAAGCCGGCGGTGATCTCGCGCTGCTCGTCGCGCTTGCCAAGCCGCGAGCCGAGCTTCTCGTACGAGGCACTGAGCGAGTCGAGGTTCGCGGCGGAGAACGCCTCGCCGCCGGAGACCCGCGCCACCTCGCGCAGCGCCGCGGGGTCGGGCGGGACGAGCCGCGTGACCGTGGCGCCCGCGCGCGTCTGCACCTCGATCGTGCCGGCCGGCGTCCCGAGCGCGACCGTGTAGACGGGGATGCGCAGCCGCTTGGCGCGCTGCGCGATGGCCTCGGGCGGGCGCCCGCTGGTCGACTTGCCGTCGGACAGCAGGATCACGGCCCCGGGCACGCGCGCGCCGCTGTCGTCGGTCTGGCGCTCGAGCGCGCTCAGCGCGGCGTCGAGCGCCTCGCCCGTCGCGGTGCCGCCGCTGGAGGTCAGCGCATCGATCGACGTGCGCACCGCGGCGCGATCGGTCGTCGGGGTGTGCAGCGTGCGGGCGACGTGATTGAACGCGACGAGGCCGACACGGATGCCTGCCGGCACGTCGTCGAGGAAGCTCCCCGCGGCGGCGCGCGCTACCTGCAGGCGGGTCGGCGCGACGTCGGTCGCCTGCATCGAGCCGGAGTAGTCCGTCGCGAGCATGATCGAGGCGCGCTCGACGTCGACGGCGACGGTCGTCTGCGGCCGGGCGAGCGCGAGCACGAGCAGCGCCAGTGCGAG
>Ga0136622_10000849_pt1 | contig 12663 bp, 10 predicted proteins | sample AntDrymUQ4482106_2_FD_104803 | JGI IMG/M metagenome (GOLD analysis project Ga0136622, IMG submission 104803) | Polar desert sand microbial communities from Dry Valleys, Antarctica - metaG UQ448 (21.06) | ecosystem: Environmental > Terrestrial > Soil > Desert | place: Antarctica: Dry Valley...
AGCTTGTCGTGTGCGTGCCGCACGGCCGCCGACACCAGCCGTCGCGCCTCGGCGTGCGGGTGCGCCAGTCCCGACACCTGGCTGCAAATCGACACCCGGTCCGGATGCCGCCGCGAACCACGGTTGAGGGCACGGTCCTCGACCTCACCCACGAGGCGCGCACCGAGCGTGCCGTTATCGACCTCGTGCTCCGGGCCTGTCAGCAGCGCAGGACGACCCCGAGCCGCCTCGCCGCCGCCGCCGAGGCCCGCCCCCGGCTGCGCTGGCGACGGCTGGTCACCGACCTACTCAACGGGGTAAGCGACGGCGTGGCCACGCCGCTCGAGCGCTGCTATGTCAGAGACGTCGAGCGCGCGCATGACCTTCCCCGAGGTTCCCGCAACCAAGTCGAGGGTTTCCGCGGCAGCCGCAGATACCGGGACATCCGCTACCAACGGTGGCGGCTGGTCGTGGAACTCGACGGCCGGGCAGCGCATCCAGAGGAGGAGCGGGAACTCGACGACATCCGGGACAACGAGGTCGCCGAGCGCGGCGAGCGGACGCTGAGATACGGCTGGCCTGGGATCCTGACCAGGTGCGGGCCGAATTGCGTCGCTCTCGCGTCATTGGATGCGGTTCTGGTCCCTCTGTGACCAGATCCGCATCCGATAGTGCTCAAGTGAGGTCTTCCTCCCAGAACTCCTGCGCTTTGCGCTCGTTGCCGGTCCGCTCGTGCTCGGCAGTTCGGAGTTCCACCCGGCGGATCTTGCCGCTGATCGTCTTGGGCAGCTCGGCGAACTCGATCCTCCGGATCCGCTTGAACGGCGCCAGCCGGTCCCGGCAGTAGCGGAGGATCGCCGCCGCGGTCTCCGCCGTGGGCTCATGACCACCGGCCAGTACGACGTAGGCCTTGGGCACCGCGAGCCGCATGTGGTCCGGTGAGGGGACGACGGCCGCCTCGGCGACCGCGGGATGCTCGATGAGCACGCTCTCGAGCTCGAACGGACTGATCCGGTAGTCCGAGGCCTTGAACACGTCGTCGGTACGCCCGACGTAGGTGATGTAGCCGTCCTCGTCGCGCCGGGCGACGTCACCGGTGTGGTAGTGGCCGCCGGTCGTCGCGCCCGCCGGACGGGAATCGCCGTCGCCATAGTCGACTGTGGGATCGTCGCGGTAGCCGACCATCAGACCCAGTGGCCGCTCGGACAGATCGAGGCAGATCTCGCCCTCTTCGGCCACCTGGCCGGCTGGGTCGAGCAGGACGACCGCATACCCGGGCAGCGGGCGGCCCATCGACCCGTCCTTCACCGGCTGGCCGGGGGAGTTGCCGCACATGGCGGTCGTCTCGGTCTGCCCGAACCCGTCGCGGATCGTCAGGCCCCAGGCGGTGCGCACCTGGTCGATGATCTCGGCGTTGAGCGGTTCGCCCGCTCCGATCACCTCGCGCAGCGACAGGTCGTACGACGCCAGATCCTGCTGCACGAGCATCCGCCACACCGTCGGCGGCGCGCAGAACGTCGTGACCTTGCACCGCTGCATCTCGCGCAGCAGCGCGGGCGCGTCGAAGCGGGCCTGGTTCACGACGAAGACGGTCGCGCCGGCGTTCCACGGACCGAACAGGTTGCTCCAGGCGTGCTTGCCCCAGCCGGGCGAGCTGATGTTGAGGTGAATGTCGCCGGGTCGCACGCCGATCCAGTACATCGTCGACAGGTGGCCGACCGGGTACGACACGTGAGAGTGCTCGACGAGTTTGGGCCTGGACGTCGTACCGGAGGTGAAGTACAGAAACAGCGGTTCCCCACTCCGGGTCGATCGGTCCGGCTGATACGTGATCGCACACTGCGTTGCCTCGGCATAGGTGGCCCAGCCCTCCACCGGGTCGTCGACGCTGATCCGGATGTCTGCTCCGGCCAACCCGGCGAACCGGTCCGCGAGCGCCGCTGCGGTGACGACTACCCGTACGTCGCCACGCTCCAGCCGGTCGGCGAGCTCGTCGACGCCGAGCAGTGTGCTGGTCGGGATGATGACCACGCCGAGCTTGGTCGCAGCGAGCATCGTGACCCACAGCGGAGCGATGTTTCCGAGCATGAGCAGCAACCGGTCCCCCCGCCGTACACCGAGGTCATGGAGGTGGTTGGCGAACTGGTTGGACCGCGCCTGCAGATCGGCAAACGTGAGTTTTTCCTCGGTGCCGTCCTCGTGGACGATCCACAGCGCCAGCTGGTCGGGATCTAGCCTGTCGAAGTGGTCCAACGCCCAGTTGAACTCGGCCAGCTCCGGCCAGCGGAACTCGGCCACCGCCCGGTCGTAGTCCTCACGTACCGACAACAGAAAGTCCCTGGCGGCCAGGAAGTCATCACGTGCAGCCATGCCGACCTGTCTACCGTGCGTCGACCACCATGCGACAGTGCGGCGTGAGCGCATTCCGGATCCGACCGACGCGACCAGCAGACGCCGAGGGCGTCGTCCGGGTGCGGATCGCGGCGTGGCAGGCGGCGTACCGCGGGCTGATGCCCGACGCCTACCTGGACGCCATGGGCCATGACCTGGTGCAGGCGGCCGAGCGACTGCGTCAATGGCTGGCGGCGCCGCACCTCAGCAGCATGCTCGTCGGCGAGGACCTCGATGGGACGATTGTTGCCATGTGCAGCTACGGGCCCCCGCGCGACGACGACGCGCCGAGCGGCTCCGGCTCGCTGCACGCGATCAACCTGCACCCGGCGGCGTGGGGGACCGGCCTGGGCGCGCAGCTCTTGCAGCACGCCGAACGCGGGTTGGCCGTTGACGGCTACGGGACGGCGTACCTCTGGGTGGTCGACGGGAACGCCCGAGCACGGCGCTTCTACGAGCGCGCGGGGTGGCGCGTCGAGGGAGCAACCAAGATCGACGACCAGTTCGAGACCGGGGTGACAGAGGTCCGGTACCGGCGTGTCCTGGCCGATCGGGCTATGGACTGACTCACCGGCGAGCCAATACGGTCGGCGGGGTGCACAACCGCACACCCCGACGCTTGGAGGATTCCGCATGAAGACTCGTGGTGCCGTCATTCGGTCCGCGCCCGGCGAGTACGAGGTAGTCGACCTCGACCTCGATGAGCCTCGCCACGGCGAGGTCACGGTCAAGCTGGCCGCGTCCGGGCTGTGTCATTCCGACGACCACATCGCCACCGGCGACATCCCGGTCGGCATGTATCCCTTCTGCGGCGGGCATGAGGGCTCCGGGGTGGTCGAGCAGGTGGGGCCGAACACCCGCGGCTTCGAGGTGGGTGACCACGTGGTGTTCTCCTTCCTGCCCGGCTGCGGGCGCTGCCGGTGGTGCGCCTCCGGCATGCAGAACCTGTGCGACCTCGGTGCGGGTCTGCTCAGCGGTGGCCGCTGGGACGACCCGACCAGCTTCCGGATGAGCCTCGATGGCGCTCCGGTCGGGCAGATGTGCGGGATCTCCACGTTCTCCGAGTACACGACTGTCGCCACCGACTCCACCGTCAAGATCAACAAGGACCTGCCGCTGGACAAGGCCTGCCTGGCCGGCTGCGCCGTAGGCACCGGGTGGGGCTCGGCGGTCAACTCCGCCGGGGTACAGCCCGGAGAAACCGTGATCGTCATGGGCGTTGGCGGCATCGGCATCAACGCCGTGCAGGGCGCCGCTCACGCCGGAGCGAGCAACATCATCGCCGTGGACCCGCTGCCGTTCAAGCGCGAAAAGGCGATGGAACTCGGCGCGACCCACGCCGTGGAGACGATGGAGGAGGCCACCGACCTCGCCAAGGGCTTCACGAACGGGCAGGGCGCGGACTCGGCAATCGTGACCGTCGGTGTGACGAAGCCCGAGCACGTGGCGCAGGCGTTCTCCGCGATCCGCAAGGCGGGGACGTGCGTGGTGACCGGCCTCGGAAACGTTGCCGATACGAGTGCCCTGCCGATCTCGATCGCCGAGCTGACGCTGTACCAGAAGCGGCTGCAGGGCGCGATGTTCGGAGCGTCCAGCCCGAGCAAGGACATCCCCCGCCTCCTACAGCTGTACGCCGACGGAAAGCTCAAACTCGACGAGCTGGTCACCCGCACCTACACCCTCGACGAGGTCGCGCAGGGGTACAAGGACATGCACGCCGGGACGAACCTGCGCGGCGTGATTGTGTACTAGCCGTACGGCGTCAGCCGGATGGCCGGCAGACTAGGTGCTGGCCGCAACGGGGCTGCCCGCACTCGAGATGGTCGAGGCCACCCGGGCCGCGGTCGTCGGGAGGGAGCGGGAAGCCGAGATCGTCGCGGCCGCGCTCGCCGCGGGGCGGAACCTGCTGCTGGAGGGACCTCCCGGCACCGGGAAGACGACACTGCTGCGCGCCCTGGCCGCGGGTGCCGGGGTCGGGCTCGTGCTCGTCGAGGGCAACGCGGAGCTGACCCCCGCCCGGCTGGTCGGCCACCACGACCCGTCCCGGGTGCTGACCGAGGACTACCGGCCGGACAACTTCGTACCCGGTCCGCTCTGCCGGGCGATGACGACGGGTGCCCTGCTGTACGTCGAGGAACTCAACCGCGTCCCCGAAGAGACGCTGAACGTCCTGCTGGGTGTCCTGTCCGAGCGGGAGATGCACATTCCCCGGTACGGCGTCGTACCGGCCGCTGCGACGTTCCGGCTGATCGCCGCGATGAACCCGTACGACGCGGTGGGTACCGCGCGGGTGAGCCCGGCGCTGTACGACCGGTCGTGCCGGGTCGCCATGCGCTACCAGGACGAGAGCACCGAGGCGGCGATCGTGACGCGGGTCGCGCCCGGCCCGCCGGCTCTCGTGCTGCGGGCGGTCCGGGCGGTCCAGATGACGCGTGAGCACCCCGACCTGCGGATCGGCTCCTCCGTCCGGGGGGCGATCGACACCGTGCTGGTGGCAGCGGAGCTGATTGCGGTTCGCGGCGAGGCGGCGGTCTCGGAACGGACCGGACAGGACGCGGCCCGTACGGCGCTGTCCGGCAAGGTCACCGTTCAGGAGGGCTGTCCGCGCTCGGTCGACGAGATCATCGAGGAGATCTGGATCAAGGCAGATCCGGGAAAACGCTGAAGCCCGAGGAGGTCGTCGACCTTCCCGGGCCGCCGCCGGACCCGTGGTCAGCGCCACAACGGTCGATCGAGGACCCGGCGGAAGTGGCCGCGCTGCTGCGCCAGCACGGTTCCCGGACGATCGGCCGGGCCGAGCTGGAACATCGACACGCCGACCTGCAGCGGTTCTCCGCCGACATCGGCCAGCTCGATGTCGAGGCGGTGGACGAGGCGGCCCGGGTCGACCTCGACGAGACGCTTGAGCTACTGGTCGACCTTGCCAAGGCGACTGACGCCTCGATCCGGCTGGCCGCGAGGCAACTCGCGGTGCGCCTGACGATTAGGCCCCCGCGGGCCACCAGCGGGTACCGTTCTGGCACGGCTCGACTGTCCACAGTGGATGATCCACTGGCAGGTGTGGACCTGGATCTGGACGCCACCCTGGCTCGCCTGGACCAGCACCCGCGGTTGCGGGCCGACGACGTCCGGGTGCGGGCCTGGCGCAGCCCTGCTACGGCGTACGTCCTGCTGGTCGACGCCTCGGGATCGGTGGCCGGCCGGCGCATCGCGACCGCCCTGGTGACCGCAGCGGCCGTGGCCGCCCGGATGCGCCCCGACGACGAGCTCGCCGTGGTCGCGTTCTGGTCGCGAGCCGTCGTACTGCGGCCGATCCGCAGCATCACCGCGACGACGGATCTCGTCGGCGCGCTGCTCACCCTGCGAGGTGGTGGTACGACGGATCTCGCGCTGGCGTTGCGCACTGGTCTGCGCCAAGCAGGGACCGCTCGGGCCCGGCGGAGGGAGGTTCTGCTGCTGACAGACGGGATCGCGACCGCAGGCAGCGACCCGATCACGGTGGCCGCCTCGGCCGGCTCCGCGGGCGCCCGGCTGCACGTTCTCGGCCTCAGCGACGACGAGCCGTCGTACCGTTCCTGTACGCGGCTGGCCGGGGCCGGTGGCGGCCGCTACGCCGGACTCATCCGCGCCAGCCAGGCGCCCGCTGCCGTGGCGCACGTTCTTCGTCCCTGATCCCCGGCCGACCGCCGGGCGATTCAGTGCCCGGCGTGGCACTCGTCGTCGGTGACCGTCGAGTGATGGTCGTAGCGGCCGCGCAGTTCGTCGACGAACGCGAGAATCCGCTCCTCGTTGTAGCCGTCCAGGGTGTCGATTCGACCCCAGGCCGTCAGGGCGATCAGGGTGTCGAGGTCAGGGTTGGGGTGCACCACGGTGTCGCCGGCGTATCGCTTGCCGATGCTCTCCAGTTGGCGGACGACGTCTGCGGGTGTGTCCGGCTGGTAGTGGATGACGACACGCCCGTGCTCGAGCGCGTGGACCGTCTGCCCGTCAGGCAAGTTGCTGCGGTAGATGCCGGGCGCGACGGCGGCGCCGTAGTGCGGGCCTGAGGTCGCCGGGTTCGAGTTGTAGACGACGTCGGCGGCCGCCCGCTGGGAGATGTGCGGAAAGTCCTCGATCGGGACTGATCGGCCGGGCAGGCAGGCGTCGTCGAGGGCCGCGGCTGCCACGTTGTCAGCGGTGGCGTCTGAGGAGGCCTCGACGAATTTTCGCAGGTTGCCCCCCACATACAGCGCTGTGACGATCGCGAGGACGACGAGCATCGCCTGCCAACCCCTGCCGTATCGCGATCGGACCATCCGGGACTCGCTCGGGACGGCCGGCGTGGGCGCGGGTCGCCGACCCTGCCGGCGCTCCTGCCGGGCAATGAGCGGGATCACGGCGAACTGGGCCACCAGCAGAATCGCGAGCGTCAGTGACTGCCAGAATGCGACCGTACCAACACCGAGTCCAGTGATATTGGGGCCGATCCACACGATCATCCCGAAGGCGAACGGGGCGAGGTACGTGACGAGCACCGTGAACATGGCGAACCCGCCGGCCAGATACACCAGCCAGAACCAACTCGCCACCGACCGGTCGCGGCGACTCATGCCGGCCAGCTCTTCGGCCTCGGTGGAATTGAGTCGCCGCAGCCGGTACTTCAGGGTCAGCGAGGTTGCGCGGTACAGGTTGTGGCAGCCCAGCACGTTGGCAAGGACCGCATAGCTGTCGGCGCGGAACGCGACACCGGACAACTGCCAGATCAACACGACGAGCTGTCGGAAGACCAGCGCCCCGAGGAAGCGGTCGAAGGCAGGCGGGTAGCCAAAAACCTCCTCCCGGAACCCCAAGCGCAGCAACAGTGCCGCGGCGAGCACCACTACGTCGAATGCCAAGCCCGCGAGCAATGGCGAGTAGCGGGCTCGCCGGGGCAGCGTGACCAACTGACTCAGGTCGGATTCGAATACGACAAAGATTCCGCGCCGGCTCACACGGAATCGGGCCGGCACCCCGATCGCCCGACCGGCCAGCCAGTGCCAGCACTCATGCCCCATGGTGACGATGCCCGAGATGACGAATATCGCGAGCACCGACCAGATCGGATCGGTCAGGAACCAGACATCGTCGAAGATGGGACGCAAGTCCGGTCGGAGCAGCAACAGGAGAATGACCGTGACGGCGGCAGCAACGTAGAACGTCCACGCGATCCGGCCGAACAGTGGCTTGACCGCCGCCCGCGGTATGCGTTCCACCCAGCCGATGCCCGCTGCTGGCGCCCCGGCGTCGTCCGGGTCGTCCAGCATCCCCGCCTCGGCCAGACCGGTGAGAAAGTCCGTCGCGTCGACTTCCTCACCGGCGGCGTCGCTGGCCTGTTGGCTTGCTTCGACTAGCGAAGAGCCGTCCCGCAACGCCTCGATCAGGACCACACCGGGCCGTGGAACCGCGACGTAGAGGTCGAGATCGGAGCGGCCGATGACGTACTCGTCTCCGTCCTGAACGACGGTCAGCCGGCGCAGCGCCGAGCGGAGGCCGGAATGAACCGCAACGTCGTCCATGGGAGTAGCCATCGATCCTCGATCTCGGGAGGCGGGAGCTAGGGCCGTAGACTCCTAGGGCTGGACGGCACACGGGGAACATGGGCAGCAGGTCAGGCGCACGGCCTCGATCTTGCGAATCGCTATCTTCATTGCGTCACCTCCTCGATGATCGAGGGATCGATGGTGCCGCCAGTAGCCACCGCGGCCTGCACGGGCGACGTGGCGGAACGTAGCGGTTCCAATACTCGCTGAGTAAGCCGCTTTGATCCCCTTTTGCGCGGCGCACGCGCTAGCAGATCAGCAGACCGGCGTTCTGCTTGCTGACCAGGACCCGGAACGCGGCATCATCGAGCCGGGCCGAAAATCCCGGGTCGCTCCGCGCCCGGGTCGTCAGGGCATCGGTCATCGGCCGCGCGTCGTCGACGTCGACGGTGAGCACCAGGTCGCCACCGGCGGCGACGAAGTCGACGGCCCGCTGCCCCGGCGTACGGCCGGAGACCGCGACCGCCCGGCCGAGGTCGTCGGAGACCACCACTCCGGGGAAGCCGAGCCGGTCCTTGAGCAGCGCTTGGACGATAGCGGTGGAGAACGGCGCCAGGTTGTCCGGGTCGAGCTGCGGGTACGACGCCGAGGAGACCATCACCGCTGTCGCTCCGGCGTCGATGCCGGCCTTGAACGGCTGCAGCGCCGGGTCGTCAGCGGTGGTCTGCTCGTCGACGGCACCCGTGGACGTGTCGGTGTTCACCCGCACCCGGCCGAGCCCGGGAAAGTGCTTGACGGTCGCTCCCACGCCGGCCTCCTCCAACGCAGCGACGACCGAGGCCAGCAGCGGACCCACCACCGCCGGATCCGAACCGTACTGCCGGGCGGACGCGCCGATCGGGGGGTTACTCGCGGCTGTTCCGGCCGGAACGACGTCGGCGACCGGTGCGAGGTCAAGGGTGACGCCGGCTCCGGCGAGTTCCGCGGCCCAGGCGGCGGTCTGCGAACGCAGCCCGTCGATCCCGGCATCGGCTTGCTCGAGAGCGGTAGGCAGATCGGTGAAACCGGGACCCCGCAGGGTCTGCACGTTGCCGCCTTCCTGGTCCACCGCGATGTGCAGGTACGTCCCGGTGGTTCCGATCGCGTCAGCTTGAAGCTGCGCCGCGACGATCCGGATCTCGTCGGCCCCCGCGCTGCTCCGCCCGGCGAGGAATATGCTGCCGATCCGAAAACCGGCCACCTCGTCGTACCCGCTGAGGGGGTCGGTCACCTCGATGCCGACCATCATCACCTGGCCGACCCGTCCGGCCAGGTCCAGCCGATTCAGGGCACCGCGCGCACAGGCGTCCGGGGCAGGTTCCGGTGCCGGCGTCGAGATCGGCGCGGATGTGATGGTGGCCGTCGAGGAGGGTGCGACGACAGGGGTGACGTCGTTCGCCGTACATCCGGCGGTCGCGACGAGGAGTCCCGTGACGAACACCGCGCAGACCCTTTTCACCCCGCCATCGTCACATCCGGGTCGGGTGGCGGGAACTTCCTGATCAGATCGCGGCTCCGGACTCGTCGATGTCCGTGTAGCCGAGCGGCAGTGTCGAGCCCGGTCAGGCCGTGCCACCGGCGAAGACGGAGGACGCGCCTATTCACAATGCATCGAGGCATGGCTACGCGGCGTCATGTCACCCCAGAGGCTGCGATGGGCCGCCGGTGGCGCGATCGATTTCCGCGCGACCACCGAGGAGGTGAACCCAGTGAAGATCGTGATCCGGAAGGTCGAGGCTCTGCGCCTGACCGCCTGCATGTGCTGCCAGATCCCGTAGAAACTCGACGCTCCGGAAATCCGCCGTATCGAGATCGAGGAGTGGTGACCGGTCCCGTCGAAGATGTTGCGGTCGACTCGGGCTGCGGTCGGCGCTGCGCCGGCTGACCGTGGATCGGGACGGTGACGACTACATCGTCGCTCGTCCCGATCTCGGCGTCTACGTCGCGGTCCCGAGGCCCGGTGCGGTCCTGCTCGAGGCACTGCGAGACGGCGCATCATTGGCCGAAGCAACGAAACGGGCCAGCGACGCCGCGCGAGGCGGGGCTGTTGGACAGCCCGGACGACGTCGGGGCTCAGCCGCCCGGCACGCGCATGAGTTGGGTGGAGCGCGTTCCTCAGGGGGTCGTCAAGCCGCTGTTCGGCCGCGTCGCGTGGGCGTTCTACATCGCCGCAGCCCTGACGGCGGTCCTGCTGCTGGTCCTGCTGCTGGTCCTGCGACCGGATCTGCGGCCCATCTTCGACGACATCTGGTTCCTGACCGATCCGATCTGGTCGGTGTTCGCGGTGCTCGTCATATCAGCGATCATCGCCGCAGGTCACGAGTGCTGGCACTGGCTGGCCGGTCGGGCTCTCGGGGTGCCGGCCCGGTTCCGGGTGAGTCGGCGGGGGATCTTCGTCGTCTTCGAAACCGACCAGAGCCAGTTGCTTACGCTGCCCCGACGGGCACGGTACTCGCCCATGCTCGCCGGTCTCGCCTTCGACGTGGTGCTGCTTGCTGCGGCACTGCTGATGCGGCTGGGCTTTCGGGAGGAGGTACTCAACCACCCGCCGGCATTCGACTGCTTTGTCGGCGCCGTGGTTTTCGGGCAGATCTTCGCGTTGGTCTGGCAGCTGTCCGGTGTCGCGTTCCGTACTGACAGCTATGCGGTCCTCGCCAACGCCTTCAGCTGCCACAACCTCTACCGCGCCACCGCGCTGACCGTCAAGTACCGGCTGCGGCGACTCGACGCCGACGAGGCCGAAGAATTGTCCGGGATAAGCCCTCGCGACCGCTCGGTGGCGAACTGGTTCTGGCTGGTCTATCTCGCCGGCGCATTCGCCATGTTCACGTTTGCCTTCAAGTACCTCGTCCCGTTCGCCTACGGGATGATCGGGTACGTCGGGCGAACATCACCGCGCTCGCTCTCGACTCGCTCGTGTTCTGGCAGTCCCTGGCGCTGGTGGCGCTACTGCTGGGCCAGTTCGCGATGATCCCGCTCATCGCACGGCGGGAACGCCGCCGGCGTCGGCCCGCCGCGTCCACCTCGACCGTCGCACAGGATTCCCGGACGATCAGGTCGCGGTACAACATTGCTTGGCAGGCGCTGTCGTCGTCTCCGCGATCGTCGCCGTGGTGTACGCCGGCAACAATCTGTGAAGTTCGTCGGGGTCTCCTCGGACGCCACCGAGGACAACCTGGCCGCCGAGGCCCAGGACGACGCGTGCCTGCCCGGCCAACGGGTCCCGATCCTGGACTACCCCCACATCTCCGAGCAGGCGGCCACGGGCGTTGTCTACAACTCGAATCCGGCGACCTCCGGACCGCACTACAGCGCCGCCCTCGCGCCCGGCATCTACCGCACCCACCTGCCGTCCGGGCAGACCGTCCATGCTATGGAGCACGGGCGCGTCGTCATCCACTACCGGCCGGACACACCCGAGGGCATCGTGCGCGAACTGGAGAGCATCGCCCAGCGACACGCTCGCGACACTGTCGTGCACCCGAACCCTGAGATCGACGCGCAGATCGCGCTCACGTCCTAGGGCCGCATCGACACGCTGGACGGCCACGACGAGGAACGGATACTCGGGTTCGTCGACCAGCTGCTCGGACGCTCCGACCATCACTCGACGGCCGCCACCAACGAGTGCCAGGCCGGGCACTGACCCATCGGGATCCAGCTGGTGTGACGACAACGTCGCGATCGATGGTCAGAGCCGCGCGACAGGCATCGACGGTTCACAGCCGTGCGCTGATCGGCTGGCCGTCCTTCCAGGTGGCCTCGACGAGCGGTACGCCGGGCCGGTAGGCCAGGTGCACCGGCGAGGGTGCCCGCAGCGCAACCAGGTCCGCCCGCGCGCCGACGGCGATCACGCCCACGTCATCGCGGCGCAGCGCTCGCGCTCCACCGGCGCTGGCAGCCCACAGGGCCTCTGCCGGCGTCATGCCCATCTCGCGTACGGCCAGTGCGATGCAGAAGGCCATGTTGGACGTGTACGACGAACCCGGGTTGCAGTCCGTGGCCAGGGCGACGGTCACCCCGGCGTCGAGCAGCAGTCGGGCATCGGGGTACGGCGATCGGGTGCTGAACTCCGCCCCCGGCAACAGCGTGGCGACAGTCGCAGAGCCGGCCAGCGCCTGCACGTCGGCGTCGCTCAGGTGGGTGCAGTGGTCGGCGGAGGCCGCGCCCAGCTCGACGGCGAGCTGCACGCCCGGCCCTTGGGCGAGCTGATTGGCGTGCACACGGAGACCCAGCCCCCGCGCGGCGCCTGCCGTCAGGATCGCCCGCACCTGGTCGGCGTCGAACGCACCCCGGTCGCAGAATACGTCGATCCAGCGACAGTGGGGTGCGCATGCATCGAGCATCGGGCCGGTCACCAGGGCTACATAGTCCTCCGGGCGATCCGCGTACTCCGGTGGTACGACGTGCGCTCCGAGGAACGTGACGTCGTCGGAGAGCCGGGCGGCGACCTGAGCGGAGCGCTGCTCATCCACTGTGGACAGTCCGTAGCCGGTCTTGATCTCTGTCGTCGTGGTGCCAGAGGCGAGCATCTCGGCGAGCAGGGTGGCAGCGTGTGCGGTGAGTTCGTCGTCCGAGGCCGCGCGGGTGGCCGCGACGGTGCTCTGGATGCCACCGGCGGTGTACGGCTGCCCCGCCATCCGCGCCTCGAACTCCGGTGCCCGGTCTCCCGCGAAGACCAAGTGCGTGTGGCTGTCGACGAAGCCCGGAATGACGCAGCGACCGTCCAGGTCTGTGGCGTCGTCGGCAGCCGGGA
>Ga0136622_10000851_pt1 | contig 12650 bp, 7 predicted proteins | sample AntDrymUQ4482106_2_FD_104803 | JGI IMG/M metagenome (GOLD analysis project Ga0136622, IMG submission 104803) | Polar desert sand microbial communities from Dry Valleys, Antarctica - metaG UQ448 (21.06) | ecosystem: Environmental > Terrestrial > Soil > Desert | place: Antarctica: Dry Valley...
CCAAACGAGTTTGATTCAGCGCGCCTGTCCGCATCCATCCGCGACACAGGAGTGATCTGTGGCCTCTTCGACGTCCCGCGAGCGCTATTCGTTCGCAAATCTCAGCGAGCCCCTCGAGCTGCCCGACCTCATCGCCATCCAGCGCGAGAGCTTCGAGTGGTTCTTGAACGAGGGGCTGGCGAACACGTTCCGTGACATCTCGCCGATCAAGGACTTCTCCGAGACACTGCAGCTCGAACTGGACTTCGACCCGACAGACGAGGACTACCGTCCGCCGCCCAAGTTCACGGTGGAGGAGTGCAAAGAGAAGGACATGACCTACGCCGCGCCGGTGTTCGTCAAGGCCCGCTTCATGAACCGGAACACGGGCGAGATCAAAGAGCAGCACGTGTTCATGGGTGACTTCCCGATCATGACCGACAAGGGCACATTCATCGTGAACGGTACCGAGCGGGTCGTGGTCAGCCAGCTCGTCCGCAGCCCCGGCGTCATCTTCGAGCCCGGCGAGCGGTTCCGGTTGCGCAACCTGACGAAGCACCAGCTCGTCAAAGGCACGATCCACCCGTACCGCGGTGAGTGGATGGAGTTCGACGTCGAGCAGAAGCCCGGCAAGGACGTCACAGCCGGAACCCGCGTGGCTCGCAAGCGCCGCATCGGCATCTTCACCCTGCTGCGGGCGCTCGGCTACGACGACCAGCAGGCCCCCGGCTTCCTCGAGCGGTTCGTCGCCCACTTCGACTTCCTCGTCGGCCAGTGGGAGAAGGAGCGCGACGTCGCCCCGACCCAGGACGAGGCGCTGGTCGAGATCTACAAGCGTGCACGCCCCGGCGAGCCGCCGACGGTGGAGTCGGCGCGCGCCTACTTCCGCAACGCCTTCTTCGAGAGCCGCCGGTACGACCTCTCCCGCGTCGGGCGATACAAGCTGAACCGCAAGCTCGGATCCGAGGTCGCCAAGCTCGGCGAGCTGTTCGGCCTGTCGGCCGACCTGCTCGATCTGCCGGACGAGAACCAGAACGTGCTCAGCCGCTGCGAGGTGCTGGCGTCGATCACCTACATGCTCCACCTGGTCAAGCAGCAGCCCGGCTACCGGCTCGACGACCAGGACCACTTCGCCAACCGGCGTATCCGCTCGGTCGGAGAGCTGATCCAGAACCAGGTGCGCATCGGTCTGTCCCGCATGGAGCGCGTCGTGCGTGAGCGCATGACCACCCAGGACGTGGAGGCCATCACACCTCAGACGCTGATCAACATCCGCCCTGTGGTCGCAGCGATCAAGGAGTTCTTCGGCACCAGTCAGTTGTCGCAGTTCATGGATCAGGTGAACCCCTTGTCGGGTCTGGCCCACCGCCGACGCCTGTCGGCGCTCGGCCCGGGTGGCCTCTCGCGTGAACGTGCCGGCTTCGAGGTCCGCGACGTGCACTTCAGCCACTACGGCCGGATGTGCCCGATCAACACGCCCGAGGGTCCGAACATCGGGCTCATCGGCTACCTGTCGACGTTCGCCAGGATCAACGAGTTCGGCTTCATCGAGAGCCCCTACCGCAAGGTCGTCGACGGCATCGTGACGAACCAGATCACGTACATGGCCGCCGACGAGGAGGAGAACTACGTCGTCGCTCAGGCCAACACGCCGATCGAGGACGACGGCACGTTCAAGGAGGCTCGCGTGCTCGTGCGCCGATCGCCGCAGGCGGCAAGCCTCGACGACCTGCGCAAGATGCTGGAGGCCGAGAGCTTCTTCGGTGCCACGACCGACATCGGCTACGTGCCGCCGTCGGAGGTCGACTACATGGACGTGTCACCCAAGCAGATCGTGTCGGTGGCCACGTCGCTGATCCCCTTCCTCGAGCACGACGACGCCAACCGGGCGTTGATGGGCTCCAACATGCAGCGCCAGGCCGTGCCGCTGGTGCGCGCAGAGGCGCCGTACATCGGCACCGGTGTCGAGGACCGCGCAGCCCGTGACGCCGCCGACCTGGTTCAGGCCATCGACGACGGCGAGGTCACGTCGGTGTCCGGCGACTCGATCACCGTCGAGTACAAGAAGGAGGGCCGCAAGGTCTACCGACTAGCCAAGTTCCGCCGTTCCAACCAGGACACGTGCATCAACCAGCGGCCGCGGGTGATCGAGGGCGACAAGGTGCGCAAGGGTACGATCCTGGCCGACGGTCCTTCCACGGACCACGGCGAGCTGGCGCTCGGCAAGAACATGCTCGTCGCCTTCATGCCGTGGGAGGGTTACAACTTCGAGGACGCCATCATCCTTTCCGAGCGCATCGTGCGAGACGACGTGCTCACCTCGATCCACATCCACGAGCACGAGGTCGATGCCCGCGACACGAAGCTCGGCCCCGAGGAGATCAGCCGCGACATCCCCAACCTGTCCGACGACGTCCTCGCCGATCTCGACGATCGCGGCATCGTGCGGGTGGGCGCCGAGGTCGGCCCCGGCGACGTGCTGGTGGGCAAGGTCACGCCGAAGGGCGAGACCGAGCTGACCCCAGAAGAGCGCCTGCTGCGCGCCATCTTCGGTGAGAAGGCCCGCGAGGTCCGCGACACGTCGCTCAAGGTGCCGCACGGCGAGAACGGCAAGGTCATCGACGTCAAGGTGTTCAACCGCGACGACGGCGACGAGCTGCCACCCGGTGTCAACCAACTGGTCCGCGTGTACGTGGCCCAGAAGCGCAAGATCTCTGTCGGCGACAAGCTGGCAGGACGCCACGGCAACAAAGGCGTCATCTCCAAGATCCTGCCGGTCGAGGACATGCCGTACATGGCCGATGGTTCACCCGTTGACATCATCCTGAACCCGCTCGGCGTGCCGAGCCGAATGAACGTGGGACAGGTCTTGGAGGCACACCTCGGGTACTGCGCCCGGTGGGGTTGGACCGATCCCAGGTCCGGTGAGAAGGTCGGCCGCCAGCCGATCTACGGCATCGAGGCCAAGACCCGGCCAAACACCGAACCGTCCACGTTCATCGCCACGCCGGTGTTCGACGGTGCCTACTGGGATGAGAAGGATCAGGCCGGCAAGCACCCGACCATCCAGGAGATCCTCGAGAACCTCAACCCCGAGACGGCCGACGGTGACCGCCTGGTCGGCCTCGACGGCAAGGCCATGCTCTACAACGGCCGCACCGGTGAGGCGTACGACAACCCGATCACCGTCGGCTACATGTACATCCTCAAGCTGGCGCACCTCGTGGACGACAAGATCCACGCCCGTGCCACCGGCCCCTACTCGATGATCACCCAACAGCCGCTCGGCGGCAAGGCTCAGTTCGGTGGCCAGCGCTTCGGCGAGATGGAGGTCTGGGCACTCGAGGCCTACGGTGCTGCCTACTGCTTGCAAGAACTGCTGACGATCAAGTCGGACGACGTGCTCGGCCGCGTCAAGGTGTACGAGGCGATCGTGAAGGGCGACAACATCCCAGAGCCCGGCGTGCCCGAGAGCTTCAAGGTCTTGATGAAAGAGATGCAGGCCCTGTGCATCAACGTCGAGGTGCTCGCCACCGACGGCAGCGAGATCGAGATGCGTGGTGAGGACGACGAGGTGTACCGGGCGGCCGAGGAGCTCGGCATCGACATCTCGCGCCCTGAGCGCGGCAGCGACGACGACCGGGACGCGCAGCGCGAGCGCGCCTGAACAAGAAGGAACCACAGATGCTCGACGTCAACATGTTCGACCAGCTCAAGATCGGGCTGGCCACCGCCGATCAGATCCGTGACTGGTCCCACGGTGAGGTGAAGAAGCCTGAGACCATCAACTACCGCACGCTGCGTCCCGAGAAGGACGGCTTGTTCTGCGAGCGCATCTTCGGCCCCACCAGGGACTGGGAGTGCTCGTGCGGCAAGTACAAGCGCGTGCGGTTCAAAGGCATCATCTGCGAGCGCTGCGGCGTCGAGGTCACGCGCTCCAAGGTGCGCCGTGACCGGATGGGCCACATCGAGCTGGCTGCTCCCGTCGTTCACATCTGGTACCTGCGCGGCACCCGCTCGTGGCTGGCCTACCTGCTTGCAGGCATCGAGCCCAAAGAGGAGCTCAAGGCCAAGCAGTTGGAGAAGGTCATCTACTTCGCCGCCCACCTGGTGACCCGCGTCGACGACGAGAAGCGCCACGAGGACCTGCCAAGCCTCGAGGCCGAGTATCTCGAGGAGCGTGATGCCGTCCAGAACGATTTGAACCTGGCCATCGACCGCCGGTACAAGGAGCTGGAGCAGGCAGCCGAGAGCGCAGAGACCGACGGAACCGACGCCAAGAAGCTGCAGCGTGAGGCCGACAAGGAGATCGAAGCGCTTCGCGAGCGCTATGAGGCCGAGCTCGAGACGCTGGAGCGGGCATGGGACGAGTTCCGGTCCATGCACCCGCGCCAGATCATCGACGACGAGCTGTTGTGGCGCGAGCTGCGCGATCGCTACGGCGACTACTTCGAGGGCGGGACTGGCGCCGACGCCATCAAGGCGCTCATCGACCGCATCGAGTTCGAAGAAGAAGAGGTGCGCCTGCGCAACGCCATCGATCCTGGTGACTCCGGCCGCAAGCCGCTCTCGGCACAGCGCAAGCAGAAGGCGATCAAGCGGCTGAAGATCGTCGCCAGCTTCAACCGCCGTGACGACCATGGGCGCCGGATCAACGACCCCAAGGCGATGATCCTCGACGCCGTGCCGGTCATCCCGCCCGACCTGCGCCCGATGGTGCAGCTCGACGGCGGCCGATTCGCCACGAGCGACCTGAACGACCTGTACCGGCGCGTGATCAACCGCAACAACCGCTTACGTCGGCTGCTCGACCTCGGAGCCCCCGAGATCATCGTCAACAACGAGAAGCGCATGCTGCAGGAAGCGGTCGACGCCCTGTTCGACAACGGCCGTCGCGGACGCCCCGTCACTGGGCCCGGCAACCGTCCACTGAAGTCGCTCTCTGACATGCTCAAGGGCAAGCAGGGGCGTTTCCGCCAGAACCTGCTCGGCAAGCGCGTCGACTACTCGGGCCGTTCGGTCATCGTGGCCGGCCCGACGCTCAAGCTGCACCAGTGCGGCCTGCCGAAGCTGATGGCGCTCGAGCTGTTCAAGCCGTTCGTCATGAAACGGCTCGTCGACCTCGAGGTGGCGCAGAACATCAAGACCGCCAAGCGAATGGTGGAGCGTCGTCGTCCCCAGGTCTGGGACGTCCTCGAAGACGTCATCAAGGAGCATCCGGTGCTGCTCAACCGGGCGCCGACACTGCACCGCCTCGGCATCCAAGCGTTCGAGCCGGTACTGGTGGAGGGCAAGGCCATCCAGATCCATCCGCTCGTGTGCCCGGCGTTCAACGCCGACTTCGACGGCGACCAGATGGCCGTGCACGTGCCGCTCTCAGCGGAGGCGCAAGCGGAGTCACGGGTGCTCATGCTGTCGGCCAACAACATCCTGTCGCCGGCCTCCGGTCGCCCGATCGTCGCCCCGCAGCAGGACATCGTCATCGGCGGCTTCTACCTGACCGAGCTCATGGAAGGCGTCAAGGGTGAAGGCCGCGTGTTCCGGCACCGTTGGGAGGTCGCCCGCGCATACGACGAGGGGACGCTCGACCTGCACAGCCCCATCACGCTGCGCGACCCGTCGTTCGCGCAGGACGGCGGCGGCTACCTCCCGACGACAGCAGGTCGCCTGCTGTTCGAGGAGGCGCTGCCCGACGATTACACGGCTCGTTTCGGCCATTTCACCGATGTCGTCAAGAAGAAGGAGCTCGGCCGCATCGTCGAGCGCCTGTCGGAGAGCTACACGAAGGCCGAGGTCGGCGCCTCGCTCGACGCGCTGAAGAACGTCTGCTACCGCTTCGCCTCGCAGTCGGGGCTCACGGTCTCCATCGACGACGTGAAGACTCCGAAGTCCAAGCGGGCCATCCTCGACAACTACGAGGCCCAAGCCGACAAGGTCGAGACCCAATTCCGTCGTGGTGTCATCACCGACGGCGAACGCCGTCAGCAGGAGGTGCGGATCTGGACCGACGCAACGGCAGAGGTGCAGAAGGCCATGGAGGACGAGTTCAAAGCCCATCAGTTCAACCCCATCGACATGATGGTCGGCTCCGGCGCTCGAGGGAACATGACCCAGATGCGCCAGATCGCCGGTATGCGCGGCCTGGTGGCCAACCCTCGTGGTGACATGATCCCGCGTCCCATCAAGTCGAACTTCCGAGAGGGTCTCGAGACCCTCGAGTACTTCATCGCCACGCCCGGCGCCCGCAAGGGCCTGGTCGACACGGCGCTGCGCACCGCCGACTCTGGTTACCTGACGCGCCGTCTCGTCGACGTCGCCCAAGAGCTCATCGTTCGTGAGGAAGACTGTGGCACCACGCTCGGCGTCTGGATCGAGAACGTCGAACCCGACACGACCAACCGGCGCAACTTCCTCGACACGAAGCTGTTCGGACGGGCCCTGCTCAACGAGCTCTCCGACGCCAAGGGCAACGTGCTCAGCTACGACCGCAAGACCGATCTTGGCGCCATCGAGCACGTGACCATGAACGCCGGCACGATCCTCGACGACCAGCATGTGGAGTTCCTGCGGGACCATCCCGACGTGACCAGGGTGCGGGTCCGCTCCGTACTGACATGCGATGCGGAGCTCGGCGTGTGCGCCACGTGCTACGGCCGCTCGCTGGCCACCGGAAAGTCGATCGAGCTCGGTGAGGCCGTTGGCGTCATCGCCGCCCAGTCGATCGGTGAGCCCGGCACCCAGCTGACCATGCGGACGTTCCACACAGGAGGTGTTGCCGGCAAGGACATCGCCGGCGGTTTGCCCCGCGTCGTGGAGCTGTTCGAGTCACGCACGCCGCGTGGTTCGGCCCGCCTGGCCAAGGCCACGGGGGTCGTGCAACTCGGCGAGGACGTCGGCAAGGGCATCCCGGCCACCGTCATCGACGACGAAGGAATCGAGCACGAGGTGCCGCTGCCTCTCGGCGCCCGCCCCATCGTGTCCGACGGCCAGAACGTGCGCGCCGGCGACCCGATCACAGACGGTCCCTTCGACCCGAAGGAGCTGATGGAGATCAAGGGCATCCGTGAGACCCAGCTCTACCTCGTCGACGAGGTGCAGCGCGTGTACCGCGACCAAGGTGTGTCGATCCACGACAAGCACATCGAGCTGATCGTCCGCCAGATGACGCGCCGCATCGGCGTGCAGGAGGTCGGCGACACCGACTTCCTGCCTGGTGAGCGCATCGACTCCAAGATGTTCCGCGATACGAACCGTCGCATCGTGGAGGAGGGTCGCCGTCCTGCAGAGGGTCGTCCCGAGATCATGGGCATCACGAAGGCCTCACTGGCCACCGAGTCGTGGTTGTCGGCAGCCAGCTTCCAAGAGACCACGCGGGTGCTCACCGAGGCTGCCATCGACGGCCGCGGCGACAACCTCATCGGCCTCAAGGAGAACATCATCATCGGCAAGCTGATCCCGGCCGGCACCGGCATGCGCAAGTACCGGGAGTTCGACGTCGCTGCGCCGGACTACCAGCCGATGACGTTCTACTCCAGCGATGCCGACGAAGACGATCCGGCATCGTGGCTGTCCAACATCCACGGCACGTTCGAGGGCAATGGCAACGGTGCCGCCGAGTCGTCGGACCCTGCCACCGCCGAGGCCTGACGAACCGTCACAGCCAACCGGAGGCCTTGAACCTGCGGTACAGCAGGTAGCAGGCGGCGAGCGTGAGCACGGTGACGGTCACGAAGCCCACCGTCCGGTCGCCGCCGGGGATCCCACCAAGGTTCATGCCGAACAGGCCGGCGATGACGGTCGGGAAGACGCCGATCGCAGCCCATGCAGAGATCTTGCGGGTGTCCTCGTTCTGACGCAGTGACACCTGGGCCAGGTTGGCCGACAGCACGTTGTTGAGCAGTTCGTGGGCGTTGCGCGTCCTGCCCAGGATCTCGGCCAACTGCTCCTCGATGTCGCGAAACAGTGGTGCCAGCGCGTTGGGCACCCACGGTGAGCAGCGGGAGCTGGTGAGCGTGCTGACGGCCGTCGACAGCGGCTCGATGGCAACCAGGAAGTCGAGCACTTCGCGGATCAGGAAATAGATGCGCCTCGTCGGCTGCATGCGGGACTCGCTGAACACGTCGCGCTCCACCTCGCGGACGTCGTGTTCGAGACCGTCGATGACCGGCTCGTACGACGCCACCACCTGGGCCAGTGCGGCTTGCAGCACGGCCCCTGGCCCGAGGGCTAGCCGCTCACGCTCGTGCTCGAGCGCCGAGCGCACCCCCGACAGCGGCGCAGCCTGCCCGTAGCGCATGCTCACCAGGTAGTCCGGCCCGCAGAACAGGAACAGCTCGCCGAACTCCACTTCCTCGCGCTCGTCGTCGTAGCGAGCCGTTGGCACGACGGTGAGCAGCGTCTGGTCGTGGCGCTCCACCTTCGGTCGGTCGTGCAGCTCGCGGGCGTCGGCCACGGCGAGCGGGGCGATCTCGAACGCTTCTTGCACGGCCACGAGCTCGTTCTCGGTCGGCATCCGCAACCCGAGCCAGGCGAAACCTTCGTCGCCGCGGCTACGGGCATCGTGCAGCAAGCGGTCGATCTCGCCGACGGAGTCGGGCTCGTGGATCCGTTCGCCGGACCCGCTGTACCAGGCGGCGTCGATGATCACGCCCGCATTGTCGCAGGTTGGCGCACAGGCACGTAGCGGTCGTTGGACTCGCCGCTCGCTTCCGGCGACGATCACCTAGCATCCGCTCGATGGACCGTGGGGGGCGATGGCGGCTCAACGGGCCAGCGGAACTGCGGTACATGCGCATGCTCCAAATCGGCGCCGTGGTGGTCGTCGCCGCATTCGTCATCCCCGAGCTGTGGACGATCGTCGTCAGGTCCTACACGTCGACGGGCGACCGGGCGATCATCGAGCAGCGAACACGCGAGGTGTTCTCGGCCGACATATCGCTCGTCGGCGCATTCTCCCGGTACGGCTGGTCGCACCCGGGCCCGCTGAGCTTCTACAGCTACGCCATCCCGTACCGCCTCTTCGGACAGCAGGGTAAGGCGATCCTCGTCGCCGCGCTTGCGGTGAACACGGCCGGCGTGGCCGTGGCGATGTGGCTGCTCGCGCGTCGTGGGCTGACGGCGTTCTGTGCAGGAATCGGATTGTTCGTTGCGCTGTTCGGCGGATGGCAACCACACTCGTTGATCGATCCGTGGAACCCGACGATCGCCGTGGTGGCGGTCGTCGTCTTTCTCGTCTCCTGTTGGTCGGCACTGTGCGGCGACGGTGTTGCGCCGGCGATCGCGGTGCTCGCCGCTTCGTTCGTCTTTCAAGCCCACGTCGGATTCTCCCTCGTCGTCGCTCCGGCGTCGGTTCTCATGGCGGTCGTCCTCGTCCATCGCGCCATCCGCTACCCGGATCCGGTGCAGCGACGCAGCGTGATCGTCGCTGCCGTCGTCGGAGTCATGGCCTCGCTGCCGTTGTTGGTGGATAGCCTCACCGCGTGGCCGGGCAACCTCGGCGACATCATCCAGTGGAGCACGAGCGCCGACCTCGATCCGGCTGGATTCGGTCGAGCTATGGACGTTTTCGTTCGGGCCACGTCGTGGTCGCAGGTGACATCGCCGCAGCTCCCCAACGTGTTCAACATTCTGCCCGACTCGTTGGCCAGTGGAACGATGCCGGGTACGTTGCTCGTTGCCCTCTCAGCCGCCGCCGTGGTCGCAGTCCGGCGCCTCCTGCGCGCCGAACTATGGCTGCTGGTCGTGATCGGTGCGACGTGGCTCGGAGGATTTTTCGCCATCGCCAACTCGCGCGGACCGCAGTTCGTCTGGTTCTTCGGCTGGGTCCCACCGCTGGTATGGGTGAGCTGGGCTGCGGTCGCGATTGTCGGTTGGCGGGTCGTCGATCTCCCTCGACGCCTCGGCGCACGGTATCGGGCGACACTTCTGGCGAGCGGGCTGCTCGGTGCTCTGGCCGTCGTCTCGGTGGTGCGAGCCGTTGACCTCACCGAGCAGGGGGCGCGAACACAACTCTTCGGGCAGGACGTCGCCGACGCTGTCGATGTGCTGTCAAAGTCGGTGGAGCAGCGGTTCGATCGTGATCGACCGATTCGGCTCGACCTCGACGGCGAGATCATCGTCGGTGGAGCCGTCCAGGCCGGCGTTCTCAACCGTCTCGAACGCGACGGCTACGATGTCGTCGTTGGCGGGTTCTACACGCAATACGGCGAACACCAGATCGGCGACGACAGCGGCGCCGACCGACATCTGCTCATCGTCGGCTCGCCGGTCACCACCCCAGCACCCGAGGGATCGGCGTTACTCGCCAGCTCCGACCAGCTCCCTACAGGGCGACGAGCCGAGGTCGACGCGCTGACCAAGCGGTTGCGCACCTTCCTCGTCGACTCTGGTCGCGGCGACCTGGTCGGCAACCTCTACGGTGGGACGGCGGCCTTTCTGTTGCAGGTGGAAGGCGTTCCTGGCATCCGTGCCCAAAGTGACGCGCTGGTGCGACTCGACGAGTTGCGTGGCACCTACAGCATGCTGTTCCGGCTCTACCTCATGCCGGCATGAAGCCCTTTCGTGACGTCCTCCATGGGATCAAGGTTGGAGCGGTCCTCCCAGCGCCCTAACATTGCAGCGTCCCGCGCCGGCCCGATCCAGGGTTCAAGGAGAGATCGATTGCCCACCATCCAGCAACTGGTCCGTCGAGGCCGGTCGTCGAAGTTCACGAAGAGCAAGACGCCCGCCCTGAGGGGATCGCCCCAGCGTCGCGGCGTCTGTACCCGCGTGTACACGAACACCCCGAAGAAGCCGAACTCGGCACTGCGCAAGGTGGCCCGTGTCCGTCTGTCGAGTGGTGTCGAAGTGACCGCTTACATCCCTGGCGAGGGCCACAACCTGCAGGAGCACTCGATCGTGCTGGTGCGTGGTGGTCGCGTCCGCGACCTGCCCGGCGTCCGCTACAAGATCATCCGAGGTGCCCTCGACGCCGCCGGCGTCAAGAACCGCAAGCAGGCTCGCAGCCGCTACGGCGCGAAGCTCGAGAAGTGAGCTGACTCCCCGTGTCCCGCAAAGGCCCCGCCACCCGCCGAGAGCTCGTCGCCGACCCGATCCATCACTCCGTCCTCGTCACCCAGGTCATCAACAAGGTGATGTGGCACGGCAAGCGCAGTGTCGCCGAGAAGATCGTCTATGACGCACTGAAGATCGTGTCCGACAAGTCCGCCGGCGAGCCCGTCGAGGCGCTCAAACGCGCCGTCGACAACGTCAAGCCGCCGCTCGAGGTGAAGAGCCGTCGAGTCGGCGGAGCCACGTACCAGGTACCCGTCGAGGTCAGGCCCCGCCGCTCGACGACGCTGGCGATCCGTTGGATCGTCGAGTTCGCCAGGGACCGTCGCGAGAAGACGATGGCCGAATGCCTGGCCGGCGAGATGCTCGACGCCTCCAACGGCCTGGGCGCAGCGATGAAACGCCGCGACGACATGCAGCGCATGGCCGACGCCAACAAGGCGTTCGCCCACTACCGTTTCTAGCTGTTTCGCTCGCTGGGGTTTCGCTGCTGGCGACGATGCGCGACGATGTCATCATGCCGATCCGTGACGAGTACGAGCCTGGACGGCCCTGTTGGGTCGACCTTGCCACCCCCGACCCTGCCGCCGCCCGATCGTTCTACGGGGAGCTGTTCGGATGGAGCGCCGACATCGACCCTCGACCGGAGGCGGGGGGTTACGCCCAGTTCACCCACGACGGCCACGCCGTCGCAGGGGTCGGGCCGATATTCGCCGAGGGCATGCCCACGTCCTGGACCACCTACATCGCCACGGCCGACGCCGACGCCACGGCTGCTGCCATCACGGCCAACGGTGGCACCGTCCATCAGCTGCCGTTCGACGTCCTCGACGCCGGGCGCATGGCGGTGTTCTCCGGTCCCGATGGCGCCATCGCCGGCCTGTGGCAGGCCCGCCAGCACAACGGCGCTGCCTTCGTCACGGAGCCTGGCGGCTGGAGCTGGAGTCAGCTGCTGACCAGAGACAAGGAGGCCGCCGTCGCCTTCTACGGAGCAGTGTTCGACTGGCGTTTGAGCGACGACCCGAACTGGGGTGAGTATCTGGCGCTCGGCGAGGAAGGGGGCGAGATCGCCGGCGCCACGCAGATGGGCGATGAGTCCTCTGCCGACGTGCTGCCGCACTGGCAGGTCGTCTTCATGGTCGACGACGCCGATGGCTTCGTCGAGCGGGCCGAACAGTTGGGGGCCAGTTCGCTCCGGCCGGTCCACGACATGGCAATGGGTGGTCGGGTCGGCTCGCTGTCTGATCCACAAGGGGCCTCGTTCGGCGTCCTGTCGTTTGCCACGCCGTTCGAGTAGACCAGCGGCTCCAGGAGTCTGGTGAAGGGAGGGTTCATGAACGTGCAGTCCATCCTCGGGGTCAAGGGCGCCGACGTCTCCACGATCGGTCAGGCGGCGTCGCTGTCAGAGGCCGCCCAAAAGCTGCGCGAGCTCGGCATCGGCGCGCTCGTGGTGAGCGGCGACGGGACCACCATCGAAGGGATCCTCTCGGAGCGTGACGTCGTGTCGGCGCTCGACGCCCACGGCGCCGGCGCCCTGTCGTGCACCGTCGGTTCGGCGATGTCGTCGGATGTCTTCACATGCCGCATCGACGACCCGGTCGAGCACCTGATGGAGCTGATGA
>Ga0136622_10000854_pt1 | contig 12626 bp, 11 predicted proteins | sample AntDrymUQ4482106_2_FD_104803 | JGI IMG/M metagenome (GOLD analysis project Ga0136622, IMG submission 104803) | Polar desert sand microbial communities from Dry Valleys, Antarctica - metaG UQ448 (21.06) | ecosystem: Environmental > Terrestrial > Soil > Desert | place: Antarctica: Dry Valley...
CACATCCAGGTGGCCGACAGCCCCGAGCGCAACCAGCCGGGCACGGGCGAGATCAACTTCGACTACGTCTTCCGGCGTATCCAGGAGCTCGGCTACGACGGTGACATCGGCCTGGAATACAAGCCGGCCGGCGGCGACACCGAGGCGAGTTTCGGTTGGCTGCCGCCCGAGCGGCGCGCCAGCGGCGGCCGGCCCTGACAGGAGCACTGAATGCCTGAAACGATCGGATTCATCGGCCTGGGCGTCATGGGCGTCCCGATGGCGCACAACCTCGTCAACGCGGGGCACCAGCTGGTCGTGCACGACCACGGCCGAGCGCCCGTCGAGGAGCTCGCCGCCGCCGGCGCCGAAGCAGCGTCGAGCTCGCGCGAGGTGGCCGAGCGCTCCGATGTGATCATCACGATGCTGCCCGACTCGCCGGCGGTCGAAGCCGTCGTGTACGGCGACGAGGGCGTGCTCGCGGGCGCGTCGGAGGGAGATCTGCTCGTCGACATGAGCACGATCCACCCGACGGTGTCCGCGGCGGTGGCGAAGGCCGCCGGGGAGCGCGGCGTGGCCGCGTTGGACGCCCCCGTCAGCGGCGGCGACGTCGGTGCCCAGCAGGGCACCCTGTCGATCATGGTCGGTGGTGAGGCCGACGACTTCGAGCGGGCGCGGCCGCTCTTCGAGGTGCTGGGGAAGACCGTGGTGCACGTCGGCGGTCCCGGTGCGGGCCAGGTGGTCAAGGCCTGTAACCAGGTCGTCGTCGCGGTGACCATCGCGGCGGTCAGCGAGGCCCTGGTCCTCGGCGACAAGGCCGGCGTGGAACCCGGGGTCATCCTCGACGTGCTCGGCGGCGGCCTGGCCGCCAACCGCGTGATGGAGATGCGGCGGCGTAACTTCCTCGAGCACGACTTCACGCCGGGCTTCCGCATCGACCTGCACCACAAGGACCTGAACATCGCGCTCGAGACCGGGGACGCCTTCGGCGTGCCCCTCCCGGTCACCGCCCTCGTCCAGCAGTACCTGCGCACCCTGCGCGCCAAGGGCCACGGCGGCGACGACCACTCCGGCATGCTGCAGCTCGTCGAGGAGCTCGCCGCTCACCGGATCGGTGAGCGCCAGACCACCACGAAGGCCTGAGGAGAGGACCATGCCGCGCATGAACCCGATGGAAGCCGTCGTCCGCGTCCTGGAGGACGAGGGGGTCACCGTCGCCTTCGGCGTTCCCGGCGCGGCGATCCTCCCGCTCTATGACGCGATGCGTCATTCGGACATCCGCCACCTGAGCGTCCGGCATGAGGAAGGCGGCACGCACGCAGCCGACGGCTGGGCGCGGATCACCGGCGAGCCCGGCATCTGCATCGGCACCTCAGGCCCGGCCGGCACGAACATGATCACGGGCCTCTATACCGCGCTGGCGGACTCGATCCCGATGATCTGCATCACCGGGCAGGCGAATCGCAACGTGCTGCACAAGGAGGCCTTCCAGGCGGTCGACATCGTCGACATAGCAAGGCCCGTGTGCAAGTGGGCCTACCAGGTCAAGGAGACCGCGCAGCTGCCGTGGGCCTTCCGCGAGGCGTTCCGAGTCGCGCGCGAGGGCCGGCCGGGACCGGTGCTGCTCGACCTCCCGCTCGACGTGCAGAAGGGTGAGGACATCGAGTACGACCCGGCTACGGATGGTCCGTTGGCCTACCTGGTGCCCGAGCCGAACGCGAAGGCGATCTCCGCTGCGCTCGACATGCTGGCCGCCGCGGAGCGCCCACTCATCCTGGCGGGTGGCGGCGTCATCCTGAGCGAGGCCTCCGAAGAGCTCGTCGGCTTCGCGGAGGATCTGGGCATCCCCGTGTCGCCCACCTACATGGGCAAGGGCGCGATCCCGGAGGACCATCCGCTGTGGGCGGGCATCGTGGGAATCCAGACCACGCAGCGCTTCGGCAACCAGACCTTCCTCGAGAGCGATGTCGTGCTGGCCGTCGGCGCGCGCTTCGGCGACCGCCACACGGGTGACATCAGTATCTACCGCGGCGACCGCAAGTTCATCCACATCGACATCGCGGTCGAGCAGATCGGGCGGGTGTTCCCGGCCGACTTGGGCATCGTCAGCGATGCGAAGCTCGCGTTGCAGGCGCTGCGCGAGCAGGCGGCGCAACGCTCGAGCGCTTCGCGCGAGGGCTGGAACGAGCGCGTCGCCCACTTCAGGGAGACGCTGACCCGGCGCACCGACTTCGACGACGTGCCGATCAAGGCGCCGCGCGTCTTCCAGGAGCTCAACGAGTTCTTCGACCCGGACACGGTCTTCGTGACAGCGATCGGCCTGTACCAGATCTGGAGCGGCCAGTTCCAGCAGACGTTCAAGCCGCGCCATTACCTGTGCTGCGGCCAGGCCGGACCGCTGGGCTGGGAGGTGCCGGCGTGCATCGGCGTGAAGCTCGCCACCCCCGAGCAGCTCGTGGTCGGCGTGGTCGGCGACTACTCCTTCCAGTTCCTCATGGAGGAGGTCGCCGTCGCCGTCCAGTACAAGGTGCCGTTCGTGCTCGTGATGCTCAACAACGGCTACATGGGCCTGATCCGCCAGTCCGAGAAGCCCTACGAGATGAACTACGCCGTCGGGATCTCCTACGAGGGGCCGGACGGCCACCCGGGGATCGACCACGTCGCCATCATGAAGGCGATGGGCGCCGACGGCATGAAGGTCACGGAGCCGGGCGACATCGCCGGAGCGCTGGACTGGGCGGTCGCCCAGGCCGAGGAGCGCCAGGTGCCGGTGCTGGTCGAGATCATGATCGCGCCGGAGGACGACGCCGCCATGGGCAAGTCCATCGACCACATCCGCGAGTTCGAGGAGGTCGATGAGGGAGTCCCCGACCCGCTTGCCGCCCTGCCCGAGATGGCGGGCTGATCCGCGCCGTGCCCGAACCTCCGGCCGAGGCTGCCGTGGAGGCGGTCGGCATGCGGCGCCGCGACCGCGTCCAGTCCCTGGACCGCGCCCTGGACATCCTCGAGACACTCGCCGCGTCCGGGGAGCTGGGGGTGTCGGAGGTAGCGGCGCGAACCGGACTGGTGGTCAGCACCACGCACCGGTTGCTGGCCGGCTTGGCCGACCGCGGCTACGTCGGACGCAACCCGGCCAACGGCCGCTACGCGCTCGGTTTCAAGGTGCTCGAGTTGGCGGGCGGGTTGGAGGTGCGCACCACGGCTCTGCGCGCTGCCGCGCGCCCGCACCTGGAGCTGGTACGGCAGGCGACGTGCGAGACGGCGAACCTGGTCGTCCTGGACGGTGACCGGGTGATCTACGTCGACCAGGTCGAGGGGTCGCACAGCATCCGGATGTTCACCCAGCTGGGCAGCTCCGCGCTCGCGCACACGACCGGTTCGGGTAAGGCCATCCTCACCTATCTCCCCGCCGATGTGATCACCGCGCTCTACCCGAGCTCGCGCGAGCCGTTCGAGCGGCTTACGCCGCATACACTGACGACGCTCGAGGCACTGCGTCACGACTTCGTGCGGATCCGCCGGCGCGGCTACGCCCTCGACCGGGAAGAACACGAAGCGGGAGTGAGCTGCGTGGCAACCCCGGTGTTCGACGGCAGCGGAACCGTCTGCGGGGCGATCAGCCTCTCCGGTCCGACCGCGCGGATCGACCGCGCGGACACGGGTGCGCTCGGCCTGCTTCTGCGGCGTCACGCCGCTGACGTCTCGGCTGTCCTCGGCCACCAGGCCGCCACGTCCGACGGCGCCCACGCCTCCTAGAGTCGGTTCGGTCCGTGATTATCCCTTCGACGTCCAGGAGAATGTGAGCGAGCATGGCGATCTCCGTCCCGGCCCCGGCCGAGTCCCGCACCATCACCCTGTCGATCGACGGCCGGCCGGTCGACGCTCCGGAGGGCACGACGATCTGGGAGGCGGCCAAGAGCGCCGGCATCGACATCCCCGTGCTCTGCCACGACGAGCGTTATGACCCCGTCGGGATGTGCCGGCTCTGCGCCGTCGACGTGGGCGGCCGCGTCTACGCCGCCGCATGCGTGCGCCCGGTCGAGGAGGGCATGGAGGTCAAGACCACCACGCCCGACCTCGAGCGCAGCCGCGCGACCCTGACCCAGCTACTGATGGTCGACCAGCCGCCGGTCGAGGAGGACCCCAAGGAGACCACGACCGCCGACAACGAGCTGCTGGTCCTGGCCCGCCGCTACGGCGTGCAGCGCGAGAACGGCATCCCGCTCGGGAGCGGCCGCGGCGAGGACCTCTCCAATCCCGTCATCGCCGTCAACCACGACGCGTGCATCCTCTGCGACCGCTGCGTGCGCGCGTGCGACGACATCCAGGGCAACGACGTGATCGGCCGCTCCGGCAAGGGCTACGCCAGCCGCATCGCGTTCGACCTCAACGACCCGATGGGCGAATCGACCTGCGTGACCTGCGGTGAGTGCGTCGCCGCCTGCCCGACGGGCGCGCTGGTCAACAAGCCGATCAACAACGTGCCGATCCGCCCGCGCGAGGAGCTCAAGAGCGTCGACACGGTCTGCCCGTACTGCGGCGTCGGGTGCGCGCTCACCTTCCACGTCGACGAGGAGCGCAACGCGATCGCGTTCACCGACGGGCGCGAGCAGCCTGGATCCAAGCGGCGCCTGTGTGTCAAGGGCCGCTACGGCTACGACTACGCCTCCAACCCCCAGCGCCTGACCACGCCGCTGATCCGGCGCGAGGACAGCTACCCAAAGGGTCCGCTGTCGGTCGACGTGCGGGGCGACGGCAAGGGCCGGCGCAAGCCGGGTGGCATGGTGGACTACGCCGAGGTCATGCCGCACTTCCGCGAGGCTTCCTGGGAGGAGGCGCTCGACCTGGCGGCGGGTCGCCTGAAGGAGATCCACGCCGAGCGCGGCGCGCAGTCGATCGCGGGCTTCGGCTCGGCCAAGTGCTCTAACGAGGAGGCCTACCTCTTCCAGAAGCTGATCCGCGCGGGCTTTGGCAACAACAACATCGACCACTGCACGCGGCTGTGTCACGCGTCGAGCGTCGCGGCACTGTTCGAGGGCGTCGGCTCCGGAGCGGTGTCGACGACATACGGGGACATCATCAATGCCGACGTCGCCATCCTCGCGGGTACCAACACGACCGCCAATCACCCCGTCGCATCGTCCTTCTTCAAGCAGGCGCGCCGGCGCGGCACGCGGCTCGTGGTCGTCGACCCGCGGCGCGAGCGGATCGCCGACCACGCCGACATCTTCTGCCAGATCAAGCCGGGCACCGACGTCGCCTTCTACAACGGCGTACTGCACGAGATCATCCACCTCGGCCTCGTGGACCGCGAGTTCGTGGCCGAGCGCACGACGAACTACGCCGCGCTGGCCAAGACGGTCAAGGAATACCCGCCCGAGCGTGCCGCGCAGATCACCGGCATCGACGCCGACGTGATCCGGCAGGTCGCCCGACTTTGGGGCGAGTCGAGCGCCGCGGTCGTGTACTGGGGCATGGGCATCTCGCAGCACACGACCGGCACCGACAACGCCCGCTGCCTGATCGCGCTGTGCTCGATCACCGGCAACGTCGGGCGGCCCGGCACGGGGCTGCACCCGCTGCGCGGGCAGAACAACGTGCAGGGCGCCTCCGACGCCGGGCTGATCCCGATGATGTACCCCGACTACCAGCCGGTCGACGGGCCCGGCGTGCGCGAGCTCTTCGAGGCCAAGTGGCAGCGTGAGCTCGACCCCGAGCCGGGCCTCACGGTCACCGAGATCATCCACTCGATCCTCCACGGCGGGGTGCGGGGGATGTACATGATGGGCGAGAACCCGTTCCTATCGGACCCGAACACCAACAAGGTCCGCAAGGCCCTCTCGCAGCTCGAGTTCCTCGTCGTGCAGGACATCTTCCTCACCGAGACGGCCGAGTTCGCGGACGTGATCTTCCCCGCCACCTCCTACATGGAGAAGGAGGGCACCTACACCAACACCGATCGCCGCGTGCAGATCGGGCGCAAGGTGCTCGACGCTCCGGGCGAGGCCCGCCTGGACTGGAAGATCATCCAGGACATGTCCAACCGCATCGGCCTGGAGATGAACTACGAGTCGCCGCGCGAGATCTTCGAGGAGCTCGTGTCGGTGATGCCGAACTACGCCGGGCTGTCCTACGACAACCTGGGCGAGACGGGCAAGCTCTACCCCAACGCGGACCCCGCCAACTCGGACGGCACTGTCGTGTTGTTCGAGGAGCGCTTCGGGACCGACGACGGCAAGGCGCACCTGGTGCCGGCGGAGTGGCTGCCGGCCCGCGAGCTGCCCAACGAGGAGTACCCCTTCATCCTCAACACGGGGCGGCTGCTCGAGCACTGGCACACCGGCACGATGACGCGTCGCTCCTACGCGCTGGACGCGATCCAGCCCGAGGCGCACGTGTTCCTCAACCCCGGCGACGCGGCCGAGATGGGAGTGCTCGACGGCGACTTCGTGCGCGTGACCTCGCGACGCGGGACGATCGACCTGCGCGCGCGGCTCTCGCATCGCGACACGCCGGGCACGTGCTTCATCCCGTTCCACTTCCGGGAGGCGTCGGCGAACCTGCTGACGACCGACGAGATCGATCCCATGGGGAAGATCCCGGAGTTCAAGTTCTGCGCCGTCCGGGTGGAGCGGACGGGCGGAACCGACGGCGGCCGCTCGGCGGAGCACGAGTCCGCGACGGCGAGCGAGGGGGCGTGATGAGCACCGGCAACGGTCACGTCGGCAACGGGCGCGTGGGCATGCGGGTCCAGGCCCGCGTCCCCGGCACGGAGGCGCGCGACGGGAAGTTCCCCGGTCCCAGCCTGATCCCGGCGCTGACGGCGATCCAGCGCGAGCACGGCTGGCTACCGCGCGAAGCGCTCGAGCAGCTCGCACGCGACACGAAGCGCCCGCTGTACGAGATCGAGGGGGTCGTCTCGTTCTACCCGCACTTCCGCCGCGAGCCGCCGGCGAAGATAGACCTGCACGTGTGTCACGACCTGGCGTGCTGGCTGCACGGCTCCGACGAGCGCATCGCCGAGCTCAAGGCCCGCTACGGCGAGGACGTCGAGGTCGAGGTGCACGAGGTGTCATGCCTCGGGCGCTGCGACATCGCGCCCGCGGCGGCGGTCGACGAGCGCCCCGTGCGGGTCGCCGAAGTCGACGGCATGGTGCAGGCCGCCCGCGACGCGGCTCACGAGCCCAAGACGGCCGAGCGCGGGGATGGACCACGGCCGAACGATCCCTACGCGGCCGGCGAGGAGCGCTACCGGGTCCTGCGACGTGCCCTGGCCGGCGAGCTCGCGGCCACGGAGATCATCGGCGCGCTCAAGGATGCGGGCTTGCGCGGAATGGGTGGCGCGGGCTTCCCGACCGGGGACAAGTGGGCGCTCGTGGCGGCGCAGCCCGGCGTGCCGAAATATGCGATCTGCAATGCCGACGAATCCGAGCCCGGCTCGTTCAAGGACCGTCAGGTCCTGGCCGAGCAGCCGCACCTGGTGCTCGAGGGACTCATGCTCGGGATGGTCGTCACCGGCGCCGAGGAGGGCTGGATCTTCATCCGCCACGAGTACGGGCTCGAGGAAGCCGTGCTGCGCGAAGAGCTGGCGTCCTTGCGGGCCGCCGGGCTGCTGGGTGAGGACGTGCTCGGCTCCGGCAAGCGCCTGGAGGTCGACGTTTTCACGTCGCCCGGCGGCTACATCCTGGGTGAGGAGTCGGCGCTGATCGAGTGCATGGAGGGCCACCGCGGCGAGCCGCGCAACAAGCCGCCGTTCCCGGGCATCTACGGGCTCTGGGGCCAGCCGACGCTGATGAACTCCGTGGAGACCTTCGCCGACGTTCCCGTGATCGTCGAGCGTGGTGCGGAATGGTGGAAGGAGCAGGGCGTCAACGGGGGCACGGGACTGAAGTTCTTCGCGATCTCGGGCCATGTCGAGCGCCCGGGCGTGTACTGCCTGCCGATGGGCACCACGCTGGGCGAGCTGCTCGCGGAAGCGGGCGGCGTGCAGGGGGGGGCGGAGCTGCTGGCCATCCAGCCGGGCGGCGCCTCCTCGAACTTCCTCGGCGCCGACCGGCTCGACGTCCCGCTCGACTTCCAGCCGATGGCCGACGCGGGCTCCATGCTCGGCGCCGGAGCGGTGGTGGTCGTGGCCGAGGGAACCGACCTGCTCGCTGCGTCCACAAACGTGCTGCGCTTCTTTCGCAATGAGTCATGCGGGAAGTGCGTCCCCTGCCGCGTCGGGTCGCACAAGGCGCTCCTGCTGCTCGAGGACGTGCTTGCTCGGGGGGTGGGTATCGAGCCGATCGAGGAAGAGGTTCAGCAACTCGAGGAGACGCTGCGCATGACCTCGATCTGCGGCCTTGGCCAGGTCGCCTTGGGGCCGGTGATCAGCGTGCTGCGCCTGCGGACGGGAGGACAGGAGGGCGAGCAGGCCGACGAGGTCGGTCGTACACGGACGGAAGGCGTATAGAGACCCTTTCAGGGCGAGCGGCTACGAGCAGTCAGCTACAATCAGTTGCGTAAACAAGCAAATGATGGAGCTGAAATGTTCAAGCACGCAATCAATGCCCTGACTCGCCTGACCGAGCTGAGCCGTCGTCCGGCGACGCGTCGGCACATGTTCTAAAGCGCAGGCGCTGCTTCGCGGGGCCGGGGGCGCGGATGTCTGCGCCCTTGGCGCCCGAGGCCCTTTTGACCCACGGTCAGGGGGCCTCGCCGCGCCGCTCCTGCCGGTAACGGACGATCGACCAGACCGCTCCGACCAGCGCGAGGGTGAGAAAGCCGATTCGCACTATCAGCGCGCTCTCGCTGGTCACGATGGCGGCGCTCAGCAGCAGCAGGCTGCTCAGGGCGAGTACCAGCTTTCCGAGAGGGTTCACCGCGGGCTCTGCCGCCTTCGGCTCAGCCCTGTCCCGTGAAGCCCTGGTCGCTGTATCCAAGGCCCCACTCGCCCAGTTGCTGAGCGACGACCGAGTCGGGGTAGCGGAACGCCGTCAGGTCGTCAGCGGTGAGGATGCCCACGGGACGGGCGTCCGCGTCGACCACGAAAAGGCGCCGGACGGCGCGCTCGCGCATGCGTTGCTCGGCTTCGTCGACCGTTGCGTCGGCGCCAACGACGACCACGTCGCGCGTCGCGATCTCGCCGGCTGCGATCGGCCGCGGGTCGCGGTCGTACGCGATCGCGCGAATCACGATGTCGCGGTCGGTCAGAACTGCGAACAGGCGGCCTTCGCGCACCACGCCGACAGCGCCGATCTCGCGACGCTCCATCAGCCGCGCGCACTCCAGCACCTCGGTCTCGGCGTCCACGACCACCGGGTGCGGGGTCATGAGCTGTGCCACCGTGGCCACCGTCACTCGCCCTCCCGTTGGATCCCAGTCATCATCGGCTGGCTACCCGGCCGCCCACCACTCAAACGCCGCAGCCTCGCTCTCATCGGCGGTCGCGGCGAACGCGACGGAGGCGCCCGCCCTGTGCGCCGCTTGCGGAATCCGGATCCGGGATCAGCGCAGGAGCCAGCGGTTGGCCGTGAGCAAGCGCCACCGCTTCGAGGTCGCGAGTCGGAACGGCCTCGACGCCGAGTTGCTCGGCTATCCGCACCAGCGCGCCGTGGGGCTCTCGCGGCGAGGCGGGAAGCCCGAGGGCGACGATGCGGGCGAACTCCGCCCGCATGCCCCGCCGGTGGACCTCGATGCGGCCCGAGAGGGCGACGGCGCCGCGTACGAGTGCGAGTCGCTCGCGGCCCCTTCGCAGTGGCGGTGTGAACAGCGCGTAGATGCCGCACACGCAAGCCGAGTCCGGAGCGGGGCCTGGATGCTGCGTCGCTCCTCGCCAGAGCCCCCTGGCTGCCCGGCAACTGGGCAGGCATTCGGCCTGCATCATCGACTCGCGCCAAGGCGTCCGCGCCAGGGGCGAGATGATCTCGTCGCCGATGAGCAACCACTCTCGGTAGCCGATCACCGGCAGGCTCACCTCGGCGGCGGCGTGCATCGGAGGACATGGTAGAGCCGTCCGCGTAACACTCCATCCATGGAACCCGATGTCGAGAAGGTCCTCACCAGTTACCGCACCTGGGCGATCGTGGGTTGCTCGCCGAATCCGGACCGCGACAGCAACCAGATCGCCGCGGTGCTGCAGAAGGAGGGATACACGGTGATCCCAGTGAACCCGAGCGCCGAGGAGATCCTCGGCGAGCGCTGCTACCCGAGCCTGCAGGCGATTCCGGAGGATGCCGGCGTCGAGGTCGTCGACGTGTTCCGACGCTCGGAGGACGCGGGCGTCCACGTCGACGAGGCGATCGAGATGGGAGCGCGCGCGGTCTGGCTGCAGCGCGGGGTGATCGACGAAGCGGCGGCGGAGCGTGCGCGTGCGGCGGGGCTCGACGTCGTCATGGACCGCTCGCCGAGGACGGAGCTCAAGCGGATGCGCGCCGAGCAGGAGTGAAGCCGCCAGCCCGCGCGCGGGCGCGGGCAGCGCAGCTGCGCCGACGGTTCACGTCCCAGGCGAAGCTTCGGAGCCAGGCCCCGGACGTGAGGCTTGCGTCGCCGGGGAGCTGGTCGGCGGCTCGGCGCCGGCGGCGTCGCGGCGGTCGCCTGCGGAGTGCAGCGCCTCGCGCTCGTCCTGTGTGAGCGGCCGGGCGCGCCGGGACTCCTGGTCCCAGGCGACGAGCACGGCGCGACCCTCGACGGCGACCGTGCCGTCCCCCAGCAGAAGGCGGTGCAGGAGCTCGATGCTTGAGCGTCCGAGCCGGCCTGCGTGGCACTCGCCCACGAGCTGCCGGTCCTCGATGCGGACCTCGTGCCGGTAGTCGAGCTCGACGTGCGCCAGCACGTATCCCGTGAACGGCAGCTCCGGAAGGGCGCGACGGAAGAAGGCAGCGCGCACCTCTTCGAGCAGCTCGTGGTACACCGCCTGGTTGACGTGTCCCAGCGCGTCGATGTCGCGATGCCGAAGCAGCACCTCGACGTGCACGCTCGCGGGCTCGTTGTTCGTCATCGGCGGATCCGTTCCCGGCAAGCGCGCAGTGTATTCGCGGCGGTCGATCGGGCGCTTGTATGCAAGTATTCAAGCTGATGGACCGGCTCGACCGATCGCTCTTGCGCGAGCACTCGACGACGTCTGCGCGAGTACAGGCCTACGCGGCGCTGCGCCAGGCGATCGTGCGCGCGGAGCTCGAGCCCGGCCGCCAGCTCTCCGAGAACGAGCTCGCCGCGTGGCTCGGTGTGAGCCGCACCCCGATCCGTGAAGCACTCGTGCGCCTGCGCGACGAGCGCCTGGTCGAGATAGTGCCTCAGCTGGGCACGTTCGTGACGCGCATCTCGACGCCTGCCGTCGCTGACGCGCAGTTCATCCGCGAGGCGCTCGAGTGCGCCTGCGTGCGACGCGCCGCCGAGCTGGCGACGGAGGACGACATCGCCGCTCTGGAGGACATCCTGCGCGCCCAGGATCGTGCGCGCGACAGCGACGACTTCGACGCGTTCTACGTGCTCGACGACGCGTTCCACCAGGCGCTCTGCGACCTCTCCGAGCACCGTGCCGTCTGGCCCGTCAGCCAGCGGGCGCGCGGCCACCTCAATCGGGTACGTCGACTGAGCATGCCCGTGCCCAGCTACCTCGCCGTGATGATCGAGCAGCACCGGCGCGTCCTCTCGGCCGTGGCCGACAACGATGCCGGCGGCGCCGAGGCGCTGCTGCGCGACCATCTGCGCAACGTCCTGCAGGAGGTGCCGCGCATCCGCGCACAGCACCCCGGATTCTTCGAAGAGGGTTGAGGACCATGGCCATCGCACCCGCCAAGACCGACCTGCTCGAGCTCTACGAGCAGATGCTGCTCATCCGCGTCTTCGAGACCGAGGCCGAGCGCCAGTACAAGGCGGCCAGGATCGGCGGCTACTGCCACCTCTCATCGGGGCAGGAGGCGACCTGCGTCGGCGTGATCGAGGCCATGCACGCGAACGACCTGCTCGTCACGGGCTACCGCGCCCACGGCTTCGCGCTGGCACGCGGGACGTCGCCCGAAGCGGTGATGGCCGAGCTGTTCGGCAAACGCGACGGCTGCGCCCATGGGCGCGGCGGCTCGATGCACCTGCTCGACACCGAGCGCGGCTACTACGGCGGCTGGGGGATCGTCGGCGGCCAGCTTCCACTCGCCACCGGGCTCGCGCTCGCGCTGGTCCGCCAGGGCAAGCAGCAGGCTGTCGTGTGCGAGCTCGGCGACGGCGCCGTCAACATGGGCGCGTGGCATGAGTCGCTCAACCTCGCCGCCCTCTGGAAGCTGCCGATCGTCTTCCTTGTGGTCAACAACAAGTACGGCATGGGCACAGCGGTCGACCGCGCGTCGGCCGAGCCGCAGCTGCACAAGCGCGCGAGCGCCTATCGCATGCACGGCGAGGCGGTCGACGGTGACGAGCTCGAAGCAGTGATCGACACGACCGCGCGACTGCTCGACCGTGCGCGCGACGCCCGCGAGCCGGCAGTGCTGGAGGCGATCACCTACCGCTACCGCGGCCACTCGGTCGCGGACGCCGGGCTCGCCTACCGCTCCAGGGAGGAGGTCTCCGAGCACCAGGAGCACGACCCGCTGCTGCGCACCGCGGCGCGCCTGCGCGAGGCCGGCGCCTCGACCGACGAGCTGCGCGCGATCGACGAGCGCGTGGAGGAGCGC
>Ga0136622_10000855_pt1 | contig 12612 bp, 14 predicted proteins | sample AntDrymUQ4482106_2_FD_104803 | JGI IMG/M metagenome (GOLD analysis project Ga0136622, IMG submission 104803) | Polar desert sand microbial communities from Dry Valleys, Antarctica - metaG UQ448 (21.06) | ecosystem: Environmental > Terrestrial > Soil > Desert | place: Antarctica: Dry Valley...
ACCGATCCATAAACGAGCGTGCGGTTGACGATGGTGTCGATGTCGTAGAGGCGATAACGGAGGATCGCGACGCCCACCAAGAGCGGCAAGAGAAGAACACTTAGCGCGGTAAAGATGCCTGCCCACTCGGCCTTTCCTGCGGTAGCGACGAGAGAGACGAAGCCTAAGCCCACCATCGATGCGGCCAGTGCCAACCACTTGAGCTGCTGGCGCTGGACGCCTCGCGAGCGCCTGTATCGCAGTATGAGGCTCACGGCTCCCGCTACGACCGTTGTCCCTAAGAGAATCCAGGCGCCCCACCCGAGCCATGGGTTTCTAAGCACGCTCCTCAAGCCCTCGACTCCGGCGGGGTTGATCACAGGAGAATCCTCGAGCCGGCCGGGTGCGAAGGCGTCGTGCACCATGAGGAGAGCTATCGCCAGTCCCGACAGCCACACCGGGAGGCGCCACCGCCGCGACAGCGGCTTTCCGTCGGGGAACAGCAGGAGCACGAGCGGAACGGTTAAGAAGAAGACCAAGCCGGTCCAGCTCGAAAGCCAGGTTCCCCACACCCGGCCGGGCACGGCCAGCTCTCCGTAGATGAACGACGCTCCGGACACCACGGTGGCCAGTCCGGCGCCGCAGAACAGCCAGCCGATGATGTTGCCGGGTTGGCGGGCGGCGACTAGTGCTCCGACCCAACCGAACGCCAGTCCGGTAACCACGATGAACACGGCATCGCCGCCGATGCCGGCCACCGGCTGGGGGCCGAGCCCTAGCAAGTACGCCGCAACCACAGTCGCGCCGAGGGTGCTAACGACGGGCACGGCCCACACGAGCTGGGTGGCGCCTGGTCGCCTCATCTCCACATTGTGCCCCACGACAGTATCGTTATCGTTACGGCACGCCCGCCGCCGGAACCTTGGCTTCGCAGCCGGGTTCGGTGCCGGCCGGCGAAAGCCTTCTCCGCGGCCCCCTAGCTGCGCTCGCCAACGACAACAGGAGGCCGGCGGCGAGGCCGTAAGTGCTGTGCCCAACGACCCCGCGCATGTGGCTCTCCATCAGGTAGTCCGAGAACGTCGAGATCGAGGTGCCCTCATCGACCAGCGCGAACGCCGCGAGGCCCATCACCAGCCCGGCCCACAGCGGGCGCACCCCTCGCCCCACCAGGAGCGAGGCGGCCATCCCGTAGCTCATTCCGAGAGTCCGGTGAAGAGCAACTCCGACTCGCTGGGCACTGTCGTTTGAGAGGTCGCGCCCGGCCACCTGTCCGAGTTGCTTGCCCAGCTGCACTAGGGTCCCTCCGGGCACCAGTTCCTCCTCCTTGCGTTTGGATGCTTCGCTCTGGCGCGCGTAGAAGCGCGAAGTGGCTTGATCCATGATCACGCTGGAGGCGAAGCCGACCAATGCTCCCACTGCGAGCCTCCCGTCACCCATTTCTCCTCCTACCTTTAGCGATTGAACCGATCGACGCTGAGTCACTCATCGCGCTCCGTCCTTTGCAGCAAAGCGGTCGTCGCCTGCGCTTCGAAGTGACGGATAGTAGCTTCTCTGTCGGGCGGGTTCACGATGGTGTCGATGAAGATCTCCTCGACATGCGGGCAGCCAGAAGCTCGCATACGAGCGGCCGTTTCCTCGATGTCGTATTCGGTTCGGCGGAATTGCAGTCCGGGCCCCAATAGCGCCCAGTAGGCTCCTTGCTCACCCTCGTACGGCATCCCGACGCTGCCCGCATTGATCAGGCGCCGCCCCTGCACCGTCCGATCGAACTGGATGTGAGTGTGTCCACAGATCACGGAATTCTCGTGGGTACCGATCAGCGCTTCGAGAAAACGATCCTCTGGGGTAGCCGTGGTGATGATCTCCTCGTCGCTGCGTGGAGAACCGTGGCAGAAGAGAGTCTGACCTAGACCCTCCACACCGAAGGTTGCGGTAAGAGACCTGCTCCTCACCCAGTTGCGCTGGTGTTCGCTCAGCTGGTGCCTGCACCAGTCGGTGATCTGCAAGAACACGTCGGGGTTCGGGCTCTCGCCGGGGCCGCCGGAGACCACTTCTTCAGAGACCTCACGATCGGCGTTGCCGCGTATGAATGTCACGGGTAGGTCGAGCTCGGTAAGGCATTCGATGGCGGCGCGCGGATGCGGTCCCCAGACGACGTCACCTCCTATCACGACGGCGTCGACCTGATCGGCGGAGATCTCGCGCAGGACCGCTTCCAAGGCGGAGATGTTCCCATGGATGTCGTAGACAGCGGCAATCCTCATCCCCGGTATCTTAGCCAGGGAGGTGTGACAATGACGAGCTTTCGCATCACGCCCAAGGGTCCATTCTCACTTGAGGCGAGCACACGCTTCCTCGAGGGCTTTGCGCCTGCAGCGTATGGCGGCGCGCAGCATCCGAAGCACCTTCATCTGGCGTTCCCCGTGGAGGGGGTTTGGGAGAACACGGTTGGAGTGTGCATTCGCCAGGCAAGCAAAGCCGTGGTGGGCGACATGTTCGGAGATGCCGATCAGGCGCGTGTTCGCCGGCAGGTCGTGCGCCTCCTGTCACTCGATGTCGATGGATCGGGATTCCCGGAGGTGGGCAAGCGCGACCGAGTGGTGGGGGCGCTGCAGCGCTCGTACCCAGGACTGCGACCGGTGCTGTTCTGGTCTCCCTACGAGGCCGCGGCGTGGACGATCATCGGACATCGCATCCGCATCACGCAGGCCGCTCGCATCAAGCAGCGAATGGCACAGGATCTCGGTGACGAAGTGGTCGTTCACGGAGAGCGTCTGCATGGCTTTCCCAGCCCAAAGCGGCTCGCTTCGATGGACGCCTTCCCAGGCCTGTTCGCCCGCAAAGTCGACCTGCTGCACGGGATCGCCGAGGCTGCCTTACAAGGCGTGCTCGACGCGGAGCGGCTCCGGTCATTTTCGCGCGAGGATGCCCTCGCGCAGCTGAAGCGACTGTCCGGTATCGGGGACTTCTCGGCCGAGCTGATCCTCGTCCGTGGGGCCGGTGACCCGGACCATTTCTCGCGTAGCGAGCGGCGTCTGCACGGGGCGATGGCAGATGCGTATGACTTCCAGGCAGTGCCCGCGATCGAGCGGCTGGAGGGCATCGCAGAAAAATGGCGCCCCTTCCGGTCTTGGGTGAGCGTGTTGTTCCGCGCCGAGCTCGAGGATCGGACCCCTGACACCAGCGGGCCGAGCGATGAGAATCGATCCTAGCGAGGCCGCTTAGGATCAGGAGATGTGGAGGGGTGAACAAAGGAGCTTCAGGCGAGGGCCGTCGGCTTGAGCGCCGTCATCGAGACATCGGGTCTAGGCAAATCCTACGGCGCCCACCTTGCCGTTGAGTCCCTCGATCTCGAGGTCGGCCGGGGCGACGTGTTCGGCCTTCTCGGTCCCAACGGTGCCGGCAAGACCACCACGATCCGAATGTTGACTACGCTGCTTGCGCCGACTGTGGGTTCCGCGCATGTCTGTGGCTACGATATAGCGACGAACGCCAGGGAGGTACGCCGCCGTATCGGCTATGTGATGCAGACGGTGCCCTACCGAGGGCTTTTGACCGGGCGGGAGTGGGTGGAGATCGAGGCTTCTCTGTATCACGTGCCCCGGAGCGATGTGCGCCGACGGGCCGAGGAGGCGCTCGAGGCAGTGGGCCTTGTGGTCGACGCCGACCGGCGGTGGACCGAGTACTCCGGAGGTATGAGGAAGCGTCTGGACCTTGCCTGTGGGTTGCTTCACTCACCTGAAGTCTTGGTTCTCGACGAACCTACACTGGGGCTCGACGTGCAGTCCCGCCACCGCGTGTGGGACTACGTGCGTGAGCAGCGCGACCGCGGGGCCACGATCCTTCTCGCCACCAATTATCTCGATGAGGCCGACCGCCTCTGTAACAAAGTCGCCATTATCGATCGTGGTGTCGTTGTGGTGGAGGGTTCGCCGGCTGAGCTCAAACGCGCTGTGGGCGCCGATCTGGTGCAGATCAAGACCGATAACGCCGAGCGCCTGCGCGCAGTGGTCGGCGGGGAGCCCTGGATCAAGGACATAGTTATGGCCGATTCCGGCAACCTTCACCTGTACGTGGAGGACGCCTCTCTTGCCCTTCCCGCCGTCATGCGCATCGGGTTGGAGCAGGGCGTAGGGCTCGAGCAGATGACGTACAGCCAGCCGACTCTGGATGACGTTTTCCTGCTCCACACCGGGCGCGAGCTCCGCGAGTCGGAAAACGCATCGTGACCATGGAAGAAGCAGCACTGGATGAGCGAATACCGGCCGCACGTGCTGTTACGCGCTCGGAGGCGCGCTTGCACTGGATCCAGGAGGTTTCGGCTCTCGCTCGGCGATGGTGGATCGAACTTCTGCGCGAACGGCTGAATCTCGTTTTCAGCATCGCCCAGCCTGCGATCTGGCTGGTGTTCTTCGGGGCCGGGGTCGAACGCGCCATTGATACCCGGGTGATAGGGACCGACGATTACATCAGCTTCATGCTCGCCGGCATCATTGCATTCACGATCGTCGGCAACGGGGTCAGTGCAGCGATGCCGTTGCTGTGGGACAAGGAGACCGGCTATCTCGATCGATTGATGAGCATGCCCATCGCTCGCAGCTCGGTCATCGTAAGCCGTTTTGTGTTCCAGGTCGCCCAGCAGTCGGTCCAGATACTGCTGGTAGTGGCGGTGGCTCTCGTCCTGGGTGTGCGCATCGAGTCGGGGCCGCTGGGGCTGGTGGTCATTCTTTTCGCGGCCGCTCTGCTCACGATGTCGGTCACCGCAGCTTTCTCGGCCCTCGCGTACGCCGTGCCACAACATGGCACGTTCTTTGCCGTGGTCGGGTTCATCTCTCTGCCGCTGTTGTTCATGAGCAACGCATTCGTTCCGCTCGATGCCATGCCGGGGTGGATGAGCGTGGTTGCGAGGATCAATCCTCTCACCTACGCGATCGAAGCGATGCGAATACTCGTGATCGAGGGTTGGTCGGGCCGAGTCCTGTCGTCGCTGGGCGTGCTGACGATCGCGGCGGCAGTTTGCCTCGCCGTGGGTACTCGAGAGTTTCGCAGACAAACGGGGGATCGGGTGCGGGGATGATGACGAGTGAAGTAACTAAGCTCCCGATCCAGGGTTACGGAGCAAAGGAGTCTAGCCATGTGTCGTAGCATCCACAAGCTTCGAGACTACAGCGTACCTGCATCAAATGAAGAGATAGACGCAGCCGCCCTGCAGTTCGTGCGAAAGGTGAGCGGCTTCAGCCGCCCCTCACGGGTCAACGAGGAAGCCTTTAATAGAGGCGTCAGCGAGATATCCGATGCAACACAACGCCTGCTGGATTCGCTCCGGCCGTCGGTCGGAGAGAAGGTTGGCTGAGTAACTTCCCGAGGGTCAAGCTTCGCAAGCGATGCCGTCGCCTTCGGAGTCCAGTTCATAGGGATCAGATCCGGTCACTTCGATGGGGCCTTGGGCGTACTCGGGGCCGTCGCCGGACCCTCCTGCGCAGTCGTAATCCGACGCCGGGGGAAGGCAGGGCGAGTATCCGTCACAGGCGCCCGACGGGTCGCCGACGGTGCCGGTGCCGGCGGAGGAGTCGGGGACGGGCACGGAGCAGCCCTCCCACAGACCTCTCCCGGCGCTTTGAGCTTGGTCTTGTGCGGCGCTGAAGCGCTCCACATACCTCACATTCGGCGGGTAGGTGGAAACGGTGGCGAAGCCCCGCCGAACCAGTGTGCTGTTGAAGAGCTCGCCGTCATCCCAGATGTAGGCAAGCAGCCGCCCGTAGTGATCGCGACGTTCCACATCGAATTCGAGCCTCACGGTTTCCCCCGTCAATGATGCGGTGGTAAAGCGCGACGCAGCCGGACCAAAGCACTCCACGGACACGCTCGGATGGACGGTCTCGGGGGTGTCGATACCTATCAAGCGGATGTCCGCCGTTGAGCCCCTGTAGTCCACCTCGATTGTGTCCCCGTCTATGACCCTCGTGACGGGAACCATGTTGACCGAGCCGGGTTTGGGCTTGCTCTCAGCAGCGGGATCCCCGGAGCGTTTATCGGGGCGCCGCCCCGCTTCGGGCCGGGCCCGGGACGGGTTGACGACATCGGTGCGTGGCCGGGATATCTGAGAAGGAGGTTCCGCCGGGGCTTGTGCCTGGGCACCACAAGCCGAGAGGAGCAGGGTGCAACACAGCGCGATTCTGCCAAAGGCACCCTTCCTTCGGTCCATTCCTTCCTATCGGTCTCGGTCCTACAGAGTTGAGTGACGGCAGAGCAGAATTGCTGCTGCCTGGGATCCCTGCGGCGGCAAGGGGAACCGTCCGCGATTACCACCGGATCCGCGTGGCTAAAGAGCAACGGTGCGCGATCAGCACCGTTGCGACGGGGTTCTTGGCACTCGAGGCGTTGCTGGCGGCCTCTGATACGGTTGCGCCACGTGAGAGCCGCACGGCCGTGGTGATCGAACGCGTCGAACTACCGGAGCTTGGCCCCACGCCGGGTTACAGCTACGCGGTGGTCGCTCACGGGATGAGGACCGTCTACACGGCCGGTGCCGTGCCACTGGATGCGGATGGACTGCTTGTCGGCGAAGGGGACCTGGCGGTTCAAGCCGACAAGGTGGTGAGTAACCTCTTGGTTGCTCTCGAGGCTGCCGGGGCGGGCGTCGACGACATCGTGAAGACGACGGTGTTCGTGGTTGCAAGCGAGCGCGCGACGCTAGGGCGGGCGTGGAGGTTTTTCGAAAAATCGGGTCTGACTCGTCCTCCTAGCACTCTGTTGGGCGTGACGTTCCTGGGCTACGAAGGCCAGCTGATCGAGGTCGAGGCAATCGCCGTCCTCCCCTAAGGACCAAGTAGGGTAAGTAGAAAGAACCTAGATTCTGGTTAGCGATGGAGGCGCATTGAACCGTACTCCTGGCGGGCAAGTGTTGGTTCTCAGCGCCAACCTAAAAAAGGCCCTGGCTCGCGATCGTCTTGAGCCCGAGATCGTCAACTTCACGCGGCGTGTGCCCGACGTGGTGCCGTTCGCGCCCGACGCCGTTCTCCTTCAAGAGGTGGTCGAGAGCAGCGCAGTGCGGGTCGCCGAATTGCTCGAGGAATCGACGGGCTTCGGTTTCGACGTTGCCGTTACTCCCGGTCCCGAACCCATAGTGGGGACGCAGGACGAACAGATTCTTGTGCGCAACACCGCGATCCTCGTCAATAGAAAGAGCATGAGAGTTGTCGACGAAGGAGGTTTCGTGGCGTCGCGTTACTCCTCTCGCGACGCCGCGCCTGAACTGAGGCCGCGCATCAAGGAGCACGCTCACTGCCTGGCACGGACGACGTCTGGAAACATCGATCTGCCGCTGGTGAGTATTCATTTCGTCACCAACGAGAAATTTGCAGCTTCGACAATGGGTTTTTGCTACAAAGCTCAGTGGGCTCGCGAGGTGATGAGTTTCGTCCAGACGCAGTACCCGCAGGGTGATGTGCCGCAAGTCCCGGTGATCGGGGGCGATTTCAACAACCGGCGCTGTCTGAGGTCGCGCGAGAAGGTGGTGTGCGAAGTACTGCCCTTCTGGCACGTGCTTACGGCGCAGGGTGGGTTCTCGGATGCCGTCTTCGAGCACCATGGGGGCTCCGAGGAATCGCTCGCCGAACAAACGAATGGTCGCAAACGCATCGACTATGTGTTTGCCCGGGGTGTGATCCTCGATGCTTCTCACGATGTCGACTATGGCGCACGCAGGGCCGATAGCGGCTTCTATTCGGATCACCGGTTGTTGTGGGCCCTGGTCAGGCCCTCCGGGTGAGCATCCCAGATTGGTGGCTTTGACCCTGACGTAGCGTGAGGGTCTAACCTGGGCTCGAAATGGAGGAGAACCACAGTTACTCGGTAGGTCAGGTCGCCGCCCTCTCGGGGGTGACTGTGCGAACGCTGCACCACTACGATCAGATCGGCATCTTATCGCCGGGCCGCCAGCCTCCTAACGGCTACCGGCGCTACGAGGACTGCGATCTGGACAAGTTGCGGCAGATCCTGTTCTACCGGGAGCTCGGGTTTCCTCTGGAGGAGGTCGCGACCATCCTGGAGGACGCTCCCGCCGACCAGTCGGTTCACCTGCGCCGGCAGCATCGGTTGTTGAGGGATCGGATCGCGCGCCTGGAGAGGATTGTTGCGGTTGTCGAGAAGGAAATGGAGGCAAGTCAGATGAATATCTCATTGACGCCGGAGGAACGGTTCGAGGTCTTCGGGGACTTCAAGCCCGAGGACTACGCGGAGGAGGCGGAGCAGCGCTGGGGAGACACCGATGCGTATCGGGAGTCCCATCGCCGGGTGGCGACCTACACCAATGATGACTGGCAGGAGCTCAAGTCTCAAAGCACGGACATCGACCGCAGGTTGGCCGCCGCCCTGGGGGCCGGGGCCGCGGCCGATGGTGAGGAGGCGATGGATCTGGCCGAGGAGCACCGTATGCATATCACCCGCTGGTTCTACGACTGCGGCTATGACATCCATGTTGGTCTCGGTGACATGTACGTGGGCGACCCTCGGTTCACTGCTCGCTACGAAGAGATCGCCCCCGCCTTGGCTCAATTCCTGCGCGACGCAATACGTGCGAACGCACGGCGCGCCGAAGCAAGCTAAGCGGACCTAGCCCGACGGGTTCACGATCAGTGCAGAGTTACCCTCGCGGCGGAGCGGGGTTCTGTCTGCACTGAACGCCGCCGGTCAGGTCTTAGCGAGTAGCTTGTTCAGAGCAGTGCGGGCTCGGGTGAGAGTGACCGCGCTGGTTCTCATGCTTGCCCATGGATCACCCTTAGCGCCGATTCGCTCGAGCACCGACCTCACGGTAAAGCGCTCGGGTCGGAGGTCTTCGTCAAAGAGCTCGTCGGAGAAGAGGGGAGTCGACACCGGTGCTCCCCGGCTAGGCCTCACCGAGTAAGGGGCCACTGCGTGTGCCCCGTAGGCGTTGCGCCCGACGTCGATATAGAGGCGGCCCTCGCGCTTTGCCCTGCGCACCGCAGTCGTTAGCCGCTGTGGGGCACGAAGCTCGAAAACGCGCGCGGTGTCGTCCGCAAACGCGCGCACATCCCGGTAGCGCCAACCTCGCCGCAGAGGCACCACGACATGAAGGCCCTTGCCTCCCGTCGTCTTCGCAAAGCGGGGGAGGCTGAGCTCTTCCAATAGAGCGCACAGCAGCTCGGCCGCCTCCTGCGCCGAGCGGAAGGCGTTCTCGGGAGGATCGAGATCGAAGATTAGTTGATCAGGCTGTTCGACACGATCGACGCGGCTGGTTCCGGTATGCAGGGTGATGGCAGCTTGATTCGCGAGGTAGACCAACGTGGCCGGGTTGTCGCAGATGACATGGTTGACGGTGCCCTTGTCTTTGGGCAGCTTCTGCGTGTGGATCCAGTCTGGAAGGTATTTTGATGCATCCTTCTGGTAGAAGCCGTTCTTGTCGATGCCATCGGGAAACCGTTGGATCGTGAGAGGCCGTCCCTTCAGGTGTGGAACCATGACCGCCGCTACCTCGTGGTAGTAGGCGATCAGCTCGCCTTTGGTCACTTCGTTCCCAGGAAAGAGGACCTTGTGCTGGTTCGAAGTCTCGATCGCGCGGCGCCCCACCTTCAGCGTACTCATTGGGCGCACGGCCGATCGTCACGTGAAGGCGATGCGGTCTACTCCTGTGGGGGGAACGACATCACGCCGAACTGGGCGCCCTGGGGATCTGCCAGAGCCCCCTGTCGTCCGCCTGCAGCGAAGTCGGTCACCGGCCCGTGGGGTGTGCCGCCCAGCTCCTGAGCGCGGGCAATCGTGGCTTCTGCATCGTCGACCAGGAAAGCAACTCGCCAGTGGGCCGGAACCTGGGGTGGCATTTCAGGACCGAGCTCCGAGATGCTGCCGATCTCGCGCTCTTCCAGTGACATGTATTCGCCCCAGGTTGGATCGCTCTGGAGCTTCCAGCCGAATACATTTCCGTAGAACGACCTGGCCGTGTCCACATCTCGAGTGGCGAGGTCACTCCAACACCAAGTGAAAGGCTCGTTTACAAGGGCCGCCCCGTGGTGCTTGACCGCCTGCCAGACCCCTGCGATGGCACCGTCGGGTGAGGCGAACACGGTCATCCGTCCGGCATCGAACACATCGAAGGGGTCCATCATCACCGTGCCGCCGTGCTCGGTGATCGAGGCGGCGGTCGCCTTCACGTCGGCCGAGGCGATGTAGGTGGTCCACGCGGGAGGCATTCCCTCCGTAAAGATCCCCCCTACTCCTGCTACCACGTGCCCGTCCTTGGAGAACTGGCCGTAGCCGCCCGCCTCGGGACGCTCGTCAACCTCTGCGGTCCACCCCAAGAGCTCGCTATAGAAGGGTCGGGCGGCCTCGGGGTCGGTCGTTCCCAGGTCCACCCAGCAAGGGGTGCCCGGCAGGTAAGACTCTTTAGTGGGCATAGCGCCAGGCTAACACCGTTGCCGGGGCGGCTCAAGAGTTGCTGGGCTGCGGGCCGGCTTCCCGGCCGGGCCACCGCCAGTCAACGTTTCTCCTGATCAGCACGATCGAATGGGTTCGGGAGCAGTAGGTGGTCCAAGCGGGTTCGCGAGGAGTTCATCCGGGCTCCCGCAGGCGCGTCTCAGGGCTCCGCTAGGGTTGGAGCCGCCCAAAAATAAGTACGGGAAGAAGACGCTTTCCTGCGTTGTTAGTCGTGCAAACGGTGTTGAGTCGTGAGAAAGAGGGGCGTATGAGCGATGTGATCAAGGCATCGGGGCTGGTCAAGCGCTATGGCACCGTAACGGCGCTCGACGGACTCGATCTCGTCGTGCCGGGAGGCACGGTGCTCGGGTTGCTGGGCCCCAACGGCGCGGGCAAGACCACCGCCGTGCGCATCCTCACCACGCTGCTCGAGCCCGATTCCGGTACCGCCGAAGTCGCCGGTATCGACGTGCGCAGCGATCCCGGAGCTGTGCGAGAACGCATCGGTCTGTCCGGTCAGAACGCGGCCGTCGATGAGTATCTAACGGGATTCGAGAACCTCGACATGGTGGGCCGGCTCTACAAGCTCGGGCGTGGGCCTGCCCGGGAGCGCTCGCGTCAGCTTCTGGAGATCTTCTCGCTGTCCGACGACGGCGACCGGCCGGTGAAGGGTTACTCGGGCGGCATGCGCAGGCGCCTCGACTTGGCCGCCGCACTCGTGGCCGAGCCTGCGGTGCTGTTTCTCGATGAGCCGACCTCGGGTCTCGACCCGCGCAGCCGCACCGACCTGTGGGGCGTCATTCGCACCCTCGTGCGCGAGGGCACCACGCTGCTGCTGACTACTCAGTACCTGGAGGAGGCCGACCAGCTCGCCGACGATATCGTGGTGATCGATCACGGTCGCATGATCGCGCACGGCACCTCGGACGAGCTCAAGGCTCAGGTAGGCGGTGAACGGCTAGAGCTAGTCGTAGGGACGACATCGGACATCCAGCCGGCCCGAAGTGTGCTAGCAGACGTCGCTGCGGGAGAGGTCGTGGTCGATGAAGACGGCCGCCGGCTCACGGCCCCTATCAGCGGTGGCGCGGATGCATTGATGACGGCTCTGCGCAGGCTCGACGCAGACCATGTGCGTGTACTAGACGTAGGGCTGCGCCGGCCCACCCTCGATGACGTCTTCCTTACGCTGACCGGTCACGCTGCAGAAGCCTCGGACACCGACTCAGAGGCCGACGGCAGCGCCAAGCGCGACGACGACGGTCGAGCCAAGAAGCGGCGAACAAAGGAGCCCGTCCAATGAGTAATCTCCGCTGGGCCTTTGCAGATGGCGCGGTCATCGCTAAGCGCAACCTCATCAAGATCAAACGGGTGCCCGATCTGCTGGTGTTCACCACGATATCCCCGATCATGTTCGTGTTGCTCTTCGCGTACGTGTTCGGCGGTTCCATCAGCCCCCCGGGTGTCAACTACAGGGAGTTTCTTATCGCCGGGATCTTCGCCCAGACCGTGATCTTCGGAGCGACTTTCACCGGCGCAGGCCTGGCCGACGACATGCAGAAGGGAGTCATCGACCGGTTCCGGTCGCTGCCGATGTCGCGCTCTGCCGTTCTTGTGGGACGAACCGCGAGTGACATCGTCTACAACATGATCTCGATCACTGTCATGTCTCTGACCGGGCTGATTGTAGGGTGGCGAATTCGAACTTCGCTGCCCGAGGCAGTCGGCGGCTTTCTGCTTCTGCTGTTCTTCGCCTATGCGTTCTCCTGGGTGATGGCATACGTCGGCATGCTCGTGTCCAGTCCAGAGGTCGTAAGCAACGCGTCATTCATCGTGGTCTTTCCAATAACCTTTGTCGCCAATACCTTCGTGCCGAGCGAAAATTTGCCGCCGGTGCTGCGAGCGATCGCCGAGTGGAACCCGGTTTCGGCGGTGGCGCAGGGGGCTCGTGAGCTATTCGGCAATACCAGTCCGGCCGCCCCGCCTCCGGAGGTCTGGTCGCTACAGCATCCCGTACTCTATACGCTCATCTGGGTCGCCATCATCTTGGCGGTGTTCGTGCCTCTCTCCGTGCGGCAGTACAAGAGAGCCGCCAGCCGCTGAGCCTGTTTACGGGAGTTGGGCGCAGCTAATTGCCGGATGTCCAAGGCCCGACGCCGCCTAGTCGGTCGACACCGATGCGGGTGATGTAGCCGGGCGGGGGAT
>Ga0136622_10000858_pt1 | contig 12576 bp, 11 predicted proteins | sample AntDrymUQ4482106_2_FD_104803 | JGI IMG/M metagenome (GOLD analysis project Ga0136622, IMG submission 104803) | Polar desert sand microbial communities from Dry Valleys, Antarctica - metaG UQ448 (21.06) | ecosystem: Environmental > Terrestrial > Soil > Desert | place: Antarctica: Dry Valley...
ACCTACGAGGACATGAAGAACCGGATCATGGGCGAGCTCAAGAAGGTGTTCCGGCCCGAGTTCCTCAACCGGATCGACGACGTGATCGTCTTCCACAAGCTGCAGCGCGAGGAGATCAAGCAGATTGTCGAGCTGCTGCTGCGGCGCATTCGCGCGTCGATGGCCGATCGCGGGCTGCAGCTCGAGCTCACCGACGAGGCCAAGGACCTGCTCGTCGAGAAGGGCTGGGACCCGGCGATGGGAGCGCGCCCGCTGCGGCGCGCGATCCAGCGCTACATCGAGGATCCGCTGGCGGACTTCGTGCTGCGCGCCGAGCTCGTCGCCGGCGCGACCGTGATGGTCGAGAAGGCGCCCGACGAGGATGACCGCGAGGTCTCGCTGACGGTCGTCGAGCCGGCCAAGGTGCCCGCGGCTGTCGGTGCGCCCGGCGCGGCCGAGGCCGGGGACGAGGCCGGCGACGACAACTCCCCGCTGGAGCCCGGCGGCGCGCTGGACCAGCCGACCCTGGAGGAGCCCGACCCCGACTGAGCTGGCCGGCGTCCTACCCGACGCGCAGGCTGACCCCCCAGATCAGGCATGCCGCGTCCGGCGTCTTGTTGAGGTTGCTGCGTGAGGAGCCCATCACGAGCACCGCACGCTCGCGCGCTTGAAGGATGAGCTGGAAGAGCGAGTCGGCGAAGTTGATCACCGGCACCGGCTGTGACGGCAGCGCGCTGAAGACGACGCCGTCCTGGGCGCGGTCGATGTCGCGGCCGAGCAGGCGCGAGACGTTCACCCCGCGCGGGTCCGAGGCGGTGAACGTGATCAGCGTCTGGGTCGACTCCATCCCCCGGGCGGGGTCCTGGTCGCGGCATTGGGCGTCCAGGCGTCCGATCCCGGGGATGACAGCCAGCGGGACGACGGGGCCGTCCTGGTTGTCGACGACGCGCATGTACCGCGTGATGTTCGACGAGGCGCCGCCCATGACGTCGCTGACGAGCCTGCCGGGAATGCGGCCCTTGGCCTGTCCGCGGCGCGCGGTGGCGACGAGCTTGCCGGCCGCGCGCTTGGTGGAGGCGCTCGACGAGACGGCGCTCTTGCCGTCCACCGATCCGGCTCGGCGGGCGTAGTCGACGGCCACCGCCGCGACGGCGGTACCCGACAGCGCGACAGCCAGCGCGATCAGCGCGATCACCATCGAGGGTGATGGCAGCTTGCGCCTCATGTGACACCTCCTCTGGGCGATCGAGGCCTCGTGCCGCGATCCACGCACCTCAACGTACCCGTACACGGCCGCGCGTGCGCGACCAGATCGGTCGGTTCCGCTGCTCCGGGGGGCGAAGACGTCGGGGACACGGCCTAGTCTCAGCCAGATGCCGCGTCCGACGACGGTCCACGTCTGCTCCGCCTGCGGGCACTCCAGCGCGCGCTGGCACGGCCGCTGTCCGGGCTGTGAGGCATGGAACACGCTCGTAGAGGAGCGCGCTCCCACGCCAGCTGCACGCGCTGCCCGCGCCCGCTTGGGCGGCGGCGCCGCGCCCGCGCGGCCGGTGCTGCTCGCCGACGTCAGCGCGGCACGGTTCCCGCGCCTGCAGACGGGCATCGGCGAGCTCGATCGCGTGCTCGGCGGCGGTCTGGTCCCGGGGTCGCTGGTCCTGCTCGGCGGCTCGCCGGGGATCGGCAAGTCGACGCTCACGAACATGGCGCTCGGCAACCTGGCGGCGGCCGGTCGCAGGACGCTGTACGTCTCGGGCGAGGAGTCGGCGGCGCAGATCCGCCTGCGCGCCGAGCGGCTGATGCCGTCACGGGGAGCGGGCGGGGCGCTGTCGGTGCCCGTCATCGCCGAGACCGACCTCGACACGGTCCTGGCGACGCTCGAAGCCGAGCGTCCGGAGGTGTGCGTGATCGACTCCGTGCAGTCGCTGCACGACGCTCAGCTCAGCGGCGCGCCCGGCTCGGTCGGCCAGGTGCGCGAGGTGGCGGGGCGGATCATGCGGGTCGCGAAAGCGGCGCAGATCGCTGTCATCCTCGTCGGCCACGTGACCAAGGAGGGCGCGCTCGCCGGCCCGCGCGTGCTCGAGCACCTGGTCGACTGCGTGGCGCAGTTCGAGGGCGAGCGCGAGCGCACGTATCGCACGCTGCGCGCGCTGAAGAACCGCTTCGGCTCGACCAACGAGGCCGGCGTCTTCGAGATGCGCGACTCAGGGCTCGTCGAGGTGCTCGACGCGAGCGCGCGCTTCGTCGACGAAGCGACCGGTAAGCCGGGCTCGGTCGTGCTCGCCGCGATGGAGGGCACGCGGCCGCTGCTCGTCGAGGTCCAGGCGCTCGTGTCGCCGTCCGAGCTGGTGCCGCCGCGGCGCGTCGTCAACGGGCTTGACCGCAACCGGCTGGCGCTGGTGCTCGCCGTCCTGGGCCGCCATGCCGGGGTCGGCGTCGGCAGCGCCGATGTCTTCGTGAACGTCGTCGGCGGCGTGCGCGTCGAAGAGCCCGGCGCCGACCTGGCGATCGCGCTCGCGGTCGCCAGCGCGGCACGCGGCGTGGCGCTGGGCGGTGCGCAAGGTGCCGGTCCGGTCGCCTGCTTCGGCGAGCTCGGGCTGACCGGCGAGCTGCGCTCGACGGCGCATCCCGACAGGCGCCTGAGCGAAGCCGCGAAATTCGGCCTGCGCGACGTCGTCACGCCGCAGAGCGCTCCGACGCTGCGCCAGGCCCTGCGGGCCGTGCTGAGGAGAGCCGGGGAGGCGGAGCGCGCCGCAGCCTAAGTCTCCGCTAAAATCAGCTTAGTGGTCCGCGTCGGTGATGAGTCAGGAGAGCTTGAACCGCGTGGTGAGCCCCGACTCGTCAAGGCGCTCGAGATGGTCGCGCCCGGCACCACGCTGCGCGAGGGGATCGACAACATCGTCCATGCGCGCACGGGCGGCCTGATCATCGTCGGCGACGTCGACGACCTGAGCTTCCTCTTCTCGGGCGGGATCAAGCTCGAGATCGACTACACGCCCGCGCTGCTGTACCAGCTGGCCAAGATGGACGGGGCGATCGTGACGAACGCCAGCGCGACGAAGATCGCGATGTGCAACGTCCAGCTGATGCCCGACCCGACGATCCTGTCGGTCGAGACCGGCACGCGCCACCGCACCGCCGAGCGCGTCTCCAAGCAGACCGACGCGCTCGTGATCGCCGTCTCGCAGCGGCGTGAGGTGGTCTCGCTCTACGTCGACGGCACGAAGTACATCCTCGAGGAGATCCCGGTCGTGCTCGCGAAGGCCAACCAGGCGCTCGCGACGCTCGACAAGTACCGCACCCGGCTCGATCAGGTGTCCACCCGCCTGACGGCGCTCGAGTTCGAGGGCGGCGCGACGCTGCACGACGTCCTGACCGTGCTGCAGCGCTCCGAGCTCGTGACGCGGATGGCCGTCGAGATCGAGCGCTACATCGTCGAGCTCGGCACCGAGGGGCGGCTGATCGAGATGCAGCTCGAGGAGACGATGGTCGGGACCGCGGCCGACAGGGCCGCGCTCGTTCGCGACTACCTGGAGACCGGTTCCGACGAGGACTTCGCCGCCGCGCTTGACGAGATCGGCCGCCTGCCCCACCACGACCTGCTCGACTTCGGTCGCCTCGCCGAGCTGCTGGGCTACGACCGCAAGCTCAACACGATCGACCACCAGGTATCCCCGCGCGGGTTTCGCATCCTGGGGCGTATCCCGCGGCTGCCGAAGCTCGTCGTCGCCCAGATCGTGGGCGACTTCGGTGGCCTGGATGAGCTGCTTGGCGCCACCGACGCCGAGCTGGAGACGGTCGAGGGCGTCGGTGAGATCCGCGCGAAGGACATCCACGAGGGCCTGCGCCGCCTGCAGGAGATCAACCTCGTCGACCGCTACCTGCAGACCTGAACCGACGCAGCCTGCCGGCTCGCCGGCGCAAACCAAGGAGGACACCATTCCCGAAGGCATCGAAGAGCAGCTGCTACAGGCCCTTGAGACCCGGACCGTGGAGAACATCGAGTTCGAGCTCGGCGACAACGTGGTCTACCCGCATCACGGTGCCGGACAGGTCCTCTCGAAGGAGCGGCGCAAGATGTTCGGCGAGGAGCGCGAGTACCTCACGATCAAGATCCTGCACAACGACATGACGGTCATGGTCCCGTGCGAGAACGCCGGCATCGCCGGCCTGCGCCGCGTGATCGACGAGGAGACCGTCAAGAAGGTCCTCGACGTGCTCGCCGATGACGTGTCGGAGATGCCCAAGAACTGGAATCGCCGCTTCAAGCACAACCGCGACAAGATCAAGACGGGCGACATCTACGAGCTGGCCGAGGTCGTTCGCAACCTCGCGATCCGCGAGCACGAGAAGGGCCTGTCGACTGGCGAGAAGCAGATGTTCACGCGCGCGAAGAAGATCCTCGCCTCCGAGCTCATGTACGCGCTGGACAAGGACGAGGACGACGCCGAGCAGCACCTCGACGACCTGCTCGCCGACAGCGCCGGCGTGACGGTGTCCAAGTAGCGCTCGCGCTCGTCCTGGCCGCAGGTCGTGGCGAACGCCTTGGTTGCGGCGGACCGAAGGCGTTCGTCGTTCTGGCGGGGCGCACGATGCTCGAGTGGAGCCTGGAGGCGCTGCGCGCGGTGCCCGCCGTCGAGCAGATCGTCGTCGCGCTGCCACGCGGCGTCGCCGAGAGCCCCGATGGAACGATCGCGGTGCCGGGGGGCGAGCACCGCTCGCAGTCGGTGCGCGCGGCCCTGGCGGCGGGGGTCGGCGATCCGGTCGTCGTGCACGATGCGGCACGGCCGCTCGTGACGGCTCAGATCGTGCAGGCGACGCTCGCTGACCTGGCCAGCTCGGGCTGTGACGGCGCGATCGCGGCGGCGCCGGTCCCCGACACGATCAAGCGGACCGATGGCCACCGCGTCGTGACGCGTACGCTCGACCGCTCCTCGCTGTGGGCCGTGCAGACGCCGCAGGTCTTCCGCCGGGAGGCGCTCGAGCGCGCGCTCGATGTTCCCGACGAGCTGCTGGCCGAGGCGACCGATGACGCCTGGCTCGTCGAGCGCGCGGGCGGCAGCGTGCGCGTCGTCGCGGCGTCGCCCGAGAACCTCAAGGTGACGACGCCTGCCGACCTGCGCGTGGCCGAGCTTGCCCTGCTCGGGCGGGTGAAGGAGACCGCGCAGGCGAGCCGATGATCGCGTCCCGGATCGCCGAGCACGACACGATCGTGCGGCTGTACCGGCGCGTCTCGGACCTGCGTTACTCGCCGCCGGCGGTCGCGGCGGCGCGCCTGCGCCACCGCGGCGACCGGTTTCACTGCTCGTGCTGCGGCAGCGACCTGAGGAGCATGCAGGACCGCTTCGGCTGCGAGCGCGTCTGCTGGGCGTGCGGCTCGATGGAGCGCCATCGGCTCGTGTCCATCTGGTTCGATCGCAATCCCGACCTCTTCAGCAGCGCCATGAGCATGCTGCACGTCGCCCCCGAGCGCTGCCTGCTGCCGCGCCTGCACGCGGTGCCGCGGATCCGCTACACGGGCGGCGATCTCGGGCGCGTCTTCAGCCGGCTGCGGGTCGACGTCACCCGGCTGAAGTTCCCCGACGCGTCCTTCGATGCCGTCATCTGCAATCACGTGCTCGAGCACGTTCCCGACGATGCCCGGGCGATGAGTGAGATCCGGCGCGTGCTGAGACCGGGCGGCTGGGCGCTGCTGCTGGTCCCCGACGTGGTCGAGCAGGGCGATGTCACCGACGAGGACCAATCGGTGAGGTCGGCCGAGGATCGTCTCGCGCGCTTCGGCCAGGAGGACCACGTCCGCGTCTACGGCTGGGACTACGTCGATCGCCTCCGAGCCGCCGGCTTCGATGTCGAGGTCGTGCGGCTCGAGCGCGAGCTCGACGAAGAGACGATCGAACGCTGCCGGCTGGCGAAGTTCGGCGAGGTCGAGCCGCTGTTCGTCGCGCGGCCCTGACGCGCAGCAGGCGGTGCGCGGGCGCGCCGGCTGAGCGGTCAGCGCGCGTCCGCGACGACGACGCCTTGCCGCTCGCGCGCGGCCGCGCTCGCCGCGGCCGCGGCCGCGGCCTCGGCGCGCGAGGATCGCTCCTGCAGCGCGAGGCGCACGGCGCCCGCGAGCACGAGAATCCCGAGAGCGCAGCGCAGCGCCGTTCCGAGCCCCGTCGACGGCAGCAGCGCGCCCGCCGCCACGGCCGGTGCGGCGGCCGCCCAGGCCACGAGCGACGTCCGCAGCGATCCCGGCAGGGGCACGCGGCGGTAGGCAACGACCGACACGATCGCCGCGAGGAAGGCGTAGGCGGCGACCGTCGCGTAGGCGGCCCCGATGAGCCCGACCCGTGGCAGCAGCACGACGTTCAGCGCGATGTTCACGACCGCCGCGCCCGGTGCCGCGAGCGCCATGACGCCCGTTCGCCCGGTCACGAATATGAGGTGCAGGTACGTACTCGACGTGGCGTATGGCAGCGCGCAGAACGCAACGACCGCGGTCACAGCGACGAGTTCCTCACGGCCATATGAGGGCGGTGCGGCGATCGCGAGCGCGAGCGGCGCGAGCAGCGCGATCGCGGCGGCCACGAGGGCGGCGAAGCGGTGCACGGCGCGCGACGTTCCCGTCAAGATCTCCCAGCGGCGCTCGGGGCCTGCTCCGAGCAGCAGCGGCAGCCACGCCTGGTTCAGCGCGGTCATGAGCGCGACGCCGATGCTGCCGATCGCGTACGCGACCTGGTAGCGCCCCGCCGCTCCGAGCCCGAGGATCGCGACGATCGCGACGCGGTCGGCCGAGTTGAGCAGGTAGATGCCGAGGCTGTGCGGGATCAGCGGCATCCCGAGCCGCAGGCCTCTTCCCAGCAGGCGACGGTCCGCCGGGCCGTGGCGCAGCGAACCGGTCACCAGCACGCCCACGACGGCGGCCGCCGCCGTGCCGCCGGCGAGCCCTGCCATGTAGGAGGCCGGCGATCCGGAGCCGAGGACGAGCGCGACGGCGAGCCCCTGCGCGGCGACGCTCGCCACGAGCGCGACGACGAGAAACGACCACACGCGGTCGGCGGCGCGCAGCAGCGACTGCGTTGCGAGAGTGACCGCGCCCGCGGCGCCTCCCCAGACGGCGAGCCGCAACACGCCCGAGAAGTCCAGCGAGAGCAGTGGCGCCCACAGCGGGCCGGTCAGATCGGCGACGAGCGCGATCGCCAGCGCCCCGGCGAGCGTCGTCGCGACGAGCCGGTGCGCGTCACGCGGGCCGTCGGCGCCGTCGAAGAAGGTGCGGGCCGCCGCCTCGGGCAGCCCGAGCGTGCCGACCACCGACACGACCATGAAGACGACGAAGCCGGCGGCGACCTCGCCGAAGCTCTCCGCCGACAGCGTGCGCGTGACGATCGGCAGGACGATGAAGCCCGCCGAGAGCTGCGCAGCGAGCGCAAGCGTGTAGACGAGGCCGCGGCCGAACAGCCGGGTCGTGGCCTCGGCGGTGGAAGCGGCGGGGCGGGGCGGGACGTTGCGCGGCTGCGGGCTCAGACGGCTCAGGGCGCCCCGGGGTGAGCGCGATCCAGCGACGTCCCTGGCGTCGCGGAGGGCAGCTCGCGCTGCAGGGCCCGAACGGTAGCTTGCGCCGCGTCTGACCAGCTGTGGCGGCCGGCGAAGGCGCGCGCGGCCTCGCCCGCCCGGGCCAACTCCTGCGAGCTCATGTCACACACGCCGAGCAGCGCCGCACGCAGGCCGGCGCGTGTCCCGTCGTAGCGCAGCGCCGCCATCGCCGGGACGTCGGCGAACGACGCCACGTCGGGCACGATCACCGGCCGCCCATGCGCGAGCGCGAGCATCGCGCTGGAGCTCGTCGTCACTCGCCGAAACGGCAGGACCGCGGCGTCGGCGGAGGCGAACAGGTCAGCGAGGTCACCGCCGGCCACGTGTCCGAGCTGCAACTCAACGCGCTCGCCTGCCTGCCGTGCAAGCTGCCGCAGGCGCTTGCGCAGCCGGGCGTCGCGACACTGCCCGGCGACGACGATGCGCAGCGGCACGTCATCGGGCAGCGTGGCTGCGACCGCGAGCAGATCCTCGATGCCCTTGTACTCCAGCAGCTTGCCCAGGAACAGCACCGTTCGCGGACGGCCGCCGGAGCCGGGCGCCGGCAGCGGCCCAGAGCCGTCTGCCTGGGCGAACGGTCCGAACGGGATCTCGGCGATCCGGCGGGGGTTTGCGCCGAGCGCGGCGAGGCCGGGCAGCGCCGCCGGTGAGTGGACGAACACGAGCTCGCTGGCGCGCACGAGCGCGCGCCTGGCGGCGATGTCGTCGTGGAAGACGCGCTCGTGTGGGAGCGTGTTGTGGGCGGTCCAGACGACGTGGATGCGCAGCAGCCTGGCGACGGCGAGCACACACCCGAACCACCATTGCGAGACGACCCGCAGCCACGGCAGCAATGAGCTGCCGGGCAGCTTGAAGCCGAAGACCCAGTGGACGTGCAGAACGCTCCAGCCCCGCAGCCGGCAGAAGACGAGCTCGAGCGGCAACAACAGCAGGCTGAGCGGGCGCGCCGGCGTCAGCGCGCCGGCGTAGCGGCATGGCACGCCGAGCTTGCGCAGCTCGCAGTAGAGCAGCTCCTGATAGGGGTTCTTGTCGCGCGGAAAGACGAGCAGCTTCACCGCCGCACCGCCCGGGACAGCGCGCGGAGTCCACAGCGGGTCGGCAGCAGGTGCAGCGCGAGGCCGCCGTGCTTGAGCACGCGCGCCATGATGACAGCGCCGACGGTGGGGACGTCGACACGCGCCGTGGACAGCACGGCCAAGCGGTGCGACGGCCTCGACTCCGAACCCGCACCCACAATCGCTTGTCGGACGGCACGAGGCGGACGCACGCTGCGCGTGTGCTGGAATCCGCCGCGATGCTGACCGACTACCACGTGCACCTGCGCCCGGATGACGCCGCCGCGCGCGCCGAGGATCACTTCAGCGCCGTCAACGTGGAGCGCTACCGCGCGATCGCCGAGGAGCGCGGCATCGCGGAGCTCGGCTGCGCCGAGCACGTCTACCGCTTCGCCCAGGCCCTGGACGTCTGGCGGCACCCGCTGTGGCGCGAGAGCGCGCACGACGACCTCGACGCCTACGTCGCCTTCGTGCGCGAGCAGACCGACCTCAAGGTCGGCATCGAGGCCGACTTCCTCGTCGGGCGCGAGGACCGGATGGCGACGCTGCTCGCCGCGCGCGAGTGGGACTTCGTCGTCGGCTCGGTCCATTTTGTCGGCGAGCACGCGGTCGACCACGACGGCTACGAGGTCTTCGACCACCGTTCGTCACGGCCCGACGAGCTGTGGCGACGCTACTTCCAGACGCTGGGGGAGGCCGCCCGCAGCGGCCTGTTCGACGTGCTGGCCCATCCCGATCTGATCAAGTACTGGGGACCGCGGCGCCCGCTGCCAGAGGGCGACCTGCGGCGCTTCTACGATCTCGCGATGGACGGCATCGCCGAGTCTCAGATCGCCGTCGAGGTCTCGACCGCTGGGCTGCGCAAGCCGGCGGGCGAGATCTATCCGGCGCCGGCGTTCCTGGAGATGTGCCTTGATGCCGGCTGCCCGGTCGCCCTGTCAAGCGACGCGCACGTGCCGGGCGACGTGGGCCGCGACTACGAAACCGCGCTGCAGCTGCTCGAGCGCCTCGGCGTGGCCGAGCTCGCGGTGTTCGAGCGGCGCGAGCGTCATCTGGAGCCGATCGGATGAGCGGCGTTCGCAGCGGCGTTGGCTGGGATTCGCACCGCCTCGTCGCAGGCCGGCCGCTGATCCTCGGCGGCGTCGAGCTCCCCGACGCCGAGCTCGGGCTCGACGGCCATTCCGACGCGGACGTGCTGACCCACGCGATCATGGACGCGCTGCTCGGAGCCGCCGGCCTGGGCGACATAGGCGTCCACTTCCCCGACGGCGACGCCGCATACGAGGACGCCGACTCGATCGCGCTGCTCGGCGAGGTGCTCGCGTCGGTGCGCGGCGCGGGGCTTGCCGTCGTCCATGTCGACGCGACGGTGATGATGGAGCGGCCGCAGGTCGGGCCGCATCGCGACGCGATCCGCGATCGGCTTGCCGCGGCGCTCGGCATCGACCGCGCCAACGTGAACATCAAGGCCTGCAGCGGTGAGGGGATGGGCTTCATCGGCCGCGGCGAGGGTGCCGCGGCGCTGGCGATCGCGACGTTGGAGCCGGCGGGTCAGCCTGAACCTCGCGCCGGCGCGAGCCATGCCCATCTTGCCTTGCCGGGGTTGGGCGGAAAACGACGACATAGCGGACGTAATCCGCCCAACCCCCACCCCGCCGGCAGTTGCGGCGGCTCTGATGAGCCGTTGACACGCTGGCAGAGCAAGCGAGGCGGATGAACGATCTTCTCAGGACCTGGCGTTGGGCCGCACGCACAGCGAACCGATCTGGGTGTGGGCGGTCAGCGGCGTGGCCAAGGAGAAGGTGGATCCGACGCTCGATGCGTCAGCCATCGACCGCGGGCTGAGCTCACGGGTACGGCGACTCTCAAAGAGATTGCTCGTGTAGTCCGCCGCTCTCGCGCCGAAAGAGGGCGTTTGGTGCCGACGAGCTGCTCCCGGCGCAACTGAACGCATCCGGGCACTCAGCCTGGTCCGTCGGTGGACGGGCCCTCGATAGGGTCAGGCGATGGCGGCGATCCGCATCCACGACACCCGCTCCGGCGAGCTGCGCGAGCTGGTGGCGCGGGCGGACGGGCGCGTCGGGATCTACGTCTGCGGGCCGACGGTCTACGGGCGCATCCACGTCGGCAACGCGCGGCCGTTCGTCGTCTTCTCGCTGCTCAAGCGCGTGCTCGAGCACGAGGGACACGACGTGACGCTGGTGATGAACGTCACCGACGTCAACGACAAGATCTACGCTGCCGCCGACAAGCTTGGCATCCCCAGCACGGAGCTCGCCGACCAGATGACCGCGCACTACCGTGCCGACAGCGACCGCCTCGGCCTGGGGCGACCGGACGCCGAGCCGCTGGCCTCCGAGACGATCGAGGCGATCGTGGCGCTGATCGCCGAGCTGATCGAGCGCGGCCACGCGTACGCCGTCGACGGCGATGTGTACTTCCGCGTCAGGTGCGATCCCGAGTACGGCTCGCTCAGCCGGCGCTCGCCCGATCAGATGAGCCAGGGCGAGGAATCGGACCCGCCCACCCATTCGGAGCGCAAGCGGGACCCGCTGGACTTCGCGCTGTGGAAGGCGCACAAGGAGGGTGAGGACAGCGTCTGGTACGCGCCCTGGGGCCGCGGCCGACCCGGCTGGCACATCGAGTGCTCGGCGATGGCCGAGCAGCTGCTCGGCGTCGGCTTCGAGATCCACGGCGGCGGCAACGACCTCGTATTCCCCCACCACGAGAACGAGGCCACGCAGACGCGGATGGCGCGCGACTCAGAGCTCGCCCAGATCTGGATGCACAACGGGATGGTGCAGTTCGGCAATGACAAGATGGCCAAGAGCGTCGGCAACGTCGTGGCGCTGCACGACGTGCTCGACGACGTCGGGCGCAACGCGCTGATCATGCTGTTCGCCGGCGCGCACTACCGCCAGCCGATGGCCTTCGACGAGATCCGCCTGGTGGAGGCGCTCGCGCGCGTCGCGCGCGTGCGCGATGCGGCGCGCGGCCTCGTCGCCGGCCGGTCACCGGCCCAGATGCGCCCGCTGCGCGACGCGTTCTTCGACGCGCTGCGCGAGGACTTCAACACGGCCGCCGCGCTCGGCGCGCTGTTCGAATGGATCCGCGAGCGCCACCAGCGCACGGAGCCCGTCGGGCGCGCGGACCTCGTCGAGATGCTATCGGTGCTCGGGCTGGAGAACCTCGCGCAGTCGGCGAGCGAGGCAGGGGCCGAGGAGCAGGAGCTGCTCGAGCTGCGTCAGGCGGCACGCACCGCCGGCGACTACGCCGAGGCCGATCGTCTGCGCGACGAGCTGCGCGGCCACGGCTGGGAGGTGCGCGACGGCCCCGGCGGCCCGCAGCTCGTGGCGATCGAGCCGTGATCCTGTACGGGCGCAACCCGGTGCGCGAGGCGCTGCGCGCGGGGCGGCGGGCGATCGAGCGCGTGTGGGCGACCGACGGCGCCGCGCGCGAGCCGTGGCTGCGGGCAGGCCGCCCCGATCCGCAGATCGTCTCCGGGCAGGAGATCGAGCGCCTCGCCGGCTCGCCCGACCACCAGGGCGTCTGCGCCGAGGCGGGCGGCTATCCGTACGTCGGCGCGGCCGAGCTGCTGACGCTCCCCGAGCCGTTGATCGTCGTGCTCGACGAGCTGCGAGACCCCCAGAACCTCGGCGCGGTCTGCCGCACGGCCGAGTGCGCCGGCGTCAGCGGCGTCGTCATCGCCGAAAGGCGCGCGGCGGCCGTGACGCCCGCGGTGGCGAAGGCCTCGGCGGGCGCGGTCGAGCATCTGCCGATCGCCCGCGCGCGCAACATCGCCGACTTCCTCGCCGCCGCCAAGGTCGCCGGCTGCTGGTGCTACGGCGCGGACGCGCAGGCGCGGACGAGCTACGACGAGCCGGACTACCGCGGCGGCGTCGTGCTCGTGCTCGGCTCGGAGGCGGCAGGGCTGCGTCCGCGTGTGGCGAGGTCCTGCGACGCGCTCGTC
>Ga0136622_10000861_pt1 | contig 12524 bp, 8 predicted proteins | sample AntDrymUQ4482106_2_FD_104803 | JGI IMG/M metagenome (GOLD analysis project Ga0136622, IMG submission 104803) | Polar desert sand microbial communities from Dry Valleys, Antarctica - metaG UQ448 (21.06) | ecosystem: Environmental > Terrestrial > Soil > Desert | place: Antarctica: Dry Valley...
GAGTGAGCCTGCGAACGGGTCGGCGTGAGGCGCCCATCCGAACAGCGGCGAACGCCGAGAGTGAGCCTGCGAACGGGTCGGCGTGAGGCGCCCATCCGAACAGCGGCGAACGCCGAGAGTGAGGAGCGTCTCTAGACGCTGAAGTTGCCGGTCGGTGATACTTCGCTGACATGAGTTACTTCGTCACAGGTGCCACCGGGTTCATCGGCCGCCACCTGGTCTGTTCGCTGCTGGACGAGCGGCGGGGCGAGATCCACGTGCTGGTCCGCAAGGGCTCACAGGCGCGTCTCGAGGCGCTGACGCGGTCCTGGGGCAACCCGAGCCGGGTCAGCGCGGTGGTCGGCGACCTGACCAAGCCTGGTCTCGGTGTCTCCAAGAAGTGGACCGCCGCACACAAGGGGTCGATCACGCACTTCTTCCACGTCGCGGCGATCTACGACATGACGGCCAGCGACGAGCTCAACGAGCAGCTCAACGTCGGCGGCACCCGCGCCGCGCTCGACCTTGCCGCCAAGCTCTCGGTGGGCACCTTCCACCAGGTGTCGTCGGTCGCAGCATCGGGCGACTACCACGGGATGTATGACGAGACGATGTTCGACGTCGGACAAGGACTTCCCTCGCCGTACCACCGCACGAAGTTCGAGTCCGAGCGGATCGTGCGCGAGGAGGCGAAGGTGCCGTGGCGTGTCTACCGGCCCGCGGTCGTCGTCGGGCACTCCGAGACCGGCGCGATGGACAAGGTTGACGGACCCTACTACTTCTTCCCGCTTTTCAAGAGGATGCGCGACACCCTGCCGCAGTGGCTGCCCATCATGGGCGTGGATCTCGGCGACACCAACGTGGTGCCGGTCGACTACGTGGTGAAGGCGATGGACCACCTCGCGCACCAGCCGGGGCTCGACGGCGAGGCGTTCCATCTGGTGAACCCCGAGCCGCAGCCGGTGGTCGATCTGGTGAACACGTTCGCGACGGCGGCCAAGGCGCCGCGGTTCGCGGTGCCGGTCGATCGGAGAGTCACCGGGGTGCTGCCGCACGGGCTGCTCCCCCGTGCGCTACGGCCCGGCGGTTTGGTCGGCAACGCGTTGCGTACGGCGCCGGTCCAGCTGGCGCTGCGCGAGACGATCGGGAGGCTCGGCGTACCCCCCGAGGTGTTGTCCCACGTGTCCTTCCCCTCCACGTACGCCAGCCGCCGCACCGAGCGTGCCCTGGCGGGCTCCGGCATCTCGTGCCCACCGTTGGACAGCTACGCCTTCACGCTGTGGAGCTACTGGGAGGACCACCTCGACCAGGACACCCGCCGCGACAAAGGCCTGCGCGAGGCACTCGGCGACAAGGTGGTCGTGATCACCGGTGCCTCCTCCGGCATCGGCAGGTCCACGGCGCTCAAGGTCGCACAGGCCGGCGGCATCCCGGTGCTGATCGCGCGCGGCAAGGACAAGCTCGAGGAGACCAAGGCCGAGATCGAGGCGGCGGGCGGCACGGCATTCGCCTACGGCTGCGACCTGTCCGACCTCGAGGCGATCGACGCGTTGTGCGAGCAGCTGCGAGCAGACCACGGCACGATCGACTACGTCGTCAACAACGCCGGTCGGTCCATCCGTCGTTCGCTGGCGCTGAGCCACGACCGCTTCCACGACTTCGAGCGCACCATGCAGCTCAACTACTTCGGGGCGATCCGACTGGTGATGGGTGTGCTGCCCGCGATGCGCGAGCAGGGGTTCGGCCACGTCGTCAACGTGAGCTCGATCGGCGTACAGACGAACCCTCCGCGGTTCAGCGCGTACGTCGCCTCCAAGTCGGCCCTTGACTCGTGGAGCAACGTGGTGAGCTCCGAGCTGGTCGGAGACGGGGTGAGCTTCACCACGATCCACATGCCGCTGGTCAAGACACCGATGATCGCGCCGACGAAGATCTACGACGCGTTCCCCACCATCACGCCCGCGCAGGCGGCCGACCTCGTGCTTGATGCGCTAGCCGACCGCCCGCACCAGGTGAACACCCGGCTCGGCTCATTGGGGTCGGTCGCCCACACACTGGCACCCAAGGCCACCTTCCGCGTGCTGCACCTGGCCTACCAGGTGTTCCCGGACTCGGCTGCCGCGCGCGGCGAGGAGCGAGACGGCGCCGCGACATCGCAGCAGAGGCTGCTGGCACGGGTGCTCAAGGGCGTGCACTGGTAGGCGGCTCACGGCAGCGGTGGGCTCAGCCGAAGGGCAGCGGGTCGGCGGCCATCGAGGCGGCACGCGCACGTGCGGCGGTCATCTTGCGACGATGGTGCTGGCGGCAGAGCACCTCGTAGCCGATCTCCGGCGAGGGCGCGCCGACCTCCTCGGTGTCCCCCACGACGATCACCTCCCCCTCGGTGACCATCTCGCCGTTCTCGGTGCGGGCGTTGTGGGTAGCCCGGTTGCCGCACCAGCACAACGCCGCCACCTGCAGCACGTGCATGCGGTCGGCCAGCTCGACCAGGCGTGCCGAAGCCGGGAACTGTCGGGTCCGGAAGTCGGTGAGGATCCCGAAGCAGAACACGTCGATCTGCAGCTCGTCGACGACGCGTGCCATCTGCTCGACCTGAGTGGCGGTGTAGAACTGCACCTCGTCACAGACCAGGTAGTCGATCCGGGCGCCCTGGGTCAGCGAGTCGACGACGTACTCCCAGAAGTGGAACTCCTCAGACACCTCGACGGCGTCGTGCCGCAGCCCGAGCCGGCTGGACAAGGTCGCCTCCCCGGCACGGTCCTGGCTGGTGAAGATCCGGCCCATCCGGCCGCGTGCGGCGTGGTTGTGGTTGGTCTGCAGCGCCAGCGTCGACTTGCCGCTGTCCATGGTGCCGGTGAAGAACTGGAGTTCGGCCACGGGCGGTCATCATGCCAGGCGGCGGGTCTCAACAGGCTCGACCACCCGGGGTACTAGGGCCTAGGTCACCAGCAGGGGGATCAGCATCTCGGCAGGGGTGAGCGAACCGTGGAGACCCACCAGCTTCGCTTCGTGCGGGAACGCCGACCTGCTCTGCACCGCGAAGCTGTCGTGACAGGCGACCACGACGTCACCGATGCGGAGGCGTACGTCGGCGGCCACCTCGCCGAACCAGCCGAGGGCGAGCGCCTCGTCCCGCGTGAGCACGCTGGCCTGCTTCTCGAGATGGGACCGCCAGGTCGCGACCACGTCGTCGACGGCTCGGCCGTGGCAGTAGAGGTGCCGGAGTCTCGCCTCTCCGCCGAGGAGCGCGACTCCCTCGCGCAGCTGCGGAAAGTCGTCGATGTCAACCCGGTCCTCGGGCGCGGAGTCGACCATGCCGTGGTCGGCCACGACGACCAGCCGGACCTCCGGCGGCAGGGTGGCGCGCAGATGCTCGGTGGCGACGTCGATCATGGACAGCTGCTCGGCCCACTGCACCGAGTCGACGCCGTACCGGTGACCGGTCCAGTCGAGGTCGCCGTCGTAGATGTAGGTCAGCGACGGGGCGGTGCTCGATGCGGCCAGCACCGCGGCCAGCCGCTCCCCGTAGCGGTCCGCCCCGACGAAGTCGGCTCCACGCTGTCCCGCGACGGTCAGGCCCGAGCCGGCGAACTCACGTTTGTTGACCACCGTCGTGCGCACCCCCGCGCCGGCGAGCCGCTCGAAGGCGGTCGGATGCGGTTGCCAGACCACCGGGTCGATGTGCTTGTCCCAGGCGAGCGCGTTCAGCAGCCGGTTGGTGCCCGGGATGCGCGAGGTGTAGCCGACGACGCCGTGCAAACCCGGGGGCAGTCCGGTGCCGAGCGAGGTGAGACTCGTGGCCGTGGTGGTCGGCACGCCGACGGTGGCGGCCGGCTGGCCGTCCAGGAGCGAGTGCAGGTACGGCGCCCTGCCCTCGTTGTCGCGCAGCAGGTCGTAACCCAGCCCGTCGATGAGGAACACCACGAAGCGATCACCTCGCGGCAGCGCCAGCGCTGTCTCCGGAAGGCCGGCGTCGACACCCATGGCGTGGCCAACGGCGGGAAGCACGTCGCCGAGCGAGCGCTCCTGATACGCGGGAGAGACGAACTCGGAAGTCACCGAAGCGGGTTCATCGCGCTAGCGCGCCGAGCGCCGTGCGCGCCGACAATGCCTCCGCGAACCCCAGCAGGTTCGCCACCGCGTCGTGCCCGTCTGCCGCCGCGCTCACCCTGATCGAGAAGTCGTCGGAAGCGATCATCCCGGTGTAGCCGTGGTCGGCCTCGCACTGCGGGTCGGAGCAGGTGGCGGGCTCGAGGTCCACCCGGCCCACGCCGCCCCAGCCGATCGTGACCACCACCTCGTTCGCGCCCGGTGAGGGGATCGGGGTGCCGGTATAGGACTCCGGGTTGGCCACCATCCGGTTGACCACCACCGACTGGACGGCCGACAGGGTGACCGCCTCGGTCGAGGACGAGGTGTACGGCGCGGGCAGCAGGTCGTCGGGGGCATGCTCGTCGGTGTGCGCGAGGAGCAGTCGGGTCGCAGTGAGCACCACGACCGTCACGTGGCGACGTACCTCGTTGTCCTGGTCGATCGTCGGCTCGTGATGCACCAGGAACGCCTCGACACGCTCGCCAGCGACGGCGGCGTCGACGGATGCCCAGACGACGTCGGGGTAGTAGCCGGACTTGTCGATGGCGGCGCGCAGGTCCCGCGAGCGGTCCGGTGCGGCGGCGTGGCGCATACCCGGCAGTCTGTCATGCACGCGAGGCTTCGGGGGGTGGGCGGGAGATGCGTCGGGTCAGGCCATGCGGCGGGCGTACCAGTCGGACCGGGTCGCGGAGGCCGGTGGCGCGAGGGTGGCCGACGCGGTGAGCACACTCGCGCCGTGGGCGCCGGCGAGCACCAGGTCGAGTTCCAGCGACCGGACCTGCGGCAGGTCGTGCTTGAGGTGTGCGACGCGGACCAGCAGATCCTCGACGGCGCCGACATCGACCCGCTCGGCACCGCGGTAGCCGAACAGCAGCGGTGCCGCCCGGATCTCGCGCACCATGTCGGCTGCGTCGCCGGCGTGCATCGGGGGGACCCGGTAGGACCTGTCCTCCAGCAGGTCGGAGGCCAGTCCGGAGACACCGAAGGACACCACCGGCCCGAACAGCGGGTCCTCGATACCGGTGACGACGACCGGCACCCCGGGGGCGGCCACCCGCTGCACGACGAACCCCGCGGTGGCGGGCTCGTCGACGAGGTCGTGCAGGGTCGCCCACGCGTGGCGCATCTCGGGCTCGTCGTCGATGTTGCGCCACACGTGCGCGAGGTCGGGCCGGTGCCGCAGGTGCGGCGCGGTCGCCTTCAGCGCGACGTTCCAGCCGAGCTTGTCTCCCGCCGCCACCGCCGCCTCGGCCGAGCCCGCATCGATCCGCTCCCACAGCTCGACGCCGTAGGCGTCGAGGAGGTCGCGGAGCTCCTCGAAGGTCAGGTCGCGGCCTGCGGCTGCGTCGGCCAGGATCGCCTCCACGAGGCGCTTGGCCCCTGTAACGTCCACCTCGTCGACGACCTCCTCGATGTCCTCCTCGATGTCCTCCTCGATGTCCTTGTCGCTGTCTGCGTGGTGCGCGTCGCCCTGGGGACGATCGAGCCACGCGGCGTACTCGACGGCCTTCGCGATGGCACGGACCGCGGCCTCGGGTGCCGGGTACGACGGGACCGAGCCGCGGCCGGCCGCGCCTCCCCCGGCCTCGGGGACCCGGAGCGGCTCGGGCACCCCGACAGCGGCGAGGAACGTCGAGACCACCGGCTTGTCGGAGGCACGGCCGAGCGAGGCGAGCGCCTCCGCGACCTTGTCGCCCGGGCTCTCCAGCGGCGGGAAGAAGACCACCACGACCGAGTCGACCTCGGAGTCGCCGAGCGCGGCGGACAGCGCGGCCGTGAACTCCTCCGCCGTTGCGTCCGCACCCAGCGACACCGGCTCCCGGGCGTGCAGACCGACAGCGGTGGCCGCATCGGTCGCCAGCAGGCCGAGCGCGTGGGAGTTCCCCACCACGGCCAGCCGAGGCCCGCGCGGAAGCGGCTGGTGCGCCAGCAGCTGCGCGACGTCGAACATCTCGTCGAGGGTGTCGACCGAGATCACTCCCGCCTGCCGGAACATCGCGTCGACCGCAGCCGGTGGGGCAGAGGCGCCGCCTCTCCTCTCGCCCATGGGGACCCCCTGGGTGGAGCGCCCGGAGCGCACCGCGATCACGGGTTTGCGACGTGACACACGCCGGGCGATCCGGCTGAACTTGCGCGGGTTGCCGACGGACTCGAGGTAGAGGAGCACCACCTCGGTTGCCTCGTCCTCCTCCCAGTACTGCAACAGGTCGTTGCCGGACACGTCGGCCCGGTTGCCCGCGCTGACGAAGGTCGACAGGCCGAGCCCGCGGCGACGTACCGTCTCCAGGATCGCCACCCCGAGCGCACCGGACTGGCAGAAGAAGCCCGCCCTCCCGCGAAGCGGTAGGACCGGCGACATCGACGCGTTCAGCGCGCTCTCTGGCGCGGTGTTGATCACGCCGAGCGCGTTGGGCCCGACCAGCCGGAGCCCGTAGCTGCGGGCCAGGCCGACCAGATGTCGCTGCCGGCGCAGGCCCTCGGCACCGGTCTCGGCGAAGCCTGCCGAGACCACGACCATCCCGTGCACGCCCTTGGCCGCGCAGTCGAGGACCACCTCCTTCACGCCGTCCGCAGGCACTGCCACCACGGCCAGCTCGACGTCTTCGGGCACATCGACGACCGAGTAGTGGGCGGTCATCCCATCGATGGACTCCGCGGCAGGGTTCACCACGTGCAGCCGCCCGGTGTAGCCACCCTCGACGAGATTGCGCAGGACCCTCCGTCCGATGGTGTCGGGGCGGCGTGAGACCCCGACGACCGCGACGCTGCGGGCCTCGACGAAGCGCTGGATCGATGCAGCCTCCGCGCGGTGCTCACGAGAGAGCATCACGTTGATCGAGGTGTCGGTGGAGAGGATCGGGAACTCCAGTCGCATGATTCCGTCCTCGAAACCGCCGGCCACCCGGTAGCCCGCGGCGGTGAAGATCGTGCTCATCCGCCTGTTCTCCGGCAGCACCTCGGCGAGGAACCGCTGCACCCCCACCTCACGTCCGGCCTGGGCGAGGTGCTCGAGCAGGAGCTGCCCGATCCCTCGCCCCTGGTGCGCGTCCTGGACCAGGAAGGCGACCTCGGCCACGTCGCTGCCCGGGACGCGGTCGAAGCGGCCGACCGCGATGATCGCCTCGGCGACGGTCAGCACGAGCGCCACCCGGTCGACGTGGTCCACATGGGTGAAGCGGCGTACGTCCCGCTCCGACAGCCGGGGCATGGGCGCGAAGAACCGCAGGTACTTCGACTCGGCGGACACCCTTCCGTAGAAGGCCACGAGCCGGTGCTCGTCGTCGTCACTGATCGGCCGCAGATGCGCGGTGCCGCCGTCACGCAGGAGTACGTCGGCCTCCCAGTGCTGCGGGTAGTCGGCCACGCAGCGAACCTATCGGCTGCCGCCCTTCGAGACCGGTCGGCGTGCCCCGCGAGAGCCGTCGGCGGCAGAGGCGAGAATGTGCCCATGGCTCGCCGCAGCACGACCGCACCCCCGGAAGACTTCGAGGAGCACATCGTCGACATCGACGTCGGCGACGAGATGCGTTCGAGCTTCCTCGAGTACGCCTACTCGGTGATCTACAGCCGTGCCCTCCCGGATGCCCGCGACGGGCTCAAGCCGGTGCAGCGCCGGATCCTCTACACGATGAGCGACATGAACCTGCGGCCCGACCGGGGCCACGTCAAGAGCGCCCGGGTCGTCGGCGAGGTCATGGGCCGCCTCCACCCGCATGGCGACGGTGCGATCTACGACGCGCTGGTGCGGATGGTCCAGCCGTGGTCGATGCGAGTGCCACTGGTCGACGGGCACGGGAACTTCGGTTCTCCGGACGACCCGCCCGCGGCGATGCGCTACACAGAGTGCCGGATGGCGCCTCCGGCGATGCCGATGACCGTCTCGATCGACGAGGACACCGTCGACTTCAAGCCGAACTACGACAGCCGCGAGCTCGAGCCATCGGTCCTGCCCGCGGCTCTCCCGAACCTGATCGTCAACGGGGCCACGGGGATCGCGGTCGGCATGGCCACCAACATCGCGCCGCACAACCTGGTCGAGGTGGTGCAGGCGCTCAGGCACCTGGTGGGCGACCCGAAGGCGACGCTGGAGGACCTGATGCGGTTCATCCCCGGCCCAGACCTCCCCACCGGAGGCAAGATCGTGGGGCTGGACGGGATCCGCGACGCCTACGAGACCGGCCGTGGCTCGTTCAAGATGCGCGCGAGCGCGCGGGTGGAGAGCGTGACCTCGCGCCGCAAGGGCATCGTGGTCACCGAGCTGCCGTACGGCGTCGGTCCCGAGAAGGTCATCGAGCGGATCAAGGTGCTCGTCTCGACCAAGAAGCTCCAGGGCATCGCCGACATCAAGGACCTCACCGACCGCGCCAAGGGGCTGCGGCTGGTGATCGAGGTCAAGAACGGGTTCCATCCCGAGGCACTGCTCGAGCAGCTCTACCGGCAGACGCCGATGGAGGACTCCTTCGGCATCAACGCGGTGTGTCTCGTCGACGGCCAGCCGCGCACGCTCGGGCTCAAGGAGATGCTCGAGGTCTACCTCGGTCACCGCTACGACGTGGTGCGTAGGCGGTCGACGTACCGCCGGACCCGGGCCCACGACGAGCTGCACCTCGTGGAGGGTCTGCTCACCGCCATCGTGGACATCGACGAGGTGATCCAGCTGATCCGTTCCAGCGAGAACGCCGCCGAGGCGAAGGAACGGCTGATCCGGGTCTTCGACCTGAGCGAGGCGCAGGCGAGCTACATCCTCGACATGCCGCTTCGCCGGCTGACCAGGTACTCCCGGCTCGAGCTGGAGAACCGGCGGTCCGAGCTGGAGCGCACGATCTCGGACCTCGACGCCATCCTCGGCGACGAGGCGCTGTTGCGGAGGGTGGTCTCCGACGAGCTTGCGGAGGTGGCGAAGACCTACGGCACCCCGCGGCGCACCGTGCTGCTCGCCTCGGCGGGGCAGACGGTGACGTCCGCTGTGCCGCTCGAGGTCGCCGACGACCCGTGCTTCGTCTACCTGTCCTCAGCGGGACTGCTTGCTCGCACCGCGGGCACCGAGGCGCCGGGCGCCGGCGGTGGGCGCACCAAGCACGATGTCGTGGTGGCTGCCGTGCGCACGACGGCCCGTGGAGAGGTGGGCGCCGTCACGAGCCTCGGGCGGATGCTCAAGCTCGACGTGCTCGACCTGCCCGCCCTGCCGTCGACGGCCAACGCGCCTCACCTGCAAGGCGGAGCACCGGTCAGCGAGTTCCTCGCGCTTGACCCCGGAGAGCGGGTGCTCACGCTGACCTCGTTCGACCCGGAGTCCGCCGGTCTCGCGCTAGGCACCAGGGCGGGTGTCGTCAAGCGGGTCAACCCCGAGTACCTCTCCCACCGGGACGACTGGGAGGTGATCCGGCTCACCGAGGGCGACGAGGTCGTCGGCGCCGTCGAGGTCCGCACCGGCGACGAGGACCTGTGCTTCATCACCAGCGATGCGCAGCTGCTGCACTTCCCGGGTGGGGATGTGCGTCCGCAGGGGCGTGCCGGAGCGGGGATCGCCGGTGTCCGGCTCGGCCCCGCCCAGCACGTGGTCTTCTTCGGCGCCTTCGACGACGACCCGGGCAGCGACACCGATGCCGTGGTGGTCACCGCCTCCGGCGCGAGCACTGCGCTGCCTGGCACCGAGGCCGGCGCGGTGAAGGTGACCCCGTTCTCGGAGTACCCCGCCAAAGGCCGAGGGACCGGTGGCGTGCGCTGTCACCGCTTCCTGAAGGGAGAGGACACCCTGGTGTTCGGCTGGGCCGGTCACGCACCGGCGCGCGCGGCCGCGGCGAGCGGAGCGCCGATAGACCTTCCGGACGCGACGGGACGCAGGGACGGGTCGGGGCTCCCGGGTGCCCAGCCGATCGCGCGCGCCGCGGGGTCGACGCTCGCGCTGGTGACGGCCGGAGCAGCCGCCGACGTGCGAGGCTAGCCCCATGACCTGTGTGTCCCGTCGTCCCGCAGGGGTACTCGGCGCGGCAGCCGTCCTGGGCGCCGTACTCACCCTGAGCTCCTGCACCGGCGACGACGCGGCGCCGTCGCGGTCACCCGAGGAGGTGCTGGCCGAGGCGAAGGCGAACCTCGACGAGACCTCGGGCGTGCGCATCCTGCTCGCCACGGAGAAGCTGCCGCCGGGCGTGGACGGTGTGGTGAGCGCCCGGGGCATCGGGACGCACCCGCCGGCGTTCGAGGGCGAGCTCAAGGTGTCCGCGGCTGGCATCACCGCGGATGCCGCCGTGGTGGCCGTCGACGGCCCCGTCGAGGCCAAGCTGCCGTTCACCACGGAGTTCGTGGTGATCGACCCTGCGGACTACGGCGCACCAGACCCGGCGGACCTGCTCAGCGCCGACCAGGGGCTTTCGTCCCTGCTCACCGACGCCGAGGGCGCCGAGGAGGTCGAGGAGGTCCGCGAGGGCGAGCGCGTGCTCACCGAGTACTCAGCGACGCTCCCGGGCGACACGGTCGCACGCGTGATCCCGAGTGCCGACGCAGAGGGCAGCTTCGACGCGACCTTCCTGGTCAGCGACGACGACCTGCTCGACGAGGCCGTCATCACCGGGCCCTTCTATCCCGACGCCGACGAGGTCACCTACACGATCAGCTTCGACGACTACGGCACCGAGAAGGACATCACCGCGCCGTGAGCCCCTCCCCTCGGCTGCTGCTCGGGCTCGCGGCGGTCGCGGTGGCGTTCGCGGCTGCCGACACCTACGTAGTGGTGCTCGCCCTGCCCGACATGATGGCGAGCGTCGGCGTCTCGATCGACGAGCTGCAACGCGGGGCGCCGATCGTCTCCGGCTTCCTGCTCGGCTACGTCGCGATGCTCCCGCTGATCGGGCGGATTGCCGACCTGCGCGGAAGACTGCCCGTACTGGTCGGATCGCTGGTCGTGTTCTCCCTCGGCTGCCTCGTGACCGCAGCCGCCTACGACCTGCCGAGCATGGTCGTGGGCCGGTTCCTGCAAGGGGTGGGCGGCGGCGGTCTGGTGCCGGCGACGCTGGCTCTGGTCGCCGACATGTACCCGCCCGAGCGACGTGGGGTGCCGCTCGGGGTCGTCGGCGCCGTCCAGGAGCTCGGCAGCGTGGTCGGTCCGTTGTACGGCGCGCTCGTGCTCGCCTTCGCGGGATGGGAGGAGATCTTCTGGATCAACCTCGCGGTCGGCCTCGTGCTCGCAGCCGCCCTGCGAGCCTCCGCGACCACCGAGCCGCGGACGTCGACGCGCCCTCGGGACCTGCCGGGGTTGGTCCTGGTCGGGCTCTGCCTGGTCTGCCTGCTGCTGGTCATGCTGGCGCCGGCGACGCTCACCCGAGGTGTCACGACCGGGCTTGCGTTCCTGCCGATCGTGGGCGACTCCCGCTGGCTCTCGCCGATCGCGCTCGTCCTCCTCGTGCTGGTCGCCGCGCTCATCGCCCGGTCCTGGCTCGCCAGCCGTCCCTTGCTCGATCTGCGCCAGTGGGGCCGGACGGCAGCGCGCGCGGACCTGGTCGGGGCCGGGATCCTTGCCGTCGCGCTGGGCGGGATCATCCTGGCCTTCGCCACTGCGGATCCCGAGGTCGCGGTGTTCTCACCCGCCGGACCCTGGCTGTTGGCCGTTTCGGCGATCGCCACGGTGGCCTTCTGGTGGCACCAGCGGCGTACCCCTCACCCGCTGGTGCCCGGCGACGCGTTCCGCCAACCGCCCGCCTGGGGGGCCCTGCTGGTGAGCTTCTTCGTGGGGGCTGCGCTCATCGCCGCTCTGGTCGACATCCCGATCTTCGCCCGGATCACGGTCTACCCCGAGTCGCAGCTGATGGCGGCGCTGGTCCTCCTGCGCCTGCTGGTGGCCATCCCCGTCGGCGCGCTCGCCGGCGGCTACCTCACCCGGCACGCGCCGGTCGGCGCGATCACTGCCGGCGGGATGGCACTGGCCGCGGCCGGGTTCGTCGTCATGGCGCAGTGGGACAGGCTGAGCCTGGAGCAGGCGGTGGCGACGATCCCGCTGGTGATGGCCGGACTCGGTTTCGGGCTGGCGCTCGCCCCCGTCAACGCAGCGCTTCTCGCCGCGACCCGGGATGCGGTGCACGGAGTGGCGAGTGCGCTGCTCGTCGTGGCGCGGATGGTCGGCATGCTGGTCGGGATTTCTGCGCTGACCACGATCGGGCTGCGCCGCTACTACGCGGTGCAGGTGGGCCTGCCTCCGCCCGACGAGGTGTGCGACACCGGCACGCAGTGTGTCGAGTACACCAACCTGCTGAAAGACGCGGGCCTCGCACAGCTGCAGACCGTCTTCGTCGGCGCCGCGGTGTGCTCGGCCATCGCCGCCGTGCTCGCGCTCGTGCTCTTCCGCACCGCGCAGACCCGCGATGTGTCCACCGCCGAAGCCCTCCGCCAAGCAGGCTGACAGGTCGTGAGTCACTGCGCGAGGCGTCGACCTATGAACGCTAGCTGTGCGGGCGCGACGC
>Ga0136622_10000863_pt1 | contig 12510 bp, 9 predicted proteins | sample AntDrymUQ4482106_2_FD_104803 | JGI IMG/M metagenome (GOLD analysis project Ga0136622, IMG submission 104803) | Polar desert sand microbial communities from Dry Valleys, Antarctica - metaG UQ448 (21.06) | ecosystem: Environmental > Terrestrial > Soil > Desert | place: Antarctica: Dry Valley...
CCCGGCGCGTGCCGACTTGACAGGCGCGTGGGAGACTCGGCCCCATGCCCGTTCACCCTCAGGCGCAAGCGGTGCTGGACAAGGCGGCCGCCATGGGTGCACCGCCCTTCTACGAGCTGTCGCCGGCCGAGGCGAGGCGCGTTTACGACTCCTCCCCCGACTTCTCGGCTGCCCCGGAGCCGGTGGCCCACGTCGAGGACGTCACGATCCCAGGTCCCGGAGGTCCGCTCGAGGCTCGCATCTACCGCTCGGGCGCTGGAGCCGAGCCGCCCCCACTGCTTCTTTATCTGCACGGCGGGGGTTGGGTGATGGGCGGGATCGACCCCGTCGATTCTCCGCTGCGGGCACTCGCCAACCGCTCGGGTGCGGTGATCTGCTCGCTGGCATACCGACTCGCTCCCGAAACGCCTTTCCCCGGCCCCCTTGAGGACGTCCTGGCGGCCCTGTCGTGGCTCGCCGGAGAGGCGCCGGGTCTGGGCGCCGACGGGGAAAGGATCGTGGTGGGGGGCGACAGCGCCGGCGGCAACCTCGCCGCCGCTGCCGCGCTGTCTGCGAGACAGGGGCGGGGGCCGCGGCCGGCGGGGCAGATTCTGATCTACCCGGTCATGGATTTCGACTTCGACACCGCGTCTTATCGGGAGCACGCCGAGGGTTTCGGGCTCACCCGGGAATCGATGCGCTGGTATTGGGATTGCTACGCCTCCACGGAGGCCCGGAGCGACCCCCTGGCGGCGCCGCTTCAGGCCGCAGACCTTGCCGGCCTGCCTCCTGCGCTGGTCATCTCGGCCGAGCACGACGTGCTGCGGGACGAAGCCGAGGCTTACGCGCGTCGGCTGGAAGCCGCCGGGGTACCGGTAACGCTGAGCCGCTACGACGGGATGGTCCACGGCTTCTTCCGTATGGCCGGGGCGGTGGACGCAGGCTCGGAGCTGATCGACGAGATCGCCGGTTGGTTGCGGGCCCTGCCCGGCGCTTAGGTCAGCCACAAGCCTTCAGCCACAAGCCTTCGTGGAGGAGGTGGTGAATCGCCCAACTTGTGCGTCTGGCCACCAAAACGGTGGTCACAAGCACAACTTGTGCGATTGGCCCGGCGGCCCGGCACCACGACTGCTAGGTGGCCGACCGCGTCCACCGCCCCACTGAGCGTGCTAGCTCTGCTTAGAACTTGCGAGCTCGGGGCGCAGCCTCCCTTCGTCGTCGAGGTAGTCGCGCCACGAGCGCGTGGGCGCGTAGCCCAGCAGCCGCGCTGCCTTGGCGTTTGAGATACCGGAGGCGTCGGGGCGGGACAGCTCGCGCACCTCGATGTTGTCGCCGTAGTGGCGGCGCGCCGCCTCCTCAAAGTCGCGGCCCCCTGCGTTGTCCGGCGACGCTATGTAGAAGACCTCGTGGCCCTGGAGCTCCGACTCGGCCGCCAGACACATGGCATCGGCGAGGTCGTAGACGTCGATATAGCTCCACAGACTCTCAGTTAGCTCGCCCGGGTCGCGCACCAGGGGGCCGAGATTGCGCTCGTAGTTGCCCTCGTGCTGGACCCAAGACGGCCGGATCGAGATGCAGCGGATGTCCGAGCGTCGCACCGCGGCATCCATGAGCTGCTCGCCGAAGTGCTTCGAGAGCGCGTAGGGGTCCTGCGGGCGGATTGGGTGTTCCTCGTCGACGGGCACGTAGTCGGGTAGGAACTTGCGCTCAGGAAAGAAGAAGCCCGGAACCGTCTCGCTCGAGGTGTTGACGAAGCGGGGGACGCCCCAGCGCACTGCGGCCTCGAGGGTGTTGAAGGTGGCCATGAGGTTGTTGCCGAATACCACGTGCGGTGGGTTGTGGTTGGGGTCGGGGATGGCGGCGGTGTGAACGACCGCGTCGACGCCGCGCACCACCGCATAGGCATCGCCCGCGTTGGTGAGGTCGGCCTCCATGTAGTCGGGCTCGCCCGGCTCGGGGCGCTCGAACGCGCCGCGCTGGAGATCGGTGGCGCGGACCTCGTGACCGCGCTCCTGCAACGCAACTACGGTGGCGGAGCCCACCTTCCCGTTGGCGCCGGTAACGAGCACGAGCATGTCAGGTCCTCCTCTTTGTGCCGAGTGGTCGTGAGATGTCGCTATACAGCATCCTGCGACCACTCGACGGTTGTGAGGGCTCGGATCGCCCCGGAGAAGGCTTCGAAGCGTTCGGCGGCTCGCGCATAAGCCTCTCTCAACTCGGCCCGGGGCTCGTAGACGTGCCCCTTTCCCGGCGGCGTGGGGGCGTCCTCGAGGGAGTCGATCTCGCCCTCCGCCTTCAGCGCGAGCACCGCGGCCCCCCAGGCGGTGCCCTCGACGCTCGGCGCCACCGTCACCGGCAGCCCGAACATGTCGGCCATCATCTGACTCCACAGCTCCGAGTGAGCGAAGCCGCCGGTGGCCAGCACCTCACTTGCGTCCCCCGCCAGCGGCTGAAGCGTGCGCGCAACGGTCAAGAGCTGAAGCAGCACCCCCTCGAAGGCGGCCCGCACCAGCGAGCTGCGGTCGTGTCGGATCGTGAGCCCGAACCAGCCTCCCGTCGCCCCCGGCTTCCAGTGAGGAGCTCGTTCGCCCAGGAGGTGCGGCAGGAACACCACGCCATCGGCCCCCGGGGGTGCCTGGGCGGCGATATCGTCGAGCGCAGAGACTTCGTCCACATCGGTGAATACGTGCTGGAGCAGCCAGTCGAGCACCACTCCCCCGTTGTTGACCGGGCCCCCGATGACCCACAGACCCTCATCGAGCGAGTAGCAAAAGGTTCTCCCCGACTCGTCGGTGCGGATCTCGGGCACCGTCGCCCGCACGGCAGCGCTGGTGCCGATCGAGCAAACCAGAAGCTCCGGGGTCAGCGCGCCCACGCCGAGGTTCGCCAGCACGCCGTCGGCGGCGCCCGGAACCACCATGAGATCGGATCCGCTCCCCGGGAGCATCTCCACCGGCGACACGAGTGTTGCCAGCCGATCACGCTCGATTCCCGCCGCGGCAAGGGCGCCATCGTCCCAGTCCCCGCTGGCGAGATTCAGCAGGCCGCCGGCGGAAGCAATCGAGCGGTCGACCACCCACTCGCCCGTAAGCCGGTGCAGCAAGAGCTCCTTGATCGAGACCCAGCGAACCGCTTTGCGGAACACCTCCGGCTCCTCCTCGGCGAACCACAGCAGCTTGGTGAGAGGCGACATTGGATGCAGCGGGACCCCTGTGCGCTGGTACAGGGCGAGAGCGTCCGCTCCTTTTGCCAACCGGATGGTCTGCGGAGCCGAGCGGGCGTCCGCCCACGTCACCAACCGGGTCAGGGGGCGGTCGTGCTCGTCCAGAGCCAAGAGGCTGTGCATGAAGGTGCTGAGAGCGACCGCCCGCACCGCCATGTGCGAGCGGATCTCCGCCAGGGCGGCGCAGGCGGCGTCTGTGACCACTTGTGGGTCGAGCTCGGCCCTTCCCGGGCCGGGATGAATGAGCTCATAAGAACGCGCCGCAGAGGCGAGCACCCGGCCATCGCCGTCGAAGGCCAGCGCGCGCGCACTCGAGGTGCCGACATCCAAACCGACCACGGCCCTCGAGCTCATGGGAAAGCGATCGAGAGGCGGTCCGACACCTGTTCGAAGCCTGCTTCGGCTTGGGCGCGCTCGAGATCGACTGCCTTGAGCCTCTGCTTGGGGATGCCCAACACCAGGGTCGCGAGGTCTCCGGCGCGCTGGAGAGGCGAGATCGTTAGCCTCAGGTCCTGGATGTTGGGCAAGGCAACGAACGAGGTCTGGCGCACGAGGACACCGCGCCGGACGACCAGGTGCGGCCGGTCGATGCGATGCCCGAGTGCGCGCCACGCCGCCCACGCCGCCCACGCCGCCGGTGCCGCCACTGCAAAGGCGGCCGCACCGCGGGCATCGAGCCCAACGATTCCTGCGATCCCTGCGGCCGCGGCCACCAGCGCGGCGTACGCCAGCCTGCGCCAGAGCGCGGCCCGAGGGGCCGAAACGAGATTCTCGGCCAGCCCGGAGGGGTCGGCGCCGAGCACCTCGGCGATGAGTGCGAGGGCCGTGTCCCGCGTGCCGGTGGGGAGGAGCAGGCTGGTCTCGTGCTGCTCCTCTCTTGGGCCTGCCCTGCCGGCCACCACGACCGTGACCGAGGCCAGCCCGAGCGCACGCCTCAGCACGTTCTCCTGCATCGTCACCGCCTGAAGTCGGTGCAGCGCAACCTGGCTCCTCCTGCGATCGAGCAGACCCCTGGTAATGAGCAGGCGCTCGCCGGAGCGCTCCACCGTGAAATCCCACAGCGTCACCACCGTGGCGCCCAGGGCAATCGCTCCCGCGACCAGGATGAAGCCTGTGATCGAGGAGATCACCAGCCACACTCCGCCGACGCCCATGTCCACGAGCCGTTCGGCCCCCGAAGAGATGAAGTCGTCCGGAGCGAGCTGCTGCAGGTAGCCGAGCAGCACCGCGATGATCGCCACGCGGCCCCCTGTAAGCCCTGCCAGCATGAGATCGCGGGGGGTCATGCGCACCAACACGGGCGCGGCCATCGCCTCCGAGCCGACGGCGGGTCCCTCCTGAGAAAGCGATCTCCGCACCCGCTCGGCTTCCTCGGGTGCCAGCGCGACCAGAGCGGCTTCGGTGCCGCTGCCGCCGGCGACCTCGATGCGCAGCTCGACGACGCCGAAGGCACGATGTCGAAGCTTCTGGACGATGTCAATGCTCTGCACGCGCGCCGCCGGGATGGTGCGCCGCCAACGGTTCACCACTCCTCCTTCGACTACGAGCGTGCCGGGGGTCGTGTAATAGCGGAAGCGAAGCCAGCGGGCGGCCGGGGCCAGTGCGGCCACGACGAGACCGGCGAGGAGCAGGAGCCGCACTCGCCCACCGATCGCCAGCAGCGGGATGAGCCCCAAACCCAGGCGGCGGCCTTCCTCCATGAACCACACCGCGATCGCGGCCGGATGAAGCCTGGCTCCCTCAGACGCTGACCGTGCCCGCAACCCTGGACAGCTCCTCTCGCAGTGAACCCGCTTCCTCGTCGCCGAGGCCGGGGATGCGCCCAGCCTGCCCGGCGGCCGTGTAGACCACGAGCTGGTGCAGTGAGAAGGCGCGATCGAGTGGCCCCTGACGAGTCTCGACGAACTGGATGCGATCGAAGGGGATCAGCGTGCGAGTAACGAACAGCCCGCCGCGCGAGGTGTAGAGGTCGTGAGCGCGGATCTCATAGGCCCACAGGCGGTAGCGGACGGGGGGCACCAGCCCTCCGAGGCCGGCGGCGACGAGCACGATCAGGACCGCAAGCGGCGCAGGAAGGAAGTCCAGGAACCAGGCGACACCGCACCCGATTGCGATCAATGCCACGAGTGCCGCGGAGGCCGCCCACCACAGGCCCAGTACCCGGCGATCGAGGCTCTGTGCGGGCGCCTTCAACGGATCATGCCGAGGTAGCCCACGCATCGGGCGGCGCGGCCGGGGGTGGGGAGGCCACTAGGTGGTGAGGGACTCGACCGCTTGGTCGAGGTTCGAGACGCCCCGAATCTGGAGGCTGGTCTCGTCCATGCCCGTGACCTCGGACTCGGGGACCAGGAAGAGATCTGCTCCGGCACGCTCCAGAGCTTCGGCCTTGGCCGGGAGCCCGCCGACCGAACCGACCGCCCCGTCGAGGTCGATGGTGCCGGTGGCCCCCACCTCCCGCCCCTCGGTGAAGTCGCCGGGCTCGAGCATGTCGGCGATGGCGAGGGCATAGGCGAGCCCCGCGGAGGAACCGCCGATGCGGCGCTCGGCGAACTCGATCTCGAAGGGAAGCTCGACGTCGAAATCGCGCGTCGAGATGAGAATCCCAATTCCCGTGATCGTCTCAGCGCCTCCTGGGAGCCGGGCGCTTCGGACCTGAATCGAGCGCGTCAGCTCGCCGCGCTCGATCCTGAGCTCGAAAGAGGCGCCCGCAGGCCGGGCTCGAATCGCCTGCTGGAGGTCGGTGTCCAATCTCACGGGCCGGTCGTCGATCGCCACGATCACATCGGACTCCTGCAGCACCTCGGCCGCCGGCGACTGGGGCACCAGTTGCTCGACTATCACCCCCGTCCCCGAGATGGCGACTTCGAGCCCGGCCGAGCGGGCGGCGGCCGCCGCGGCCGCGCGCCGGCTTTGATCGAAGATCTGGCGCTGCTGCCGGAAGTAGTCGCGCGGATCGGTGCCCTCGGGCAGAAGCTGCGACAGGGGGGCAACCTCTCTCCCCGAGGCCGTCGCCCATGCCAGCCCCAGCACGTTGGGTTGCGCCAGGCGCACGGAGGTCAGCAGGTAGCTGCCCTCCGGCCGCTCCGATGGAACGCCCGTAATGGTGATGTCCTCGGAGACGTCGAGGGTGGTACCGGGCTCGAACACCACCAAGGGCGGCCGGTAGATTGCTCCCGCGGCGATCAGCATTGCGACCGCCACCACCGCCCACACAAGTCCTCCGCCGCGCCTGCTCGGTGCGGGTTGCAATGTCCGCTTGGGCTCTCCCTCGAGCACGCGGGCCACGTCCGAAAGCGACAACAATCCGGCTAGACGCCCGTCCTCTATAACCAGCGCCCGCTTGGACTCGTCCTGGAGGGAGTCGAGGGCGACGACGATCTCGTCCTCGGGACTTAGGATCACGAGCTCCGACAACGGTTGCATCACATCCTCGATCCTGCGCCGGCCTCGTTCGGCGCCGGGCACCTGCCCGGCGCGGCGCATGGACACCAGGCCCACCGGCTCGTCGCCGCGCACGACCGGATAGGTCGAGAAGCGGCGGGCGCCGATGTGCTCCAGGAAGGTCGCCACGGTGAGCTGTGGGGGGACGGTCTCTACCGTGGTCGTCATCAGCTCTCTCACGAGCCGGCCGCGCAGGGATTGGCGCACGAGCGCACCGGATGCCTCCGCCTGCGCCGCCTGGACCAGGAACCAACCCAGGAACAGCAACCATAGACCGCCTCCCCCGCCCCCTCCCGTGAAAAAGTCGAGAAGGCCGAGCACCGCGAGCACGACTCCGAAGGCCTTGCCGGCGCGCGCCGCGGAGACCGTTGCCGCCGAGAAGTTTCCCTGACGCTTCCACAGCCACGACCGGAGCACACGCCCCCCATCCAGCGGCAGTGCCGGAACGAGGTTGAAGCCAACGAGGATGGCGTTGATGCGCGCGAGGTAGTCGGCGACACCCTCCGCCGCCCGCGCGGCATCGGAGGAGCCCTCGATCGAGCCCAAGAGGAAGAAGACGACGGCGATCGCGACGGACACGAGAGGGCCCGCGATGGCGATGCGGAACTCGGCGCCGGGCGAGGCAAACATTCCCCGGAAGCGGGCCACTCCCCCGAACAGCCACAGCGTGATGCCGTCGATCTCCATACCCTCTCTGAGGGCGGCGAACGCGTGGCCCAGCTCGTGGGCCAGGATCGCAGCGAAGAACAGCAGCCCGGCGACGACCCCCATCGCAAGATAGGTGGTTTCGGAGAGGCTGGGGTAGCTCGCCGGGAACAGTGACTGGCTCAACGACCACACAACCAGGCCCGCGACCAAAAGCCACGACCAATGGGCCCCGATCGGGATGCCTCGCAGGCGCAGGATGGTGAAGCTCGACTCCATGGGACAAACTTTACGGCCCGCGCATTTTTGGGTGCGACGTAGCCGATGTGTTCGAGTCCAGACTCCACAGTCGCAGGGTGGCAAACGCGGACCGTGTACATCTACCCACGGGAAACTGTGGGCAGACGCGGACCGAGTACATCTGGCACCACAGTGCTCGGGCGTTTATAGCGGGGCGCGCGCCCGGGTCACAATCGACGAATGACACAAAAGCTGCTGTGCAAGGCTCTCCTCTTCGACCTCGACGGGGTCCTGGCCGATACGACTGCGCTGGTCGAGGCGACGTGGGCCAATTGGGCCGAGTCACGCGGATTCGATCAGGACCTGGCTGCGCGCGTCCACGGGCGGCCGACGGCGGAGATCATCGGCGACGTAGCGCCCGAGCTCGATCCCGAGCAAGAGGCTCGTGAGATCGAGAGCAGCCAGGAGCGGCAGATCCCGAGCGTGTCTCCGGTGGACGGGGCGCTCGAGCTGGTCTCCTCGCTGCCGGCTGGGAGTTGGGCGGTCGTGACTTCAGGAACCAGAGCCCAGGCATCCGCCCGTCTCGCCGCCATCGGGCTGGAACCGCCCGAAGTCGTGATCACCTCCGAGGACATCGCCGCGGGCAAGCCCGATCCGGAGCCTTATCTCGCCGCCGCAGCCAGGCTGGGCGTGCGGCCGGATGAATGCGTCGTGTTCGAGGATGCTCCCGCCGGCATCGAGTCGGGCCGGGCTGCGGGCATGAGAACGATAGGGCTGACGACGACCATGGGGCCGGATCTCCTCGGGGGCGCCGACCATGTCGTGGCCTCACTGCGCCAGGTCCGAGCCGAGCCCTCCGCTGATCGGATCGCAGTGGAGGTCGACTCTCACTGATTAGTTCTCAGAACGCTCCGAAGTCGGCTCGCAGGCTCAGTAGAGCGTCGCGGATGCGGCTCTTGACCGTGCCCTCCGGCACTCCCTGCGCGACGGCCACCTCCCGGTAGGTGAGGCCGCCGAAATAGGCGAGCTCGAGCGCCGTCCGCTTGTCCTGGGGAAGCCGAGCGAGGGCAGCTCTGACGTCGGCGGCGCGTTCGACCTCGTCCAAGGCCTCCGCGCGGAGGTTCACGGCCCCGGCCTCCGAGCTTAGTAGACGGGCCCTGTCCCGTGCCCTCTCCTCACGCCGCACCGCATCTATCGCCTTGTGCCGGGCGAGGCCTATCAGCCAGGCCCGCAGGGGCCCCCGCAGCACGTCGTAACCACCGGGCCGATTCCACATCGCGACGAAGACATCCTGGGCGACCTCTTCTGCAATGGCTTGATTGCGGAGGATCCCGAGTGCGGCCGCATAGACCGCCGAGCCGTGAGTCTCGACCATGGCTCGGAGGGCGGCCTCAGCTACAGGACCTCCACCTACTGTCTGCTTTCCCCGCAAGATGCCTTATTTTGCCATTTCTCGCCCACGCCTGACAGTCCCTTCGAGGAAAAGCCCTAGAGAGGCACCTCAATCGGCGTCCTCTCCCTCCCCCCGGCCGACCTCCCTCTCCCCCCAGCCCCCTCCGCCGGGTGTACGCACCTCCACCACGTCGCCCGGAGCCAGGCGGGCGCTCGCTTTGGGCGCGAGCTCAGTGCCGTTCACGAGGTTGGCGCCGGTGCTGCCGTCGCCGCCGCCCGCGGCCCCCCGGGGCCGGTGGCGGCGCCGGTCGGCCAACAGTGACAAGCTCGCTTCCTCCAAGACGCTCACCGACCGCACCAGGCCGTCGCCGCCCCGGTGGCGTCCCTCGCCACCGGTGCCGTAAACAAGCTCGTAGCGCTCGACCCGCAGCGGATGCTCGAGCTCCAGCGCCTCGATCGGAGTGTTCAGCGTGTTCGTCATGCCGACGTGGACGCCGGAGGCCCCCGGGCCCCTCGAGGATCCGCCCTGGCCCCCGCCGAGCGTTTCGTAGTAGGTCCACTGCTCACCGCCGATCACGAGATTGTTCATCGTGCCCTGGCCCTGAGCCGGCAGATCGGCCACCTGGGCCAAGGCCTGCAGCACGGTGTCGGCGATCCGCTGGCTGGTCTCGACGTTGCCCGCCACGACCGCTGCGGGCCGGGCCGCGTTAACGAGGGTTCGCTCGGGAACGGATACCGACATCACCCGGTGGACACCATCGTTTCGGGGCACGTCCGAAGGCAAGAGCACTCGTAGGGCGAAGAAGCAAGCGGCGCGCGTCACGGCCACAGGGCAGTTGACGTTGCCCGCAACCTGAGGTGCGCTGCCCTCGAAATCGACAGTCATGCCGTCGCCCTGGATTGCCACGGAGGCAGCGATGCGGAAGTCGTCGTCCGAGTGGCCGTCGCCCTCGATCTCGCCGGAAGCCTCATAGATGCCGTCTTCCAACCGGCCCACGAACTCGCGGGCGCGCCGCTCCCCATAGGACACGACCTCGTCGAACGCGGCGACCACCGTTTGCACGCCGCGTCTTTCGATGAGCTCTTCGAGACGCGTGGCGGCGAGCCGGTTGGCGGCTAACTGCGCCCTGAGATCACCGCGCCTGAGAGCGGGAGTCCGGCAGTTGGCGAGGATGAGCTCGAGCACGTCATCGCAGGTGTCGCCTGCGCGCACCAGGCGCACCGGAGGAATGATGATGCCCTCCTGGAACAACTCGTTCGAACCCGCAGGCATCGAGCCGGCCTGCATGCCCCCGACATCCGAGTGGTGGGCGCGGGTGACCGCGTAGCCGATTCGTTTCCCCTCATGCCACAGGGCCGATACCAGCGTGATGTCGGGCAAGTGGCTGCCTCCGGTGAACGGGTCGTTGACGATGAACACGTCGCCGGGGCCTGGGTCGCGCAAGGCGACAGCAGCCACCGCTTCGGGCATCGCCCCCAGATGCACGGGGATGTGCTCGGCCTGGGCAACAAGGATGCCGGAGGCGTCGAACAGCGCCGCCGAGCAGTCCTTGCGCTCCTTGATGTTCGAGGAGTAGGAGGCGCGCACCAGCAAGGCCCCCATCTCCTCGGCGATGCCGGCCAGCGCGCTCTGCAGCACGGACAGGCTCACGGGATCAAGTACCACAGACTGGCCTCGCAGCACCGGTGGACCTCACGGATCATGCATCCGAGGCTCGTAGCACCAACGTCCCGGAGTCGTCGACGATCCCCTTCCACTGCGGCCGCACCACGCAGGTCGCCTCGGCCAGCTCCACGACTGCGGGTCCCTCGACCGCCGAGCCCGCGCCCATCTCACCCGGCTCCCACACCTGGACCTCCATCCACTCCCCGTCGAGGTTCACTCGGCGCCGGGCCCCACGCTCGCCGTGGCGGGCGGGCGGGGCCGGTAGATCGGGGGCCGCGGTCGCGACCGTCTCGACCGAGCGTAGGCTGACCACGTCCACGCCTTCGTCCGGTATCGCGTAGCCGAAGCGCTGCTGATGCTGCTCGTCGAATCGGGCCCGCAGGTCCGAGAGGTCGTGAGCGTCGACCGTAAGCTCGTGCGACTGGGCCGCATAGCGCAGGTCGGCGAAGCGCTCTCTCCTGGAGCCTTCGACGGAGGCCTGCTGTTCGAGCTCTGCAAATGCGCTCTCGAGAGCGGGGCCGGCATCCTGGTCCAGCGGGCGGTGAACAGCTATGACCCGGTCTCGCCGGACGTCCGAGAGGGCGAGACCCAACGCGCTCAGCACTCCCGAGGCGCTCGGCACCAGCACCGCGTCCATCGACAGCTCCTCGGCCAGCGCACAGGCGTGCATGGGACCAGCACCCCCAAACGTCACAAGTGCGAAATCGCGTGGATCGATGCCGCGTTCGATGGTGACCACTCGCAGGGCACGGGCCATATCCGCCTCAGCGACACGCACTACACCGAGCGCGGTCTCGGTGACGTCGAGCTTCAGAGCGTCCCCCAGTGTCTCCAGCGCCCGTGCCGCTCGCTCGCCGTCGAGGTTCAGCTCGCCTCCCAGGGTGGCGCCGTCCTCCAGATAGCCGAGGACGAGGTCGGCGTCGGTGACGGTAGGGGCATCACCTCCGCGACCGTAGGCCGCAGGTCCGGGGTCCGCGCCGGCCGAGCCGGGGCCGACCCTCAAGCCGCCTCCCTCGTCGGCCCATGCAATCGACCCACCGCCCGCGCTCACGGTGTGGACATCGACCATGGGCAGCTTGAGTGGGACGCCTGCCACCACGGACTCGGTGGAGGTGGCGACGCGGCCCTCGATGATCGGGGCGACGTCGGTGCTCGTCCCCCCCATGTCGAAGCTGACGGCGTCGGCGAACCCGGAGCGGGCGGCTATGTGGGCAGCTGCGACCACTCCCCCAGCAGGGCCGGACAGGACGCACCCGGCTGCGTTGGCGCCCGCCTCCTCGATGTCGATGATCCCCCCCGACGATTTCATCACGAGGGGGGCAGGGAGGTCTGCTTCGACACAGCGAGCCTTTAGCTTGTCGAGGTAGGTAGACAGCAGCGGCGTGAGGTAGGCGGCGGCGACCGTCGTCGAAAAGCGTTCGAACTCTCTGAACTCGGCCACCACCTCATGGGATGCCAGCACCGGCACACCCGGGAGCCGGGCGCGCAAAAGCTCCGCGGCACGGTGCTCGTGAGCGGGATGGAGAAAGGCGAACAAAAAACACACCGCCACGGCCTCCGCTCCCGACTCTGCAATACGGCCGCTGATCTCATCGAGAGCAGCCTCGTCGAGAGGCTCGATCTCGCCCCCGGGTCCCATGCGCTCGCGCACAGCGAAGCGAAGGTCGCGCGACACGAGGGGCGGGGGCCGGGAGGCCGTTAGATCGTAGAGCGAGGGCCGGTTCTGGCGGCCGATCTCGATGATGTCGCGAAAGCCTTCGGTGGTGACCAGGGCGGTACGGGCCCCCTTGCGCTCGAGCAAGGCGTTGGTCGCCACTGTGGTTCCGTGCGCAAGGACCTCGACGTCCTCCACGCCGGCCGCTGCCAGGACGCTCATTACTCCCAGCGATTGGTCCCCCGGAGTAGAGGGGACCTTGGCGGTCAC
>Ga0136622_10000864_pt1 | contig 12510 bp, 10 predicted proteins | sample AntDrymUQ4482106_2_FD_104803 | JGI IMG/M metagenome (GOLD analysis project Ga0136622, IMG submission 104803) | Polar desert sand microbial communities from Dry Valleys, Antarctica - metaG UQ448 (21.06) | ecosystem: Environmental > Terrestrial > Soil > Desert | place: Antarctica: Dry Valley...
CCCTGGCCTGATGCACCTGCGCCTGGGTCGCGGGCAGCGCTCCGTCAGCGGTGGCGGCGCTGAGTAGGCCGGTCAGCCGGTGGGTCCGCGCTCCGGCCAGGACCGAGGCCCACCCCTGCTCCGTGAGCGGTTCGGTCGGAAACGCACGACCTGCGCCCGGCAGCCGATACCCCGCCACCGCGAGCAGCGGCGGCGGGTACTCACCCTGGCCGCAGACCCTGCGCGCCATCACCGACCTCCTCGTCGAGCTGCGAGTCTGGGAGAGCCAGCTGGGTTCCGGTACTGCGCCGACGTCGTGCCGACACAGCGCTGTACATCCCACCCGTCAGGCCGGCCAGAATCAAGACGAGGTCGACGGTGTCCTGCGCAAGCAAGTCGAATCCGGGTATGAGGGACTTCGAAACCGTGTGCAGGTGGAGGACGACGAGCGTCAACGCAACCAGCACGATCCATTCGGCGACGCTCCGGAGTTGGCCGCGAATCATCATGCCGAAGCCGACCACGACGGGCACGAATAGGAGAAGCAGATCGTACCGGCCATGATAATAGCCGACCAGCATCGACGCACTGACGACGGCCGACACCGCCAGCGGATTCCGGGTGAGCCGGATGACGAGTACGACCGCCGCAAGCGCCAGTATCGGAACTCCTGCCTCTAGCCACAGGGGTGGATCGATAAGGCCGTAACGCGCCAGTATTCCCAGCAGGTCGAAACGCTCCTGGCCCGGGAAGGTCAGCCCCGTCGGAGCCCCGTCTGACGTCAGCACCGCCAGATCACGCAGGATCGATCGTACGAACTCGACCGGGCTCCCTGCGGCTACCGTACACACGATCAGTACTGGAACCGACGCGAGGGCAAGGCCGATGATCCCACACAACACCTCACGGTATCGGCGGCCGGCGAGCGCGACCAGGACGATGGCTCCGAACTGCGCCTTGACCAACGCAAGTGCCACTCCCACGGCACAGGCGCGGTCGAGGGCTGCCCAAGGCCGAGCGGCACGCTCGACCGGCGCGTCCTGCGTTTCCGGTCTCGTGAGCGAGCGCAGCACCAGCACAACGCCGAGCACGGCAAGCAGACTGCCGAGCTGTACCGAGATGGCGCCCCGTCCCGGATACCAAATGTTCATCCAGATTAGTCCGGCTGGGACGGCGACGTCTGCAAGTGTGGGCATGCCCCAGCGACAGAGGATGCGGAGCATGACAATCGCGACACCGATCGATAGGGCTTGGAAGACGGCCACCGAGACCAGGTAAGGCAGCAATGCGAGGACGGCGGCCAGCAGGAGCCACGCCGGCGTGTACAGGGAGAAGGGCAGCGCCCAGGGGTTCGCAGTAAGATAGGTGTTTGGATCGTACGGGTTGCCACCTTCGAGCATGAACCTGCCGGGCGTCCAGATCGTGTCGCGGAGGTCAAGGAAGTGCCCATCGCTTCCGCGATAGGGCTCACCTGGAAGGATCGGGTTACTGAAGAGGATCGAGAGTCTAACGGCCACGACTGCCGCGGCCGCGAGCCAGAGTCCGAGCACGATCCCGTTACGTACAGCTGGTCGATCTAGTACCTGCGCGATTCGACGTGCTGTTTTCATCGTTACTCCTAATGTGCAACTGCGAAGCGCAGGTTCGTGCCGTCACCGTCGCGACCATGAGCAAACGACGTCGCGCCCAAGTCCTTGTGGGAGGCCCTCGGTGCTGCTAGCGTCCTGCCGATAAAGCGCGATCTGCCATGCTGGATGCGTCTTATCGAGCAGGAAGAGATTATCATTTCGTACTCCGTTTCGGCCCCGATTCGTTGCCTCAGGTCCAGATGTCGTGGTGAACGTTGAAAATCACCCGGGAGCCGATCGGTTCGAGCTTGATCGGAAGCTCCTTCATGTACACCAGCCGATCGCGCACGGCGCATTGATATTCCACCGGACAGGCGACCAGGAGGAAGCCACCGCCACCGGCGCCGGTGACCTTGGCACCCGACGCGCCGGCCTCAAGTGCTGCCTCGACGGCGTCGTCGATCTGCGGGTTCGACACACCGGTTGCGAGCATCCGTTTCGCCTGCCAGCTCTTGGACAGCGCGATGCCCAATGCGCTCAGATCCCCGCTGCGCAGGCCACTGGCCGCCTCCCCTGCGAGGTCACGCAGCTGGTCAAGCTGAGGGATCCGGTCACCGACGTTGGCCGTCTGCTCCCCGAGGATGCAATCGGCGCTCCGGGTGATACCGGTGAAGAAGAGCAGCAGCTCGCCCTGGAGCCGCCGTCGCTGGGCCGGCGGGAGCTGAACCTCGTCGACACTGACGCGATCACCCGGTCCGAACCGGATATCGCAGATCCCGCCGAAGGCAGCGGCGTACTGGTCCTGTTTGCCGATCGGCTTGCGGCAGCGATCGATCTCGATGGCGCAGGCCCGCTCGGCGAGCTCCTCGGCGGACACCTGCTTGCCTTGGTAGGCAAAAAGGGCGTGGAGCAGTCCCACCGTCACCGAAGACGACGAACCCAGTCCCGATCCCGCCGACGGGATGTCGGCGAGCGTGGTGATCTCCACGCCACCACGTACCCCGGCCATGTGCATGGCTTCCCGAACCAGCTCGTGCTGGAGGTCCTCGACGCGGGAAACGATCTCCTTCTTCGAGTAGTTGACGTAGATCTCGTCATCGAAGCGCTGCTTGACGATCACGTAGACGTACTTGTCGATGGCCGCGTTCAGGACTCGCCCGCCGTGCTCACGGTAGTAGTTCGGCAGGTCCGTCCCCCCGCCGACGAGTCCGATACGCAACGGGGTCTGGGTGACGATCACGACGCACACCTCGCTTGCCACTCGTCCCGGGCGCGCTCCAGCGCAACCGGGGTTCCGATGTCGATGAAGTAGCAGCCCTCGATGGTTACGGCACGTGCCTGACCGACCAGTCTGGGCAGCAAGTCGTAGCCGATGTCCGTCGGTGGCGGTCCCGCAATCAGGTCGAGGGCGCTCGGATGGAACACGTACATGCCGGCGTTGGCGAGGTCGCTCGGCGGGTCGGCCGGCTTCTCGACGTAGCCGACGACGTGGCCGTGCTCGAGGTCGACGACGCCACACTCCGATGGTCTGGGCGCGTGGAACAGCGAGAGCGTCGCGATCGCCCCGCCCTCGCGGTGCGCATTTACCAGTACGCGCAGGTCGAAATCAGTGAGATTGTCCGCATTGACTGCGATGAACATCTCTTCGCCCTCCACGAACGCGCGGTTGGCCAGGAGGGTGCCTGCGCTCCCGAGCAGCTCCTGCTCCTCGACGATCCGCACCACTGGTGGCCCGCTGCGGCCCGTGAGGTGCGAGCACGCCACCGGGGCGAGATGGTGGAGGTTGACGAGGACTTCCTGCACCCCGGCCTCGGCCAATGCGTCCAGCCAGATGTCGAGGAGCGGCCGGTCGCCGATCCGGAGCATGCACTTCGGTGTGCTGTCGGTGATCGGTCGCAGCCGCGTGCCCAGGCCGGCGGCGAGCAGGAACGCCTTCATCGCGGTGCCTCCCGGGGGGGTCCCTTCCGGACGACGCCGAGCGCGCGCATCTTCGCGTCCGCCTCGGCCAGGATCCGATCCAGGCCCGTCATCCCTTCGAGCCAGGTCGCGTACTCGGCCACCGAGTCGGCGGGCGTCCGCCGGGGTGCCCAGCCGAGCTGCTTGAGGGCGTCGATGTCGGAGAGGATGTGCCGGGTGTCCCCGAACCGGTACTCGCCGGTGATCCGGCCGGGCTCGTCGGACCCGTACTGACGTCGCACCACGTCCGCGAACTGCTCGGTCGTGTAGCCCGTTCCGCCGCCGACGTTGAAGACCCGGCCCGCTGCGCGGTCGTCGGAGAGCACCAACAGGTTCGCATCGACCACGTCGTGGATGTTGACGTAGTCGCGGACGGCCTGGCCGTCCTCGTAGAGGGTGGGAGCGCTGCCCTGGAGGTAGTGCAGGCTGAAGATGCGGCAGGCGCCCGAGTACGCGTTGTAGACCGACTGTCTCGGGCCTTGCACGATGCTGTACCGAAGGGCGACCGTCGGGATGCCGTACCGGCGCCCGAGGTTCACTGCCACCATTTCTTCGGCGTGCTTCGACATGCCGTAGGGATTCTGCGGGTTCGAGATGCACTCCGGCGTCAGAAGCATCGCGACTGGGCCATGGCACACCGGGCAGGTCAGATCCCATCGACCCTGCTCGAATGCCGACTCGGGCCGCATGTCGGGGGTTTGCTTACCGTGGTCTGGGCAGACGTACAGACCCTCGCCCATCGCTGCCTGCGACGAGGCCACCACGACACGGCTCAAGTCGAGCCGCTCGGCGACGATGATCTCGTACAGCAGCGCCGTCGATGTGACGTTGACGTCGGTAAACCTCGAGAAGTCGAGGAGGTAGTCCTGATAGGCGGCGAAGTGGTAGACGGCGTCGACCCGGCGCAGGAGGTTGGCGACGAGATCGCGGTTGCGGACGTCGCCGACGAAGAGGTTGACTCCGGGCGTGAGGTGATTGGGCTTGCCGTCGCGATGAACAGGTGCGGTGAGCGCGTCAAGCACGACTACGTCGTGGCCGAGCTCGACCAACCGGTCGCAGGTGTGCGAGCCGATGAACCCGGCGCCGCCCGTAACGAGGATCTTCATCGCCTGCCCCCTCGACGTGGCCGTCGCGAGTGGACCTCGCGGTACACGTCCAGCGTGCGTTCGGCGGTTGCCGCCCAGGTGAACTCACCCGCGCGCTCAGGACCCAGCTTCCGGAGTCGCTCCTCCTCAGGGCCACAGGCCTCGACGATGGCATTGGCGATGGACTCGGGGTCGTGAGGGTCGACCAGCAACGCTGCGGCACCGGCCGTCTCGGGCATCGCGCTGATGTTCGACGTGACCACCGGGCACCCGCACGCCATCGCTTCCAATAGGGGCAGGCCGAACGTCTCGTTGAACGAGGGGTACACGAGGACATCCGCCGACCGGTAAAAGTGCACCGTATCCTCGAGCGGTATCCCGCCGACCCACACGATGCCGTCGGCGATGCCGAGCTCATCGGCCAGGACGCGAAGTTGGGTGGCGTACTCCACGTCGCGGCCGGGTCCGACGACGACCAGCCGCCTTCCGCCAAGCTTGGCCTTGGCCGCCGCGAAAGCACGAAGGAGACCATCGCAGTTCTTGTACGGCCATAGTGACGACACGAAGAGCACGAAGGGCTGTGCGACGCCGTACTTCGCCGACAGCAGCCCGAAGGCCTCCTCGCGGTCGCCCGGCCGGAACAGCTCATGGTCCACCGCCTCTGGGATCAGGTGCAGCTTGGCCGGATCGACGTCCAGATATCGCTGCATCTCCTCCCGTAGGCTCTCCGAGTTGATGATGATCCCGTCAGCCTGCCGCATGGTACGCGGGTAGCTCATCCGACGGTACAGGCGCGGTGCCAAACGAACTGACTTTGGCGCCGAGTACGCATGCATAGACTTGAAATGAACGACGAGCGATTGTGCGGGGCGAATCAACGGCGCCAGTGAGGTGTTGAATACGTCGATTTCTGCGCGCGGAAGCCGAAGCGGGGAGTACAGGTGCTCGCTCAATGTTCGAAGCGAGCGGCGCTCGTTCGACCAAGGGAACGTGATGTATCGAACCTTGGGCCCGTAGCCCGTGTGTAGCGGCCGAGACTTCGGACTCACCAGGAGATAGAGTTCCTCGTCATCGGCGAGCAGCTTGGCCATCTCTGGGATCACGCGGGTCCAGAACCAATGGGCACCGGACGGATTGTTGGGATCGTCCACCAACGAGTTGATGGCGACGCGCATTCCGTCAGAAGATCTGGGACGCGATAGCATCAGAAGTCATCCTTGACTGTCGAATATACTGGGCGAGCAGGTGCATACAGGCTTGGTGCGCATCCTCGACGATTCCGTAATTTGTCGAGTGGACATGGATCGAGGCCATTGCCAGCCGGCGAGCCTCGCCGCCACCGAACCCGGTCAGGGCGATGGTTGGTATTCCGTTCACGCTGGCCCAATCCAGTGCGCGTACGATGTTTGGCGAGCGGCCTGACGACGACACCGCGATGAGGACGTCGCCCGGCCGAGCCTGTGACTGAAGTTGGTACTCGAATACATTTTCGTAGCCGAGGTCGTTGGCGATGGCGCTGAACAGCTCTACGTTCGTGCTGAGACTGTGTACGCGAGGGGTAAGATCGGTGCCATTCCTGACACCCTTTACGTGATCGCATTGCAGATGGTTGGAGATGGATGCCGAGCCGCCGTTCCCACAAGCGAAAACAGCCGCGTCGCGCTGGTAGGCCGCCGCGAGTATGTCGGCGGCACGCGTGATCTGGGCGAGATCGACAGTACCGAACGCGCGGGTCAGCTCGGCGAGATACGCGGCTCCGTACACGTCGGCCCGGTCGAACTGCTGCGCCGGAAACCCAGGCCGGGCGCCCTGTCGACGGGCATCGACCTCGATGCCAGGACCAAGAATAAACTCGACCGCGGACGCAAGATCGACGAACGAGACCACATCGGGGTCGACAGAACTGGCTTGACTAATTAGCAGGGGACACGCCCCCACGGCCTTGGCGAGGCCGACGTCCGCAGAACTATCGCCCACCACCCACGATGCCGAGAGGTCGAGATCGAGAGCCTGCGCGGCCGCCAACGCCATCCCTGGAGAAGGCTTACGATCGGAGCTAGCGCGGGTGAAGGCGTCGACGATGCCGTCTGGATGGTAGGGGCAGAACAGCCAGAGATCGACGCGCGCCCCATGCCGGGACAGCTCGGCGATCATGTGTTTGTGGACCTGCTGCACATCTTCAATGCCATAATAGCCGCGTGCGACGCCAGCTTGGTTGGTGACTACCGCCACCGGTATGCCGGCCTTGTTGAGCGCGGCGATCGCGTCGATGGAGCCGTCGATGAATTCGAGCCGCTCAACGGAGCCGACGTGGCCGCTGTCAACGATGATCGTGCCGTCTCGGTCGAGAATGACTCCCCTTTGGCTCACGAGCTGACCACCTCTTGGCCTCCAATGCTGAATTGGCTCGTCCTCGAGACGAGCGGCGCCACACTGCATCTTGATATCGTCGCCGTCGCCGTCGCCGTTACACAGCCCTGTCGAGCCTGACGTTGTAGAGCCACAGGGTGATCACCTCACGAGCGTCGGCCACCCTGGCCAAGCACGAGCGAACCCGCCAGCTGACCTGGCGCGATGATGCCTACCGGTCGAGATCAACCCGGCGTGGCGAGGCCATCGAGCAGTGCGGCGAGCACGGGTATCTCGTTGGTCCTCACGCCGACCTCGACCTGCCCCCAGGCCAGGAGTGATGGTGGTTGGCCGCATCCAGCCCGTGCCCCTGGTCGCCGGCGTCATCGATCGACCGCACCCGCGCACGATCTTGCTGTCCACCGCGACCGCGAGCAGCGCCCCTCATCTGGAGTGTCCCGCCCGGCGGTCAGCTCAGGCTGCTCGGCGAGCCAAGTTCCGACCGTTGACTGAGACAGGAGCTGCGGGAACCCGCGCCCGACAGTCGGACCCGTAAAGCCGCGCCAGCAGCACGGCAGCCACGTCGGCGACCCAGTCGGCGATCGTGTTCATGCGCTTCCTGCTGATCCGGAAAATTGACTCATCGCGGCGCAATACCATTCGTCGACTAGGCCGGTAAACCGGTCAGCGTTCCATCGGTCGCTGGGTGGGTGCGGCGTCACTCGCGTCATCGCCTCGGCGAGGCGCCGTGGGGCGTCCGCGCTCGCCGGCACCGCAATTCCGGTCGTACCCTCAATGAGCCCAGGCGGTCCTGGAACATCCAGACAGACCACCGGACATCCAACGCGAACGGCTTCTGCCACGCTGTACGCGGCCGTATCGTGCAGGGTGGGTAGGAGAAATACGTCGGCATTAAGAAGCGCGGAGAATACCTCCTCGCGTGGCCGTTGACCGAGTAGCCGCACGCGATCGCCGAGGCCCAACCGGGCGGCGCGGCGACGCAGACCGGCAGCTTCAGGGCCGGTGCCGTAGAGATCAAGCTGCCAGTTGCCAGGCAGGTAGGTCATGGCATGCAGTGCAAGGTATGGCCCCTTCCATGATCTCAACCTCCCCACGAAGACTGCGCGACGGACGCCGTCCGGCGTCCGTGCGGGCCGCGCACCCTCAGAATCTGCTGGCGCTGGAGGAAGGGCGCACGCCGGCTCGACGAACGTCGGTACGCCGAGTCCGGAGAACCGAGCGGCGACCTCACGGCTCGCTCCCACAACCACACAGCCGCTACGCCGAACGGCGGCAGCCGTCAGGACGCGGGAGGAGTTGGTCAAGAAGGTACGTACGGCCTCGAACACGAGCCCACGGAATGACATGAAAGGTAGAAGGCGCCACAAGAATGGCGCCGTCCCGCCGACGGGCCCCCAGACAACAGGAAGCCCTGGTACGAAATGCAGTGCCACGGGCGTCCAATCGCTTGAGTACGTGACATGGTGAGCGACGTCGAAATCGGCTGCGAGGTGACTCGTTACTCGCCAAGCCCGCCACTGCCAGAAAAAGTAGTCAGCGTGCCCCAGACCCTGCTTACCCGTGAATCGTGATAACCAGGCAGGGGTCGCGATTGGAACCACTCGTACCGTCGTGATGCCTTCCTCTGCCAGAGCCTCCATGATCGGTCCAGCATATCGGGGAACTGTGAGCACGGTCACTCGGTGGCGGACGGCTGCGGCTCGCAACAACGCCCATCCAGCCCCCGGCTCCGAACCCTCGTGGGGCCCGCAGACATAAGCGCTTACAAGCACCCGTAAGGACCGCTGGCTTTCACACGCGGCTCCACCCAGGTCCCGTTCACCGAGACGACCGTCATCTCTGCCGTCATTAACAACATCGCGGTGGCTAGAGCTGCCGACGTTGGCACCTGTTTCAGCTCCGCACCCCACAATACCGTCGCCTCTCTGAAATCTGCTCGCGGGACTGTCAGTTGGTGCGGCACGGAGAAAGGTGCGATTCACCTTCAGCAGCTTAGTCAGTGTATGAAGGCCCTTTATGATGATCATGTCACTACCGGCGCGAGTGGCTGCCGAGCCGTTGGCCGGCTCCAAAAAGTTATCTTCAACTCTCCCCGTCTCCTTCTGCTGGTCTTCGGTTCACATGCAGCGATGGCGACGGGCTGGGCATATTCGGACGACCGGCATTCCAGCTCGCCTGGTTATGATGCGTTCTCACGCGATCGGGACCCGATCTACCGTTTTTGCCGCCCCCGGGTACGAGCAGTGAGGCGGCCACAGCCAGATGCAGCAGGTAGGGTGACACGTCGCCAAGACCAACCTCGGTGTAGGTAGCGACCAAGCAGTATCCGATGAGAAACGCAGCACATGCGCGCGCCGGTGAAGGTGGCCGTAGCACCGCTGTGACGATCAGGACACCGAGCATGGCTGCGACGATCGCGATACCCACCCAGCCCTGTTCGTGGTAGACCGCCAGCCAACTGCCGTCGATCGACAGACCGGCGAAGCCCTTATCGCCCAGTCCGATTCCGAAGAGTTGCTCTACCGCGGTGCGCTCCTCTGCGAGCAGGAGATCCCACACCTTCTGTCGACCGGTGAGGTTGGCGACCTGTTCGGTGTCCTGGCCGCGACTCAGCCACCGGCGGATAGCCTGGCCGAAAGCCACGGCGCCGACTGTGCTGAGCACAACCGCCACGCTGAGCGCCCGCCGGGTACGTGCACTCCGAATGGCAAGGCCGAGGCTGGTCACGGCCAGCGCGACGACGAGGCCGAGCAGAGCGGTCCGGGTGTGGCTGAGCAGCAGCATGGTGACTGCCGGCACGACAACGAGGGCGGTACTCCGGCCGTCCGTGCGCCGGGTAAGCCAGAGCATGACTGCTAGCCCGCTGGCGACGGCGCTGTACTGGGCGACTTGCGTCGCAGGAATCGGCCAGATCACGCCGGAAAGCCGGCCGCTGGGTCCGGCCATCGCCGACCCCGGTGAGACGGCGAGACCGGCCAGGACGGTCAGGAGCACCGCACTCAAAGCGCGCAAGTGGTAGCGGACGAAGCGGAGGTCGCCGCGCCACCAGGTGGACAACAACCACAGCGTGGCGACGAAGAGCGCCAGTCGGGCGCAGCGGACGAGCGCGCCAAACCCCGACTCAAGCCGCATGCTCGAGGCGACGCTGAGCACCACTAGTAAGGTCAACAGCAGCAAGTAGGCACTGGGCTGCATCCGGACGCGCGGGTTGAGCAGCAAGGCCAGGCCGAACGCGCACGCCAGCGCTCCCATCGTTACACCCTGCGTGACCATATTCGGCAGTGGGATGATGAGAGGGATGTCAGCGGTGCCGAGGGTATTAACCAGTAACAGGCCCCACACCAGCCCAACCAGCCCGGGAACCGGGGGGCGCTGCTCTGACGTTCCTGCCGTCTGGGGCGCCGACGGTGTCGCGGAGGTGCCGCCGATCTGGACCGCATCACTCACGGCTCATCGCCTCGCCCGTGACGAGCTCGGCTTCGTCGGTCCGCACCGGAGCGCGGGCCCGTAGGTGGACCCACAAGTGCCAGCCGAGCAAGTGCTGGAGAGGGAGCCGGCGCACGGGCAGGGGTGGCGCATGCATGTAGCGCAAATAGGAGTCGACCACTATGAAGCCGGAGAAGTGCTCGGCGACATTGCGCGGTGAGTAGACCCGGGAGTAGGGGTTCATTGGACCATCGGTATTTCGGTGTGTGAATGTGTCCAGCGCGAGGTAGTTGCGTAAACCTTCGCGCTCCGCGTTGTCCAGATGCTGGTGCAGCATTGGGGAGGCACTTCGAAGGAACCGCGTCTTCCGCAAAGGGTAGGCGGCGGCGAGCGCCGCGCGGCGGATGAGCCGGATGCTGACCTGGTAGTTCAGAGAGTTTCGCGCGTATAGCATCACGACGAGCGTGCCGCCCGGCTTGAGTACGCGGTGGATCTCGGATTGGGCGGTGTGGATGTCCGGGATGTGGTGCAGGACTCCGTGACTGAACACGATGTCGAATGTGTCATTCGGCCAGGGGATGCTCACGGCACTGCCTTGCCGGAGCTCGTCGTGCGGCAGCGACCGCAGCTCTAGTCGTGCTCGGACGCGGTCCACCGACTCATGGGTAAGGTCGAGGCCCGACCAGTGGGCTCCACGGCGAATGATCTGCTCGGACTCCGCGCCCTGACCCAGCCCGATCTCGAGGACCTTCTGGTCACGCCAGTCGATGCGGTCCAGGCAGGCCGGAATGTGCCCCTCCTGGTCATAGCGCCACGCGTCGTAGGCTGCGAAGAAGCGCTCGAAGTCGGAAGTGAACTCTCCGTGCAATCCACCCACGATGTGGTCACCGCACGGGTGTGCGTTCCAGAACTCCTGAACGTCGCTCTCGTTCATGTCAATGCCCTCCTGGCCAGTGGTCAAGCGCGAAGCGCAGCGTCGTGGAGAGGGGTACAGCCTCGGGTTCGAGCGAGCCGTGGCCGACGAGGGTGACGGACGGATCCTTACGGCTGAAGCCAACCGAGTACCAGCCGAGCGGTGGGTCGGTCTCGCCGCGGTGCGTGGTCCAGGTCAGCTGGCCGGGAAGCTCGAGCACAGCGCTCCGCTCGGTCCCGTCGTGGGTCCAGCGGAGCAGCGCCTGCGCGCCGTTCAGGTCGGCCGCGAGCCGCGGACCGAGGTGGAAGGCGAGCCGGCAGGTGTGCCTGCGCGTGCTGAGCACCTCGTCCAGCACCCGGAGCTCGCGGGTCCTGCTGTCGAGTTCGATCGACCGGCGGTGCACGACGTGCCGGCCGCGCATGTTGTAGCCGTCGTGCTCGGCCCGCCACCGCGACACCCCGCGCGGATCGGCGTGGGCCATGAGCACCCGGCTCTGCGCGTGTCGCGTCCACAGGAAGGGGCCACCTGAACCGGACTGGTCCTGCCCATCCAGCTCGAGCGTGTTGTGGCCGAGCGTCGACCGGAAGTACGCGCGCCACGCGGGCTCGCCGTGGTAGCAGAAGGTACCGGGGTCGGCGAGCACGTCAACCCCGTCGTGGCGGACCTCGACGGACAGCGCGTCGGCGTGCGCGTGCGCGGCGATCGAGAGGAACCCGTGGGGCCCGCCGTCGCAGCGGCACCAGATCTCACGCACCGCGTCGTTCGCCCGGAAGATCGTGAGCCCGGCGTCGGCGAAGTGGGCCGGACGGCCAGGCGGGCGCGTCACCGGCAGCGGGTACGGCTCGGCCAGCGCGGTCAGCAGGGGGGTGCGTACGTCGTCGCGCGAGAACGGCGGCCACCAGGGTAGCCGCCCGAACAGGACCTCCCCGGTGGCCAGCAGTGAGGCCCAGCGGTGCGTACCGTCCCCGTCGAGCACCAGGCCGTGGCCGTCGTCGGCATCCCCCTGGCGGGGCGGTTGCAACTTCGCGTCCAGGACGGCGGCGAGCGCGTCAGTCATTCGCATCAGCACCAGCCAGGTCGACTCGGGAACCGGCAGACCCGCGGCGTCAGCCTCGATCGCGGCCGCCAGACCCAGCTCCAGGACGAGGCCGTGGTACTCGGTGGCGAGCTCGCGGTTGAGCCCGGACGGGAAGGTGTTGCGCTGCAGGTGCTC
>Ga0136622_10000865_pt1 | contig 12507 bp, 14 predicted proteins | sample AntDrymUQ4482106_2_FD_104803 | JGI IMG/M metagenome (GOLD analysis project Ga0136622, IMG submission 104803) | Polar desert sand microbial communities from Dry Valleys, Antarctica - metaG UQ448 (21.06) | ecosystem: Environmental > Terrestrial > Soil > Desert | place: Antarctica: Dry Valley...
CGATCGCGCGCGGTTCCAGCAGGCCGGTCATCGGTTCACCTCCGCCAGCTCGGTCAGCACGGACACCAGCGCGCCACGCGCCATCGCCACCTTGAACCCGTTGTCGGGCAACGGTTCCGCCGCCGCGAGCTCCGCATCGGCCGCGGCCCGGAACGACTCCGTCGTGGCCGGCGCGTCCCGCAGTGCCTGCTCCGCCCGCTGCGCGCGCCACGGCTTGTGCGCCACCCCGCCCAGCGCGATCCGGACCTCGGCGACCTTCCCGTCCTCGACGGCCAGTGCCGCCGCCACCGACACCAGCGCGAACGCGTACGACGCGCGGTCGCGGACCTTGCGATACGTCGACCGGGCGGCGACGGGCAGCTCCGGCAGGTCCACCGCGGTGATCAGCTCGCCGTGCTCCAGCACCGTGTCCCGCTCGGGCTCGTCGCCCGGCAGCCGGTGGAGCTCCCCCATCGGCACCGCCCGCTCCCCATCGGGACCCTGCACGCGGACGACGGCGTCCAGCGCGACCAGTGCGACCGCCATGTCCGACGGGTGCACCGCCACGCACTGCTCCGACGCGCCGAGGATCGCGTGGTAGCGCGTCCAGCCGCCGATCGCGGAGCAGCCGGCGCCCGGCTCGCGCTTGTTGCACGGCGTGCTGACGTCCTGGAAGTACCGGCAGCGGGTGCGCTGCAGCAGGTTCCCGCCCGTGGTCGCCAGGTTGCGCAGCTGCCCCGACGCACCGGAGAGCAGCGCCCGCGACAGCACCGGATACCGCTCGCGTACCACCGGATCGGCCGCCAGGTCACTGTTGCGCACCCCGGCCCCGATCCGCAGCCCGCCGTCGGGCAGTGGCTCCACCCGATCCAACGGCAACCGGGACACGTCCACCAGGACATCAGGCCGGGCGATGCCCAACTTCATGTGATCCACCAGGTTGGTGCCCCCAGCCAGGAACACCGCGCCCCGGTGCCGGCTCACCGTCGCGACCGCCCCCGCCGCGTCGGTCGCGCGCTGGTAGTCGAAGGGGATCATGGGCTCGCCTCCCGCACCGCGGCCACGATGTTCACGTAGGCGCCGCAGCGGCACAGGTTTCCGCTCATCCGCTCCCGGATCTCCTCGTCGTCCAGGCCGGGTGTGCTGCGCACGTCCGGGGTGACCGCGCTCGGCCACCCCTGTTCCACCTCGGACAGCACTCCCACCGCGGAGCACACCTGCCCCGGGGTGCAGTACCCGCACTGGAAACCGTCCTGCTCCAGGAATGCCCGCGCGACCGGGTGCAGCTCGCCGTCCTGCCCGAGCCCCTCCGCGGTGGTGATCTCGACGTCCGTGCTCGCCACCGCGAACGTCAGGCAGCTCGTCACCCGCCTGCCGTCCACCAGCACCGTGCACGCACCGCACTGACCGTGGTCGCACCCCTTCTTCGGGGCGCGCACCCCGAGATGCTCCCGGAGCGCGTCGAGCAGGGTGGTCCTGGTGTCCACGGTCAGCGGCCGGCGCCGTCCGTCGACGTGCAGGGCGAACTCGGCTTCCATCGGCAATCCTCTCTAGGGTCAACCCTCAGGCCACCGGGTCGCCGGGCACCGTCTGCACCTTGGCGTGCAGGTGCCCGTTCACGACCCTGGTGTCGAAACCGGGCTGCGGCACGGTGGCCGGACCGTGCACCACCGAGCCGTCGCCGACCCGGAAGACGCTGCCGTGCCACGGGCACTGGATGCAGAGCGGTCCCTCGCCGTCCAGCAGCGTGCCGTCGTGCAGCGGAGCGCCGGCGTGCGTGCAGGTGTCGGCCAAGACGTCGACCGACTCCCCGGTGCGCAGGACGACGACCGGGACGTCTCCCATCATCCGCTTCGTGAGCTGCCGCGGCGGCACGTCCTCGATCGGGCCGAGGTCGGTCCAGTCCGACGGCGCGACGTGGGGGACCGCGTGGGCGTGGTTGGCGCCCATGGCCTGGTGGAAGCTCATGTGCCCGCCCAGGGTGGCCCCGGCGGTCAGCAGGGTCATCGAGGCGAAGCCGGTGGCCACCCCGGCGCTCCGATCACCGCGCAGCCGCAGCCACAGCGAGAGCGCGTAGCCGCCGAGACCGACGATGTTCGCCGCGGCGTGCACGATGCCGACCCGCTGCTGCTCCACGTGCCCGTCGACCCAGTCAGCCCATCCCGCCGCGGCGGCGGGCAGGCTCGACGCGATGCCGACGAAGACTAGGGAGTCGGCCGCCCGCTCCTGCCCGGGAAGCAGGTCGAGCACACCGGCGGACAGGAAGGAACCGACCGGGAGCTGGACGAGCACGGGGTGCAGGGGGTGCCCGAGCCACACGCCGTGCAGGACATCACGGAGCCGCTGGGAGCGCAGCAGCTTCCGGACCAGCGAGCTCACCGGCGTGGTCACGCGGTCCAGTGCCTGGGCACGGCCGATGCGGTCGATGTCGTCGAAGGGCCTCATGCACGGGGGGTGTCCCGCTGGGCACCGGCCAAACCTGCCCGACGATGAGTCACCACGGCCGCTGCGGGTACCCGCAGCGCATGACGCTCTCCGTCCGGTTCGTGGGCACCGCGACGACGATCCTGCGCATCGGGTCGTTCACCCTGCTGACCGACCCCAATTTCCTGCACCGCGAGCAGTTCGCCTACCTCGGGTACGGCCTCGCCTCACGGCGGCTGACCGAGCCCGCGCTGCAGCCGCACCAGTTGCCGCCGCTCGACGCGGTGGTCCTGTCCCACCTGCACGGCGACCACTTCGACCGCGTCGCCCGGCGCGGGCTGCCCCGGGACCTGCCGATCGTGACCACTGCGCACGGCGCCCGGCGGCTCGACCGGTGGGGCTTCACGACACACGTGCTGGAGAACTGGCAGACCCACCGCATGGTTCGCGGCGACGAGACGCTGACGGTGGTCTCGGTCCCCGCCGCGCACGCGTTCGGCGTGCTGGGGCGGCTGCTCCCGCCGGTGATGGGCAGCGTGCTGGAGTACGTCGCCGGGCCCGGCGCCCGGCCGCTGCGCCTCTACCTCTCCGGGGACACGCTGTTCCACCGCGGGCTCGCGGAGATCGGCGAGGCGTTCCCTTCGCTGGACCTCGCGATCATCCACCTCGGTGGGACGAAGATCCTGGGGATGCTGGTGACGATGGACGCCCGGCAGGGCGTCGACCTGCTCGACCTGCTCCGGCCCCAGCGAACGCTGCCCGTGCACTACGACGACTACGGCGTCTTCAAGTCCCCGCTGTCGGACTTCCGGGCCGAGGTCGAGCGCCGAACGCCACCGACCGACGTCCGCTACCTGCAGCGCGGTGAGACCTACGAGTGGGAACCAGCGGTGTGAGGCTGGGATCCGCGAACCGCCTGCGGAAGGTCTCGTGGGCTTCGAGGGATCAGCTGGGTCACATCGGTCATCGGGTGCTCCTCGCTTCTCAGGTCAGGACTTCTTCAGGTTCAGGTCTGTGGGCGGGATGCCCCGATCACCTTGCCCGCAGCGTCGCCGCGGCCAGGACCCCGAGGACCGCGGCACCTCCCGCGACCCCGGTGACGCCTATCCGGCCGACCAGCGGCAGCGCCGGCCAGGAGACGAGCGTGGCGAGCGCGTCCACGCCGTCGGCGAGGGCGCCGGCCGCCACCCAGGCCGCGACCGTGGCGCCGGCGCCCTCGTCGCGAAGGGCCAGCAATGCGCCCACCCCGAGGCTGATGTCGCGCCCGCCCAGCGCCCGGCCCAGTACCTGTCCCGCCGGGCCGGCGGCGTCGGCGGCGCCGACCCATGGCCGCGCGGGCAGCGCCGGGCGCAACACCGCGACCACCCCCAGCGCGACCCGGCCAGCCGCCAGCGCCACCGCACAGCGGCGGGACGTGTGGATACCCATCGCTCTCATGGCGTCGTCAGCGAGCGTCGAGACCGCGCCCACCCCCGGTGAGCGTGCCCAGTAGCTCATGGCAGCGCTGGGCCCTCCAGGCGTCCTGCTTGGCGACCTCGTCGAAGAACTGCCGGACGTCGTCGTGCTCCTCGGCATCCTCGCTGTACTTGTCGTTGTTCTGAGCGCCCTGCAACGCGTGGTACTGGACGCTGACCAGGTCGTAGACGATGTCGTCGGCGGGCGTGTGTTCGGTAGCCATCTGCTGCTTCCCTTCGTCTGGCGGTTCATCCGCCGCTGGGGCGGGTCGGACGCTCATCGGAGACGGTCCGCTAGACGGGGCCGTGGCGTCCTTCAGGGGGGCTACCCAACATCGGAGCGGGCTACACGAGCCGGCGGTGGACACGCGGCACGAAGCCGAGCGACAGGCAGGGGATACTGGGTGGTGTGCGCACCGCGACACCGGCGCTGCGGATCGGCCCGTACGAGGTCGACCCGCCGGTGGTGCTCGCTCCGATGGCCGGTATCACCAACGTCGCGTTCCGGCGGCTGTGCCGCCAGTTCACCGGACGCCGCCAGTTTCCCGGGGGACAGTACGGGGCGGCGCTGTTCGTCTGCGAGATGATCACCTCCCGGGCTCTGGTGGAGCGGCACCGGACGACGCTGCACATGATCACCTTCGACGCCGACGAGCACCCGCGGTCCCTGCAGCTCTACGGGGTGGACCCGGCCACCGTGCGCAAGGCCGTCGAGATGATCCGCGACGAGGATCTCGCCGACCACCTCGACCTCAACTTCGGCTGCCCGGTCCCCAAGGTGACCCGCCGCGGCGGGGGCGCCGCGCTGCCCTACAAGCGGGCCCTGTTCGGTGAGATCGTCACCGCTGCCGTGCAGGCCGCCGGTCCGATCCCGGTCACCGTCAAGTTCCGGATCGGCATCGACGACGAGCACACCACCTTCCTCGACGCGGGCCGGATCGCCGAAGATGCCGGCGTGGCGGCCGTCGCGCTGCACGCCCGGACGGCGGCGCAGCGCTACTCGGGCCGCGCCGACTGGGACGCGATCACCGCGCTCAAGCAGGCTGTCACGTCCATCCCGGTGCTGGGCAACGGGGACATCTTCGCCGCGGCGGACGCGGTGCGGATGGTCGAGCACACCGGCTGCGACGGGACAGTGGTGGGCCGCGGCTGCCTGGGCCGTCCGTGGCTGTTCGGCGAGCTCCAGGCCGCGTTCCAGGGAGGAGCACCGCCGCCGCCGCCCGATCTCGGCCAGGTCGCCGGCACGCTGCGCCGGCACGCGGAGCTGCTCACCGACCACCTCGGCGTCGACAAGGGCCTGCGCGACCTGCGCAAGCACGTCGCGTGGTACCTGCGTGGCTTCCCGGTGGGCGGTGACGTCCGGCGCGCGCTCGCCATGGTGTCGAGCTTCACCGAGCTCGACGACCTGCTCGCCGCCCTCGATCCGCACGCGCCCCACCCCGTGGACGCCGACGGTCCCCGCGGCCGGCAGGGTTCCCCGGGCAAGGTGGCGCTGCCGGAGGGGTGGCTCGACGACCCGATGGACACCCTCGTCCCCGACGCGGAGCTGGCCTCCTCCGGAGGATGACACTCGTCCGCTCGGGCGAAATCATGCGGACCCGCTCAAGGGCGGCGCTCGACGTGACGACATCACGGGGACAGCGAGGAGGTGAGTGCCGTGGCCGTCATGCGATGCCGGACCGTTACCGGAGCCGAACCGTGCCCGGCGACCCGGCTCGACGTCCCAGCGGGCCCCGCGATCCCGGCCCCCGCTCCCCCGCCGAGCGACGAGCAGGACCGGCCGCGCCTCGCGGAGCTCCACGAGTCGATCGCCACGCTGCTCGCATCACGCGGCCAGTGGCAGCATGCCTACCTGCACCTGCGCTCGGCGTTGAACCTGCGCGCCGAGGAGCGCGAACCCATCCGGGTCCCCGAGCAGCTGCGCCACGAGGTGGACCGGCTCCGCCGCGAGCACGCCGAGGCCCGCGAGCAGAGCCTGCGCGACAGCCTCACCGCCAGCTACAACCGCCGCTACCTCGACCAGCGACTCGGTGATCTCACCGGGGATCCGGGTGGGCTGGCGCTGGCGCTGGTCGACCTCGACTGCTTCAAACACGTCAACGACACCCACGGCCACCTGCTCGGGGACCGGGTCCTGCAGCGGGTGGTGGAGGTGCTCTGCGACGGGCTGCCCGCCGACGCGTTCTGCGCCCGCTACGGCGGCGAGGAGTTCGTGCTCGTGCTGCCCGACGTGGCGCCCGCAGCCGCAGTCGCGATCTGCGAGGAGGCCCGGGCCCGGGTCGAGCAGCACCCGTGGGACGCGCTCGTCCCCGGCCTGCGGGTGACGGTGAGCATCGGGGTGACCCAGCAGTGCCTTGGCCCGACGGGCGACCGCGACGGAGGCACCGCGACGGCGCACCCGGTGCACGCGATGCTGAATCGGGCCGACGAGCTGCTCTACGCGGCCAAGCAGTCCGGCCGCAATGCGGTCGCCTACCGCAGCGCCGGGGTCCTCACGCTCGCCGGCGCCGTCGACCGCCGGCGCAGCTGAGGCGTTCACCCCTCGTTCACCCGGCCGGCCCGGCATCGCGAGAGTGCAGGCCGTACCCTCTTTCCATGCGGGAGTCCTTTCACGCCGAGCTCGACAAGCTGATCGATGACCTGGCGAAGACGGCCCGGCTCGCCGGGCAGATGATGACGAACGCCTCGCAGGCGCTGCAGCACGCCGACCTGGCCCTCGCCGAGCTCGTCATCGCCCGTGACGACGAGATCGACGCGCTGCGCGACGACATGGAGCAGCGCTGCGTAAACCTGCTCGTGCTGCAGGCACCGGTCGCGGCCGATCTGCGCGTCGTGGTGTCCGCCATGCACGCCGTGGGCGATCTGGACCGGATGGGCGATCTGGCCCAGCACGTCGCCAAGATCGCACGCCTCAAGCACCCGAGAGCGGCGGTGCCGGGCGAGGTCCGGCCGGTGTTCGCCCGGATGGCGCTGCTCGCCGCCGAGCTGGCCGAGGCCGCCGCGGTGGCCATCGAGAACCGCGACGGGGTCAGTCACGAGCGCCTCACCGCTGTCGACGACGAGGTCGACGCGCTGCGCAGGCAGCTCTTCCAGATCATGTTCGCCGACGACTGGGCGCACGGTGCCGAGCCCGCAGTGGACGTCGCGCTCGTGGGCCGGTACTACGAGCGCTTCGCCGACCATGCCGTCGCGATCGCCCGGCAGGTCGGCTACCTGGTCACCGGTGAACTGCCGGTCAGCGCCTCTCCGGGGCCAGTCGGCGACCGCTGAGCGCGGGGCGGCAGGCGCGAGGCCGGTTCGCCGCCCCGCGGGCCCTAGCCGAAGCGGCCGGAGATGTAGTCCTCGGTGCGCTTGTCACCCGGGTTGGAGAAGATCTGCTCGGTTCGGTCGAACTCGACCAGGAGTCCGGTTCGGTTTCCGGTGGTGTCGTCGGCCTGCGCGGTGAAGAACGCGGTGCGGTCCGAGACGCGCGCGGCCTGCTGCATGTTGTGCGTGACGATGATGATCGTGAACTGCTCCAGCAGCTCCATCATCAGGTCCTCGATGCGGGCCGTCGCGATCGGGTCCAGCGCCGAGCACGGCTCGTCCATGAGGATCACGTCCGGCCGGGTTGCCAGGGTGCGGGCGATGCACAGCCGCTGCTGCTGCCCGCCGGACAGGCCGTAGGCGTTCTGCTTGAGCTTGTCCTTGACCTCGTCCCACAGTGCCGCGCCGCGCAGCGCCTCCTCGACGAGGTCGTCCATGCTCTTCGGCTTCATCCCCGTGACCCGCGGCCCGTACGCGACGTTGTCGTAGATTGACTTCGGAAACGGGTTCGGCTTCTGGAACACCATTCCGATGCGCCGGCGCACCTCGATCGGGTCGACGCCGCGGGCGTAGATGTCCTGGTCGTGGTAACGCACCACGCCCTCGACCCGGGCGCCGGCGACCAGGTCGTTCATCCGGTTCAGGCAGCGGATCACCGTCGACTTGCCGCAGCCCGAGGGCCCGATCAGGGCGGTGATCTCGTTCTTGCCGAAGGCGAGGTCGACACCCTTCACCGCGAGGAAGTCCCCGTAGTAGACGTGCAGGTCCTCGGCTGCCATCAGCGCCCACGGCACGTCGGAGATCCGGCGCTTCGTGGCGGCCGGCTTCGCCCCGATGTCGACGAGCTGCTCGGAGCCGGTGCGCGGGCCGTCTGACATGGTCCTCGTTCCGGTCGTGGTGACGTTGTCCGTGTTCATGACAATCTCCGTATCTGCCCCACGGCGGTCACCAGCGGCGCTGGAACCGGTTGCGGATCAGGATCGCCAGCAGGTTCATGACCAGCAGCAGGCCGAGCAGCAGCACGATGCCGGCCGACGCCGCGGTGCGGAACGCCTCCTGGGGCTGGGCCACCAGGCTGTAGATCTGCACCGGCATCGTAGTGAAGCCGGACAGCAGCCCGTTCGGATCGAACCGGACGAACACCACTGCGCCCAGCAGCAGCAGCGGCGCAGCCTCCCCGATCGCCCGGGACAGCGCGATGATCGTGCCGGTCGCGATCCCCGGGACCGCCGAGGGCAGCGTCTGCTTCCAGACCGTCTGCCACGGGGTCGCGCCGAGCGCCAGCGACCCCGCCCGGATCTCCGCGGGTACCGCGCGCAGCGACTCCCGGGTGGCGATGATGATCACCGGCAGGATCAGCAGCGCGAGCGCGATGCCGCCGCCGATCACGATGTTGCGGTTCTGGAAGTCGAGCACCAGCTGCATCAGGCTGAGGATGCCCAGCGTCAGCAGGCCGTAGATGATCGTCGGTACCGCCGCGAGGTTCTGGATGTTGACCTCGATCAGCCGGGTGTACCACCGGTTGTTGTCGGCGAACTCCTCCAGGTAGATCGCCGCCGCGATGCCCAGCGGGATTGCCATCAAGGCAGTGGCCCCGATGACCCAGACCGTGCCGAGGATCGCCGCCCGGAACCCGGTCTCCTCCGGGCTGAGCCGTGAGCTGTACTCGGTGACGAGTGCGGTGTCCAGCCGCGGCAGACCGTCGATGAACGTCTGCACGAGCAGGACCACGAGGAACACCAGCCCCACGAACATGCACAGCCAGAGCGCTACCAGGAACAGCACCGCTTGCGGAGAGCTCTCGCCCCCCTTGGCACGGCCGAGCGGTTGGGTGCCGGCGCGCTCGAGCAGCGACGTCATCAGTACGCCTCCCGGAACCGGCGGACCAGACTGATACTGACCACGTTGACCAGCAGGGTGATGAGGAACAGGGTCAGCCCCACCGCGTAGAGCGTGTTGTAGGCCAGCGAGCCGACCGCGTTCTCGCCGGTGGCGGCCTGCGCGATGAACCCGGTCATCGTCTGCGCCGCGTCTCGGGGGTCAGTGATGATCTGAGCGATGCTGCCGGAGGCGATCGCGAGGATCATCGTCTCGCCCACCGCACGGGAGATCCCCAGCACGATAGCGGCGATGATTCCGGAGACCGCGGCGGGGAAGACCACCCTCAGCGTCGTCTGCATCCGGTTCGCGCCGAGTGCCGCGGACCCCTGGCGTAGCGCGCTCGGCACCGCCGACATCGCGTCCTCCGACAGCGACGCAATGGTCGGAATGATCATAATCCCGAGCACCAGGCCAGCCTGCAGCACGTTGAACGTCCCGATCTCGATGCCCAACACACCGTTCAACAGCACCGGGCCTACGAACTGCAGGGCGAAGAAGCCGTAGACGACCGACGGGACACCTGCCAGCAGCTCCAGCACGGGCTTGAGGACCCGGCGGACCCGGTCGGTCGCGTACTCGGAGAGCAGCATCGCCGCTCCGAGCCCGAGCGGGACCGCGACGACCAACGCTATCGCAGTCGTCCAGAGCGTACCCACCAGCAGCGGGAGCACGCCGTAGTCCTTCACCGCGAAGTTCGGCGTCCACCGGGTACCGGTGAGGAACTCGGTGACCGGGATCTCGCGGAAGAAGCTGATCGCCGGGATCACCAGCGAGATCACGATCGCCACCGTGGTCAGCACCGAGATCACTGCGGCGCCGAAGAGGCCAGTGAGGATGATGCGCTCGCCGATCCGATTCGACGACGGGCGCAACGACGGGCTCTGCCCGGTGGACACCGGCACTCCGGGGCCACCGGCGGGGGGACCGGCCCCAGAGGACCGATCCCCACCGACCGTGGTGCTGCTCACGAGATGCGCTACCCCTGCTCTCGAGGCGGGCGGGTCCGTCAGACGTTGTCCGCTCCGCGACCGGTCACTGGCCGAGCTGTCCGACGGTGTCGCTCAGCTCGCTCTTCTGGTCCTTGTTCAGCGCGACGAACTGCGCCGCCCCGGTGATCTGGTCGATCTGCTGCGCGTAGAAGTCGACGAAGCCCGCCACCTGTGGCTTCTCGGTGTAGGCCTGGTTGCTCACGTAGATGAACAGCGGCCGGGCAAGCGGGACGTAGGTGCCGTCCTGCACGGTCTGCGCACTCGGGGTGACGCAGCCCTGGCCGCCGTCGACCTGCACGGCCTTGAGGGTGTCCTGGTTCTCCTCGAAGTAGGTGAACCCGAAGTAGGACGTCGCGCCGCGGGCCCCCTGCACGCCCTGGACCAGCACGTTGTCGTCCTCGGAAGACTGGTAGTCGGCGCGCGACGCGCCCTCCTCACCGTTGATCGCCTCGGTGAAGTAGTCGAACGTCCCCGAGTCGGTGCCGGGGCCGAAGAGGGCCAGCGGCTCGTCCGGGAAGGAGGGGTCGACCTGGTTCCAGTTGGTGACCTGCCCCTCGGACGCCGGAGCCCAGATGGTCATCAGCTGCTGGGTGGTGAGGCAGTTGGCCCAGTCGTTCTCCGGATTCACCACCACGGTCAGCGCGTCGTTGGCCACCTGGAGCTCGGTGAACTCGATGCCCGCCGCCTCGCAGGCCGCGATCTCGTCCTCCTCGATCGCCCGCGAAGCGTTGGAGATGTCGGTCTCGCTCGCGCAGAACTTCTCGAACCCGCCGCCGGTGCCGGAGGTGGCCACGGTGACTTTCACCCCAGCCGCCTCCTCGGCGTAGAACTCTGCCGCGGCGCTCGTCAGCGGCTCAACCGTCGACGAGCCGTCGACGAGTACCTGGCCGGCGAGCTCGCCGCCCTCACCGCCCCCTCCTCCGGAACTGGACTGGCCGCCGCAGGCAGCGAGCACCAGGGTTGCGGCACAGACCACGGCTGCCGGCGCGACACGTCGGCGCAGGGTGGTTCGGGTCACGGGATCTCTCCTCCGCTCGACACTCGCTACCGGCCGCTCAGCCGGCAGCCCGGAGGTTATGCAGCCAGGATGGACGTCGTCCCGAGATCCGGTGAACAGGAGGTGAACACTCACTCTGATGGGTGACGGCTCCACTGTCGGGTGGGTAGCTCACCTGTTGTTCATGGAACTGTTCGCGGCACGTGGCCCGAGCGCCGCTGCCTCAGCGGAGGAAGGCCACGTCCGTGTGGTGGTGGCGGAAGCCGACCTTCTCGTACATCCGCACCGCGGTGTCGTTGTCCGACTCGGCGTAGAGCAGTACCTCCGCGAGCCCGCGGGCTGCGAGGTGCTCCAGCCCCGCGGCGATGAGTGCGGAACCGAGCCCGCTGCCCTGCGCGTCCGGCTCGATGCCGAGCACGTAGACCTCGCCCACGCCGCCCGGGTGCACCTTCGTCCAGTGGAAGCCGAGGAGCCGGTCCGAGCCGTCCACGGCGAGCAGGAATCCGGCGGGGTCGAACCACGGCTCGTCCTCGCGCAGGGCGAGCTGCTCGACGTCCCAGTCGGCCTGCTCGGGATGCCAGGCGAATGCGCGGTTGTTCACCTCGACCACCGCGGCCTCGTCCCGGCCGGGCACGAACGCGCGCAGGTGCAGGCCCTGGGGCATCGGGCGGTGCGCCGCGGGCTCGTCGAGGCTGCGTCGGAACTGCCACAGTTCGCGTGCGCGGCGCATCCCGTGCCGCTCGGCGAGCGCCAGCGCCCCTGGATGCTCCCCGTGCGCCCATACCCACAGCCCCACGCCCACCCGCTCGACCAGCGCGTCGGCCAGGGCGGCCCCGGTGCCCCGGTGGCGATGGCCGGGGTGTACCGCGAACTCGGCGGTGGGCCGGTCGGCCCGGGGGTCCAGCGCCGCATATCCCACCAGCATGCCGTGGGCGTCCTGCGCGAGCAGGTGGTCCCCGGTGCGCCGGTGGCGCAGTCGCAGCAGCACCGGTTCGCTGACCGGGTCCACCCCGTCCTCGGATCCGGCGGCCGCGAGCAGGGCGAGGGCCTGCGCCGTCTGGTCCGGTGCGGGTCGGCTCGCCCAGGTCAAGGTCACCACGACCGCCACGCTACGGGGCTGGGCGGGGTCGATCCTCAGCCGGGGCAGACGGGTGTTCGGGCCGGATGGGGGTCTCCCGCATCGGCCTGCTCGCCCGAGCCGGTCCTGTCCCGCTCCCCGTCGATCCGGGCCTGCTCACGGGCCCCGACGCCGCGAGCCGGCCGGACGAACTTGTATCCGACGTTGCGCACGGTGCCGATCAGGCTCTCGTGCTCCGGTCCGAGCTTCGCGCGCAACCGTCGCACGTGGACGTCCACCGTGCGGGTCCCACCGAAGAAGTCGTAGCCCCACACCTCCTGCAGCAGCTGGGCCCGGGTGAACACCCGGCCGGCGTGTTGCGCGAGGTACTTGAGCAGCTCGAACTCCTTGTAGGTCAGC
>Ga0136622_10000866_pt1 | contig 12475 bp, 10 predicted proteins | sample AntDrymUQ4482106_2_FD_104803 | JGI IMG/M metagenome (GOLD analysis project Ga0136622, IMG submission 104803) | Polar desert sand microbial communities from Dry Valleys, Antarctica - metaG UQ448 (21.06) | ecosystem: Environmental > Terrestrial > Soil > Desert | place: Antarctica: Dry Valley...
AGATCGCGAACGGATACGCTGCGATCGCGAACGGCGGCATTCTCAGCACACCGAAGCTGGTCCTTACCGAGGACGGCGAGGCATCCGAGGTGGACGCGGGCGAACGGGTCATGTCCGAGCAGAACGCCGCGCGTCTTCGCGAGATGCTCGAGGGCGTCCTCGAGGCGGGCGGCACGGCCTCGGCCGTCTCCGTCCCCGGCTACATCCTCGCCGGCAAGACGGGCACCGCGCAGAAGGTGGTCGACGGCGCCTACTCCGAGAGCCAGTACGTCGGCTCGTTCGTCGGCTTCGCGCCCGCGGAGGACCCGCGCCTCCTGGTCACGGTCGTTGTCGACACGCCGACGATCGGCAGCTACTACGGCGGCGACGTCGCCGCGCCCGCATTCGGCGAGATCGCGAACTTCGCGCTGCCCTACCTGGGCGTCCCGCGCGATAAGTAGCGCCGGGCTCGCGCCGGACCCGACCTTAGAATCGCCGCCATGGAGCTCCGCGAGGTGCTGGAAGGCGCGCATGCCGAGATCGAGGGGGACGAGTCCACCCGGATCGGGGATCTCGCCTACGACAACCGGAAGGTGGGGGCGGGAACGCTGTTCTTCTGCGTGCCCGGCGCCACGGCGGACGGGCACGACTTCGCCGCCGGTGCGGTGGAAGCGGGCGCTGCGGCGCTGGTTGTTGAGCGCCGGCTCGGCCTGGGCGTGCCCGAGGCGCTGGTTGCCGACGCCCGCGCGGCGATGGCACCCGCGGCAGCCCGCTTCAACGGCGATCCGACGGGCGAGTTGAGGCTCGCCGGGATCACCGGCACAAACGGCAAGACCACCACCGCCTTCCTCGTCAGGCACATCCTGGAGCGCACGGGCACCCAGACGGGGCTCCTCGGCACGGTTAAGAGCGTGATCGGAGGCGCCGAAGCCGAGGTCGAGCGGACCACGCCCGAGGCGATCGACCTCCAGGCCACCTTTCGGGCGATGCTCGACTCAGGCGACGAGGCGTGCGCGATGGAGGTTTCATCACACGCGCTCCGCCTGGGGCGCGCCGCGGGGATCAGCTTCGCCGTCGCGGTCTTCACCAATCTGACCCAGGACCATCTGGACTTCCATACCGACATGGAGGACTACTACGCGGCAAAGCGCCTCCTGTTCGAGGGCGAGGGGCATCCGCCGGTAGCGGTCGTGAATCTGGACGACCCCTATGGTGCGCGCCTCGCGGACGAGATTGCAGACGAGTACGGCGACGGGCTGGTGACTTTCTCAGGCGCCGGTGCCGACGCTGTCTTGCGCGCCGCCGACGTCGAGTTCGACGCCTCCGGCTCGCGATTCGTCGTCGAGGGGCCGTTCGGCCAGGCGGCCGTCGACATGCCGCTCCCCGGCGACTTCAACGTCTCGAACGCGCTCGCGGCGATCGGCGCGGCAACAGCCCTGGGCGCCGAGACGGACGCGGCGGCACACGCGCTTTCAGATGCCGATCGCGTGCCGGGCCGCATGGAGCCGATCGATGCCGGGCAGGAGTTCGCTGTGCTCGTCGACTACGCGCATACGCCCGACTCGCTCGAGAATGCGTTGCAGGCGGCCCGTCGCCTGACGCCCCAGCCGGGACGCGTGATCTGCGTGTTCGGATGCGGCGGCGATCGCGACCGCGACAAGCGCCCTCTGATGGGCCAGATCGCCGCGCGCCTGGCGGACGTGCCCGTCGTGACCTCGGACAACCCCCGATCCGAGGACCCGGCCTCGATCCTCGATCAGATCCGTGCGGGCATGACGGAGCGGGACGACGTCTGGGTCGAGGTGGACCGCCGAGCCGCTATCCGCGGGGCGCTCGAAGCGGCGGTTGGGGGCGACACCGTCGTCATCGCCGGCAAGGGACACGAGCAGGGCCAGGAGTTCGAGGGCGGGCGGAAGATCCCGTTCGACGACCGCGACGTGGCCCGCGCAGAGCTCGAGGCGATCGGGTCGGAGGCCCCGTGATCGATCTCCCGCCCGAGCGGCTCGCCGACGCCGCGGGCCTCGAGATCTTGAAGGAAGGCCCGGGCGGCAGGCCCGAGCGCGCGATCGTCGACTCGCGCGACGTTCGGGCGGGCGACCTCTTCTTCGGACTCCCCGGCGCCAGCGCCGACGGCGGCGAGTTCGCGCCAGGCGCTCTGGGCGACGGCGCCTGGGGGGTCGTCGCACTGCCGCAGCACGCTCGCGCCGCGGCGCGCGAGGACCGCTTCGCATGGGTCTTCTCCTCCGCGGATCCCTTGGCCTCGCTCCAAGCCCTGGCGCGAGAATGGCGCCGGGAGCTCGAGCCGCGGGTTGTCGGGATCACGGGCTCGACGGGGAAGACCTCCGTCAAGGACATCGCCAGGACGCTCTTGCCCTTCCGCACGCACGCAAGCCCGGAGAACTACAACACCGAGATCGGCCTGCCGCTGGCGATCCTCGGTGCGCCACCAGACACGGAGGTGCTGGTGCTTGAGATGGCGATGCGGGGCGTCGGGCAGATTGCCGAGCTTTGCGAGATCGCCGAGCCGGACCTGGGCGTGATCACGAACGTCGGGCCCGTACACCTGGAGCTCTTGGGCACGCTCGAGGCGATCGCCGAGGCCAAGGCGGAGATCCTGGACGGCATCGGGCCGGACGGCCAAGCCATCGTCCCGGTCGACGCCGAGGCGCTCGAGCCGCATCTGGGGCGCAGCGTGAGCGTGCTTACGTTCGGCCCCGGCGGCCACGTCCACGCGATCGATACGCAGATTTCCGGCCGCTCGGCCGAGGTGCTTGTCGGCACTCCCCAGGGCGACCAGCGCTTCGTCCTCCCGTTTTCTGAGAGCTACAACATCACCAACGCTCTGGCGGCGATCGGGGTTGGGGTGGCGCTTGGCGCGGATCTTGCCGCGATGGCACGTCGGGCGGCGGACATAACCTTCTCCCGGCTTCGCGGCGAGCATCACGAGCTTGCTGGCGGAGTCACCCTCGTGAACGACAGCTACAACGCAAACCCAATCTCCATGCACGCGGCGCTCGAGAGCCTCGCCGAGATGCCTGCAGGCGGGCGGCGCCTCGCCGTCCTCGGCGGCATGGCAGAGCTCGGGCCTGACGCCGCCACCTACCACCGCGAGATCGGCGCGCACGCTCGCGGCCTTGGGATCGGGCCGATCATCGGCGTCGGCGAGCTGGCCCGCGACTACGCGCCCGACGAATGGGCTCCGGACCCGTCGGCCGCTGTCGAGATCGCCGACGGGCTCCTCTCGGACGGCGACGTGGTTCTCGTCAAGGGCTCGCGATCGGTCGGCCTTGAGCACTTCACCGACGAGTTGATCGGCAAGCGTGGAGTTGCTTAGCGCCCAGATCGACGCGGCGGACCTGATCGACCGCGGCGAGATCCTGATCGCCGGCATGGCGGCGATGCTGATCACGATCTTCCTCGGCCCGAAGTTCATCGACTTCCTCAGGGTCAAGGAGTTCGGTCAGCAGATCCGCGAGGAGGGACCCCAAGAGCACCACGCGAAGGCGGGGACGCCGACGATGGGCGGCCTCATCATCTTCCTTGGGCTCTCCGTGCCCTTCCTCGTCCTCTCAGATCGCGATATCGAGTCGATGGTCGTCTTCGCCGTCGCACTGGGATGCGCCGCGATCGGCTTGGCCGACGACGTGATCAAGATCTCAAAGCGGCGCTCGCTGGGACTATCCGCACGCTGGAAGCTCCTTGCCCAGATCCTCCTTTCCGTGATCCTTTTTTACGTCGCGACCGAGGAGGTCGGCCTCGAGTCGACGATCCAGTCCCGCGTCTTCGGTGGCGAGATCGACGTCCCGGGCGCCGTCTACGTGATCTTCATCTTTCTCGTGATCGCCGGCGCGTCCAACGCCGTGAATCTGACCGACGGCCTCGACGGCCTGGCTGCGGGCTCATGCGCGATCGTCTTCCTCGCCTTCACGGCGATCACGATCACCTCCGGCCAGGAGGGCCTGGCGATCCTCTCGGCCTGCTTCGTCGGCGCGTCGGTTGGCTTCCTTTGGTTCAACGCGTTCCCGGCTTCGATCTTCATGGGCGACACAGGGTCACTCGGGCTCGGCGGCGCGATCGGCGCGCTCGCGGTCATGTCCCAGACCGAGCTGCTCCTCCTCATCCTCGGCGGCATCTTCGTGATCGAGGCGCTCTCGGTCGCGATCCAGGTTGTCTTCTTCAAGCTCACCCGACGCCGCGTCTTCCTGATGGCCCCGGTCCACCATCACTTCGAGCTCCTCGCTTGGTCGGAGACGAAGATCATGCTGCGTTTTTGGATCGTCGCGGCCGTGTGCTCGGGGATCGGCTATACGCTGTTTCAGAATTCGGTGGGCTGAGCCCGCCATTTACCTGCGCTGGGCCAGCTCCCGCTCGCGCTCGATGAAGCTGACGACCGACTCGCGCATCCGCTTCCGGCCGAAGAGGCGGGAGAAGGCGCCCGAGGTGGGGCCCTTCAGGTAGAGGCGGTGGGTGATCTCGGCGCCGCCGGACGACGGCTCGACGCGGTGCTCGTGGCCGAAGCGGCATCCCGGCAGCTTTGCCTCGTCCACGAATAGACGGCCGGGCTCGAGCTCCGTCACCTTGAAGACCATCTTGCCGCCGCGCTTGAACTTGACCGTTGCCTCGGTTCCAACTTGAAGCTCGCCGTCCAACTCACCTGACTCGAGCTGGTCGTTCCACTCAGGCCAGCAAGACGGGTCGGCCCAAAGCGCCCAGACGGCCTCCGGCGGTGCGTCGGCGCGGGCGGTATGAGAGGCCTCGAACACGCGGCGGAGGCTACCCGCGCCCCGGGTCGCTGAGAGTGAGATAGCGGGACACATAGGGCCGGGAGATCACTCTCGGCGCGGAGGGTCGCTATCCGGCAGCGGGCAGGGTGCCGGGTGCTCTTGGCGAATCACGCGTCATGGGCTCGCCACGGGAACGACCGCCCCTGCCCGTGGGCCCGTACGTAGTCGTGGGCCTGGCTCGGTCAGGGCAGGCCGCGGCGACGCTCCTCGCCGGGCGGGGCGAGACGGTGGTCGGGGTGGATTCCGGCAAGCCCGATGGCATCGAAAGGTTGCGGGAGGCAGGCGTCGAAGTCCACCTGGATGGTGATCCGGACGAATCCCTCGAAGGAGCGGGCTGCGTGGTCAAGAGCCCTGGTGTGCCGCGCGAAGCGGCGCCCGTCAGGCGCGCGCTCACTCTGGGAATCCCGGTCATCGGCGAGCTTGAGCTCGCCTGGCGGCTCATCCCCAACCGCTTCGTCGCGGTGACGGGCACAAACGGAAAGACGACGGTCACCGAGCTTCTCGGCCACGTCTGGCGCACCGCGGATGAGCCGGTGGTCGTCGCCGGGAACGTGGGAACGCCGCTTGCCGCCCTCGTCGGCGAGATCGACCAGGCCGCGACCGTGGTCTGTGAGGCGTCGAGCTTTCAGCTCGAAGACGCGTCTGCGTTCGCGCCCGAGTGCGCCATGCTCTTAAACGCGACGCCCGACCACTTGGACCGCCACGGATCGTTCGAGAGCTACCTGGCCTCCAAGCTCCGCGTCTTCGCACGCCAGAGCGAGGGCGACACGGCCATCGTCAACCGCTCAGATCCTCAGGTCGCTGCGCTCGACCTCCCTGGCGAGGCGACCGAGGTCGACGTCTCGGCGGCGAGTATCGGCTTCGAGCCCGAGGGCGCGTGGATGACCGGCCCGCACAACGCTTTGAACGCTCGCTTCGCCGCCGCCGCTGCGCTTGTGATGGACATCGAGCCGTCTCGGATCGCGAGTGGGATCAAAAGCTTCCCCGGCATCCCGCACCGCCTCGAGCGGGTGGCCGAGATCGGCGGCGTCGCCTACGTGAACGATTCAAAGGCGACGAACGCCGCCGCCGCGGTTGCGGCACTCGAGTCGTTTGAAGGCGGCGTTCACGCGCTCATGGGCGGCTCGCTCAAGGGCGCCGACTTCGCTTCGCTCGCCGAGCCGGTGGCGGAGCGTTGCGCCGCGGTGTATCTCACGGGTCCCGCTGCCGATCCGATCTCATCGGCGCTCGCGCCGACGGGTGTCGCGATCCACCGGTGCGCGGATCTGCCCGCTGCGCTAGCCCAGGCGGCCGCTGCCGCAACGCCCGGCGAGACCGTCCTCCTGGCCCCGGCCAGCGCGAGCTTTGACGCCTACTCGGACTACGAGGCGCGCGGCGATCACTTCCGAGACCTTGTGCGCTCGATCGAGGCCGCATCGTGAGCACGGCGACCGCCGCGCGTGGGCGTGCGCCCGCCTTAAAGAAGGCCGCCACCAAGGTGAAGGCCGCTCCGCCCATCGAGTACTCGATGCTCCTGACCACGACGCTCTGCCTCCTGGCTCTCGGCGTCGTCATGGTCTTTAGCGCAAGCTCGACTACCTCGCTTCTGGGCGAAGCGGGTGACGGCGCCTTCTATCTCAAGCGGACGGCGCTCTACGGCGTCTTCGGCCTGATCGCGCTCAGGGTCCTCTCGGTGGGCGGAGTCAACATCCTGCGCCCTTTGACGGTGCCGCTTATGGGCCTGTCGATCGTCCTCTTGGTAGCCGTAATGATCCCCGGAGTCGGGATCGAGGTGAACGGCGCCAGGCGCTGGATCGGTGCCGGCCTCTTCCAGGTCCAGCCGTCCGAGATCGCAAAGCTCGCGCTGATCCTCTACGGCGCTCAGCTTCTGGCAACGCGCCCCAAGATGACGCGCTCAATTGGGGAGATGGGGCCGTTCCTCATGGCGGTTGCGCTGGTCTCGTTTCTCGTCGTGATGGAGCCGGACCTCGGCTCAGCGATGGTGGCGTGCTTCGCCGCGGCTGCGATGCTGGTTGTGGCCGGGGCACGCATTCGCGATCTCGCGATCCTGGGCGGCGCGATCTGTCTGGTCATCGCGCTCGCGATCATGATCGAGCCGTACCGGATGGAGCGCCTGACAGGCTTTCTCAACCCGGGCGCCGATCCCTCCGGCGCGGGCTTTCAGGCAAACCAGGCGCAGATCGCGCTGGGTTCGGGCGGCCTCTTCGGCGTCGGCCTGGGGGAGAGCCTCCAGAAGGCGTCATACCTGCCCGAGGCCCACACCGACATGATCGCCGCCGTTGTCGGCGAAGAGCTCGGGTTGGTGGGCCTCGCGATGGTCGTCGGGCTCTTCGGGCTGTTCGGCTACGCGGGGCTCCAGACTGCTCGGAAGGCGCGAGATCCCTACGCGAAGCTGCTCGCTGCGGGCCTGACTTCTCTTGTTGTGATCCAGGCCGTCATCAACCTTTTTGCCGTGCTCGGGCTGGCGCCATTGACCGGCGTCCCGCTCCCGTTCGTCTCCTATGGCAACTCGAGCCTCCTCACGCTGCTTGCGGCCGTGGGGGTGCTCCTCAACATCGCGCGAGCGCCCGGTGCGAGACTGCGCGTCGTCAGTGGCGACAGATCAACAACAAGCCAAAGTCGTAGTGGCGGCCGGCGGGACAGCCGGGCACGTGGTGCCCGCACTGGCAGTCGCCGACGCGCTACGGGATAAGGGCGCCCTCGTCAGCTTCGCCGGTACGGCGGAGCGTGCTGAGGCGACGCTCGTGCCCGAGGCCGGGTACGAGATCGACCATCTGCGCGTGCGCGGCATCGACCGCTCCAACCCGGTGCGCGCCGCCGGTGCGCTCGCCCTCGCGGCCCGCGCCGTCCCAGCGGCCCGCGGCATCCTGCGAGCCCGGGAGGCCCAGGCGGTGCTCGGGGGCGGCGGCTACGTGGCCGCGCCGGTTGGCCTGGCCGCGTCGTCGCTTCGACTGCCCTTGGTCCTGAGCGAGGCCGACCGCCATCTCGGGCTGGCCAATCGCCTACTCGCCCGGCGGGCGCGGCGGGTGTGCCTGGCATTTCCGATCCCCGGCCTCGACGACGGCAGATATCTCGTGACGGGCAGGCCGGTTCCCCTAGCTGTTCTCGACGCGGACAGGGACGCGGCCCGGAGTCGCTTGGGCATCGGCGCTGACGAGCGCTGCCTCCTTGTCTTCGGCGGCAGTCAAGGTGCGCTCTCGATCAACACGGCGGTCCTCGACGGCCTGCTCGAGCCCGACCCCGGCTTTCGCGTCCTCTGTTTGAGCGGCACGCGCGACTACGAGATGGTCGCGGCCCGCGTCGCCGAGGCCGGTGCGTCCGAGCGCTTCGCCGTTCTTTCCTATGTGCCGAATCTGGGCGATCCGCTCGCCGCTTCGGATCTGGTCCTCGCCCGCTCGGGCGCATCAGTGTTCGAGCTTGCGGCAGCCGGGCGGCCGGCGATCCTCGTGCCCTATCCGCACGCGACCGGGCGCCACCAGCATCTGAACGCCGAGTGGATGGCACAGGCGGGAGCCGCCGTTGTGGTCGAGGACTCAGAGCTCGACGGCCCGCGCGTGCGCGAACTGGCGACCGAGCTTCTTGACGATGAGGATCGCCTCCGGGAGATGTCGGCTGCGTCGGCCGCCCTTGCGATGCCCGATGCCGCCGAACGCGTTGCCGCCGAGATCCTCGACGCGATCGGGGCGGGCGGATGAGCGCCGAGCGCTGGGCAAACAGGAAGCTCCACTTCATCGCGATCGGCGGGGCCGGGATGAGCGGTCTCGCGCTGGTCGCTCACCGCCTCGGCGCCAAGGTCACCGGCTCGGACCGGGCCGAGTCGGGCTACCTCGACCGCCTGCGCGCGGCGGGGCTTGAGCCCACGGTCGGGCACGACGCGGACGCGGTCCCGGACAACGCCGAGATCGTGGTTTCGACCGCGATCGGCCCGGACAACGCCGAGCTTGCGCGGGCGCGCGAGCGCGGCCAGGCAGAGCTTCATCGCGGGGCGCTTCTTGCCGAGCTGTGCGCCGAAGGGCGCCTGATCGCCGTAGCGGGGACGCACGGCAAGACGACGACGACCGGCATGATCGTCCACGCCCTACGCGCGATCGGTGCGGACCCGACGTACTTCATCGGCGGCGAGCTGCCGGGAGCGGGGGAGGACGGAGGCCCCGCGAACGCCGGGCTCGGCTCGGGTGACCTCGTCGTTGCTGAAGCGGACGAGTCCGACGCGAGCTTCCTGGAGCTTCGGCCCGAGGTGGCGGTCGTGACCAACGTCGAGCTCGACCATCACGCCCGCTGGGGTTCCAAGGCAGAGCTCTTCCGCGCTTTCGCCCAATTCGCCGCGCCCGCGGCAGGGGTCGTTCGCGGCGACGATCCGGCACTCGAAATGATTGTCCCGTCCGGGGCGCGCGCCGAGGTCTTCACCGAGACAGAGCCTGGCCCCTCGCCTCTCGAGCTGAGCGTTCCCGGCCGCCACAACGCTCTCAATGCCCGTGCCGCTCTAGGCGCGATCGGGCTCGCAGGCGGCGATCTCGACGCGGCGGCGGCGGCGCTCGCTTCCTTTCCCGGCATGCTCCGCCGACAAGAGCTGAAGGGCGAGCGCTCCGGCGCCTTGGTCTACGACGACTACGCCCACCACCCGACCGAGGTGCGCGCGACCCTCTCGGCGCTCCGCGAGCTTCGGCCGAAGCGGCTCATCGCGGTCTTTCAACCGCACCTCTACTCGCGCACAAAGGCGCTCGCCGGTCAGTTCGGGGCGGCTCTGGCAGCCGCAGACGAGGTGGGTGTGCTCGACGTTTACGCGGCGCGTGAGGAGCCGGTCGGCCCACTCGAGGGAGTGAGCGGGCTTTCGGTCGCGCGCGCCGCGGCGGATCACGGCGGCGGGCGGCGGGTCATGTGGCTCGGAGACCGCGAGACGGCCTGCCGGGTTCTGGGATCGCGCATCTCAGACGGAGACCTCCTCGTCACGATCGGCGCGGGGGACGTCTTCAAGCTTGCGGAGGACCTCGTCGAGGGGACCACCAGGTGAACGTCGAGCGCGACTACCCGCTGGCGCGCCTCACGACCCTCCGCGCGGGCGGGAACGCGGAGCTCTTCGCCCGGCCTTCGACCGAGGACGAGTTGGCGGAGCTCCTCTCGTGGGCGGCCTCTGAGGGGCACTCGGTCGAAGTGGTCGGCTCGGGCTCGAACCTCTTGGTGGCGGACTCGGGCGTAAGCGGGCTGGTGATCAAGCTCGACGGAGAGCTGACCGCACTCGAACAAGACGGAACCCATGTCCTGTGCGGCGGCGGCGTGCGGCTGCCCTCAGCCGCGGCGAAGGTGGCGCGCTGGGGCCTCACCGGTCTTGAGTTCGGCATCAACATCCCCGGCACCGTCGGCGGCGCGGTTCGAATGAACGCGAACGCCTACGGCGGCGAGCTCGCAGCCGTGCTCGAGTGGGTGAACGTCTGCGGCCCGGGCGGCGTCGATCGCCGCGAACCGAGCGACCTCGGCTTTGAGTACCGCCGCTCGAACCTGAAAGGGGGTGAAGTCGTCTCGCGTGCCTCGTTCGCGCTCGCCGAAGCCGAGCCGGAAGCCGTCAAGGCCACGCTTGCCGAGATGCGCGGCAAGCGCCGCGAGGCTCAGCCCTCGGGGATCAAGACCTTCGGCTCGACCTTCAAGAACCCCGACGACCCACGCGCCGAGGGGCTCAGCGCGGGCCGCCTCCTCGACGCAGTCGGCGCCCGCGGCCTGGCGGTTGGCGGCGCCCGCTTCTCGCCAAAGCACGCGAACTTCGTCGAGAACACCGGCACGGCGACGACGGCCGACGTGCTCGCGCTGATGGGGGAGGGGCGACGCCTCGTCCACGAGCGCTTCGGCGTCGTCCTCGAGCCCGAGGTCCAAGTGCTCGGCGATGCCGACTGGCCCGAAGGCTGGGAGCCGGTCTAGGACGTTCGCCTTCGGTGCGGCGGCAGGAGAGGCGCCCTCGCCCACGAATGGGTGCCGGATGGCCTCCTCACGCGCCTCGACATCCGCCGGGCGCCGGCGAAGCCAGGCAAAGACGGCGCACCGACAGCGCGCGGCGAGCCCACACACGGCCGGGACTGCCCGGAGCGCGCCGAAGAAGCCTGCCGCGAAGGCCAAGGCTTCTGCCGCAAGACCAAAGTCCCCGCCCAAGCCCAGGCCGAAGCCGAAGCCGAAGGCGCCCAAAGCGAGAGCCAAGCCCCGCGCCAAGACGACGCGCCCGAGGGCGCCACTCACGCCGCAGTCGATGGTCTCGCGGACGGTCACGATCGCGCTTGTGGCCGCGGGCATCGTCCTGGCGCTCACGGCGGCCTACCTCCTTTGGTTTCGAGACTCATCCTTCGTCGCCGTCGAGAAGGTCACGGTCGAGGGCATCGACGGGCCGGAGTCCGAGGCCGTGACGGAGGCCCTCACGCGCGCCGGCCTTAAGATGACGACCCTGAGCGTCGACGAAAGCGAACTGGCGACGGCGGTGTCCCGCTTCCCAACAGTGGTTGCGATTCAGACTGAGAGCGACCTCCCGCACGGCTTAGTGGTAGAGGTCACCTCGCGCCCGCCGGTTCTGAGCGCTTCAGACGGCGGGCCGCCGGTGCCGGTCGCCGCCGACGGGACGCTCCTCTACGGAGTTGAGGCGCCCGAGGGCTCGCTCCCCGAACTGAAGGTCGAGTCGCTTCCGGTGAAGGGCAAGCTGAGCGGCGAGCCCCTTGAGCTGACCCAGGTCGCCGGGGCTGCGCCGGAGCCGCTTCGGCCCCTTGTAGACGACCTGAGCGTCAGCGCAAAGGACGGCATCGAAGTCACGCTCGAGGGTGGGATCCCCGTGAAGTTCGGCGAGCCCGACCGGGCGGAGGCGAAGTGGGATGCGGTCGCGGCGGTCCTCGCCAACCCGCAGGTAAAGACCTTGACCTACCTCGACGTACGTGTTCCAGAGCGGCCGTCGATCGGAGGCGCGGCGCCGCCCTCGAAGGCGGAGTAGGGCGCCGGAGCCCAGTCTCGAGGCGAAGTCAGCCAAAACCTCGAGCCCTCAAGTAGTGCCTGAGGGTTGATGACACGGAGTCAACCCTCAAGTCCTTCTCGAGTCTTGAGCGTTTGCACGATTCCGTGCCGAAACCAGACCCCCGCGTTGACAGGGGCTAGCCGATGTCGTACCGTCGCCCTCAAGTCGAGGCATCCTTTTCAGCAAACGCTCTAGTATTGGTTCAGCCTCGGATGGAACCGCAAACCCTTTACCAAACCAAAACTGGAGCACCGGGAGACTTTTAAAAAGATGGTTGAGTCCTCTTACTTGGCAGTGATCAAGGTCGTGGGCGCCGGCGGCGGCGGCACCAACGCCGTCTCGCGCATGGTCGACGCGGGCCTGAAGGGCGTGGAGTTCATCGCCATCAACACGGACGTCCAGGCGCTTCAGTCCTGCGATGCCGACATCAAGCTCTCGATCGGGCACAACCTCACCAAGGGCCTTGGCGCTGGGGCGAATCCCGACGTGGGCGCCGGCGCTGCAGCCGAGTCGCGCGACGAGGTCAAAGAGGCGCTGAAGGGCGCCGACATGGTCTTCGTCACCGCGGGCGAGGGCGGCGGCACCGGCACAGGCTCGGCTCCCGTGATCGCAGAGATCGCCAAGGAGGAGATCGGCGCGCTCACCGTCGGCGTCGTCACGAAGCCCTTCGAGTTTGAGGGCCAAAAGAGGATGCAGCAGGCGATGGAGGGCATCGACGAGCTCCGCGCCAACG
>Ga0136622_10000868_pt1 | contig 12467 bp, 12 predicted proteins | sample AntDrymUQ4482106_2_FD_104803 | JGI IMG/M metagenome (GOLD analysis project Ga0136622, IMG submission 104803) | Polar desert sand microbial communities from Dry Valleys, Antarctica - metaG UQ448 (21.06) | ecosystem: Environmental > Terrestrial > Soil > Desert | place: Antarctica: Dry Valley...
CGGCGAGCTCGGCCAGCTCCTTCTCGGGACGTATGCCGATCGACACGGCGACGAGGTCTGCGTCGAGCTCCTCCCCGTCGGCGAAGCGCAGGCCGCGGACCCAACCGTCCCCGCCGAGCAGCTCCTCGGTCTGGCGCTCGAGCATGACCTGCATGTCGAGCTCCTCCATGGCGGGCAGGAGCATGCCTGCCGCGCCCGCGTCGAGCTGGCGCTCCATCAGCCGATCCATGATGTGGACTACGGTGACCGGACAGCCCTGGGCCTGAACCCCGCGCGCCGCCTCGAGACCGAGCAGCCCGCCGCCGATGACCGCGGCTTTCGAGGCCTCCGCCGCGGCGGCCCGGATGGCCGCAGTGTCCGCCGGTCCGCGGTAGGCATAGACGCCGTCGAGATCGAGCCCCGCAATCGGCGGCATGATCGGCTGCGAGCCGATCGCGAGCGCGAGCTTGTCGTAGGACAGGGTGCCGCCGTGCGAAAGCTCGAGCTCGTGGCCGTAGAGGTCGATCCGGTCGACCTTCGTGTCAACCAGCACGTCGATCCGGTTATCGTCGTACCACTCCTCGGGCCGCAGCTGGAGCTCGCCGAGCGGCCCGCTCGGCTCGTCGCCGGAGAGCAGGTCGGAGAGGTGGACGCGGTCGTAGGGGAGGTAGGGCTCGGCGCACACGAGCGTCACATGGACGTCGGAGCTGCGCTCGCGTAGCTGCTCGCAAAGGCTCTGGCCCGCTATGCCGCCGCCGACGACGACGATGCCCGCCCCCGACCACCCTTGCCTCGAGCCGCTCATGCTCAGCGAGGTTAGGTCGGCTCTCTGCGCCTCGTCTAGGACCGGATGTAGGAAATATGGGGGCTAGCGTTCGACCGGTGGGCCAAGAGGGGCGCACCTGGCGCGCTCAGCGGGTATAGCGAACCGCCCGAGCACTTGCAACGGCCGGGAGGAGAGGTACCGCATCGCCGAAACCCGCCGACGATGCCCAACTTCGAAATCCGGGCGCATACCGTCGATCCGACTCGGGGGTGTGGACGGGCCGCTTCGATTCGTCGAGGCTGACCTGGTGGCCTGGGCCGAGCGGGCGCGCGCCGCTTTGCGGCCCGGCGACTCTGCGCGCGACACGCTCCCCGCAACAATTCTCGCCGACTCGCGGAACGGAAGAGGAGGCGGGAACAGGGAAACAGGCCGGTTTGCAGGCACTTCCGATGCGCCCAGGGAGACTCGAACTCCCACGGACCATAAGGTCCACAAGGCCCTCAACCTTGCGCGTCTACCAATTCCGCCACAGGCGCGTGGATCGGCGAGTATAGCCCCGCCCCAACCGCGTTCCTGGCCGCGAGGCCCGCCCTCCGGCGACCCCGCTTGCATCCGTCTGACGGCCCCGCTAGTGTACCCGAACACATGTTCGTCTGTGCCGCTTACACCGCGCCCCAGGAGACCGTCTGATGGACCTCACCAAGCGCCAGCAGGAGATCTTCGACTTCATCAAGCGCCACTCGGCCAAGTACGGCTATCCGCCGACGGTCCGCGACATCGGCAAGGCGGTCGGGCTGGCCTCCTCCTCCACGGTCCATGCGCACCTGGCCAACCTCGAGAAGGTGGGCCTCCTGCGCCGCGACCCGTCCAAGCCGCGTGCGATCGAGTTGCTCGACCGGGCTGTGGGCGGCGCCGTCGAGGGGGTGCGCTCGATCGTCGGACAGGGCGGCCTGCCCCTCGTCGGCCATGTCGCGGCCGGCCAGCCGATCCTCGCCGACGAGAACATCGAAGACCACGTCGACGTGCCCGACCTCGCGGGGGGAGAGGACGGCGAGTACCTGCTGCGCGTCCGCGGCGACTCGATGAAGGACGCCGGGATCCTCGAGGGCGACTTCGTGGTCGTGCGCACTCAGGACACCGCGATCGACGGCGAGATCGTCGTCGCGCTGGTGGGGGACGAGGCAACCGTCAAGCGGTTCTACCGCGAGGCCGACCACATCCGCTTGCAGCCCGAGAACGACGCCGTCGAGCCGATCCGCTCCAAGGACGTCCGCGTGCTGGGCCGTGTGGTCGGTGTGCTGCGGAGGGTCCCGTGACCGCCGCGGTCCTGACTCATCCACGCGAGCGGGACCGCGCTGGCCGGCGCCACCTCGGTTTCCCGGGCCATGCCCGCACGGCGGACGGTGAGACGACTCTGGACGCGCTCGTGTCCAGCGCCTGGGAGGGCCTCACCGGACGCTTGCCCGTGAGCTGTCCCGCCTGCGGTGGCGAGATGCTGCCGAGCGGCGAAGGCTCGGGCGCTCAGGGCGGCCGCTGCCGTGCCTGCGGCAGCGGCCTCTCCTGAGGGGCCGGGCGGCCCGTCTTCCGCGGGCACATGGGCTGGGCTTGCCAGAAAGCGCGCCGGCCGCGTAGGGTGGTTGCCGCCCACGCGCCGCCCGGCGCGCCTGTCCCGTCACGAAAGGACCTCGATGCGCAACCGTCTCCTCTTCCTGCTGACGCTCGCCGCGGCGCTATCCCTCGCCCTCGCCGCCTGCGGCGAGAAGAAGCTCGACACCGAGAAGGCCGAGGAAAAGATCAAGGAGGGCATTGTCAAGCAGACTGGCGGCCAGGTGCCGGTCCAGTCCGTCGACTGCCCCAAGGACCGCGAGATCAAGAAGGGCGACACCTTCACGTGCAAGGTGATCGGCACGAACGGGAAGGCCGGCGCCGTGACCGTGGTCCAGCAGGATGACAAGGGCAACATCACCTACCGCGGCAACCTTCAGGCGCTCGTCAAGCAGTGACCCGGCGCCGGGGCGCCTCGTTAGCTCCGGCCGGGCTAGAATTCCCCAGGTAGGCCAGGCAGCCGCGGAGGCGGTCTCCGCAAGGAGGTCGCCTTCGAGGAAAGTCCGGACATCACAGGGCAAGGTGGTCGGTAACGCCGACCCGGGGAGACCCGCGGGAAAGTGCCACAGAAATGACACCGCCTAAGCCCGCGCCTCGGCGCGGGCCGGCAAGGGTGAAATGGTGCGGTAAGAGCGCACCGGCGTCGCGGTGACGCGGCGGCCCGGCAAACCCCACCTGATGCAAGGCCAAGCCGGACCGACTGCAGGTTGCCCGCCGAGGTCCAGGTAGGCCGCTCAGATAGATGGCTGCCCACGACAGAATCCGGCTTACCGGCCTGCCACTTTGAGAAGAGCCCCCGTCCGCGGGGGCTCTTCCCGTTAGTGGCCGCCCCGGCAGGGCTCGATGCCCGTGCGTGCGCCCGGCGCGTGGGGCGAGGACGGTGGGACGACCCGCTCAATAGCTGAAGACGCTCGCGTCATCCTCGCCGATCCAATCCCATAGCGGGGTTGCGCCTGCGAGCCGGGCGTTGGCCACGAGCTGGCTCTCGTCGAGCTTGCGAGCGGTAAAGCAGATCGGGCAGACCAGCAGCTCGCCGTTTCCGTTCGCGTACTGCTCGAACAGTCGGGCGAGTGGGGGGCACCCGTCACATGCGACGCCTTCCGCGTGGCCTGGGAGCCCCAGGCGAACTGCCTCCTTGGTGAGGAACATGGCGACCTGCCTTCCCCGCTCCAGCGCCGCGCCACCGACGAGGAACGCGACCGTGACACGCTCGGGATCCTCGAGTCCAGTGGCGAGATTGATGACGACCTTGTTGCTTCCCATCTTGCCTCCTTGTTTGGTCCGGAACCAGCCTAGAGACGCCAGAGCTCGGTGTCGATGGTCCGGCGGGTGGCGCCGAGCACCGAGGCCGGCCGCGCCAAGTCGTGCATCAGTCGGGCTTTGTCGCCCGAATCGTCGAGCCCATTGCGCCAAACTTGGCGGCCTTCTGGCGCGTGTCCTCGAAGGCCGATCGGGCATACGTATCGACGAGGTCGCCTTGGGTGATGTCCGTGTAGGCCCGCTGAACCAGCAGGCGCGCATGCTCGCCTTCGAGCAGCGCACCCGCGATTCAGCCGGTCCAGAGGTCGATGCGCTTGCGCGCGTCCTCTGAGACTTCCTCGTGGATGACCACGTCGGCCACCTGCAGCCGGCCCCCGGGGCGCAGGACGCGGTCGATCTCGTCGAACACCGCCTCCTTGTCGGGTACCAAGTCGATGACGCCGTTAGAGATGACGACGTCGACCGAGGCGTCCTCGAGCGGCAGGGACTCGATCAGCGACTCGTGCAGCTCGACGTTCTCGAGCCCCATCTCCCGGGCACTTGCTCGAGCCTGCGCGAGAATGGCCGGGGTCATGTCGACGCCGATCGCGCGTCCGGCCGAGCCGGTCATCTGGGCGGCGATGAGCAGGTCGGTGCCGGCGCCGCAGCCGAGATCCACCACGACCGCGCCCGGTTCGATGCGCCCGAGCACCCAGTGGTTGGCGACCCCCGCGAAGCTCGCGACCGTGGCGTCAGTCACCCGGCCCAGCTCGGGCTCTGGATAGCCGAGGTCCTGGGCCCAGGTTCGACCGGTGGGAAAGATGAACTCCCGCTCTTGGTCGGTGGAGACGTCGGTGTAGGTCTTGCGTATCTCCTCGCGCAGGACGTCCACGTCGACGGGAATCTGGGCGGTGCTCATGTCGCGATCACCTCCGTGCGGGTCGTGCGGCTTGCGTTCATGCGGCCTTGTCGCGGTCTGCCGCGGCGAGCTGCCATTCGGGCCAGCCGTCCTCCAGTCGCCGCGCCGGGCGTCCGGCGGCGCGCAGGCGGCGCACCGCTTCGTGGGCGTAGGCGCAGAACGGTCCGCGGCAGTAGGCGACGATCTCCTGGTCGGCCGGTAGCCCCGCGAGTTGCTGCTCGAGCTTCTCGATAGGAACCGAGCGCGCGCCCTCGATATGCCCGGCTTCGAACTCCTCCTCGGGGCGCACGTCGATGACGACCACGTCCTGGCGGCGCAACCGCTCGAGTAGCTCCTCGCGGGTGATTGCCTCCACATCGTCGCCGACGTAGTTCCGAGCCGCACGCTCGACCTCGGCCAGCCGTGCCGCTGACGCGTCTCGGAGCGCCAGCCACAGGCGCAAGGCTTCCTCTCCCGCAATCGCGTACCGCACGCGCGTTCCCTCCCGCTCGCGGCTGACCATGCCGGCGGCATGCAATGCCTGCAGGTGCTGGGACGCGTTCGCCGTCGAATGCCCGCTCGCACGGGCCAGCTCCTCCACGCTTCGCGGCGCCTGTGCCAGCAGGTCGACGAGCTCGAGCCGCGTAGGGCTCGCGAACGCCTTGCCCATCAGTGCGATCGCCGCGAACAGCGCGTCCTTGGGTCGGGGGGTATCCATTTACCCATACTATTCAAGCGATAACTTGATAGCTTGTCAACCGTTCGGTACCACTACCCCCCGGAGGGACTACCCGTGTACTTCCGACAGCTCCTCAGCGAGGAGACGGCTTGCGCGTCATACCTACTCGGATGCAAGACCCACGGGCAGCTCGCGGTCGTGGACCCGCACGCCGAGCTGGTGGACGACTACATCGCCCTTGCCCAGGGCCAGGGCGCGGCCCTCGTGGCGGTCGTCGAAACTCACGTACAGGCCGACCACGTCTCAGGTCTGCCCGAACTCGTCGCGCGCACCGGAGCGAGCGCCTACTTTCCCGAAGGCGCGGGCGTGGAGTTTGCCCATCGCGCGCTCGCCGACGGCGAGACGGTGAAGCTTGGCAACACCGAGTTGCAGGCCGTCGCGACGCCGGGACACGCGACCGCGCATCACGCCTACCTGGTCACGGACCGAACGCGCGAGGAGGAGCCCTGGTTCGTTCTTACGGGTGACGCGCTGCTCGTCGGCGACGTTGGGCGCCCGGACCTGCACGTGAGTGGCGAGCACTCCGTCGAGGACATGGCTCGCACGCTGTATCGCTCGCTGAACGACAAGCTGCTTACGCTCGCCGACCACCTTCTGCTGTATCCGGCTCACTACTCCGGCTCGGTGTGCGGACGCGGCCTCTCCGCGCACCCGGCGTCCACGATCGGCTTCGAGCGCCGTCACAACCCGGCGCTGTGCTTCGACTCCGAGGACGCGTTCGTGGAGGCGCTCCTGCGCGATATCCCACCGGCGCCCCCGCAGCAGGCCGAGATCGTCGCGGCCAACCGGGCCGGGCCAACGCTGCCGAGCACAGTCCGCAAGGCCTAGCCCAGACTCCGTGGTTGGGTCGGCGGCGAACGTCCGGCTGGGGCTCAGCCACAACATTCCGCAGTTCGCCTTGCTGGTCGCGGTCACTGCGTTCGTCGGGGCGATGGTCGGGCTGGAACGCTCGACCCTGCCGCTGATCGGTCGAACCGACTTCGGACTCGGCTCGAGCGCAGCGGTCCTGTCGTTCATAGTCGCCTTCGGACTCGCCAAGTCGTTAACCAACCTCGGTGCGGGCGCCTTCGCCGCTCGCGCCGGTCGCCGGCGGTTGCTGATCGCCGGCTGGGGGGCTGCGCTTCCCGTCCCCCTGCTCATCGCGGCGGCGCCGACCTGGGACTGGGTTGTCGCGGCGAACGTGCTGCTGGGGGTCAACCAAGGCCTGGCCTGGTCGATGACCGTGGTGATGAAGATCGACCTGGTGGGACCCAGGCGCCGCGGCTTCGCGCTCGGTCTCAACGAGGCCGCCGGGTATGTCGGGGTCGCGGCCGCTGCCGGCATCGGCGGCTGGCTGGCATCCCAGTTCGCGGCCCGCGACGTGCTGGTGGTCGCCGGCGCCGCCATCGCCGTGGTCGCCCTCGCGATCTCCGTGCTTTTCGTGCGGGACACCGCCCGCCACGTCGAGCTCGAGCAGGCGCAGGTCCCCGAGCACGAGACGGGCGAGCGAGCACCGCGAATGCGCGAGGCGTTCCCGCAGGGCAGCTACCGGCAGCCGACGCTGCGCTCCTGCTCGCAAGCGGGGCTGGTGAACAACATCAACGACGCGCTCGCCTGGGGCCTCGTCCCGTTGTTCCTCGCCGCCCACGGTGCGGGAGCCGCGCAGGTTGGGCTCGTCGCCGGCGTCTATCCCGCCGTGTGGGGCCTGGGACAGATCTGGACGGGGCACCTGTCGGACCGCATCGGCCGCAAGCCGTTGATAGTCGCCGGAATGCTCGTCCAGGCCGCTGCGCTCGCGCTCCTGGCGGCGTCCAGCGGAGGCGCCGGCATGGCAGCCGTCTCAGCCGTGGCGCTGGGCGCCGGTACCGCGTTGGTGTACCCCACGCTGATCGGCGCGATCTCCGACGCCGCGTCGCCAGTCGCGCGCGCTTCGATGATCGGCGTCTACCGCTTCTGGCGCGACATGGGCTACGTAGTCGGTGGACTGATCGCCGGGCTGGCCGCCGACGCGCTCGGCTTCGGTGGCGCCATCACGGTGGTGGCAGGTCTCACCGCCGCATCGGGCCTGTGGGTGTTGCATGACATGCCCAGTGACCGGCGCGACGGGCGATCGAGTGCGCAATCGCTACGTCCGGAGCTGTCCTAGCACTCGTGGATTCCGCCTGATCGTGCCCGAGGGGGCGGCCGCGCGCGACCCTCTCGTACGATCCCCAGGCCATGCGCTTCGGCATCTTCTACGAGCACCAGCTGCCTCGTCCCTGGGGGGAGGATGCCGAGGAGCGCCTGCTGAACGACGCCCTCGATCAGGTCGAGCTGGCCGACGCGCTGGGCTTCGATTCCGTCTGGGAGGTCGAGCACCACTTCCTCGAGGAGTACTCGCACTCCTCGGCGTCGGAGGCCTTCCTGGCCGCCTGCTCGCAGCGCACGAAGCGCATCCGCCTGGGCTTCGGCATCGTTCCCACCCCCCCCGGATACCAGCACCCCGCGCGCGTGGCCGAGAAGGTCTCGACGCTCGACCTGCTCTCCGGCGGGCGCGTCGAGTTCGGCACGGGGGAGACCTCCTCCGGCGCCGAGCTGGAGGGCTTCGGGGTCGACCGCGAGACCAAGCGCGCGCAGTGGGAGGAGTCGATCGACGCGATCACGCGGATGTTCGTCGAGGAGCCCTTCGCCGGCTGGGACGGCCGCTTCTTCTCGATGCCGATTCGCAACGTCATCCCCAAGCCCAAGCAGAAGCCCCACCCGCCGCTGTGGGTGGCCTGCTCGCGGCGCGAGACCATTGCGATGGCCGCGGAGCGGGGCATCGGTGCGCTGTCGTTCTCCTTCGTCGACCCCGAGGAGGCCAAGGAATGGGTCGACGAGTACTACGAGATCGTCGCTTCGCCGCGCTGCAATCCGGCTGGGTTCGCGGTCAACCCCAACGTGGCCGTGGTCCTTCCGATGATGTGCCACGAGGACGAGGCGACCGCGATCGAGCGCGGCATCGACGGAGCGCACTTCTTCGGCTACTCGCTCGCCCACTACTACGTCTTCGGTGAGCACCGTCCCGCCCGCACGAACATCTGGCACGAGTTCACCGAGCGTCGGGACGAAATGGGATTCGCGCGCGAGATCATCACCCCCGACCAGGCGCCGCTGGGCGTGAGGATCCTGCAGGAGGGCCTGGGCTCGCTGCGCGGCGCGATCGGCACCCCGGGCCAGGTGCGCGACCTCGTTCGCCGCTACGAGGCGGCTGGAGTGGACCAGGTCATCTTCATCTCGCAGGCGGGCAACAACCGCCACGAGCACATCTGCGAGTCGATGGAGCTCTTCGCGCGCGAGGTGCTTCCCGAGTTCGCCGAGGCGGCAGAGGAGAAGGAGCGGATCAAGCTCGACCGCCTCGAGCGCTGGACGCAGGAGGCGCTGGAGCGCCGCCCGGCTCCACGCGAGGCCGATCCCGAGTACGTCATCGCGCCGCACGCCTCTGGTCCGCCGCCGCTCCGGCTCGGGGGGGTGGTGGAGGGAAGCGAGACGCCCGCGTCCAGTACGCAGGACGGCGGGGGTCGGGTCCGCGCGCTCGCCGAGCGCCTGCGTGGCGGGGGAGAGGCCGCCTTCGCCGGCTGGGTACGTCGCAGCGATGACCGCCGGCTGGAGAGGACGCTGGGGTCCAAGCTCGGCCTGCGCGTGCTGTTCGCGGGGATGGCGCAGCGCTTTGAACCCGACCGCGCGATGGGCTTTGCCGGCGATATCCAGTACGAGCTGCGCGCCAACGGCGGCGCACGGTCCTGGGTGGTCTCGATCGAGGGGCGACGGGCCACTGCGCGGCCGGGGCGCTCGAGCTCCCCGAAGCTGACGGTGAAGACCGGCGTCGCGGACTTCCTGCGCATCGCCGCGGGGGAAGAGGACCCGGGCAAGGCGCTTCTGACCGGCAGGCTGGTGCTCGAGGGCGACTTCAGCGTGGCTCTGCGGCTCGGCGAGATGTTCGGCGAGCCCTCCCCCTACTGATCGAGTCGGCGATTCTCGGCGCCTTATTCGCTGGTATGCTCGGCTTGGACGGGAGGTTGTCGCGGCGCCGGTCTCCGAAACAAGGGGGGGAGGTCCATGGTGCGACCACGGCTAGGTGCTTTTCGACGCCCGATCGCCGTCGCAGTCTTCTGCTCGGCGATGCTGCTGATCGGGGTCGGGCAGGGGCCCGCTCGGGCCAGCCATACGTTTGACTTCACGGCCGTCAAGGGCAGCGCCTACGGCTACTTCAGCAGCGTCGGCCTCTTCGGCAATCCCCCCACCCCCCAGGGACCGGCTCCCACGGTGACGCTCCCGCCGGGCGGCTCCTCCGTCCCGATCACCGCCACCGCCCCGACGGGCAATGCGCAGCACGACCCCGCCAGCATCTTCACCACTGGCCCGCTCAATGTCAGCACCCAGGGGTCGACCGGACCGAGCGGACCCGTGACCAGCTCGGCCGACATCCTGAAGGTCAATAGATCTGGTAACGAGGTGTTCACCGCCGCCCGCCTGACCAGCGCGTGCACCGCGACCGGAGCCGGCGCCGGCGGCTCGACCACGATCACAAGCGGGACGCTCCAGACCGACAGCGGCGACGACGAGGCAAACGCAATCCCCAATCACCTGCCCGTCATCGTGCCAGTACCGGCCAACCCCGCCCCCAACACGCCCCCCGTCAACGGCCACATCCACTTCAATGGCGCCACCGACAACTTCCGGTACGCCTTCAACGAACAGTTTGTGAACCCCGATGGCTCCACCACCGTCAACGCCGCCCACCAATATCTCGACGGGCCCACGGCAGTCGGCGATCTGTTCGTCGGCCGTTCGGTTTGCGGGGCGACGGGGACCCCCATTGCGCACGTCGATGCCCCTCCGAACGCGACAGCTCCGCAGACCGCGCCCGGCTCGCCGCTCGGCTCCGCCCCTGCCCGGTCCCCGGCCGAGGGGCTGACCAACTGCGCTGCGACGGTCACCGTGGGCAGCGACGGGACGGTGAAGCTTTGCGACGCGGCCAACCCGCCGACGGCGAGCACCAGCCAGACGTTGACCGCCACGCTGCCCGCCAGCTACGCCGAGACGGCCAGGAAGAAAAAGCGCAAGAAGCCCAAGCCGGGTCCGGTCGCCACCGGCCAGACGACGATCCCTGCCGGCCAGACGGTTCCGGTGACGGTCAGGCTCAGTGCCAAGGCCGCCGGGGCGCTGAGGAAGAAGGGGAAGCTGAGGGTGAAGGCCACGATCCAGGCGCGCGGCGTCGACGGGCAGACCGCGACGGTCACTTCCACTGTGAACCTCAAGCCGGCAAAGAAGGCGAAGCGCCGCAGGAAGCGGTAGGTCGCCCACCACTCATCGTCGTTGGGGCGAGCAGGCGCGAGTTGCAAGTTCCCGGAGGGAATGCGAACATGTGTTCGCTCCATGATCCTCGCCGTCCTGTTCCCTCGCTTCGCGCTGGCGGTCGCCGCCGGGGGGCGTGACGCGCTCCTGCAGGGGCCGGTCGCCGTCGCTCCCGAGCCCGGCCGCGAGCAGATGCTGGGTGAGGTCTCGGCGGGGGCGGAGGCCTTCGGAGTGCATGACGGGATGCGGATGGGCGAGGCGCTGGCCCGCTGCCCGGGGCTGGCGCTGATTCCGCCGGATCCGGCCGGGGTGGAGGAGGCCTGGGAGGCCGCCATCGCCCGGCTGGAGGCCGCCGGCGCCGAGGTGGAGACGGCGCGTCCAGGGGTGGCCTTCCTCGACTCCACGGGGCTTCGCCGCCTGCACGGGGGAAGCGTGGAGGGAGTGGTCTCAGCGGTGCGGCGCGCCCTTGTCCGCCCCGCGCGGATCGGCGGCGGCCCCTCGCGCTTCTGCGCGGCCGCGGCGGCCTCGCGCGCGCGGGCGCGACGGGCCGAGCTGGTGCACGGCGGGGAGGAGGGAGCCCGCGCCTACCTGGCTCCGCTCCCGGTGGCGCTGCTGCGGGGCCACGAGCGGACGGCCGCGCTGCCTGACGCGCTCGACCTCCTCGGAGTGCGCACCCTCGGTGAGCTCGCGGCGCTGCCGCGCGCGGCCGTGGCCGATCGCTTCGGCGCCGCCGGCCTGCTGGCTCTCGACCTGGCCCAAGGGCGCGACCGTCCGCTGCGCACGCGACGTCCCGGGGAGCGCCTGGAGGAGAGGCTGGAGCTGCCGGAGTCGGCCTCCGGCTCCGCTCTCGAGCAGGCGCTCGGGCTGCTGATCGACCGCCTGCTGGCCCGGCGCGAGCGGCGCGGGCGCACCCTGCGCGCGGCGGTGCTGGCCGCCACGCTGGTAGAGGGAGGCACGTGGCGCGAGCGCGTGTGCTTCCGCGAGGCGCTGGCCGACGCAGACCGTATGCGGCTCGTGCTGGTGCCGAAGCTCGCGCTGCTTCCCGCGCCGGCCGACGCCCTGCGGCTGTCGGTCGAGCGCTTCGGCGAGGCGGCGGCCGACCAGCGGCCGCTGGTCGACGAGGCGGCGGCGGTGCGCAACGAGCGCCTGCGCGAGGCGGTCTGCCAGGCGCGCGCCGCCGCGGGGCCCGACGCCGCCCTGCGGGTGCTGAGCGTCGACCCGGACTCCCGGGTCCCCGAGCGGCGCACGCTGCTCACCCCGTTCGAATAACGATGGGCACCGGTGACGGGCCCGCGACAGCTCAACCTTCCGCGCCGGACCTCGGTGCGCACCGCGGGCGACGGCCGCCCGCTGTCGGTGGCCGGACGGCCGGTGGAGGCGGTGCGCGAGTCCTGGCTCATCGAGGACCGGTGGTGGACAGGCCGCCCGCTGCGCCGCCGCTACTGGGAGGTGGTCACGGCCGACGGCCGCAACCTCGTGGTCTTCCACGAGCTGCAGGAGGGAGGCTGGTTCGAGCAGCGGTAGGGGGTAAGACCGCCCGCACGGTGATGGCGATGCTTGCCAGCGATCCTCCGCCCACCAGTGCATCGGCCAGGCGCCGCCGGCCCGCTCCCGCGGCGACCAGGCCGCCCGCCCGGACGACCGTCGTTCCGCGCGCGGCGCGGATGAAGCCGGGGTCGGGGCGCTCCGCCCGGCCGAAGTACTCGTACAGGGCGTAGCCGAGGCCGGCGCCCAGACGGGCGAGCTCGCATCCGACGGCCGCGCGCCCGACCAGGCCCTCGCGCAGCGCCCCGCGCAGCGCGGCGGCGGCGAACGCCGCGTCCACCAGGCCCTCTAGGTCTCGCCCGAGGCGGGTGGGCTCGGCCCGGCGGGCGAGCATCCCGTCGACCACGTCGCTGACCGCCGCGGCGGCGCACACCGCGGGGGTGGGGGAGTGGAGCGCCACG
>Ga0136622_10000871_pt1 | contig 12424 bp, 15 predicted proteins | sample AntDrymUQ4482106_2_FD_104803 | JGI IMG/M metagenome (GOLD analysis project Ga0136622, IMG submission 104803) | Polar desert sand microbial communities from Dry Valleys, Antarctica - metaG UQ448 (21.06) | ecosystem: Environmental > Terrestrial > Soil > Desert | place: Antarctica: Dry Valley...
CCCGCCGCCTGTTGTTTGCGGAGGGGCTGCCGGTACACTAGATTGTGCGGTTCTATACGTACATGCGGCCGCGCGGGATTACGATGCTCGTCCCGAACTGTCCCGTGGCGCTGTCGCCGGGGCAGGCGAACGTCGGGATCATCCCCGCCGAGATCTTCCGCGAGGGCTCGATCGGCCTCGTGTCGCGCTCGGGCACGCTCACCTACCAGATCGGCCACGAGCTGACCGGGCTCGGGCTGGGCAACTCCACGATCGTCGGGATCGGCGGCGATCCGATCGTCGGCTCGTCCTTCATCGACGTGCTCGAGAAGTTCGAGGCCGACCCCGAGACCGAGCACGTCGTCATGGTGGGCGAGATCGGCGGCGACGAGGAGGAGAGGGCGGCGCGCTTCATCGAGGAGCGGATGACGAAGCCCGTTGTCGCCTACATCGCAGGCTTCACGGCGCCTCCGGGCAAGACGATGGGGCACGCGGGCGCGATCATCTCCGGCTCCGCGGGCACGGCCGAGGGCAAGAAGGATGCGCTCGAGGCGTGCGGCGTGCGGGTGGGGACGACGCCGACGGAAGTGGCGCAGCTCGTCGCCGAGGTCGCCGGCACGCGCGTGTAGCGCCCGTCAGCGAGAAGGCTCGACGGGGACGAGCTCGAGCAAGGTTGCGGCCTCGCGGAAATCCTCCGGGTTGCGCGTATAGAGCGGCAGGCCTGCGCTTAGGGCAGTTGCCGCGATCAGCAGGTCGAGCGCCCGCCGGCCGCGCGCCTTGCTGCCAGCCGCAGCGACCGCGGCGTAGATCCGCCCGTACGCCCGCGCGACAGCCGCGTCCACCGGCAGCGGATCGAAGGTGGCCTCGGCCCGTTGCAGCCTGTCCTGGCGACGTGCCCGCTCGGCGAGGTCCGGCGTGGCGTGCGGCCCGGCGGCAAGCTCGGCGAGCGTTACGGCCGACACTGCGAACTCGGCGGGAAGATCGGAAGCGTCGAGCCGTCCAGCTCGATCACAACAGACGTGTCGATGATTCCGCGCGCGTGTCGCGGCTCAGGCACGAGGAGCCGCGTTCTGGTCGAGCAGAGCGTCGACGTCCGTGCGGAAGCGCTCGCGCTCGATGGCCGGCGCATCGGCGAACGCGGCAATCGCCGTCCCCGCCGCGACGAATCGCCGCTGGCGCAGGGGCGTTAGCTCGCCGACAGGAACGCCGTTACGCGTCACCACGAAAGCCTCTCCACGATCGACGGCCCGCATGATCTCGCCGCTGAGGTTGCGCAATTCCCGCTGGCTGATCCTGCGAGCCATCACCCACGGCGTAGCACGGTTGCTACGGCCGCTTACGATCGTCGACGCTCTGCTTACACTTCCCCGCGGTGACCATTTCGTTCGCCCGCGGTGCGCCTTCCGCCGACCTGCTCCCGATCGAGGAGCTCGCCGACTGCGCCCGCGTCGCGCTTGAGCGTGACGGGAAGACGGTGCTCGCCTACGGAAGCGGCGGAGGCTACGGGCCGCTGCGGGACTGGCTCGCCGAGCGCCACGGCGTCGAGCCCGAGCGGGTTCTGATCACGAACGGATCTCTGCAGGCCTTCGTCTTCCTCGTCGAGCATCTAAGCGCAGCGGACGGCCCGGCCCGCATCCTCGTCGAGGCGCCCACCTACGACCGGCCGCTGAAGGTGCTCGCGCGGCTCGGCGCCGAGATCGTGACGATTCCGCTCGACGACGACGGACTCGACCTCGACGCGCTCGAGCACGAGCTGCGCACCGGCCCGCGGCCTGCCCTCCTGTACACGATCCCGACCTTCCAGAACCCGAGCGGGCGCACCCTGGGCGGCGAGCGGCGGCGGCGGCTGGCGGAGCTCGCAGGGGAGTACGAGCTGCTGGTCCTCGAGGACGACCCGTACGGGCTCGTGCGCTTCGAAGGCGAAGGGGAGCCGACGATCTTCGAGCTCGAGGGCGGGCGCCGGGTCGCGTTCAGCTCCTCCTTCTCGAAGACGGTGGCGCCCGGCGTGCGCGTCGGCTACGTCGTCCTGCCGACGTCGCTCGCGCAGGCGATCACCGAACTCGCCGTCTCGACCTACATCTCGCCCGTGCTGCCGACGCAGGCCGCGGTCTGGGAGTTCATCCGGCGCGGGAGCTTCGAGCCGAACCTGAGCCGGGTGTGCGGTCTGCTGCGCGAGCGGCGGGACGCGATGCTCGCCGGGCTCGACCGTGACTTTCCACCGGGAACGATGTGGAGCAGGCCGCAGGGCGGGTACTTCGTCTGGGTCGACCTCCCCGACGGAACCGACGCGGCCGGACTCTGCGAGAGGGCGGCCGAGGCCGGTGTCTCCTTCGTCAAGGGCGCCGACTTCTTTCCGGACGGCTCCGGAGGATCCTCGGCCCGCCTGGCCTACAGCGCCGAGCCTCCGGCACGGATCGACGAGGGCCTCGCGCGGCTTGCCTCGCTCCTGCCCGAGCCGGCTCGCGCCTAGGAGCCTGGGGCGGTAACGGCGGTTGGTGCGATCCGGGCGAAGCGATCGGCGGAGATGGTGGCGAGCGGGCGAGGGAAGCGGCTCGTGAGGGAGTGTAGGACTGTTGCGGCCGTCGCGAGGCGGCGGCGTTTCCCTGGCGAGGGACTCGCGGGAGCGCTGTTTTGCTCCCTGATCAGCTCGAGGCCGCCGGCTCGGTGGAGCTTGAGCAGGTTGTGAATCGCGCAGTGGAAGCGCCACTGCGCGCGGGCGGCCTGTTTGCCGCGTAAGCGCAGCCGCCGGCCGTCCTGGACGGTCTCGATCTGGCCGAAGACCGGCTCGACGATCACCTTGCGGCGACTGTAGAGGGCGCGGCCCTTCTTCGTTTTCAGCTTGCGCGCCATCCGCTGCTTGGGCGTCGCATCGTTTGCGATCGGCCCGCGCGGCGCCGGCGGCTGCGGCTCTGAGTGCTTGAAGCGGCCGGTGGCGATGTGCGGATCAAGCCCGTGCTCGGCCGTAATCCGCACGTTCTGCTCGGAGAAGTAGCCGGCGTCGGCGCTCAGCACCGCGCCCTCGGGCAGCTCGGCGTCGATCGCCTCGAGGTTGTCGGCCAGCTGCGCAAGGGCCGGCTCGAGCTGACGCGCGTCCGGCGCCTCGTCGGCGAGCTCGCAGGCGACGATCACCTGCGCTTGCGAATCGACGATCGCCTGGCCGTTGAAGCACTGCTGGTAGGCGCCGTCGGAGGTCTTCATGATCTTCGAGTCGGGATCGGTGAAGTTGCGTTGCGCGCCCGGCTTCGGCTTGTACGGGTCGCGTCCGTCGCGGGGCGCCCGCGGCGTCTTGCCCTGCGCCTCCAGCTCGGCGCGCCTGGCTGCCTCACGCTCGGCCGCCTCCGCTTCCAGCGCCTGCTTGGCCTCCCGGATCCGCGCCAGCCGCCCCTCGCGCCGCTGTAGCTCCTCGGGCAACTCGTCGCCGCGCAGGTCCGGGCCGAAACGCTCGTCCTCGGCGGCGTCGACGGCTTCGGGTCTCGGCGAAAAGCGCCGTCACGTTCGCGCGGATCGCGGCGATCTCCGCCTCCAGCCGCGCCTCCGCCTTCACCATCCGCTCATAGCTCATCGCCTTGTGCCGCAACGCGTTCGCGCGCAGCTTCGTGCCGTCCAGAGCCAGCGTCCCCAGCCCGACCAGCCGCGCCTGCCTGCACAACCGCAGCGCCTGCACGAACAGCTCCGCCAACGCCTCCAGATGCCGCGCCCGAAAGCGGGCGATCGAGCGGTAGTCGGGATGCTGATCAGCGCACAGCATCCGCACCGCCACATCCCGGTAGCTCGCCCGCTCCAGCTTGCGCGAGGAGACGATCGCGTTGGCGTAGCCGTAGAGCAGCAGCTTCACCATCAAGCGCGGGTCGTAAGGCGGATAGCCGCGCTCGTCCTCGTAGCCCGCGTAGATCGCCGACAAATCGAGCGTCCCCGACTCCACCAGATCGGAGACGAAATGGGCCAGATCGCCCTCCGGGATCCACTCCTGCAACACCGGCGCCAACAACAACACCTGACCGGAATCGTACGGCCGAAACGTCTTCTCCTCTCCCACCGGCCGCCGCACCGCCGGCTCGCCACCCTCGCCCGCCGAAACCTCGACCAACCGCTCCTGCACCGAAACCGCCGACAAGACAACCTCCGCGTCGTAGGACGCACAGATCGTCCTCGACGCCCCGGACGGCTCAGACCCCGTTACTGACCCGGGCTCCTAGGCTGCCGACGGGGCGGCCAGCGCGGGCCGCCGCAAGCGCGCGGGCTCCCGGGGCTCCGGAGCCATCGCCAGGGCGCCCCTCTTGACCGGCCGGAACGTGGGGCACGCGCGGTTTCCAGGGAGCGCGCACAGGCCCGCTTGCCGGAAGTAGCAGTCGTCGCAGGATCGGTCACAAAGTCCGTTTGGGTGCATTTTCCATCTCCCCCGAGATGTCGATAGAAAGTCGCCGCCGCAGAAGTCCGGGGGATGATAGGTCTGCCGCTCGGGCATGCCTAGATGGGCGATGAGGAAAGGGCCGCAATTTCCGCGCCCTTCGGAAGTGGGCTACGGAGCGGCCTGACGCTGCTCGGCGGCGATCGTTGCCAGACCGCGCAACGCCTCGTCCAAAGTACGAACCGCAAGCACCCGCACACCGTCGCCGTAGCGCCGGGCCTCGGCCGCGTTGTCCCCGGTGGGCACGACGAAGACATCCACCTTGCTGCGCTTCGCACCGATGACCTTCTGTTGGATCCCGCCGACCGCGCCGACGCGGCCGTCGAGCTCGATCTCGCCGGTGACGGCGACGTCGAGGCCACGGTCGACGTCGCGCCCGAGCTGTTCCAGGAGCTCGAGCGTGAAGGCGAGCCCCGCCGACGGGCCTCCGACGTCGCCCGTGTCGATCTCGACGTCGAGCGGGAGCCGGATGTCGGCAGCCTGCTCGACGAGCACGCCGATCACCGGGCGGCCGGTCTCGTCGTCCCTCACCGTCCGGAGCGAGAAGCGCAGCCGGTCGGTGCCCCGGCGGACGCCGAGTCTCGCACTGTCACCCGGCTCTCGGCGGCCGAGCAGCCGGCGTAGGTCGCCGGGCGTGCGGACCGGCGCGCCGTCGACGGCGACGATGATGTCGGTGGGTTGCAGCTTCTTGGAAGCGGGCGAACCGGGAGCCACGAGCGCGACCAGCGCGCCGGCCGGGTCTGCCTTCACGTCGTAGTCGACCTCACGGAAGGCGACCGCCGCCGCGATCCGCTGCGAGCGGGTCATCTGGCGCAGGTTCCCCTGCCGCCTCGCGTCGTCGCTGATCCCGGTCGGGTTGAGCGCCTCGGCGGGCACGAGCCGCGATCCGTCGCGCAGGCCCGGGAAGAGGCGCTCGAGCAAGCTCGCCTTGCGGACGAGGACGTCGACGAAGTAGATACCGCCCGGATCGTCCCGCGGCCTACGCCCCTCGACCTTGACCAGAGGCTCGACCGAGTGCGCCTCGTTGGGCAGGAAGATGTAGGTGTCGTCCGCGGGCGCGAAGACGAGGACGCCCAGGACGACGACGAGCAAGAGGAGGCCCGCGACGGCGAGCCGCCGCGGTGAGAGACCCTTCGGCACCCTGCTCCGAGTGTAGAGAAGCGGCTACAGGAGACCGCGCGTGAGACCGCCGTCGACTGCGATCAGCGTGCCCGTGATGTACGCGGCGCGGTCGGAGGCGAGGAAGCAGACGAGGTCGCCGATCTCCTCCGGCTGCCCCAGGCGCCGGAGCGGGATCGCCGCCAGGTCGCTCTCGCTCGGGCCGTCGGGGTAGACCTCCCGCAGGCGTTCCGTGTCGAACCGGCCGGGCGCGATCGAGTTGACGGTGATGCCGCGCTCGCCGACCTCGCGCGCAAGCGTCTTCGCCCAGCCGACGACCCCCGGGCGGACCGCGTTCGAAAGCGCGAGCTGGTCGATCGGCTCGCGCACCGAGCTCGAGGTGATCGTCAGGACGCGGCCGTGGCCGCTGCGCTCGAGGTGGGGAAGGCACAGGTTGGTGAGCCGGACGGCTGAGACGAGCAGCAGCTCGACGGCAGCCTCGATCGCGGCCGCATTCAGCTCGACCGCCGGCCCGCGTGGGGGTCCGCCGCTGTTGTTGACGAGGATGTCGATGCCGCCGAAGGCTTCGAGCGTCTGTTCCACGAGGTGCTCGAGGTGTGCGGGGTTCGTGACGTCGCCCCGGACGGGAAGGGCGCCGAGCCGCTCGGCCTCGCGCCCGAGTACATCTCGCCTGCGCGCCAGCATGGCGACGTTGGCGCCCTCGCGCGTGAGCGCCTCCGCGATGCCGAGGCCGATACCGGCGGAGGCGCCGCAGACGATCGCCGTGCGGCCTTTGAGACCGAGATCCACGAGCTAGACCATCAGGTCGAGAGGAGGCCGACGACCTCGCGCACCGACTCTGCCGATGCTGCGAGCGCGCTCCGCTCCTCCGGGGTGAGCTCGAGCTCGACGATTTCCTCGATCCCGCCTGCCCCGAGCTTGACGGGGACGCCCATGTAGAGCCCGTCGATTCCGTACTCGCCCTCCAGGAGGGCTGTGCACGGAAGCAGGCGCTTCTCGTCGAGCAGGATCGCCGCCACCATCTGCGCGGCCGCGGCTCCGGGGGCGTACCAGGCCGACGTGCTGAGCAGGTTCACGATCTCGCCGCCGCCCTTGCGCGTGCGCTCCACCATCGCGTCGATCGCGCCGGCCGGGACGAGCTTGGTGAGCGGTACTCCGCCGACCGTGGTCGCCGAGACGACGGGAACCATCTGATCCCCGTGCCCGCCGAGCACGGTGGCGGTGACGTCCTTCGTCGAGGCGCCGGCGGCCCACGAGATGAAGGTCGAGAAGCGGGCCGTGTCGAGAATCCCGGCCATCCCGAAGACGCGCACCTTCGGCCAGCCCGAGACGTTCTTGGCGACGTGGCACATCGCGTCGAGCGGGTTCGAGACGACGACGAGGATCGCGTCGGGCGAATGGTCGATCGCGGCCTCCGTGACCGAGGCGACGATGCGCTCGTTCGTCGTCACGAGATCGTCACGGCTCATCCCCGGCGAGCGCGGCAGCCCCGCGGTGATCACCACCACGTCGGACGCCGCCGTCTCCTCGTAGCCGTTCGAGCCGGTGACCCTCGCCTCGTAGCCGAGCACGGGGCCGGCCTGGTTGATGTCGAGGGCCTTGCCCTGCGGCAGGCCCTCCTTGATGTCGACCAGGCAGACGTCCGCCAGGTCGCGCCTTGCCACCTCCTGCGCACACGTCGCGCCCACGTTCCCGGCTCCCACGACCGTGACCTTCCTACGCATGGCGTAGCGGCTTGGGATCACGGAGCGTCACGGCGCGTGACTCTAGCTCTTCGTGGGGTCGGAACCCGTGACGGTGTGCTGAGTTTCTTGTCGCTCCTGGATGTTTCCGGCGGAGCCGGGCTTGCCCCGGCGCAGCCTCCCGCGGCTCCGGCGCGTCGGGCTTCGAAGGAGGGGGCCCGTGGGGGAACCATGGGTTCCCCCACGCTAAGTCAGGTAGATTCGCGCCTCGATGAACGATTTCAAGCCAGGGCTCGAAGGGGTAGTCGCGGTCGAGACCGAGATCGCCGAGCCCGACCGCGAAGGCGGGTCGCTCCGTTACCGCGGAGTCGACATCGAGGAGCTCGTCGGCCATTACCCGTACGAGAACGTCTGGGGGCTGCTGGTCGACGACGACCTCGACTCGAAGATGCCCGATCCGGAGGTGTACGAGCCCGCAGGTCTCACCGGCAACGCGCCTGCCGATCTCCAGGCCGAGACGGCGCGCCTGGCCGGGGAGTGGAAGCTTGGAAAGCTGAACGAGACCTCGGAGGAGCAGGTTCGCGAGGATCTCGGCCGGCTCTCGGCGCAGATGATGTCGATCGTCGCCCGCTCGGCGCGCATCGCGGACGGCAGGACCGACGTCGTCCCGGACGATGTCGTGGCGCGCGGTACGACCGCTGCGGAGAAGTTTCTCCTGCGCTGGCGCGGCGAGGCCGACCCGAGCCACGTCAAGGCCATCGACACCTACTGGATCTGCACGGCGGAGCACGGGCTGAACGCGTCCACGTTCACCGCCAGGATCGTTGCCTCGACGGGCGGCGACTGCGGCGCGTCACTCTCCTCTGCTGTGGGCGCCCTCTCGGGGCCGCTGCACGGGGGCGCTCCCGCCTACGTCAAGCCAATGCTCGAAGAGGTGTCGAAGCTGGGAGACGCCGAGCGGTGGGTGAGGGAGGCGCTCGCAAGCGGCAAGCGCATCATGGGCTTCGGCCACCGCATCTATCGCGCGGAGGATCCACGCTCGCGCCTGCTCAAACGGACTGCGAGGGAGCTCGGCGCGCCGTACATCGAGGTGGCCGAGGAGCTCGAGCAGGTCGCGCTCGTCGCCCTCCAGGAGCGGTCCCCCGACCGCGTGCTGGCGACCAACGTCGAGTACTACTCGGCCGTCGTGCTCGACGTCGCCGAGATTCCGCCGCCGCTCGCGCCTGCGATGTTCGCGTGCTCGCGTGTCGCCGGCTGGTCGGCCCACATACTCGAGCAGAAGCGGACCGGCCGCCTGTTCCGGCCCTCTGCCCGCTACATCGGGCCGGGCACGCGCTCGCTAACCTCGGTCTAGCTCCTCTCATGGGGTCGGGAATTTTTGAGGTTATGACAGCTTCCATGTCGCTGGTCCTGGATGTTTCCGGCGGAGCCGGGCTTCGCCCGGCGTGCGCTACACCCGCGGCACCGGCGCGTCAGGCTTCGAAGGAGGGGGCCCGTGGGGGAACCACGGGTTCCCCCACGCTATGAACCTCGCCGAGGCCGCTGCCTCCGCAGACACCCTGGCTCGGGAGGGCGCCGAGCGCGAGCTCGCCGAGCTGCGCGCGCGCTGGAGCGACGAGGTCGAGGCGGCCGCGCGTGCCGCGGACTTCCGCGTTCGCGCCGGGGCGTATCGGTCGGTCGGGCAGTTCCGCTTTCGCCAGAAGGTTCAGCTCCTGCGCCGTGGGCTCGAGGACGAGAGCCCCGCGTGCCGCGGGTCGGCGCTGCTCTCGCTCGAATTGCTCTCGCGCGATCACCCCGGCGATGTGAACGGCGTCCGCCCGCTCCTGCACGAGCTCGCAAGTCACGACCCCAACGCGGCCGTCCGGCGCCTCTCGATCCTCTGCCTCAAGAACGGCTCGCCCCAGCGGGACACGGTCGTCCTGCTCGGGGGGCTCGCAACGGACGAGGAGAACGACCGCGAACTGCGCACCACCGCGCGTACGGTCGCCGCGGCGCTCACCCAGCGCTCTCGCAACTCGCCTTAAAGGCGAGGAGGGCGCCGCGGCACTAGTCCAGTGTCCGATGTTCTCGGTTCATCTGCTCAGGGGCTTGCCTGCATAGGTCCAGGCGAAGGGCTTGGCGGTGGGGTTGTAGCGCTCGATGAAGGCGAGCAGCTGCGCCTTCAGGTCGTCCTTGCTGCGGAAGACACCGCGCCTGAGCAGCCGCCGCGAGAGGATCGAGAACCAGAGCTCGATCTGGTTCAGCCAGGAGGCGTGGGTGGGGGTGAAGTGGAAGTGCCAGCGCGGGTTCGCCGCGAGCCAGGCCTTCACCTCGGGGGTCTTGTGCACCTGCAGGTTGTCGAGGATCGCGTGCACGTCTTTGTCGGCGGGGATCTCGGCCTCGAGTCGATCGAGGAAGTCGAGGAACTCGACCCGTGAGTTGCGCTCGTAGACGGCACCCCTGATCTCGCCGCTATGGACGAGCAGTCCGGCAAGAAGCGCTACCGTGCCGTGCCGTTTGTATTCGAACTCGCGCCGGGCGGGCCGGCCCGGGGCGATCGCGATCTCCGCCCGGATCGGCTCTTTCGCCTGCACCCCGGTCTTCTCGTCGAGGGAGACGACGATCGCCCCCTCGGGCGGGTCGAGGTAGAGCCCACAGACCTCCGCCTGCTTGGTCTCGAAGTCGGGGTCGATGCTCGTCAGCCAGCTGCGCACCTGGTGCGGCTTCAGATCGGCCTCGGCGAGGATCACCTGCGTCTGGCTCTTGCCGATCCCGACCGCGGCCGCGAGCGAGCGCACCGTCCAGTGCGTCTCGCCCTGGGGCGGAGGGGAGCAGGCGGTCTGAAAGACGCGCAGGCGCTCGTCGTGGCCGTAGCGGCGCGGGCCACCCGCACGCGGACGGTCAGCGAGCCCCGCGATCCCCTCCTCGGCGATCCTGCGCCGCCACTTGCCGACCTTGTGCGCCGACAGGCCCGCCTGCGGCGCGATCTGCTCGTTCGTCAGCCCCTGCTCGGCGAGCAGCCCCACCTTCGCCCGCCTCACCAGCCGCTGCTCGCTCGTCGGGCTGGCCACGATCAGCTCCAGCTGCGCCCGCTCCTCAGCGCTCAACCTCACCGCTGCTGCTCTCCTCGCCACGGCTGCCTCCATCCTGATCGACGACACGGATGGGGCCGTGTTCGTCGCCAGGAGCGAGGTCCCTGTTTTCTTGGCAGTAAACAAAGGACGTTGGCAAGAAGCATGATGCAAGCTTCTCGTATTCCGAACCGCAAGCATCGGACACGGTACTAGTGGATCACCGGGCAACGTTCGCCGGCTTTCCGGGCATGATCGCTTCGCAGCAGCGTTCCGGGGGTCTGGAGAAAACTCAAGGCGAAGCCCATCTTTCAAGCTACTTCCCCCATCGGCGCCGTCTGGCTTCCCAACGACGCTTATCCGGGGGAAGTAGCTAGATGCGGAAGATCCGCTCGGCGTTGCGGAAGAAGAGCGCCTCGCGCTCGGGGAGAGCGAGGTCGTCGACGAGCTCCCTGTAGGCGTCCACGACGTCGCCGTAGGACGAGAAGAGTCTGTCCACGGGCCAGTTCGTGCCGAATACGGCGCGGTCGCTGCCCCAGGCGTCGATGCACTCGCTCACCCACGGCCGCAGGGACTCGACGGTCCACGCGTTGTCGCCCATGCCGAGGCCCGAGATCTTGACGACCGTGTTCGGGAGGGCGGCAAGCCGGCGCATGCCCCGACGCCACGCCTCGAAGGACTCACGGTCGCGCCGCCGGGGAAAGCCGGCATGGTCGACGCAGTATGTGATCCCGGGGTAGCGGCGAACCAGCTCGGCGGCGCGACCCATGTGCTCGACGAGCGGGTCGTCACAGAGGACGAAGCCGAAGCGCTCGAGCTGCCCGTAACCGCGCTGCCACGCCTCGTCGAGCAGGTAGTCGTCGTAGCGGAGATCGCGGATGCCGCGGACATTCGGGTAGCCCGCATGCCGCTCGAGCAACGTCCCGACATCGGGATTCGACAGGTCGGCCGAGGCGACGATCCCCTCAGGCACCCCCAGCCGGTCGGCGAAGGCCTGCAGCCACCGGGTTTCCTCGGTGGGATCGTCGATGCCGAGCGCGGCCTGAACATGAATCACCTTCGCGACGTTGTGGAAGCGCGTCTCCGCGAGGAAGTCGTCAGCCCAGTAGCGGCGCGACTTGATCGCGTCGTAGTTGCCGAAGGCCGGGTGCGGCCCGGCCTCGGGCAGGAGCCACGAATAGGAGAGGGTCGGCTCCCCGAGGTCGTGGAAGTGGATGTGCGTGTCGACGAACGGCGTGTCCGCCACCGTCAGGCGGATGCCGCTGCGACGGCTGCCTCCCGTTCGGCGTCGCCGGAGTAGCGCGTCAGGAGGTGCTCGCACGCCTCCCGGCGAACGTAGCCGAGGCGCAGATCCCAGCGCTGGGAGTCGACGAGCGTGTTCCGAACTCCCTCGTCCTCGAGGAGCCGGCGCAGGTCGGCGCCTTCCTCGAGCTCGGCCCAGATCATCCGATTACCCTTGCCCACGTAGCGGTCGTAGGGGAAGCGGCGAGGCACGTCGTCCTTGTTCTGCCGCCACGTGCGCACCCGCACGATTCCCGGCCAGCCCTCGACTGCGTCCAGGTGGGGGCCGTTGAGCCAGGGGTCGAACTCGTCCACCAGCTCGGAGGGAACCTCGAAGCGCTCGACGACGATCGGTCCTCGGCCGGCGAAGTCGGCGCCGACGGGGCGGCGGACCTCCATGACCTCGTAGATCACACCGTTGAAGGGCTCGTCGTCGAGCTCGGGATACTGCGACTCGCGATCGACGCCGTCATCGATCGCCTCGCGGATCTGCGGGCTGTCGAGCCAGTCCTTCACCCCGTCGAGATCGTCGGCGACGTAGACGATGAAGCGATTGCCGTGCTGGTTGAAGAGCGCCGGCAACCCCTCCCAGTCACGCAGCGCGGCGTAGTTCGCCGCAGAGGTGACGGCGGCATGGGCGAGGCTGTCGTCGAAGTGCTTCGGCATCCACTCGTCGAGGCCCTCCAGGTTCTCCGCCGGGCACTCCACGCGACAGACGAGCAGCGGCCGTTCGTCCTCGTGCGCCATCGTGTATCTCCTCTCGTGGTTACCGCCCGTGGCGCCGCATCCGCAGGCGCTCGAGGGCGTCCTCCTGAAAGTGCTCCCAGACCACCATCTTCGCCTCGCGGGCCCCGCGGGGGAGTGTGGCGAGAACCCCGTCCAGCTCGGCGAGCTCGGCCTCCTCG
>Ga0136622_10000873_pt1 | contig 12421 bp, 12 predicted proteins | sample AntDrymUQ4482106_2_FD_104803 | JGI IMG/M metagenome (GOLD analysis project Ga0136622, IMG submission 104803) | Polar desert sand microbial communities from Dry Valleys, Antarctica - metaG UQ448 (21.06) | ecosystem: Environmental > Terrestrial > Soil > Desert | place: Antarctica: Dry Valley...
CGACTTCGCCGAGATGCTGCTCCGGATGTACCTCCGGTGGGCGGAGCGGCACCACTACTCCACCGAGGTCTACGACACGTCGTACGCCGAGGAGGCCGGCATCAAGTCGGCCACGTTCGCCGTCAAGGTGCCCTACGCCTACGGCACCCTGTCTGTCGAGCAGGGCACCCACCGGCTGGTACGGATCAGCCCGTTCGACAACCAGGGCCGCCGGCAGACCTCCTTCGCCGGGGTCGAAGTGGTCCCTGTCGTCGAGCAGGACGACCACGTGGACGTCCCCGACGGCGACATCCGCATCGACGTCTTCCGCTCCTCCGGGCCGGGGGGGCAGAGCGTGAACACCACGGACTCCGCCGTACGGATCACCCACCTCCCGACCGGGGTGGTCGTGTCCTGCCAGAACGAGAAATCCCAGCTGCAAAACCGCGCCGCGGCGATGCGGGTGCTGCAGTCCCGGTTGCTCGACCTGCGCCGGATCGAGCAGCGCGCGGAGATGGACCTGCTGCGTGGGGACGGCTCCAACTCTTGGGGCAACCAGATGCGCAGCTACGTGCTTCACCCGTACCAGATGGTCAAGGACCTGCGCACCGAGCACGAGACCGGCAACACAGCCGCCGTCCTCGACGGCGACCTGGACGCGTTCCTCGAGGCTGGGATCCGCTGGAAGCGGACCACGCAGGCTGGGGCCGGAATCAGCGGTTAACCGGCACTTCAGCCGCCCGCGGCTACACTGGCCCCTCGTGATCCACCTTGAGAACGTCACCAAGCTCTACCCGGCAAGCAGCCGCCCTGCCCTCGAAGACGTCACCATCGACATCGAGAAGGGTGAGTTCGTCTTTGTCATCGGGGCCTCGGGGTCGGGGAAGTCGACGCTGCTGCGCCTGGTACTCAAGGAAGAGGCGCCAACCACGGGCGAGATCCATGTGACCGGCAAGCACCTCAACAAGATGACCAAGTGGCAGGTGCCGAAGCTGCGCCGCACGATGGGCTGCGTCTTCCAAGACTTCCGGCTGCTGAACAAGAAGAACGTCGCAGACAACGTGGCGTTCGCCCTCGAGGTAATCAATAAGCCGAAGCACACGATCAAGCGGGTGGTCCCCGAGGTGTTGCAGCTCGTCGGCCTGGAGGGCAAGGCCAACCGGCTGCCGCACGAGCTGTCCGGCGGGGAGCAGCAGCGGGTGGCGATCGCCCGGGCGTTCGTCAACCGCCCGCTGGTACTGCTGGCCGACGAGCCGACTGGAAACCTCGACCCGGAGACCAGCCGGGACATCATGCTGTTGCTAGAGCGGATCAACCGGACCGGCACGACTGTGGTCATGGCCACCCACGACTCCAACATTGTCGACTCGATGCGCCGCCGAGTCATCGAGCTCACCGTCGGCCGGGTCACCCGCGACCAGGCCCGCGGGGTGTACGGCTATGGCCGATAGAGGGCGGTAGGACTCCACTTGCGCGCGAACTTCGTCCTTTCCGAGGTAGCCACCGGGTTGCGCCGGAACCTCACCATGACCATCGCCATGATCATCACCACCGCGATATCACTCGGCCTGCTCGGCGCGGGCCTGCTCATCGCGGGACAGATCAGCGAGATGAAGGACATCTACTACGACAAGGTCCAGGTGTCGATCTTCCTGACCGACGACGTGACCGACGACCAGCGCACCGCCATCCAGACCGACCTGGACGGTTCCGGGGAGGTGCAGACGTTCCTCTATGAGAGCCAGGAAGAGGCCTACGAACGGTTCAAGCTGCAGTTCCGGGAGCAGCCCGAGCTCGTCAACAGCACACCCCCCGACGCGCTGCCCGAGTCCTTCCGGGTCCAACTGCTGAATCCCGAGCGGTACGACGTCATTGCGCAGGAGTTCACCGGGGCAGCGGGCGTGGAGTCGGTCAAGGACGAGGGCGAGTTCCTGGACCGGCTGTTCGGCCTGCTCAACGGCATGCGAAACGCGACGATCGCGGTGGCCGTCGTGCAGGCGCTGGCCGCCGTCCTGCTCATCTCCAACACGATCCAGCTCGCCGCCTTCACCCGGCGCACCGAGACCGGGATCATGCGACTGGTCGGTGCATCCCGGTGGTACACCCAGCTTCCGTTCATTCTGGAAGCCGCGCTGGCCGGGTTCATCGGCGCACTGCTGGCCTTTGGCGGGCTCGCTCTGGCGAAGGTCCTCTTCGTCGACGAGACGCTCGCCGGGCCGATCCAGGCCGGGATCATCCCGCCGATCGACTGGAGCAGCATCCTCACCGTGAGCCCCGTCATCGCCGCCTGCGGCGTCGTGCTCGCCAGCCTGGCGGCGTACGTCACGCTGCGCCTGTACGTCCGGCTCTGAGCGTGCCCCGCCAAGAAGGTCGCTCCCTGATCACCCAGAACCGCAAGGCGCGACACAACTACACGATCCTCGAGGCCATCGAGGCCGGGCTCGTGTTGACCGGGACCGAGGTCAAGTCGCTGCGCGCCGGACGGGCGTCGCTTGTCGACGGCTTCGCGACTATCGATGCCGGCGAGGTGTTCCTGCACGGCGTGCACATTCCCGAGTACACGCAGGGCACCTGGACGAATCACGAGCCGCGACGGGTCCGGAAGCTGTTGCTGCACAAGGGCGAGATCGACCGGCTGATCGGCAAGACCCGCGAGAGCGGACTGACCCTCGTCCCGCTGCAGCTGTACTTCAAGGACGGTCGGGTCAAGGTCGAGATCGCCCTGGCACGGGGCAAGCGAAGCTACGACAAGCGGCAGGACCTCGCTGAGCGGGACGCGAACCGGGAGATCGCCAAGGCCTTGGGCCGTCGCGCCAAAGGGCAGGGCTAGTGCCGTCGCCCCAGCCGGCTCCCCGGAGCGACGCGCAGGTTCCGGCGTACTGGCGCGGCCTGGGGCTGCCCGGTTTGGTCGACATGCACGTGCACTTCCTGCCCGACCGGATGCAGCAGAAGGTCTGGGCGTACTTCGACGCCGGCGAGCAGAACTACGGCGCGCCCTGGCCGGTGCGCTACCGCTTGACCGAGTCTGAAAGATTGGCCCTGCTGCGAGACCTCGGGGTCGTTGCGTTTCCGTCCTTGCCCTACCCGCACAAACCCGGAATGGCCGCGTGGCTGAACGACTGGTCGGCTGACTTCGCCCGCCGTACCCCGGACTGCGTGCAATCGGCGACGCTCTACCCCGAGCCCGGAGTGGTCGACTACGTCGAAAAGGCGATCGATGACGGTGCCCGGATGTTCAAGATCCACGTACAGGTCGGAGGTTACGACCCGGCGGACCCGGTGCTGGATCCGGTATGGGACCTGCTCGCCGACGCCCGCCTCCCCGTAACTGTCCACAGTGGATCAAGCCCGATTCGGGGCCCGCACACGGGTCCGGAACCGGTGGCGGCCGTTCTCTCGAGGCACCCGCACCTGACGGCGGTCATCGCGCACATGGGGATGCACGAGTACCACGAGCATCTGGATCTGGCTGTCCGATTCGACCGCGTGCACCTGGACACGACGATGTTCGGCACCGACTATGTCGAGCAGTTCGCGCCGCTACCGCGTGATCTGCCCCCCCGGCTGGCTGACCTGCGGGACCGGATCGTGCTCGGAACGGACTTCCCGACGATGCCCTACGCCTACGCTCATCAAATCGAGGCGTTGCACCGGCTGGATCTGGGGGCCGACTGGATGCGCAGCGTGCTGTACGACAATGGGGCGCGGCTGCTCGGCCTGCCGCCACCGCGGACATGAGCGACCACCTGCTCTGGCGCACGCTGACCCGAGCCGACATCCCAGCGTTGGTCCGGCTTCTCGCCGATTCCGAGCGGGTCGACGCAACGAGTGAGAACTACGACGAGGCGGACCTTGCCGAGGAGTTCGACGACGAGACCCTCGACCTGGCCACCGACAGCGTGGCAGTCCTCGAAGGTCCCGACCTGGTCGGCATGGGAGTCGTTCGGGCTCGTGGACTCGTCCGCGACGTGCACGTCGTCGAACTGTGGGGGACCGTGCAGCCCAGCCACCGAGGCGAGGGCGTCGGGCGCGGGATCCTGGCCCGCCAGCTGCATCGTGCGGCAGCGCTGCATGCCGAGCGGCACCCGGACGTGGCCGGGCGAATCGTCGTCCGGCCCTACGACCATTGCGCGGATCACGTGAAGCTCGTCAAGGCTGCCGGCCTGACTCCGCTGCGGCACTGGTTCGACATGGAACGCGACCTGTCCGACCCGCCGCCCGACGTGCCCCCCCTCGCCGACGACCTGCAGGCGGTGCCCTACGACCGCGGCCGGGACGACGAGCTGCGGCTGGTCTGCAATGCCACCTTCACGGCGGGCTTCAGCGCGGTCGAACAGGACGCCGAGGGCTGGGCCCAATGGTTCACCGGCAGCCGCGCGTTCCGGCCGGATCTCAGCCATCTCGTTCTGCACCACGGCCGGGTCGTCGGCTTTCTGCTCTCGTACTTCTACGAGGCGGATGCTGTCTCCGACGGCCACGAGGAAGGGTGGATCGGGCAAGTGGGAACGTTGCCGATGTTCCGCCGACGGGGGATCGCTACCAGCTTGATCGCCCAGGCGCTGCGCGACTTCCATGCCGCGGGATTCAGCCGGGCGGTTCTCGACGTCGACGGCGAGAGCGACATCGGCGGACTGGCGATCTATTCGCGGCTCGGCTTCCGGATCGCCCGCAAACGAACCAGCTTTGTTCGGACACTCCCGGCACGCTGACCGGTTGCGTGTCACCGAACCGTGATCTTTTTCGACCGCTCTACTGGATACGGTGCCCTCATCTGTCGCTGGTCCTGGAAGCTGGACATGCTCAAGCCACTACGTCGACTGTGCCGGGCGCCCTCGTCCTGGCACTCCTGCTCCCGGCGGGGACGGCTGCAGGTGTCCTGCAGCCCGCTGATCTGTTCGTCCGAGTCGATCATCCAGCGGTGGACAGGTACCCGGTGGATCGACGTTGACCACCCACTCGCAGTGGCGCTGTCCGGGGTGCACGTGGTTGCCGCTGACGATGTGTGGGCGGTCGGCACCAACAGCATCGGGACAGTGATCCAGCACTGGGACGGGACTGCGTGGACGTACGTGCCGAGCCCGGACCCAGAGGACGGCGGGGAACTCGACGCGATCGACGGCATGGGCGCGGACGAGCTGTGGCGAGCGGTGCGTTCCTCCGCGACGACTTCGAACAGCGCACTGTGACCGACCCGTTAGGCGGCTGCGACCCCCAATCCGCTCAGGTCACGATCGTCGCGAACCAGACAACGGTCAAGAACTTCCGGCTCGACTGCTGACAAAACTCAGGTGCCCGCCGAAGGGAGTGGGCCCTACGGTGTCCCGGTGGAGTTGACCTGGCGCCCCGTGACGACCGACGACGTGCCGGCGTGGGCCGAGCTTGTCGCCGCTGCCGAGGCCGTCGACCGCACCGGCGAGCACGAGTCAGTGGACGACCTGGCCGAGCAGATCGCTGATGAATCCCTTGACCTGGCGGGGGATAGTTGGGCAGCGCTGGACGGCGATCGGCTGGTGGCGGTCGGTCTGGTCCACGGGGCGAGCCAAGCAGTCTGGAGCGTCGACACGATCTACTGCCTCGGCTGCGTCCATCCCGACTATCGTCGTCGTGGAATCGGCAACCGCCTGCTCGCCCGCCAGTTGCAGCGCGCCGAGGCGATGCACGGCGAGCGCCATCCACGCTTTCCGGCGCGGCTCACGGTTCCCGCCTACGACCATGTGCCGTCGATGGCGGCATTGGCTGGGTCGGCCGGGTTGAAACCGGTCCGGCACTTCTTCGACATGGAGCGGGACCTGCGTGCCGACGCCCCCGCGCCGAGGCAGCCGGCGGCGCCGTTGCGCGTAGTGCCCTTCACCGCCGATCGAGATGACGAGGTACGCCGAGCGCACAACACCGCGTTCCGTGACCACTTCGGATCGATGGAGCGGGATCCCGCGACGTGGAAGCAGTGGTTCACCGGCAGTCGCAGTTTCCGTCCCGAGCTGAGCCTGCTGGTACTCGACGGTCAGGCCGAGGACGCGGCGGTTGCCGGCTACCTCCTCGGTTATTTCTACGACAGCGACGCGGCCGCCGACGGCTATCGCACTGCCTGGATCGGCCAGCTCGGCACGCTGCCGCCATGGCGCGGACGGGGGGTTGCGAGTGCGCTGCTGTCGCAGGCGCTCATCGCTTATGGCGCGGCCGGCTACGAGCGGGCCGCATTGGACGTCGACAGCGCCAACGGCACCGGAGCGCTGGGCTTGTACGAGCGGATCGGCTTTCACACTGTGCGCAGCAGCACCCGCTGGGTCCGCGAGGTCCCGGCGGAATGATGTCGGTCGGAGAGGGCGTTAAGCTGGCGCTACCACGAACCAGGGGGTGAATGGTCTCGACTCCGGACGTCGAGACAGGGGAAGCGGGTCGAGGAAGGCGACGATGATCTCGTTAACCACGAAATGTCGCAACAAAACCAAGCGCCGACAATAGTCAGCGTGACTTCGCTCTTGCTGCCTAGGCAGTAGGGCGGGTCTGTCAGCCCGGGAGTGCCTCCGGCTCGGAATCTGGCATCGCTAGGAGGATCACCGCCGGACCCGGCTGCGGGGGCCGGCGGGACATCCCACAGCAGCTGGGCCTGTCACACCGACGTGTGCGCATGACTGGTGGGGCCGAGTAGAGGCAAAGCGCACTACACCCGTAGAAGCCCTGTTGAGCCGCCGGAGGACGCGGGTTCGATTCCCGCCACCTCCACTGTCAGCCTGGGATAATGTTGTAGTACGCGACAATGTTGACAGTCCCCGAAGCAGCGCGCTTGCTCCGAACGACGAGATGCCGCTGCCGGAGGGCTGGGGGGCGACTGGCAGACGGCGCGCCGCGTCCGGATTGGTCTGAGTTGGTCTGTGACAGCCGCCGCAGGCGCGATGCGATCTCGCGGGAGCTGGCCGAGCAGGCCCTGCTGCGGCTGGACCGCGGAATCATCGCCCGAAGGGGCGCCCTCAGCTCTCCTTGACCGCGATGGACTCGATCACGTTGGCGACGTGCTCGAACGCGTCGGCGGCCTCCTCCAACTGATCGGCGACCTCTTTGAGCTTCATCACCTCCAGCGCCTTGTACCCACCGCCGTACAGCCGGGACAGCAGCCGGCGGTAGATCTTGTCCGCCTCGTTCTCGAGCCGATTCACCTCGATCCAGTAGTCGGACAGGCCGCGCATCGTTTTGAGCTTCGGCATCGCCTCCGCGGTGGTCTGGGCGGCCCGCTGCAGCAGTTCGACCTGCTGGTTCATTTCGCCGGGCAGGGTGCCGAGACCGGTCAGCACGATCAGGTCGGCCGCGGCCTCGACGAAGTCCATGACGTCGTCGAGGTTTCCGGCCAGCCGGTAGATGTCCTCTCGATCGAACGGCGTGACGAAGCTGGAGTTCAGCTGCCGGTAGATCTGATGGGTGACGGAGTCCCCGGCGTGCTCGTGATCACGCAGCAGCTGGCCGAGTTCCTCCCGGTTGGCGGTGTCACGGACAAACGAACCAAACGTCTCCATCGCCGCGACCAGGTTGTCCGCGGACGCCGAGAACATCGCGAAGAAGCTCTGGTCCTTGAGGGTGAACCTGCGCCACGCCACGATCTCTCCGAACTGCAGGGTGTGTGCTCGGATCGTAGGCCGGGGTCGCAGGTGCCGGGTATCAGCCGCCGGCTTCCACCACGTCGCTCCAGGCCGCGCGGGCGCCGGCGTCACCGATCCGGGTCACCCAGTAGAGGCTCAACGCTGCCCCGAGGACAAGCACCGCGGCGGCGATGACCCGCCGGCGGGCAGCCGACCACGAACCATCGGTACGGCGGCTGCGTGCATGTCTACAGTCGGCCTCGGCGTACGGCGAGGCCTCCGAGCGCTCGACCCGAGCGGCGCGACGTACCGTTGAGACGAGCAGACCGACGACAGGAGCGGACGTGACGCATGAGCGGGGCTCGCGCCCTCAGCTGTCGCGCACCGTCCTCGCTCGCGTCGAGGGTGGCTGTCGTGGCGGCGCTGCTGGTGATCGGCGCGCTGGCGCTGGGCCGAGAGGTGCCGCCGATCAACGCCGCTGACCATGCGGTCACGCATGGCGCCACGGCCGGCTCGATCACTGTCTTCGACGCATATGTGCGCGAGCCGGCAACTGATGACGTGGCGGCGGCGTACTTCGCGATCCGCAACGATGGCAGCGCGCCGGACACCCTGCTGTCGGTGCACAGCGGCGCCGCCGCGACGGTCAGCGTGCACGATCTGCCGGGCGCGGCCGGGCACCAGGCGTCAGGGCCGCTGACGATCGAAGCTGGGCAGACGGTGCGGCTGCGGCCCGGGGAAGGGCACGTCATGCTCGAGTCGCCGGTCAGCCCGATCACGCCCGGCCAGCGGGTCACCTTGTTGTTGCGTTTCCAGGACGCGGGGGAGCTGCTGGTCAGCGCCCCGGTGATCCCGATCGGGGCCGAGCCACCGGGAGGCCGACAGTGAAGCGGATGCCAAACCTCGCTCTGATAGCTGCGCTGTGTCTGACGGCCTGCGGCGCACCCGCCGGCGAGCCGGCCGCAACGCCGGTGGCGTCGGTCTCCACCGCGCCGGCAGCGGGGCCGTACCGGGGGCTCCAGCTGGAGACGCCGCTGGCCCGGCCGTCGTTCACGCTGACCGACGAGGCCGGTCAGCCGTATGACTTCCTGGCCCGCACCCAGGGCAAGCCGACGTTGCTGTTCTTCGGCTACACGAGCTGTCCGGACATCTGCCCGACGACGATGGCCGACGTTGCGGTGGCGATTCGCGGTCTGCCCGCGGACCTCGCCGAGACGGTGCAGGTGGTGTTCGTCACGACCGACCCGACGACCGACACCGGGCCGGTCCTCACCGAGTTCCTCGACCACTTCGACAGCGATCTGCCCAACGGATTCGTCGGGCTGACCGGGACGATCCCGGAGGTCGAGGCGGCGCAGCGGGCAGCCCGCGTGACGGTCGCACAGGACATGGGTAAGAGCCACTCCGCCCAACTCCAGCTGTACGGCACCGATGACCTCGCTCGGGTGGTGTACGTCGGAGGCAGCAGTCCGGACGACATCCTGCACGATCTGCCCCTCGTCTCTCGCGGGTGATCCGGGCGCTGCGCCTCGTGCTGGCCGTGGGCGTCCTCGTCGTACCGGTCAGTCCGCCGTTGTTCGGCCTACTGGTGGGGCTGTCCGCCAGTGGTGACGAGATCGAGCTGAGCAACGACTCCGACGTCGACGTCCTGGGTACTCCGGGGAGCCTTACCTGCGGTTTGGCGGGGTGGCGTGCAGCGCAACGAGCGGAGCCCGGCGACGTACCTCAACGCAACGTTGGAGGGCGATGCGCCACCGCCGAGCCGAAGAGGTGCCGGGTCTCGACCAGCCCCATGTGACCTCGGCGTCCGACGCTGATCTCGCATCGTGAGCTCGCCAGTTACCCATGCATGACCGAGAACGTGGCCCGCTTGGAGCATGGCCAATGCGGGTTGCCCGCTCCGCAGATGGTCGATCCAGCCCGAGGTGCCGACCAGGATCACTGCGACTGACGTCGTTCGACGCCGGGCGATGTCACTCAGACTGGGGTCCGTGCCCGCCAACTGGGTGAGGTGCTGCCGCTCCTCGCCCTCGATGAGGGCACGCAACGCCGGTCGGACGAGCGCGCTTCCGCGCAGACCTTGCCGATAGCTGCACGCCAAGCGGGCCCTGAAACCCCAGCGAGCACGACCCGCCGTGCTGAGGGCGATGCCGCGGGTCGCGCGGAGTCGGATGGGCGTAGCCAAGCGTCGAGACTTGCGGTAACCGCGCCGTCCGCGACACCACACGTTTGAGGCTCGCTCTGCTCGCTCTCTGTCACGGGAATGGCCGATCTGACCGAGAGTAGCCAATAATATTACCTAGTGTTGCGAATCTTCCCCCAAACGGGTGAGACTCTGCTACTCTTCGTAACTGAGGTCAGCGGTATCGGATCGCGCCGTACGGAAGGCGGATCTGCGTGTAGCGACCCCTGGTTGAGGAGTTCCGATGGTCAGGTTCGGTAGTGGACGGCCGTTGGCATGGCGGCGATGCTGGGTCCTGGTGGCAGCGCTGCCGACGGCACTGGTGCTTGCAGTGCCTCCGGTGAGTGCACAGGCGCCGGAGGTGTCGCTCCCCCAGGCGGCCATCTCGGCCGCCCCCGCAATGCACCATGGGGCAGACGTTCCGCCGCCGGGTATGAGCGTCGATGACGATGTCGAGCCGGAGGCGCTCCGGTCCGGCGACTCGCCGGATATCGCCTGCGCGGGCGACGGTGAGAGCGGTCCGCGCGTTGAGGTGCTGTACGCGCGCGCATCGAACGTGCCCGATCGGTACAGCTCGTACCTTGCCTCGTTCCGCACCTGGGTCGGCGACGCCGACAGTTACTTCAGTGCGAGTGCCGCCGAGACCGGAGGTAGCCGTCGTCTTCGGTTCGTGCACAACGCATCCTGTGCGCTGGTGGTCCACAACGTCGTCCTATCGCCTACCGGTGATGATTCGTTCGACAACACCGTCACCGAGCTGCAGGCCGCCGGCTACACCCGCGACGACCGCAGGTACATGACCTTCGTGGACGCCAACATCCTCTGCGGTCTCAGCGGTTTTTGGGCCGACGATCAGCCGTCTCTGGAAAACGCGAACAACCACGGCACCCTCTACGGCCGACTCGACGCCGGTTGCTGGAGCGGGCACGCCTTTGCGCACGAGCTGACGCACATGCTTGGCGGCGTCCAGCTGTCCGCACCGAACAGCAGCGGCGGCAGTCATTGCACGGACGAGAACGACATCATGTGCTACCCGGACGCCCCCAACTACCCGACTATGCAGACCGAGTGTGCCAACGCCGCGAACGAGTACCGCCTCGATTGCAATCACGACGACTACTTCTCCACCGCGCCCGCGGCTGGCAGCTATCTGGCGACGCACTGGAATGTAGCCAACAGCGCCTTCTTGATGGCTGGTTCCCCCGCCCTGACAGCTCTGGCGCCGACCTCTGGGCCGCTGGCCGGTGGCACGGTCGTGACGGTGACCGGCGTCAACTTCACCGGCGCCACCAAGGTCACGTTCAACGGCGCTGCCGGCACCTCTCTCAAGGTGGTGTCGCCCACAACGTTGAAGGTCACCGCGCCTGCGCGTTCTGCCGCCGGCGTGGTCAACGTGCAAGTCACCACATCCGGCGGAACGAGTCCCGCCAATAGCGCCGCAAACTACTCTTACGCCGGAGCGCCTTCGGTGTCCAGCATGCGACCGACGTCCGGGCGGCTGGCCGGTGGCACGGTGGTGACCATTACCGGGGTCAACTTCACCGGCGCCACCAGGGTCACCTTCAACGGCGTCGCCGGCACCGCCCTCACGGTGGTCTCGGCCACGACGTTGAAGGTCACCACCCCTGCCCGCACCACCGCCGGCGCGGTCAAGGTGCAGGTCACCGCCCCCGGCGGTAGGAGTGCCACCGGCAACACCGCGAAGTACACCTACAAGGCGTGACAGTGCAGACTGCTGCCACCCTGCGGTGGCCAGGTTGTGCGGATACCGTCGAGTCCAGCCGCACGATCGCCCGATCCCGCCGCCGATCTGCAGCTGATCAGGCGAACACTCCGCCGGTCAGGCAGATGCTGGATCTGCGGCGCGACACCTCGCCCCAACGGTCAACAGCCCTTCGTCTACGAGGGGCTGTGGCACAACGCCGTTCGTGCAAAGATCGCTTCAATCCTGTCTCCGCTTATTCCCGCAAGCGGGCTATTACAACGAGGCGAGAACCGCGCGGCGCAGATCCCGGCCCGAGCGACGCAGGCCTATCGAGTGTCCGAGAAGACGTTCACCCGGATGTCGAAGCGCGGCCGTCCCGGCGGCTTGATCTCGGTGACCACTTTCCTTGTCGCGGACGGTTTGGCGATTCCCGGCGCTCTCTCGGCATGCGGATTCGGACGTTGACGCCTGCCGGGCCGCTTGCTGCGTGCGGCCGAACCCGGCGGACCCGGCTCGGCCGCTAGTCTCCCGCGGTGATCCGGGAGCTGCGCCTCGTGCTGGCCGTAGGCGTCCTGGTCGTCGTACCGGTGTAGCCTGCTGCCGCGCATGTGACCGGTCGACGCTGGCGGCGGTGCTGTTGACGTGGGCGAGCTGGCGCTCGATGCGGGTGAGAACGTCGTCGGCGGTCTACGCGGCCGGGATCGCGGCCTGGCTGTTGCTTGTCCAGGGGCTGTCCGACCTCGACGTGTTGTGGACTTCTCAGCTGCCCTCCGCTGGACCGGATTGGCTGACCCGGCTGGTCGTGACGGTCACCGTCGGGCTGGGCGCGGGGGTGGCTGGAGGGTGCCTGCGCGTGCTGACCCGCAGCCGCGCTCCGGCACCGGCACTGTAGGGTTGCGACCGCATCAGGGGCTGTGGCGCAGCTGGTAGCGCACCACACTGGCAGTGTGGGGGTCAGGGGTTCGAGTCCCCTCAGCTCCACCC
>Ga0136622_10000881_pt1 | contig 12366 bp, 14 predicted proteins | sample AntDrymUQ4482106_2_FD_104803 | JGI IMG/M metagenome (GOLD analysis project Ga0136622, IMG submission 104803) | Polar desert sand microbial communities from Dry Valleys, Antarctica - metaG UQ448 (21.06) | ecosystem: Environmental > Terrestrial > Soil > Desert | place: Antarctica: Dry Valley...
CCTGCGCTGAAGGGCGTGCACTACGCGGTCGAGTCGGGCCGGCTCGCGGCTGAGGCGGCCTTCCGTGCGCTCCGCCGGGGCGAGTCGCCCGGTCGGATCGGCGCGCTCGCCTCCTACGACGAAGCGCTGCGCGAGAGCTTCATCTGGCCCGAGCTCCGCCAGGTTCGCAACATGCGCCAGGCCTTCGGCAGGGGCTTCTGGCTCGGCGGGGCGATGGCGGGGATGATGACGGCATCGCGCGGCAAGTTCCCCCCCGGCGAGTCCCGCACCGAGCGCGACGCCGACCAGGAGCTCCTGGTCGGCAGCCGCGACGGGCACTACCCGGCGGCCGACGGCAAGCTCACCTTCGACAAGCTCTCGTCCGTGTTCGCCTCGGGCAACAGGACGCGCGACGACCAACCGAACCACATCCGCCTCCAGCAGCGTGTCCCGCGTGAGCTGGCGGAGCTGTGGGTCAACATGTGCCCCGCGCAGGTGTACGAGCTCGGCGACGCGAACGGAGGCGGGACGGTCGACCTCAAGGTGACGCCGTCGAACTGCGTCCAGTGCGGCGCCATCACCGCCAAGGGCGGACGGTTGACCCCACCCGAGGGCGGCTCGGGACCCGAGTACACGCTGACCTAGAGGTTCGATCTGAGGCCCGTGATCCCCCGGACCTACCTACAAGGCACTCTATGGTTCTGGAGATGGGAGAGGTAACCCGCGCAGACGGCACAGTGGCCCAGGTCGATGGCCTGACTGACGAAGACCGCACCTATATCCGGGCCAACTTCGTCACTCTCGATGAAGCGTGCCGGAACCGCAGCGAACAGCCCGGTGACGTTCGGGCACTGATGCGCGATCGGAAGCTGCCGCTTCCGGCGTACGTCCTCGATGACGGCACGGAGCTGGTCGCGGCCGACTACTTCGCGCTCGTCGACGACGCCGGTCAGGTCCAGTCGTTACACGCCCACTTCGTCGACCGATACAGGCGCGCTGTCGCGTCGCATGGCGATGGGGTAGCGGACGTCGCCGTCGAAGAGGAGTGGCAGGGATACCTCTCCGGCGCGTACTTCGTCTGCTTGCGGTGCGTGACGCCCGAGGCCGTTTTCCGCAAGGGCTGGTTGATGACGCAGATCGAGCGGCTGCTCGCCGATTCGCGGCCCGACGATCCGCAGTGGCGCGCGCGCCTGACGACGTTCGTCGACGAGCTGGACGCGCTCGAACGCGAGTTCGCGCCATACGACCGGCGGCGTTGGGGGCCTGTCTCCCGCGACCGTCTGATCACGGGCGTGCGCGAGCAGTATGGTCTCGATCCTCGCACCGCTGCTTGACGACACGCGACGCCACGTGGGCACCGGTGCGCCACTCGGACTGCCGCCGGTCGAGTGCGAGCCCGACCGCGTCACGGGAACGTAGCCTAGTTCCGTGAGGCGGCTCTCAGAGAAGTTCGGTGCGCTGCGCGAGCGCGAGTTCCGCCTGCTGTGGCTCGGCCAGACCACTTCCGTCGTCGGCGACGGGCTCGTGCCGGTCGCGCTTGCCTTCGCGGTCCTGAAGGATCTCGACGGCTCCGCGACCGACCTTGGCCTCGTGCTCGCTGCCCAGACGCTGCCCCTCGTCACCTTTCTCCTAGTCGGTGGAATCTGGGCGGACCGCCTGCCGCGGCAGCTCCTGATGGTGGCCACCGACCTGGTACGCATGGCGACTCAGGGCGCCCTTGCCGTACTCCTCCTCACCGGCCGCGCGGAGCTCTGGCATCTGATCGCCCTGGCCGCGGCCTTCGGCACGGCCGAAGCGTTCTTCCGCCCCGCCTCGACCGGACTGATCCCGGCCACGATCTCCCCCGGGCGCCTCCAGCAGGCGAACGCACTCATGGGCATGTCGCGCTCGGCGGGGTTCGTGGTCGGGCCGGCTGCCGCCGGCCTGCTGATCGCACTGGCGAGCCCGGGCGTCGCCTTCGCCGTGGACTCGGTCACCTTCGCGGTGAGCGCCCTGTTCCTGCTCGGAGTGCGTGTCGTGCGGCCGGTGCGAGCCGAGGGGGGGAGCTTCCTCGGCGAGCTGCGGGAGGGCTGGGACGAGTTCCGCTCACGCACCTGGCTGTGGGCGATCGTCCTGCACGCGACACTCTTCCTCTTCCTGGTGGTTGCGCCGTTCCAGGTGCTCGGTCCGCTCGTCGCGGAGCGGTCGCTCGGCGGAGCGTCGGCATGGGCGCTGATCGCGACTGCCTTCGGGCTCGGGACGCTGCTCGGCGGAGCGGCCGCGCTGCGGCTCAAGCCGGCGCGCCCGATGCTCGTGAGCTGCTGCCTGTTCGTGCTGACGCCGGCTCCGGTGGCCCTCCTTGCTCTGGCGGCGCCGGCGCCGTTGATCGCGGTCGCCTACGCGGTGGAGGGCGCGGTCGTCGGTTTCTTCATCGCGCTCTGGGAGACGACCCTGCAGGAGCACATTCCGGAGGAGAAGCTGAGCCGGGTGAGCGCCTACGACTGGATGGGCTCGCTGGCGTTCCTGCCCCTCGGCTTCGCCCTCGCCGGCCCCGTCGCCGATGCGGTCGGAGTGGCGACGACACTCTGGGTCTCGGCCGGCTGGGCGCTCGTCTCGACGCTGGCGCTCCTCGGCGTGCGCGACGTCCGCAATCTCCGTCGGCTCGACGCCGGACGCGTCCGTGCCACCCGCGACCCGGTGCTCGTCTCGTGACTCCGACCCTTACCCTCGACGACGTTCTTGCCGCGCGGGAGACGATCGGAGGCCGGCTGCACCGCACGCCGACCCTCAGCTCGGCGACGCTCTCGCGCTTGACGGGCGCCACCGTCCACCTGAAGGCCGAGCTCTTCCAGCGCACCGGCTCCTTCAAGCCGCGCGGTGTGCTCACGAAGCTCGCGGCGCTCTCGGACGACGAGAAGCGGGCGGGCGTGATCAGCATCTCCGCAGGCAACCACGCGCAGGCGCTTGCCTACGCGGCCGCGCTCGAGGGCATCGATGCGCTCGTCGTCATGTGGGAGACCGCGAGCCCGCTCAAGGTGTCGGCTGCCCGCGGCTACGGTGCGACGGTCGACACCGAGGCGCCGGACATCCCTGAGGCGTTCGAGCGGCTGAAGCAGCTGCAGGCAGCAACGGGTCGCACGCTCGTCCACCCCTACGACGACCCGCTGGTGATGGCGGGGCAGGGAACGGTCGGGCTCGAGATCCTCGAGGACGTGCCGGAGGCCGACGTCGTGCTGGTGCAGGTCGGAGGCGGCGGGCTCGTGTCGGGCATCGCGGCGGCGGTGAGAGGCCTGAGGCCTGACGCCCGGGTCGTAGCGGTCGAGCCCGAGCTCTCGCCCGCACTCCACGCGAGCCTACAGGCGGGCCGGCCGGTGACGGTCGACGCCAAGTCGATCGCAGACGGGCTCAACGGGCCGTACGCGGGTGCCAACTGCGTCGAGGTCTGCGCGACTCTCGGCGTGGAGACGGCGCTCGTCAGCGAGGACGAGCTGCGCGACGCGTTCCGCTTCCTCTACGGCCGCTGCAAGCTCGCCTGCGAGGTTGCGGGCGCCGCCACCACAGCGGCCTTGCTCGGCGGGAAGGTGAAGCTGGAGCCGGGGGAAACCGCCGTTGCGGTTGTCTCGGGTGGCAACGTAGCCCCTCAGGTCGCCTCTGCTATTCTGGCCGAGCGATGAAGGCGGACATCCATCCGGAATACGTTCTTGCGACCGTCACCTGCTCGTGCGGGAACACGTTCGCGACCCGCTCGACCAAGGGCGAGCTGCACGTCGAGATCTGCTCGAACTGCCACCCCTTCTACACCGGCAAGCAGAAGCTGCTCGATTCCGGTGGTCGGGTCGAGCGCTTCCAGCGGCGGCTCGAAAAGGCCGGCGGCAGCACCCGCCGCGGCTAGCCTTTCTGGAGCTAAGGACTGCTGGCGTCGTGACATGTCCTTTCAGCTCGCCCGCCCTTGAGTCGACGGAGCCGGGCTTGCCCCGGCGCAGTCACCCCGCGGCTCCGGCGCGTCTACCTTCGAAGGAGGGGGCTCGTGGGGGAACCATGGGTTCCCCCACGCTGTGACGATCGGCGGACAGGCCGTCCTGGAGGGCGTGATGATGCGCAGCCCCTCCAACTGGGCGCTGGCCGTGCGCAAGCCCGACGGCGAGATCGCCGAGCACACCAGGTCGATCAAGAGCCCGATGGCGCGCCATCGCGTTTTCCGGCTGCCGGTGATCCGCGGCGTCGTCGCGCTCGGCGAGTCGCTCGCGATCGGCTTCCGCGCGCTCGCGATCTCGGCGAACTACGCGGCGCAGGAGGAGGGAGAGGATGGTGAGGTCTCGACCGAGCTCTCGCGCGGCAGCCTCATCTTCGCCTTCGCGATCGCGATCGGCTTCGCGATCGCGCTCTTCAAGGTCACGCCGGCGCTGATCACGAGCTGGTTGCCGATCGATGGCACGGGCTGGTTCGTGATCGTGGAGGGTGTCGTCCGGGTGACGATCTTCATCCTCTACCTCTGCCTCATCTCGCTGCTGCCCGACCTGCGCAGGGTCTTCCAGTACCACGGCGCCGAGCACAAGGCGATCAACGCGCTCGAGGCGGGCGCCGAGCTCGAGCCGGAGCGTGTTCAGCGCTTCAGCCTCATCCACCCCCGGTGCGGCACCGCCTTCCTGCTCTGGGTGATGGTGATTGCGATCTTCGTGTTCGCCTTCTTCGGGCAACCCGCGTGGTACTGGCTGATCCTGAGCCGGATCCTGCTGCTGCCGGTGATCGCCGGCATCGCGTACGAGCTGATCCGCTTCGCGGGCCGGAACTCGGGGAACCGCGTGCTCATGACATTGCTCGCGCCCGGTCTGTGGTTGCAGCGGCTGACGACGCGCGAGCCGACGCTGGAGCAGCTCGAGGTGTCCATTCGCGCGCTGAAGGAGGTCCTGCGGCTGGAGGGGGCCTCTTCGACAACGGAAGCCCGAAAAGTGGAGGTGATGGCGTAGTGCCGAGGGTGCAACGAACAGCGACCGCCGCATGGGAGGGCAACGTCGCCCGTGGAACCGGGCAGCTCTCGACGGAGTCGGGTGTCCTCCGCGAAGCGCCGTTCTCGCTGCCCGCCCGCATAGGGAACGAGAGCGGCAAGACCAATCCGGAGGAGCTCCTCGGGGCCGCGCACGCGGGGTGTCTGGCGATGTCGCTCGCCAATCAGCTCGCTCAGGCGGGCACGCCGCCGGAGCGCCTGGAGGTGAGGGCGACCGTCGTGCTCGACGAAGTGAACGGAAGCCACCGCATCGTCGCTTCCCACGTGGAGATACAGGGCCGCGTGCCGGACTCGGACGACGCGAGCTTCCGGCGCGCCGTCGAGGAGGCCGACGAGGGTTGCACCTTTTCCGCGCTCATCCGGGCGAGCGCGGAGGTTACCGTCGAGGCGCAGCTCTCGAGTGAGCGCGTCGGGGCGGCTGGCTGATGGCCACCGAGCGCCGTGCCGAGATCACCTGGCAGGGCGACCTGATGGGCGGTAGCGGCACGATCGACGCGGTCGGAAGCGGCGCTGTCGGCCCGCTCGACGTCACCTGGGCTTCGCGGGCCGAGACGCCCGAGGGCAGGACGAGTCCCGAGGAGCTGATCGCGGCGGCCCATGCGTCGTGCTTCTCCATGGCGCTCGCGCACGGACTCGCGCAGGCCGGCACGCCGCCGGAGCGACTCAAGTCCTCCGCCGAGGTCACGTTCGTTCCGGGCACGGGCATCACGAAGTCCGTGCTCACCGTGCGCGGCAGTGTGCCGGGTCTCGACGACGCCGGCTTCCGAGAGGCTGCGGAGAACGCCAAGGAGAACTGCCCGGTGTCGCTGGCGCTGAAGGGGAACGTCGAGCTGAGCGTGGACGCGCAGCTCGAAGGCTGAGGGCTCGCGCTGCGGCGGCGAGAGCGGCGCCACGATCGCGTAGTCACCGGTGGTCGAACACCTCGATCTCGCACAGCGGTCCGGTCGCCGCCGCGAGCCGCCGATCGGTGGTGATGAGGGTAGCCGCCAGCGCCTCGGCGAGCGCCACGTACATCGCGTCCCAGCCGCGTACGGTGTCTCGCAACTGCCACGCCCTGTCGAGCAGAAGTCGGTGGCCGAAACGCTCGCCGGGCCAGGCCTCGAGGTCCTCGACCGCCTGTGTGGCCTCGGTGCGGTCCAGGCGTCCCCGCCGGTGCTCGCGCCGGAGGACACCAAAGACCTCGACATCCACGATGTGCGGGGCAGCGTGGTCGCGGTCGGCGGCCAGCCGATCGCGGATCGGGTTGGGACCCGGCCCGCCGATCAGCACCTCGTAGAGACAGGAGGCATCAACCACCAGCATCCGGCCACGGTCCTCGCGTCTCGTCCAGCGCCGCCAGGATCTCGGCACGGTCGACCGGCGAGGAACGCCGCCCGGTGCGCTTCAGCCACTCCTCCACGCTGGGCCGAGCGGCGAGGCGTGCGGCCTCGGCACGCAACAGCTCCGGCACGCTGACGCCGGACTCGGCGGCGCGCCGGGCCAGGCCCGCGTAGACGTCGTCGTCGAGGTCGCGTATCTGCACGGTCTTGGGCATACGCGAACATTAGCATGCGAGTGTGCATCTGAACATGCAGATGTGCATCTAGGTGCGGCGCGAGCTCGGCACCGCGCGACCCAGCTCGACCCGCGAGAGATTCTCCCAGCGAACCTCGGTGAAGCGGGCGAAGTCCGTGTCAGCTGAGGAACCCAGGCAACCTCGCACGCGAGCCAGTCCTCCACTCGCTCCCATGCCTGCTCGGGTTCGAGGAGTTGCTCGGCCGCAGGGGGGTTTATGGAGATCCGTAGGAAGGCGCCGAGACTCTGCCAGGGCAGCCCCACACGCCGGGCCCCCGCGGAGCCGTTCCGAGAGCCAGTTCTTCGCCGGCTCGTGAAACGGGCTGGCTTCGTCGACGGCGAAGAGGAGCACGTTGGCGTCGACGAGCATCGAGATGCTGTCTCAAAAGCAGCAGGAGTCAGTCGTACGCTGGGGGGATGCCGTTCCTGTACCACGCTCGATCCCCGGACATGCGCGGCGACGTGCTCTATCCGCTCAACCTGCTGCGGTCGACCCATCCCGACCTGTACGAGCAGGAGAGGGACAAGTACGTTGGGCGCGAGGCGCTCCTGGAGCTTCGGATCCCGGTCCTCGGAGTGCTTTGGAATGACGCGGTTCACCTGTCACCGGTTCACCCGCGCCACCTCGCCGCGGCTTGGCGCGCCGCCGGACTGTCGTCGCCGGTCTGGGAGCGCGAGTTCTTCCGCATCCCGATCGAACGAATCGGCGGTCTCCCGTGCGCCTGGTTTGCGACCGGGGCGCTGGCGATCAACGACTCCGCCGCGAAAGACGCTCAGCCCTCGCTGCCGTTGGACGAGGTCACGCGTCTCGACCCCATCGCCTATCGGGAGCTGGCGGAGCCTCCGGCGACCTACCACCAACACCTCGCCTGCCGGCGGCGGCGAGGTCGTCGCCCACGCCGTTCGCGTACATCCCGCACGTCCTCGTGGCCGCGCCCATCGACGTGGCGGGCTTGGCGCTCGTGCGAGCCGGCGAGGAGCACGTGCCTACCTAACGCGGCGAGGCTCAGCAGCCGACCAAAGCCAGAAGCCGAGCAGGATCCAGGCGACCTCGAGTGGTAGGAGACCGGCGCTGAGGTGGCCGAGGAGCGCAGTCGTGCCGCAGGCGGCGACCCCGGGGGCTCACGCTCCGCCGTAGAAATGCGGTGCCGAGCAGGGTCGAACCGACGAGGCTGAGCGCGTGGCTGACGAGCGCGATCCGCAAGGCCCAGCGCTCGAGCCCGCGCGACTCGTGGCGGCGACGTATCCACGGGGCACGTACGCCTGATCGCAAGGCCGAGGGCGGGGAGGAGGCCGACCTCCACTCGACCGCCGACGGCGCGAGGGACCGAACCATCCGCCCGCTCGCCGAACACGATCGCGCAGGCGCCGGAGCCGTGGGGCATCGCTCCATTACCCTAGTTCGCATGGCCGGCTTCGAAGACCTGATCGAGGAGCTCGAGCGCTCCTACGGCGAGACGCGCGAGCGGATGAACGACCCGAGCGTCTACAACGACCACCGCGAGGCGGCGACTGTCGGGCGGCGCCTGAAGGAGCTGGAGGAGCCGTTCAGGCTCACGCAGGAATGGCGCGAGGCGAGCGCCGACGCAGAGGCCGCCGCGGCAGACCCCGATCTCCGCGAGCTCCTGCCCGAGATCGAGGCTCGCCTCGCCCGCCTCGAGGAGGACCTCCGGCTCGCCCTCGTCGAGACCGATCCGGCCGACAGCAGGGACGTCATCCTCGAGATCCGCCAGGGCGTCGGCGGCGACGAGGCCGCCATCTGGGCGGGCGACGTCTACCGCTTCCTGACGCGCTACGCCGAGCGTCGCGGCTTCCGCGTCGAAGAGCTCTCGGGCAACCCGAACGAAACGGGCGGCTTCAAGGAGGTCGTTTTCGCCGTCAAGGGTGACGGCGCCTACTCCGTGTTCAAGTGGGAGGGCGGCACACACCGGGTTCAGCGGGTGCCCGAGACGGAGTCTCAGGGGCGGATTCACACCTCCACCGCCACGGTCGCGGTTATGCCGGAAGCCGAGGAGATCGAGGTCGAGATCGATCCGAACGAGCTCAAGATCGACGTCTACCGCTCGACCGGCCCCGGCGGCCAGAGCGTCAACACGACCGACTCGGCGGTGCGGATCACGCACCTGCCGACGGGGCTCGTCGTCGCGATGCAGGACGAGAAGTCGCAGCTCCAGAACAAGACGAAGGCGCTGCGCGTGCTGCGCGCCCGGCTGCTCGAGCAGGAGCGGGCGCGGCAGCAGGCGGAGCTCTCGGCGACGCGCCGATCCCAGATCGGCACGGGTGAGCGGGCCGAGAAGATCCGGACCTACAACTTTCCGGAGACCCGGGTCACCGACCACCGGGTTCATCTGACGGTTCACCGGCTGGACCGCGTACTCGGGGGAGAGCTGGACGAGTTCACCGAGGCGCTGGCGGCCGAAGAGCGCCGGCGCGCGCTCGAAGCCGCCGCCGTGTGACCGTCCGCGCCGCGCTGGCGCGGACGGCGGAGATGCTCGCCGCGCGCGGCGTCGACACGCCGAGCGTCGATGCCGAGCTCTTGCTGGCCCACATCCTTGGTCTCTCGCGGACGGCCCTTCTGCTGTCCGGTGAGCGCGAGCTCTTACCGGACGGCGAGGCCCGGCTCGCGGCGCTGGCGGAACGGCGCGGGCGACGTGAGCCGCTCGCATACATCCTCGGGAGCTGGGGCTTCAGGCGACTGGAGCTCAAGGTCGACCGCAGGGCGCTCATCCCCCGACCCGAGACGGAGACCGTCGTGGAGCGCTGCCTCGCGCTCCTGCGCGATCGGCAGCGCCCGCTCGTTCTCGACGTGGGCGTCGGCTCGGGCGCGATCGCGCTCGCGCTCGCCGACGAGCACTCCGGCGCCGAGGTCGTCGCGATCGACAAGGAGCCCGAAGCCCTGGCGCTCGCGGGCGAGAACCTGCGCGCGGTCGGGCTCGGAGGGCGCGTCCGGCTGCTCGAGTGCGATCTGGCGGACGGCATCCCGGGCGGCCCGTACGACCTCGTCGTCTCGAACCCGCCCTACGTGACGGAAGCGGAGTTCGGGGGGCTGCAGTCGGAGATCCGCGCGTGGGAGCCCCGTGCCGCGCTGGTGGGGGAGGGCTTGCACGAGGCGCTCGCGGAGGCCACGCTCGACGTGTTGAAGCCCGGCGCGTGGATCGTGCTCGAGGTCGGTGACGGTCAGGCTGAACGCGTGGCAGCTTCTCTCCGTGACTGTGGTTATGCGGGCGTTAGGATCAGCCGCGACCTGACCGGGCGCGACCGAGTGGTCGAAGGGAGGCGTGCATGACCGAGTCGTTGCGGACGCGCGACGGGCGCGCGCTCGCATTCCGCCGCTCCGGGGAGGGGCCCGTGCTCGTGTGTCATCCCGGAGGGCCCGGCTTCTCGTCGCGCTGCCTCGCCGACCTGGCCGGACTAGCCGAGCGCTTCACCCTCGTCCTGCTCGACCCAAGAGGAACGGGTGCGTCGGACCGACCCGCGGACCCCCGTTCCTATGCGACCGCCGACTACATGGCCGACGTCGAGGAGCTCCGACGTCACCTCGGCCTCGAGCGGATGCACCTGCTCGGCCATTCGCACGGCGGCGTCGTCGCGATCGCGTACGCGGCAGCCCATCCGGAGCTGGTGGACAGGCTCGTCCTGACGAACACGCTGGCTCGGTTCGGCCCCGTGCAGGCGGAGGCGATGGAAGCGGGCATGGCGGCCAGGCGTGGCGAGCCTTGGTACGCGGACGCTTGCGCCGCGCTGGCGCAGGAGCAGGAGGGCGCCTTCGGCTCCGACGCGGAGCTCGGTCGGCTCGTCCGGCGCGAGTTCCCCTTCTACTTCGCGCGCCTCGGAGAAAGGGAGCGCGCGTACCTCGCCGAGCTCTCGGGGGAGAAGGTCAACGCGGATGCCCTGTCCCTCTTCAACCGCGAGGTCTTCACCACGTTCGACCTCCGCTCCGAGCTCGGGCGGATCGCCGCGCGCACGCTCGTCCTCACCGGGAGCGAGGACTTCATCACCGGGCCGGTCTGCGCCGGCGAGCTCGCCGGCGGGATCGCGGGTGCCGAAAACGTGGTCGTTGCCGGCCCCGGGCACATGCTCTTCGTCGAGGCGCCCGAGCGCTTCCGAGCCGAGATCACCCGGTTCCTGCCGAACGGGTCGGCATGATCGAAGCAGCGCTCGATGCGCTCCGGGCGGGGAAGCCGATCCTGCTGCCGACCGACACGGTCTACGGTCTCTGCGCCACGCCCTATCGCGAGGTTCCCGTCCGTCGTCTCTCCCGGCTCAAGGGGCGCGACGAAGTCCGGCCGCTCGCCCTGCTCGCGGTCGACGTGGACTTCCTCCTCGAGTGCGTGCCCGAGCTGCGGGGCCGCTCGGCCGCCATCGCGCGCGCCCTCCTGCCGGGCCCCTACACGCTCGTCCTGCCCAATCCGGCGCGGCGCTTCCGCTGGTTGACCGGCTCCCGGCCCGACACGATCGGCGTGCGGGTGGCGGAGTTGCCCACCGAGGCCGGGCGGGTGCTCGAGCGCGCCGGAGCCCTGACGGCGACGAGCGCGAATCGGACCGGCGAGGCCGAGCCACGCACGCTCGCCGACGTCCCGGAAGAGATCCGACGCGCCTGCGCGGTGCAGCTCGACGGAGGCGAGCTCCCCGGGGTTCCGTCGACCGTGCTCGACCTCACCGGGGCGGTGGCGCGGGTCCTGCGCGAAGGGGCGGGGTCATCGGCGGAGGCACTCGGACGGCTCGAGCAGGTGGGCTGAGCGAGGCCGCGAAGTAGGATGCCGGGAGGCCGCCGGGAGGCCGCCCATCGACATGGCGATCGCGCACCAGACCCTTCACGACCTTCGCAGCGGCGGGCTCGAGGCACTCGACCCCGAGGTCGCCGCCCTCCTCGAACGCGAGCTCGAGCGGCAGCGCGACGGCATCGAGCTGATCGCCTCGGAGAACTTCACCTGGCCGAGCGTGCTCGAGGCGATCGGCAGCGTCCCGACGAACAAGTACGCCGAGGGATATCCCGGCAAGCGCTACTACGGAGGCTGCGAGGTCGTCGACGAGATCGAGACGCTCGCGCGCGAGCGCGCGAAGGCGCTTTTCGGCGCGGACCATGCGAACGTGCAGCCCCACGCGGGGGCGCAGGCCAACATGGCCGTCTACTTCGCCGTCCTCGAGCCGGGCGACACGATCCTGGCCTTGCGGCTCGACCACGGCGGCCATCTCACGCACGGCCTGAAGGTCAACTTCTCGGGCAGGCTCTACACGATCGTGGGGTACGGCGTCGATCGCGAGACGGGGCTCGTCGACTTCGACGAGGTCCTGCGCCTCGCGAAGGAGAACCGGCCGAAGCTGATCGTCTGCGGCGGCTCCGCCTATCCGCGGGTGGTGGAGGCAGACCGCTTTCGCGCGATCGCGGACGAGGTCGGGGCGCTGCTCATGTGCGACATGGCGCACTTCTCGGGCCTCGTCGCCGCAGGACTGCACCCGGACCCCGTACCGCACTCCGACTTCGTCACCTCGACGACGCACAAGACGCTCGCCGGTCCGCGCGCCGGTTTCGTCCTCTGCCGCGAGGAGCACGCGCAGGCGGTCGACCGGGCGGTCTTCCCGGGGATGCAGGGTGGACCACTGATGCACGCGATCGCAGCGAAGGCGACGTGCTTCGCGATCGCGGCCTCGGAGCCGTTCAGGGAGTACCAGCGCCAGGTGCGGGCGAACGCCGACACGCTGGCCGAGGCGCTGATCGGGGGCGGCCTCGAGCTGCTCACGGGCGGGACCGACACCCACCTGCTCCAGGTCGACCTGCGTCGCTCGGAGTGGACGGGCAAGGCCGCCGAGGAGCGGCTGGGCGAGGTCGGGCTGACGACGAACCGGAA
>Ga0136622_10000882_pt1 | contig 12362 bp, 12 predicted proteins | sample AntDrymUQ4482106_2_FD_104803 | JGI IMG/M metagenome (GOLD analysis project Ga0136622, IMG submission 104803) | Polar desert sand microbial communities from Dry Valleys, Antarctica - metaG UQ448 (21.06) | ecosystem: Environmental > Terrestrial > Soil > Desert | place: Antarctica: Dry Valley...
ACTCGGTGTCCTCGGTAGTCCCTCGGCGGGAGGGAACCGAGGCTCAAACGCGGAGATCACGCGCTCCCGATTGGCTCTAAGCATGCGAACCAGCTCTCGGGGCTGCTCGGAGTACCGGGACACCGACAGCTCGAGTGCCATAGTGCCAGAGTAAGCGCTGCGGGAGACTTCATCCAGCAGCCGGTCGAGAGGCAGTATCCCGTCGCCGATGCTGAGGTGGCCGTCCTTGTTGTCGCCGGCTTGATCGGAGAGATGGATGTGTACCAGGCGGGGTAGCAGCACCTCGAACGCCTCCAGGATGTCCTCGCGCGCCAGGGACAAGTGGCTGGTGTCCATGACCACCCACGGAGAGTGGGCGACGAGCTCGTGAGGCTTGAGCCACCGGTAGGCCTGCAGCCTCCGCCCCGCCGCCCACTTGGGATACATGGTCTCGACCGCCACCTTCACGTCTTGCGGGTGGGTTGGAGTACGCGCCAGCCAGCGGGCGAAGCTCCCTTCGAGGGGGTAGGGCGGGTGAACCACGTAGGTAGCGACGTCCAGGGCCCGGCAGAGCTCGATCCCGCGCTCGACCTTGGGTTCGGCCCGCAGCCCCCACACCGAGCGGTTCAGCATCAGGAAGGGGCCGTGAACCGCGGCCACCCGAAGTCCCCGCTGCGCCACCAGCTCGAGGCACGCCTCGGGCTCCTGGGTGCGTGGGTCACGCGTGATCATCAGCTCGATCGAGGTAAAACCCGCCTCGGCGATGAGGTCGAGCGCGCGCTCGAAGTCGTAGGCCCAGAATGGTCCGGTTGAGCACTGAGGATCGATGTTCTTCATCGCATGATCGTCGCGCCTCAGACGCGTCGGTGCCCCCGGCGTTGAGCCGAGGGCACCGAGGAGTCCGTTGAGGCGGGCCGGCTTCGTATGGGGCGGGCTGGGAGGCTCGTTGCACACGACCCGGTCAGGGAGGGCCGGTGCGGCAGACGTCCCATCCTCTGCGACTCCAACATTAGATTCGGGCGCCGGGCCGCAGAACTTGAGCGCCAACGCCTACTAATTTATGGCAATCAGCCGTCACAGAGGAGAGCTCCCGCTCCGCGGGAGCCGCCTCTGACTAGGTTCTTTGCCAGATAAGGGGCGGATTCCGCACCGATTCTGGCACAGAGCCAGAATCGGGGCGCGGCTCACCTATCGGTGCTGCGGATTTGCTCCAGCACCTGCGGGTTCAGGATGCTGAGCCGCGACCGCTGGTAGTCGATCGCGCCGGCTTCCTGGAAGCTCTTGAGAGCCCGGCAGGCGCTCTCCCGGCACATCCCGGCGAGCTTTCCGATATCGCTCTGAGCCAGCGGCAGGCCGATCTGGATCGGTTCTCCGGCCTCGGCCCCGCAGTGCTGGGCGAGCCCGAGCAGGCGCCCCGCCAGCCGAGCCGGCGCATAGCGGATGTTGCGCTCGACGGCGGTATCACACATCCAGCGGCTGCGGCGAGCCATGAGGGCGCCGGCGGCGACGGCTGCGCCGGGGACTTCGAGTAACGCCCGCACCAGCGCCTTGGTGCTGATGGCCAAGAGCTCCGATCGAGTGGCGGCGACCACATCCAGCGGTTGCGGCCGCCCGTCGAAGGCCGCCACCTCGCCGATGATCTCTCCCGGAAAGGCGAGGCAGATGATGCTTTCGCGGCCCGAGGCCGAGTTGCCGAGCAGCTTGAGCATTCCCGAGCGCACCACGAAGACGCCGAGATCGCGATCGCCGGCAACGCACAAGCGTTCTCCGCTGAGAAGCGTCATCGGGCGGGCATGCTCGAAGAGCTCGACCCCACTTCCGGACAAGGCTTCGAATAGAGCTGAGCGCACGGCTCCGCACCTCCTTGGTCAGATGCCGTTGGCACGGCACGGACGGATGGTCTCGAGGCGCGGACGAGGGGTGGGCGCAATGCGCCCACCCCTCCTCGAGGAGGAATGTAGAGGGGTGGTGTCCCGAAGTCAACGGTCCGTACTAGGAAAAGTTCGCGTCTTCGTCTAGGCGGGGCGGCGCGAGACAATGAAGCCGTGGAGACAATCCCGGAGCAGGACGCGTCCAAAGTGCGACGAAGGGTCGTGCTGTTCGTGGCGCCGGCGGTGGCCTTCATCGCATTGCTTGCCTACGGAGTCGCCAAGGCCCCGGCCGCCCCCCAGATCGGTGAGCGAGCGCCCGACTTCTCGGCCCCCCTTCTCGCGGGAGGGGGCACCTCTTCCCTGGAGGACTTCGAGGGCAAGCCGCTGGTCATCAACTTCTGGGCCTCGTGGTGCGAGCCCTGCAAGGCCGAGGCGCCTCTGCTCGAAGAGGCGCACGAGGCCTACAGGGGACAGATTTCTTTTCTCGGCGTCGACGTCCGCGACGCCCGCAGCGACGCGCGCGATTTCGTGACGGAGTACGGGGTCGGCTACCCGAGCGTGCGGGACGAGTCGCGCTCGATCTATCGCTCTTACGGCCTGACCGGACAGCCTGAAACGTTCTTGATCGACTCCGAAGGAATCGTCATCGATCACGTGGCAGGCCCCCTGTTGCGCCGGGACGAGCTGTTCACGATGCTGGACATCCTGGTGAGCCGCGATGGTTGAGACCCTTCCGATCGCGTTCGCAGCCGGACTGGTGTCGTTCTTGTCACCATGCGTGCTGCCGCTGGTGCCTGGATATCTCTCGTTCATGTCGGGCTACGGGCCCGAGGAGCGCAAGGGCTTCCAGACAGCGTATGTCGCGGCGGGATTCGTTCTCGGTTTCACGCTGGTGTTCGTAGCTTTGGGTGCGAGTGCGACTCTGCTCGGCTCGGTCTTGCGATCCAACCGCGAGCTCATGATGCGCCTCTCGGGCGTGCTCATCATCGTGCTGGGACTGGTGTTCCTGGGTGTGATCCGCGTCCCGTGGCTCTATCGGGAGCGGCGCTTCCACCCGACCCCCAAGGCGGGCCTGTGGGGCAGCGTGGTTCTGGGAGGGGCATTCGCATTCGGCTGGAGCCCCTGCATAGGGGTGACGATGGGCGCGGCCCTCACGTTGGCGGCGGGCCGCGAGACGGTGCTCGAGGGGGCCGTGCTACTGGCCGTCTACTCGCTGGGCCTGGGGGTGCCGTTCATCCTGGCCGGGCTCGGCATAGCGAGGCTGGCCTCCACGGTTTCGTGGCTGCGTGCTCACACACGAGCGCTGAACTTCGCCGGAGGGGCGCTCCTGGTGATCGTAGGACTGCTGTTCGTCACCGATCGGGTGACCGAGATCTCGGCGTGGATGCAGAGGGGCATGACCGCGGCGAATCTCGACTTCTGGAGCTTCTGAGCCGGGGCGGCCGTCCCGTTCGTCCACTCCCGGGCGCTACGACCTCGCCATCGGCAGTGGCAAAAGCGGACCGAGGACATCCACCCACGGAATTCCGTGGGTGGACGCGGACTGAGGACATTTGCCACCGCCCCCCCGGCCCCTGCCCAGCCGACTTTGTGATTTGGCTCACAAGCTGCGATACCATGGCTCCCTATGCGCAGCAGAGCCATTCCGGAGGCCACGGTCGTTCGCCTCCCCATCTACCTCCGCGCCCTGCTCGACCTCGCCGAAACCCAGCGGGCGCTGACGGTCTCTTCCGAAGAGCTGGCGCGCCTGGCCGGGGTGAACGCCGCCAAGGTCAGAAAGGACCTCTCCTACCTCGGCTCGTATGGGACCAGGGGGGTCGGCTACGACATTGAGTACCTGCTCTACCAGATAACTCGGGAGTTGGGGCTCACTCAGGACTGGCCGACGGCGATCGTCGGGATCGGCAACCTCGGGCGTGCGCTCGCCTCCTACAAGGGCTTCTCCGAGAGAGGTTTTCGGATCGATGGGCTGTTCGACAACTCATCCGAGGCCGTGGGCGAAGAGGTCGGGGGCCTGATCGTCCGACATCTCGATGAGCTGAAGGATTGCGTGGCTGAGTCCGGGCTCTGCATCGGGATCATCGCCACCCCCCCGACGTCGGCTCAGGAGGTCGCCGAGCACTTCGTCGATGCCGGGATCAAGTCGATCCTCAACTTCGCCCCGGCTATGGTCAACGTCCCGCCCGACGTGAACGTCAGGAAGGTCGACCTCTCCATCGAGCTCCAGATCCTGTCCTTCTACCAGCAGCGTACCCAGGCAATCGCGGCCGCCCGCGAGGCCAACCGGCGGCTCAACCTTCCCTCGGCCTGAACAAGATGCCCGTCATCGCCGTCGGCCTCAACCACAAGACAGCCCCCCTCGGTCTGCTCGGTCACTTGGCTATTTCGGAGGACACCCTCCCGAAAGCGCTCCATCAGCTCTCCACCTACGAGCACGTGCTGGAAGGCGTGGTGCTGTCAACCTGCAACCGCATCGAGGTCTACGCCTCGGTAACGAGATTCCACCGCGGCGCCCAAGACCTGCGCAACTTCCTGGGGGAGTTTCGCCACCTCGCGCCCGAAGACTTCTCCGACCACCTCTACACGTATCACGACGATGGCGCCATCAGACATCTGTTCCGGGTCGCCTCGGGCATCGACTCGATGGTCATAGGGGAGTCGGAGATTCTGGGCCAAGTGCGGCGAGCGTTTCAGGCGGCCCAGACAGAGGACCTCGTGCGCCGCACGCTGGGGCATGCCTTCCGGCAGGCTCTCAAGGTCGGTAAGGCAGCGCGCGCCGAGACCGACATCGCTCGCAATCCGGTCTCCGTGTCCTCCGCTGCCGTCGACTTCGCCCGGCGGACCTTCTCCGAGCGCTCGCTGGCCGGAAAGAAGGTGCTGCTGGTGGGGGCAGGGAAGATGGGGCGGTTGGCGATGCAGGCGCTCGAGCGCGCCGGTGTCACCGATGTCGTGGTGGTCAACCGGCGTGAGGAGCGGGCCCGCGATCTGGCGCAGCGCTACGGCGCGGCTCCCCTCCCCTTCGAGGATCTAGAGAATGCGCTGACGAGCGCCGACATTGTGATCTGCTCGACGACCGCTCCCGGGCCGGTCATCAACGCCGACACTATGCGTCGCGCCCGTTCTCACAGGGAGCCATCGCAAGACCTGCTGGTGATCGACATAGCGGTTCCGCACGACGTCGATCCGGAGGTGAGGCGGATCGAGGGCGTCACGGTAAGAGACCTCGAGGATCTTGCCCAGGTCGTGAAAACCAGCCTCGGGAATCGCCACTCCGAGGTTTCCAAGGTCGAGGCGATCGTCGCCGCGGAGGTCCGGCGTTTCATGGAGTGGGAGCGCGCCGACGAGGTCGCTCCGGTGGTGTCCCGCCTGGTGGCGCGGGCCGAGAAGGAGCGGGCCGCCGAGATGGAGCGCTTCAAGCGCCGGCCCGGCGTCGACGACGCCACGGTCGAGGCCGTCGACAGGCTCTCCCGCCGCCTCGTCGCCAAGCTGCTGCACGAACCGATCAGTCGCGCCAAGGAAATGCCCTCGACTCATCAGGGGCAGCTCCACCTGTCGGCACTGCGGGAGCTGTTCGAGCCAGACGAAGGCTGAGCTCGCCGTGTCACTCGATCACCTGGTGATCGCAACGCGCGGCTCCCGTCTCGCGCTGCGTCAAGCCGAACTGGTCGCCGCGCAGTTGGCCGAGCAGCACCCCGGGCTCGACGTGGAGCTGCAGGTGGTGACAACCTCCGGCGACCGCGACCGTCGGCCGTTCGCGGACATCGCCGGCACCGGCCTGTTCGTGGCCGAGGTCGAGCGAGCAGTCCTCGACGGCCGAGCCGACATCGCCGTTCATTCCGCTAAAGACCTGACCGCCGAGCTGGCCGAGGGTGCGGTCATCGCCTGTGTTCCCCGGCGAGAGGATCCCAGAGACGTGATAGTCGGGGGCGGGGGGTCAAGCGGTGAAGAGCGGCTTGGCTCCCTGCCCTCGGGCGCGAGAGTCGGTACCTCCAGCATGCGCCGGCAAGCACTGGCGTTGGAGGCCCGGCCCGACCTCGAGATCGTCGAGCTTCGGGGAAACGTGGACACCCGGCTCGCCACCGTCGCCCGGGGCGAGATCGACGCCGCAGTGTTGGCCGCCGCCGGGCTCGAACGTCTCGAGGCACAGGCTGATTCGGGTCCCCTCGACGAATCGTGGTGGGTGCCGGCGCCGGGCCAGGGAGCCCTCGCCATCGAGACCGCGGCCGGCCGATCTGAGGTCGTGGCCCTGCTGGCCGCCCTCAGCGATCCTCGTTCGGAGGCAGAGCTCGTCTGCGAGCGGGCTTTCGCCGAGCGACTGGAAGGCGGCTGCTCGGTGCCTCTCGGCTGCCTCGCCACTGCGAGTGGCTCGACCCTGGTGGTGACCGGCTTCCTCGGCGCTCCCGACGGTTCGCACGGGCTGCGCGACCGCATCTCGGGGCCGGCCTCCGACGCCTCTGCCCTGGGTGTCGAGCTCGCCGAGGCGATTCTCGACGCGGGCGGAAAGGACATCCTCGACGACGTGCATGCCGAGCCGGGCACTAGTTGAGTACCTCGGATCGCACCCACGAAGGACGTCCGCTCGACGGCTTGCGCGTGGTGGTGACGAGGGCTCGGGAGCGCTCCCGGCCTCTGGGGGATGCGCTCACTGGGGCGGGGGCCGAGGTCGTCTATCTGCCCACGATCGAGGTAGGGGACCCGGCGTCGTTTTCGGAGCTCGACCTCGCCCTCAAGAAGCTCGCCGAGGGCCTCTACACCTGGGCCGTCTTCACGAGTGTCAACGCGGTGGCCAAGTTCTGGGAGCGCCTCGGCCACGCAGGCCTCGACACCCGCGCGGTGGGCCGTACCAGGGTCGCTGCGGTGGGGCCGGTGACCGCCGCCGCCCTCCTGGAAAGGGGTATTCGAGCGGACCTGGAGCCGCAGGAATCGACCGCACAAGCGCTGGTGGAGGCGTTGGGAAGAGGCCCCGGGCAGGTGTTGTTGCCGCGGGCCGAAGGCGCGCCGCAGCATCTCATCGACTCGCTGCGGTCGATCGGCTGGATCCCCGATGAGGTGGCCGCCTACCGCACGCTACCGATTCGGAGCGGGGGTGCGGCCAGGGACGCCGTGCGCTCCGGGGCCTTCGACGTCCTTACCTTCGCCAGCGGGTCCGCAGCTCGCGCCTTCGCCGAGCAGGTGGCCCTTCCCTCGCAGTTGGGTTTGGCACCGGGCGGTTCGTCAGAGCGGCTCATCGTCTGCATTGGCCCTCAGACCGCGGCTGCGACCGAAGCTGCGGGCTTCCGAGTGGACCTCATAGCCGGCGAGCACACTGCGACCGGGCTCGTCGGCGCGCTCACAGAGCGCCTCGGGGACCGTGGCACGATGGAGCCATGACCCCCTTTCCCACCGAGCGCCCGAGAAGGCTGCGGTCCACCTGGGCACTGAGAGCGGCCTTCGCCGAAACTCGGCTTCACCCTGCGAACCTCATCGCCCCCCTGTTTCTGAAGGCGGGCATCGACGCGCCCGTTCCCATCGCCTCGATGCCCGGAGTGGTGCAGCACACGCGAGACAGCGCCCGCAAGGAGGCGCGCGCACTGGCCGGGTTAGGTGTCTCGGGTGTTCTGTTGTTCGGGGTGCCGGCCCGCAAGGACCCGTTGGGGACCGAGGCGCACAGTCCCACCGGGGTCATTCAGCAGGCGATCCGGGCTATCAAGGACGAGGTTTCTGACGAGATGGCAGTGATCGCGGATTTGTGCCTGTGCGAGTACACGGACCACGGCCATTGCGGCCTGCTCGCCGGAGATGAAGTCGACAACGACTCCACGATCGAGGTCTACGGGCAGATCGCCTGTTCGCAGGCGCAGGCGGGCGCGGACGTTGTGGCGCCCTCGGGAATGATGGACGGTCAGGTCAAGGCCATTCGGGCGGCGCTCGACGACTCGGGCTTCGAGCACACCCCGATCCTGTCCTACGCGGTCAAGTACGCGTCCAGCTTCTACGGGCCCTTTCGTGACGCGGCGGAGGGGGCGCCGCGCTTTGGAGACAGGCGGAGCCATCAACAGGATCCTGCCAACTACAGGGAGGCTCTGCGGGAGGCACAACTCGACATCGGCGAGGGGGCCGATGCACTAATGGTCAAACCCGCGCTCGGCTATCTCGACATCGTCCGTGCGGTCAAGGATCACTTCAACTATCCCGTGGCGACCTACAGCGTCTCCGGCGAGTACTCGATGATCAAGGCGGCCGCCGCCAACGGATGGCTCGACGAGCGCGCCGCGGTACTGGAGGCGTTGACCTCCATGCGTCGAGCCGGCGCCGACCTGATCGTGACCTATTCCGCCAGGAGTGCAGCCGAATGGTTGAGCTGAGCCGGGCGGCCTCCGACAAGCTCTTCGCCGAGGCCCGCACGCTCATGCCCGGCGGTGTGTCGTCGCCGGTGCGCGCCTTCTCCGCGGTGGAGGCCGATCCCTTCTTCGTGGCGAAGGGCGAAGGGGCACTGCTCCTCGACGTGGACGGAAACTCGTTCATAGACCTGGTCCAGAGTTGGGGGGCGCTGCTGTTCGGCCACGCCCATCCCGAGGTCGTGGGGGCGGTGTCGGAGGCGGCGGCGCGCGGGACCTCGTTCGGCACTCCCTCAGAGCTCGAGGTCGAGCTTGCCCGCATGGTCGTGTCGCTTGTTCCCGGAATCGAGCAAGTGCGTTTCGTGTCGTCGGGCACCGAGGCGGCGATGACTGCGGTACGCCTGGCGCGCGGCGTCACAGGGCGAGCCAAGGTGCTCAAGCTGATCGGCTGCTACCACGGTCACCTCGACGCGCTCTTGGTCGACGCCGGCTCGGGTGTCGCTACTCTCGGCATCCCCGGAACTCCGGGCGTTACCGCCGGAACCACCGCCGACACCGTGGTCGCCCCCTACAACGACCTCGACGCGATCGAGGCGGCGGCCGAGATGTGCGGGGAGGATCTCGCTGCGATTCTGGTCGAGCCCGTCGCTGCCAACATGGGCTTGGTGCTGCCCGCCGAAGGCTTTCTTGCGGGACTGCGCGCGCTCGCGGATGAGACCGGTGCATTGCTCGTCTTCGACGAGGTCATCACCGGCTTTCGGGTCGGGCCCGGCGGCGCCCAGGAACGCTTCGGGGTCCGCGCCGACCTCGTGCTGCTCGGCAAGATCCTGGGCGGAGGGCTGCCGGCCGCCGCCGTGTGCGGTGCTGCAGAGATCATGGAGCAGCTCGCACCGGTGGGCCCCGTGTATCAGGCTGGAACACTGTCGGGCAATCCCGTCGCGATGGCGGCCGGGCTCAGGACGCTCGAGATGATGGCCGCCGATGCCGGTCTTCACGATGCGCTGCAGGAGAGGGGGCGCTCACTGGCGCGGGCTCTGGTCGGTGCAGCCTCAGCGGCGAACATCGAGCTGGTCGCCTCGGCCATAGGAGGGCTCGCCGGCTTCTTCTTTTCTGCCGAAAGCGTTACGAACTTCGAGAAGGCCGCCGCCACCGACGGAGCTCTCTACGGTCACTTCTTTCGAGCCATGTTGGAGCGAGGCGTCTACCTGCCCCCGTCCCGTTTCGAGGCGCTGTTCCTATCGACCGCCCATACCGAGGACCACATCGAGCGAGTAGCCACCGCAGCCGAACAAGCCTTCGGGTCTTTTAGACGCGGCACTGTGCCGAGTGGTGGATAAAGGTTGGTCGCTCTGTAACCACCCACCACCACTCGCCGTGTTAATCGCCCGGCACCTCCACCAGCTCGCAGCCGGAATGGCGGTCGTCGTTGACTACGCAGTAGTCGCGCTTGCCCAAGCCTCCTTTGAGGCGATTGCGTCCCGGACCACCAGTGAGCGTGTCGTTGCCACGGTTGCCCTCAAGGCGGTCGCGACGCTCGCCGCCGCGCAGGTCGTCCCGGCCTCTGTTCCCGCAGATTCGGTCGCGCCCGCCGCGGCCTTTGATGATGTCGCGGCCCGTGAGACCGACGATCACGTCTGCACGTTTCGTGCCGCGGATGCGGTCGTCCCCCACCGTTCCAACGATTGTGGGGAGCCGGCCGCCGCATCTCTGACCGCCGGCGGGCCGGGCCGGCGCGCCGGGCAGCGCCAGAAGCGCGATCATCGCAAGCACCCCCAGGCTTCTTGCTCTCATCGTCTCATTTTGCCGCATCGAGATCATCTCGTATCGTCAATCTCATGCCCCCGACCCGAGAGTCCCTGGCGTTTGACCGAGCCAGCGAGTATTACGACCGCACCCGGGCGCTGCCCGCAGACGCGGCTGCCGCCGTCACCGATCTGCTCCTGGCGGAGCTTTCGACCAGGGAACGTGTGCTCGAGATCGGGATTGGCACCGGGCGTATCGGATACCCGCTGTACCGCGCCGGCCTCGACCTCTATGGCATCGACATCTCCGCGCCGATGTTGGACAAGCTCAGGGCCAAGCCGGGTGGTTTTAACCTGCCCGCTGCGCTTGCCGACTCGACGCGCCTTCCCTTCGCTGATCATGGTTTCGGCGCTGCCTTTGCCTGCCACGTACTCCATCTCATTCCGCTGTGGCGGCGGGCCGTAGCGGAGCTTGTGCGAGTGGTCGCCCCAGGCGGGGTGGTGTTGGTTGATCCCGGCGGACTTGAAAAGGGCGACTCGGCAACGATCTCGCGTCGCTTCATCGACGAGATTGGCGGCCGCCGGCCCGGAATGCAGGATCCCTCAGAGCTCGACGACGTGTTCACCGGGCAGGGTGCCTCGTTGCGCTCGCTGGAGCCGGTCAAAGCCCTCCAGAAGGTGACTTTCGGCTCGATCATCGACGATCTCGAGGCGGGCCTCTACTCCGCAACTTGGGATGCCTCTCAGGAGCAGCGGAGCAGGGCGGCGGCGGCGGTGCGGACGTGGGCCGAGGAAACCTTCGGGCCCCTCGACGAGGAGCGCACGATAAGCTGGGACATTCGTTGGCGGGCCTACGACCTGGCTTAGCGGCCGGCCCGCGCCCTGCGGCTTGCGATCCCGGCCAGCAGGCTGTTTTCCTTCTGTTCGAATAGCTCTCGTGCCCGCACGAACTCCCGGTGCGCGTCCTCCCTCCCCTGCGCGGCGAGAGCCTCTCCCAAGCACAAGCGGGCCTGGCCGCGCAGGTTGAGCCAGTCGGTCATATCCGCCCGCGCGCATGCATCCACCGCGAACTCTTCCGCCCGCCCGTGATGGCCGTGCTGCCTCTCTATCCGGGCCCTGTTGATGCGACAACGTATGTGGACGTCTGGATCATCGAAGCTCGTTGCGCTCTCGCTTGCCTCCGTCAGAGCCTCGGCATGCTCGTAACGGCCTAAGCTCACGAGGAGCTCGGCCCACCTTGCTTTCACGCTGGCGGCGATTGACGCTTCGTTGGCTTCGATGAACACACGATCGCAGCGGGCAAGCTCTATCTCTGCAAGCTCCGTCATGCCAAGATGGATGTAGGTGTCGAAGGCGTCGAAGCAGCGCGCTACCATCAGCGAGTCACTCGGGCCAAGATCGTCGACGACGGCTTGGCCCGCGGAGAGCGAGTCCCGCGCGGCTCTCATTCGGCCCGACATGACCTCGAGCTCTGCGCGCTTGTAGTACCAGACTGCCTCCATGCGCCGGTTCGAAATCTCTTCTGCCCATCGCAACGACTCTTGGACCTCGGCAGTGCTTCCGAGGCAGGAGTAGGCCCGATCACCATTGCATCCAGGGTTATCTCTCTCGACCACGCCTCGTCGTGGGCGCTTCCGGCCTGCCGCGCCGCGTCGCGCGCTGCCCGGCCCGACTCCACGGCAAGCGCGTTCATGCCCGCCGTCACGTACCCCCATGTCAGGAGGCTCAGTCCTCTCGCCCGCCCGGCTTCGTCGCCGATCTGATTGCACAACTCGATGACTGCCTCTGCCTCCGAGATGATGTCGGCGGTCGTGTAGTCGGGTCCTTTGCGGCCTTCGATCGACGAGCGAAGCCAGCGGGCGTAGGCTTCGAAGCGGCGGTCTCCACTGCGCCGAGAGATCTCCTCCGACTCCCTCGCAAGCTGCTCGCAGCCACTCATGTCGCGCAGGTCGATCAGCGCGTCGCCCAGCGCCGTCATGACCTCGAGCGGCTTGGTACCGGCAGCTTCGTATAACTGCTTCGCCCTGCTCATCAGGCTCTTGACGGCTTCCATGTCGTCCCGACTGTGGGCCCTTTTTCCTGCTGCCGCCAGCCTCTGCGCAGCACTGGAAGCCAACTCGCGCAGGCTGATATCGCGCGGCGCCAAGTCCCTCCGTAGACTGAATGCTTGCTCGAAGTGGTACCCGATAATGGCGGCGTAGTCCGAGACGCGCGGACCCAGCGTCTCGTCCATCCATAACGCCAGGCGCTCATGCAACTTCGCTCGTCGGGCCTTGGAGATCGAACGGTAGGCGGCGTCTCTTATCAGCGCGTGACGAAAGCGGCAACCTCCACCGCGCGCGGGCTCGACAAACTCTTTCTTCGTGAGTGAACCCAGCTCCTTAGTCTGCTTCTCTTCCAAACAGATGTTGAATGCCTTCGGCCGAAACCTCGAGGCCTGCAACAGACATGCA
>Ga0136622_10000884_pt1 | contig 12358 bp, 12 predicted proteins | sample AntDrymUQ4482106_2_FD_104803 | JGI IMG/M metagenome (GOLD analysis project Ga0136622, IMG submission 104803) | Polar desert sand microbial communities from Dry Valleys, Antarctica - metaG UQ448 (21.06) | ecosystem: Environmental > Terrestrial > Soil > Desert | place: Antarctica: Dry Valley...
ACGTCCGGCGGAAGCTGCCATGTCGTTCGTAAGTCATTGCATGCTCCTTTGTCGACTTCCCTCTCTTTGTCGACTTCCCTCTCTTTGTCGACTTCCCTCTCTTTGTCGACTTCCCTCTCGGAGCGGCAAATACCTATTGCGAGGGGAAGACCTACAGCCGCTCGGCTGCGAGCTGGCCGCAAGCTGCCTGAATATCGCGACCGCGAGTCAGACGGACAGTGGCAGGGATTCGTGCCCGGTCCAGGACCGCCTTGAAACTTTCGATCGCCGGACGAGGCGAGCCCTTGTATCGAGTCCCCTTGTTATCCAATCCGGTCGGGTTGTACGGGATGAGGTTGACCTTGAACGTCCTCGGATCCAGAAGGGCGACGAGTGCGCGCGCGGCAGCTCGCGAGTCGTTCACACCGGCGAGCATCACGTACTCCACGAACACCTTCCGTCGTCTGAGCTCGAAATAGCGCCGGCACTCGGCGACGACCTCCGTGAGCGGATAGCGATCGTTGACGGGCATGAGCTCCGAGCGCAACTCGGGATCGGCCGCATGGATCGAGAGCGCCAGCCGGATCGGCTCCTCGACATCGTCGACGAAGCGGCTCAAGCCGGGCATCCAGCCGACCGTCGAGATCGTCGTTCGGCGGGGAGTGATCCCGAGATCCGGGAGCCGGCGCGCGGATTCGACCACGGCGTCGTAGTTCAAGAACGGCTCGCCCATGCCCATGTACACGGCGTGGTTGACAGGCGCCAGGCGTCGGAAGTGCAACGCCTGGTCGAGGATCTCGGAGGCGTCCAGGTTGCGGCCGAAGCGCATCGCTCCCGTGGCGCAGAACGTGCAGGTCAGGGGGCAGCCGGACTGCGAGGAGAGGCAGAGCGAGCGGCGACCGTCGCGGTAGCGCATCAGCACCGCTTCCACAGGGTGGCCGTCGTGCGTGCGGAAGAGCACTTTGAGCGTGCCGTCGCGCGCCTCGCGCTCGGTGACGACCTCGAGCGTCGAGAACGGCACCTCTTCGGCCAGCGCCGCCCGCAACGGCTTCGCCAGCGTTGTCATCTCTTCGTAGGAAGCAGTGCCGCGCGCCGTCCACTCCCAGACCTGCCGGGCTCGGTAGCCGGGCTCGCCACGGTCTGAGAGGGCGCGGTCGAGGAGCGCGAGGTCCATGTCCGGACGGTAGCGTCTGGGCTCGAGGATGATCGATCTTCGCTCCGACACCGTCACGCAGCCCACTCCCGGGATGCGACGCGCGATCGCGGCTGCAGTGGTCGGGGACGAGCAGAAGCGGGAGGACCCGACCGTGAGCGAGCTCCAGCGGCGGGTCGCGGAGCTGCTCGGCCACGAGGCTGCCGTCTTCGTGCCGACGGCGACGATGGCGAACCAGATTGCTCTGAAGCTGCACAGCCGCCCCGGAGATGTGCTCCTGGCCGAGGAGACCTCGCACGTTCTCGTGTACGAGTACGGCGGGACTGCTGCTCACGCGGGTCTGATGAGCCTCGGTCTGGCCGGGGTCGGCGGACGTATCACCGCGGAGCAGATCCGAGACGCGGCGGCGCCGAGCACGAAGGCCGCCGACCAGCGCGCGGCCGTCCTCTCGCTCGAGAACACGCACAACAACTCGGGAGGCAGGGTCTGGCCGCTCGACGAGCTCGACGAAGTGGTCGCAACCGCCCGCGAGCTCGGGCTGGCTGTCCACCTCGACGGGGCGCGCCTTTTGAACGCGGCCGTCGCCCTCGGCGTCGGGCCAGCAACCTTCGCCTCGCGCTTCGACACCGTCACGCTCTGTCTCTCCAAAGGGCTCGGCTGCCCACTCGGGGCCTTGCTCGCCGGCTCAGAGGATCTGATCGAGCGAGCCTGGCGCGAGAAGCATCTCTTCGGCGGGGCGATGCGCCAGGCGGGGATTGTCGCGGCAGCCGGGGTCTACGCTCTCGACCACCATGTCGAGCGGCTGGCCGACGACCATGCTCGAGCGCGACGGTTGGCGGAAGCGCTAGTCGAAGCGGGTATGGCAATCGACCTCGATCGAGTCGAGACCAACTTCGTCCAGGTCAATCTCGCTCCGCTCGGGCTCGATCGCGCGGCCGCCCTTTCCGCACTGCGAGACGCCGGAGTCGGCCTCTCGGCGACGATCCATCCGACCGTCGTCCGTGCGGTGACCCATCTCGAGATCACCGACGAGGACATCGAGCGCGCCGCTGAGCTGATACCCCGAGCTCTCGAGATCGACGCACGAGTCGCGGCGGGCTAGCGAACGACGAGAGCGGGGCTCGCCAGCCGGCCGGCCGGGTACCACAGCCGGAGCTTCGAGCCCTTCGGCGCGCTGACAGTCCGCCGCAGGTACCCCCGGCGATCCGTCAGCGTGCTTCCACCGACCCCGACCCATCGCCCACCGCTCAAACGCTGCAAGACGTATCGCTGCGGTCCCTCGCCCGGGCGCACCTGGCCCCACACGCTCGTCTTCGCTCCGCGCCTGGTGACCTGCGCCAGCGGCAACATCGTCGCGGCGAGCGCGGGCTTGGCCAGGCTCCGAACCGTCTCGAGGCCGCTCTGGAAGCGGCTGATCTCCGGCTCGTCGCGGTAGAGGTAGTGGATCAGCATGTCGACCTTCGGCGCGAGATAGACACGGCGGGCGGCCTCGCCGATGAAGCGCGCCTGGTCGTTCGGGGAGACTCCGAACGCATCCGGCGGATTCGTCTGGTACGCGTACTCCGTCAGCCAGATTCGCGCGCTGGGGAAGGCCCTGCCAACGAAGAGCAGCAGTCGCTCGAGGGAAGCCATCGTGAGCGTCTCGCAGACACACCCGCCCTCGAAGGGCGTGTCTCCGGGGAAGACCGGATACGGGTGATGCGCGTACACATCGAGTCGCGCGCCCGCGACGTCCATCGAGCGGATGAAATCGACCGGCGAGACGCCGCCCTTGCCGGCGCGTGGGCCCGTGACTCCACCCGCAACGCGTGCCCGCGGGTTGACGGACTTGATGCCGCGGTATCCGGGATTAAGGATCTGCGCGACGTACGTTTTCGCGGAGGCGGGCTTGAGCCAGATCGGCTTGTTCGGCTCGTTCCACATGATCCACTTCGAGACGTACGGATAGCGTGCGGCCGCTGCCCCGGCGAATCGCTGAAAGTCCTCTCCTTGCAACGGGGCGACGTTGGGCGAGCCGCCGCCGTTCGCCCAGTCGGGAGTTCCCCAGAGAGTGACGACGGGCTCGAGCCCACGAGCGCGAAGCGCGCTCAAGAGACGGTCGGCTCGCCCCCAGCTGTAACGGCCCTCGCTCGGCTCTGCGCGGTGCCAGTTGAGCGTCACCCGCACGACGTCGATGCCGAGCCGGTCGAGCTTGGTTACGCGGTCGGAGAGCTTGCCCGGCCCGAACTCGAGCCATGCATCGTCCTGAATGCCGAACTGCACACCGGGTGCGGCGTGGGCATGCCCGGACCAAATGCCGAGCGCGCAGGCGAAGACGATGACGACGGCGACGAACCTCATCCCTTGCACGAATACCCGAAGCAGCGTCTCTCCGAAACGGTGCTTCAGCGCTTCCTTACAACCCTCAGCGATCGCCCGTGAGCAGAAATGCGACGACCACGATCGCGTAACCGCCGATCAGCAGCGCTCCTCGCAGGCGGCTCGAATGGCCGCCGAAGAGGACGAGGGTCGTCAACGCGACGGAGCCGCCAAGAGCCGCGATCTCGACCGGGCGGAAGCTGAGAGCGAGCGGCTCGATCAGCCAGGAGATGAGCGCGACCGCCGGGATCAGGAACACAGCGACCTGCGCCGCGGAGGAGAGCGCGATCTCGCCCGCTAGCGCGATCTTGCCACGAAAGGCGACGACGACTGCTCCTCCGTGCTCGGCCGCGTTCCCGACGATCGCCACGATGACCGCAGCCACGAAGAACTGGCTGAGCCCCGCTTTCTCGGAGAAGACCTCGAGCGAGCCGACAAGGATCTCCGCGACGAACGCGGTCGCCATCGTCGCAAGGGCGAGCGCGACGAGCGCCGTCCTGAGCGACCAGGCGTCGATCTCGTCGTCGCTTGCGATATGGATCGCGCTATGCCGTCGAAGCGAGAACCACGTGGCGCCCACGTACACGACGAGGAGCACGATCGACACCGGAACGGAGAGAGCCGCCAGCGAATCGCGGTCGGGATTGCCGTCCCAGCTCGGGATTGCAGGGATGAGGAGGACGAGAGTCGCGAACGCGAGGAGCCCGAAGGAGACGAAGCTCGAGAGACGGTCGAGCTTGCCGCGTCCCCCCGCGATTAGCGCTGCTCCGAGCACCAGCAGCAGGTTCGAGACGACGCTTCCCGTGAGCGATCCTCGCACGACCTCCGTCAGCCCTTCGTGCACGGCGATGAGCGCGATGATCAGCTCCGGCGCGTTCCCGAACGTGGCGTTGAGAAAGCCTCCGATACCGGGGCCGGTGTGCTCCGCCGCGTGCTCGGTCGCCTCGCCGATGAGCCACGCGAGGGGGACGAGCGCAAGCGCGGAGATGACGAACTCCACGGTCTGTGGGAGGTCTGCGACGTAGTGAAGCGCCACCGCGATGGGCGCGACCGCGAGCGTTGCGAAGAGAATTCGGCGGACCAAGGGACGCGAAACCTATCGACGGGGCGGAGTGACGGGCTAATGGACGGCGGTGCGGCCGCGAAGCGGACGCCTTCAGGGATTTTCGCGCGATCGGAATCTGCGCTAGCGGATTTCGGTCTGCGCCAAAGCCACTGCCTGAAAACTCGCCGTTTGTCAAGACTTGCGGCCGGAGCCACCAGAGGAACACAATCCGCCCATGAGTGACATCGCAGCGGAAGTCGGACTTCCTCTCCGGGCGCAGGACGAGGTCGAATGCCGCCACTGCGACGTCCATTGCGAGAAGGTCGTCTACCCCGGCGCTTGCGTGAGGATGGCGTGTCCGTTCGTCTACGCGTACGAAGCGTGGGGGCGGACGTATATGGGCTGCCTGCAGAAGGTGTTCGACGTGGAGATCGATCTCTCGCTTCTGGAAGCCGCCGAGAGCGAGCGCGGCGGCTTCGGCGCCGTTCGCGCGCGGCGGGCGCCACTGCCGATGTGCGAGACCGAAGTGATCTCCACCTACAACGGCCGCGAGGACGACCTCGGTTGCCGGAACCCCGAGTTCTACGAGCTCCCGCGCGAGCGCGCGAGCTTCCGCATCTTCGCCCGCGTCACTGACGTCAGCTAGCGCGCTTTCGCCGTCGTCCCCGGCGGTGCAGCTTGCGGAGAAGATCGATGTCCGCGGAGCTGAGGCCGTCCTCGGGCCACGTCTCGAGCACTACCGGAAGCTCGCGGAAGGCCGGGTGGCCGAGGAAGGTCGCGAGCCCGCTCCCGAGGAGGCCGCGTGCGACCACGTCGTGGCGGTCGCGGTTCGAGCCGAGCGGTGTCTTCGAGTCGTTGACGTGGAGGACGCGGAGGCGCTCGAGCCCGAGGCGCGAGTCCAGGTCGGCAAGGGCTTCATCCAGCGTTTCCGCATCGGTGACGTCGACTCCGGAAGCCCACCAGTGACACGAGTCGAGGCAGACGCCCAGTCGCGGGTGGCCGTCGAGCTCATCGCAGAGAACTGCGAGCTCATCGATCGAGCGGCCGATCGTACCGCCGGCGCCCGCAGCGTTCTCGAGACAGAGCCAGAGATCTTCGGTCGTCAGCTCGAGAAGCTCGCGGAGCGCCGGCGTCACGATCTTCACTGCCTTGTCGAAGCCGTACCCGAGATGCGAGCCGACGTGGAAGACAACAGAGTCGGCTTCGATCTCCCGCGCCGTCTCCATCGTCGCCTGCAGCGCGTCGAACGACTTCGAGCGGATCTCCTTGTCGCGGCTCGCGAGATTCACGAGGTAGAGCGCGTGACAGGACACGTAGCGTATGCGTGCCTCTCTCCGGCGAGCACGAAACCGCTCGAGCTGCTCCTCCGAGTGCTGGGTCGGCTTCCACATGCGCGGGCTCTGGGTGAACACCTGCACCGCGTTGCCGCCGATCGCCTCGATCCGGTCGATCGCGTTCGAGATCCCGCCAGCGGCGGATACATGAGCACCGAAGAGCATCGACGTAGGGGCCAGGCATGCCCGGCCGCTACTACGCTACTTCGATCATGAGCGTCCGCGTCCGCATGGCGCCTTCTCCCACGGGTTTTCTCCACATCGGAGGTGTGCGCACGTTCCTCTTCAACTGGCTGTTCGCACGCGGGCGCGGGGGAGAGTGCCTGCTCCGGATCGAGAACACGGACACGAGCCGCGAGGTAGCCGAGTCGGTGGCGCAGATCGAACGCTCGCTCCGCTGGCTCGGAGTCGACTGGGACGCCGAGACGACGTTCCAGCTCGACCGCCTCGAGCGCGCACAGGAGGAGGCTCGCAGGCTCGTCGCCGAAGGAACGGCATACGAGGACGAGGGCGCCATCCGCATCCGCATGCCCGACGATGGCTCGACGGGCTGGGACGACGCGATCAAAGGCCGCATCGAGTTCCCGAACGAGCAGCTCGAGGACCTCGTCCTCGTCCGCTCGGACGGCCGCCCGACCTATAACTTTGCCTCGCCGCTCGACGATTGGCTGGACGAGATCACGCACGTCATCCGTGGTGACGACCACGTCTCGAACACTCCGAAGCAGCTCCATGTGTTGCGCGCCCTTGGCGCCGAGCCTCCCATATACGCGCACGTTCCGAGCGTCTTCGGGGAGGACGGACGCAAGCTCTCGAAGCGTCACGGCGCGATCTCCGTGGACGAGTTCCGGTCGGCGGGCTACGTCCCCGAGGCGCTGATGAACTTCCTCGCCCTGCTCGGTTGGGCGCCAGACGGAGAGACGACGATCATGAGCCGCGACGGGCTCGTCGAGCGCTTCTCGCTCGAGCGTGTGGGGTCGAATCCGGCAACGTTCGACTACGCAAAGCTCGACTGGATGAACGGGGTCTACCTTCGCGAGCTTCCACCGGACGAGTACGCCGATCGGCTCGTCTCCTATCTCCGGGAGCAAGGCAGCGACTGGCCCGAGGACCGAATCCGCTCAGCTGCGCCACTCGTGCAGGAAAAGATCGGCCTCTTCGGCGAGTTCGCTGGTTTTGCTGGGTTTCTCTTCCACGACGTCGAGCCCGATCCGAGCCAGCTCGACGAGCGCATCCTCGCCGCGGCCGCCGATGCGCTCCGCGAGACCGAGCCCTGGTCGGTCGAGGAGATCGAGACGTCACTGAAGCGGCTCTGCGACGAGCTCGGCGAGAAGCCGCGGGCCGTCTATCCTCCGATCCGCGTGGCGGTCACAGGCTCCAAAGTGTCTCCTGGCCTGTACGAGAGCCTTGAGCTCCTGGGAAAAGATGTGGCACTCGCTCGACTTCGAGATGGGTTGACAGCCGTCTCGTAGGAGAGTAGTTTCCCACACCTGAATCAGGTCTCAGGTTGGCGAGACCCAAGTCCAACTGAGGAGGGCGTTCCAGAATGCACGCAACACGGATGAAGGTCGTCGCGGTCCTCGGAGCCGCGTTCGTCCTTCTCGCCGCGCTCGCCGCCGGCGCACAGGCCCGGACCGAGACATCGGCGAATCACAAGGTCCAGATAGGGATCGTCTACTCGCGTACCGGGGCGTTTGCGGCGTACGGGGCGGAGTACCTGTCCGGTCTTCGCTACGGTCTGGAGTACGCGACCGCCGGCACCAACAAGGTCGGGGGCCACGAGATCGAATTCACGATCGTCGACGACGCGACCGACCCGGCGAAGGCCGTCTCGGGCGCCAAGGACCTGATCGGCAAGGGCTACAAGATCATCGCCGGGAGCGTCTCGTCGGGCGCAGGGCTCTCGGTCGCTCCGCTCGCCGATCAGAACAAGATCCTCTTCATCTCGGGCCCAGCTGCGACCGACGCGATCACCGGGATCAACAAGTACACGTTCCGCTCGGGCCGCCAGACGTTTCAGGACGTCAGGGCCTCGACGGCATACCTGAAGGGCGCGGTCGGCAAGAACGTCGTCGTCTTCGCCCAGGACATCGCCTTCGGCCTGGCTAACGTCGCCGCCGTTCGGAACGTTTTCGGTGATCTCTCCAACCAGAAGGTGGACAGCGTGCTCGTGCCGGGCTCCGCGCAGGACTTCACGCCCTACGCGCGGCAGCTGCGGCAGAAGAACCCGGACCTCGTCTTCGTTGCCTGGGCCGGGGCGACCGCCCAAGCGATGTGGAACGCGCTCGACCAGCAGGGCGTCTTCGACGGAGTCGATACCGTGGTCACGGGCCTCCCCGAGCGCGCGGCCTGGGGCTTCTTCGGTTCGGCGGCCGGGAAGATCAAGTTCCTGAACCATTACAACGCGGCCGCACCGAAGAACAAGGTCAACGACTGGCTCGTCGCGAAGATGAAGAAGAAGGGCCAGTTTCCGGACCTGTTCCACCCAGACGGCTTCGTCGCTGCGCAGATGATGGTCCGGGCGCTGAAGGCCTCGACGACCGACGTGGACAAGATGATCGCCGCGCTCGAGGGCTGGAGCTTCACGGGGCCCAAAGGCCAGCAGGAGATCCGCGCGTCCGATCACGCGATGCTGCAGCCGATGTTCCTCGTCAATCTCCGCCAGAGCGGAGGCAAGTTCACTGCCACGACGACCGTCCGCCTGAGGGCGAAGCACACGGCGCCGCCCGCGAAGTAGACGCCAACTGAGACGGAGAGGACGGCGGTGGCGAACGCGACCCCAATTCTCGCCACCCGAAGTCTTGGGCTCGACATCGGCGGCGCTCACATCGTCGCCGATGTCTCGCTCGAGGTCCGGGACGGCGAGCTCGTGGGCATCATCGGGCCGAACGGCGCGGGGAAGACGACACTCTTCAACCTGCTGTCAGGCCTCATGCGGCCGACTGCGGGCACGGTCGAGATCGACGGCAACGACGTAACCGAGGCGCCGCCGTTCGCTCGGGCACGGGTCGGGCTCGGGCGCACGTTCCAGATCTCGAGCGTGTTCCCGCTTCTGCCCGTGCGGGAAAACGTCCGCCTCGCGGCGGAGTCTGCGTTGGGGGGCACGCTTCGGCTCTGGCGGCGAGCGGCGCGCTTCCGGCCGGCGCTCGACCGCGCGGACTGGGCACTCGAGCGGGTCGGGCTCGCGGACCGGGCGTACTGGCCGGCTGGGCTCCTCGCCGGCGGTGACAAGCGCAAGCTCGAGCTCGCGATGGTGCTGGCCGGCGAGCCTCGCGTCATCCTCCTCGACGAGCCGATGGCGGGGATCTCGCACGAGGACGTCGACGGCCTCGTGGAGCTCATTCGTTCCGTACATGAAGAGGAGGGGAAGACGGTGCTCCTCGTCGAGCATCGCATGGAGGTCGTGCTCGGGCTCGCGCAGCGGATCGCCGTGATGCATCACGGCTCCCTGCTCGCCTTCGACGAGCCTGCTGCGGTCATGGCCAACGAGACTGTTCAGACCGCCTACCTGGGCGAGCCTCTGTGAGCACCGAGACGGCACTCGGCGTCACCGATCTGCACGTCTACCTGGGCGAGTCGCACGTGCTCCAGGGCATCAGCTTCTCAGTGGCCAAGGGCGGCGTGACCGCGCTGCTCGGCCGGAACGGCGTCGGCAAGACGACGACGCTGCGGGCGCTCATGGGACTCGTCCCCCGCTCCCGCGGAGTGGTCGAGGTCCAAGGCGAGAACGTGACGCGCCTCCCGACGCACGCGATCGTCAGGCGCGGGGTCGGCTACGTCCCGGAGGACCGCGACGTCTTCGCCGGGTTGACCGTGGAGGAGAACCTCCGTCTGTCGGAGCGCGGAGGCAACGGACGCTACGACCTGGTCTACGACCTGTTCCCCGAGCTCAAGGAGCGTGGCCGGCAACGCGCGGGGACGCTCTCGGGTGGCCAGCAGCAGATGGTGGCGATCGCCCGTGCGCTCCTGAACGACAACAGCTTGCTGCTCATCGACGAACCGACGAAGGGTCTCGCGCCACTCCTCGTGACCGAGGTCGCCGTCGCGCTCGAGCGCGCGGCCGAGTTGTCGACGATCCTGCTCGTCGAGCAGAACCTCGGCGTCGCCAAGCGGGTCGCCGAGCATGCCGTCGTCCTCGATGGCGGACGGGTAGTCCACGAAGGCCCAGCGGGCGAGCTGCTGTCCAGCCCTGAGCGAGTGCGAGAGCTTCTCGGCGTCCACGGAGCAGCGCATTGAGCACCTTCGTCTTGCTGACGATCACGGGCCTCGGGCTCGGCGCGCTCTACTTCCTCATCGCCTCCGGGCTGTCGCTGATCTACGGGCTGATGGGGGTTCTCAACTTCGCACACGGCGCCTTCATCACGTTCGGCGCCTACGCGGCGTGGTGGATCACGACGCACGTCGAGGCTTCGGCGGAGGCGGAGCTGATCCTGGCGACCGCGTTCGGCCTCGTCGTGGGCGCGGTGCTGGCCGCGGCCGTCGAGCTCGTCTTCATCCGCCCTCTGTATCGGCGTCCGGTGGAGCAGGTCCTCGTCACGGTCGGGCTCGCGCTCGCGCTCGGTGCGCTCGTCTTCGGGATCTGGGGCGCGGATCCCAAGTCGTTCCCCGACCGGCCCGGCGAGGTGACCGCACTTCCGTCCTGGATGATCGACACGACGACCATCCTTGGCGCGCGCATCCCCAACGACCGGTTCGTCGAGATTGCAGTCGCCGTCGTTGTGCTCGCCGGCCTGACGGCATTCCTCCGCTTCACGCGGATCGGCCTGATCATCCGCGCCGGCGTCGAGAACCGGGCGATGGTGACCGCGCTCGGGATCGACGTGCGCAAGACGTTCACGTTTGTGTTTGCCGTCGGAGGCGCCCTGGCTGCGCTGGCCGGAGTCCTCTCGGGCATCTACTTCAGCACCGTCGACCCTGGGCGCGGCACCTCGCTCCTCATCTTCGCGTTCATCGTGGTCGTCATCGGCGGCTTCGGCTCGATCGGCGGATCGGCGGTCGCCGCGGTCGCCGTCGGGCTCGTGCAGCAGTACGCGAACTTCTACGCCGCGGACTGGCTCGACTGGAGCGGCGCCGGAGACGTCGCCGTCATGTTCCTGCTCGCGGGCGTCCTGTTGCTCCGCCCCGAGGGCCTCGCCCCGAAGGTGGCGCACTGATGATGACTCCTCGCCGTGCGGTCGTTCCGGTGGTGTTGCTGATCCTGCTCGTCGTTCTGCCGTTCCTCTCCGTGGATATCCCGGTGCTCTTCGGCGGTCCGCTCGACTCACCCGGGACCCTCAACCTTCTCGCGCTCTGCCTCGTGTTCGCGGGTGTCGCGCTCTCCTACGACCTGCTTTTCGGGTACACGGGGCTCCTCTCGTTCGGGCACGCGCTGTACTTCGCCCTCGGGGTCTACTTGCCGGCGATCGCCCTCACCGAGTGGGAGTGGAGCCTGCCCGCGGCGCTTGCGCTTCTCGCGGTGGTGGCGATCGCCCTCCCGCTCGTGCTCGGCGCTGTGAGCCTCAGGGTGACGGGAATCGCGTTCGCGATGGTGACCCTCGCCTTCGCCCAGGCCGGCAACGTGATCGTCCAGACGAACCCAGGTGGACTGACCGGAGGCGACGAGGGCATCATCCTGAACTTCGATCCACTTCCCGACTTCGTGGTCGGGATCGTCAACACGAAGTACCTGTACTGGCTTGCGCTCGGCTATGCGGTCGCAGTCTTCCTGATCGCGCGCGCTGCGATCGGATCGTCGGCAGGCCACGTCTGGCGTGCGATCCGGGACAACGAGCGACGAGTTGAGGTGATCGGCCTTCGGCCATATCCGTACAAGCTGCTCGCCTTCGTCCTCGCCTCGTTCCTTGCGGCCTGGGGCGGCTTCCTCTGGCTTCTCTTGATCGGCGTGACGCCGGAGGTGACGACAGCGACCTTCACGCTCACGCTGCTGGTGATGGTCGTCCTCGGCGGCACGGGGACCCGCTTCGGCGCGCTGGTCGGCGGCTTTGCTTACACGCTTCTCGACAATCGCCTCCGAAACCTTGCCGGCGAGGAGCGCATTCAGGAACTTCCCGACGTGCTCAGGGTCCCTCTCTCGGAGCCGCTGTTCCTGCTCGGCGCGCTCTTCGTCGCCATCGTGTTCTTCGCCCCTGGCGGGATCTCGAGCTTTCCTGCTCGTCTGCGGTCGCTTGTCTACCGGCGGGCGGCGAAGGAATCGGCGCCGTGAGCGTCAAGATCGCCTGGGAACGGCGCGGCGAAGGCTTCCCGCTCGTGCTCGTGCACGGCCTGGGCTACGCGCGCTGGGGTTGGGAGCCAGTCGCGGACGCTCTCGCCGAGCGCTACGAGATCATCCTCCTCGACAACCGGGGAATCGGGGAGAGCGACGCGCCTTCCGGTGCCTACAGCGCGTCCGAGATGGCCGGCGACGTCCTCGGCGTCATGGACGTGGCCGGTATCAACAGGGCCCACATCGTGGGGACCAGCCTCGGCGGGATGGTCGCGCAGGAGCTAGCG
>Ga0136622_10000888_pt1 | contig 12336 bp, 12 predicted proteins | sample AntDrymUQ4482106_2_FD_104803 | JGI IMG/M metagenome (GOLD analysis project Ga0136622, IMG submission 104803) | Polar desert sand microbial communities from Dry Valleys, Antarctica - metaG UQ448 (21.06) | ecosystem: Environmental > Terrestrial > Soil > Desert | place: Antarctica: Dry Valley...
CCTCGCGTGGTCACCATTCCCGGCACCTCCGACGACGAGGACGACTCGGTGATCTCCGTTCCCCTCATCGCAAATGGTTCGGTAAAGGGTGCCCTGAACATCTACAGGCTGGGGCAAGACACTTCCTTTTCAGAGGAGGACTTCGAGCTGGCCAAGCGTTTCGGCGATGCGGCTGCCCTGGCGCTTGATAACGCACAAGTGCGGGCAGCGCTCGAGCATCAAGCACAAACCGATTCGTTGACAGGGCTCTACAATCATCGTTACTTTCAAGAGCGATTTCGCGCTGAGCTGATGCGGGTTAATCGAGCCCACGATTCGCTTGCCGTGTTGATGCTCGACATCGACGACTTCAAGAAGATCAACGATGTGCATAGCCATTCGGTGGGTGACCATATCCTGGTCAGGCTCGCAGACATCGTCACCTCGGAGATCAGGGGTTCCGACGTGGCGTGCCGTATCGGCGGCGAAGAATTTGCCGTGATCATGCCGTCTTGCCGGGCCGATGAGGCTACGAGGCTTGCAGAGCGCCTGGCAACTCGTCTTGGCGAAACGAGCTTTGACCCGGCCGGCCACATCACCCTGTCGATCGGCATAGCCGAAGGACCGCGGCACGCGAGCGGGCCGCAGGAGCTGGTTGCCTGCGCAGAGACGGCGATGATGACCGCCAAGGCGGACGGCAAGAACAAGAGCGTGGTGTTCGAAGACGAGCCCGCACACCGGCCGCAGGCGGCAGGGCGCAGCGACCTGCGCAATATCGCTCATCTGAAGATGCTGCAGAGCCTCGCCGGCAGGTTGAGCGGGCTCAGCAGCCCCGAGGTCATCGGCGCAACCATCGTGGAGGAGCTTCGCAGCTTCATCGACTACGACACATGCTGCGCGTACAAGGTCGAGGGAGATGACATAGTGCCCCTGGCCGCCCGTAGCTCATCCGGCGATGAGGACATCGAGCGACTCCCTCACAAGGTGGGGGTGGGCCTTACCGGCAGGACGGTGCTGAGCGGAAAGCCACTTGTGGTGCCGAACCTCGACGACTATGAGCACGACCTTCCCGGATTCGAAAACCAGTGTCGGCCACAGTCGGTCATCGCAGTTCCGCTTCACTACGGCGAGCGGGTGGTCGGTGTCGTCGTCGTCTCCAAGCTGGCGGCTGGATCCCTCGACCAAGACGATATCCGGCTGCTCGAGGTTCTCGCCGGCCATGCTGCCGTGGCTCTCGAGAATGCTTCTCTGTACGAGGCGCAGCGAAGGGAGGCCGACCACGCCAAGGCGCTGGTCGACTTTGCCGACGCGATGTTCAACGCGACGTCAATCGAGTCGATCAGCGAGGAGGCCGCGAGAATGGGGGCCAGGCTACTCGACTCCGATCAGGCCCTGTTGTGGCTGAGGGACCTGGAGACGGGCGTGTTCGCGGTTGCCGGTCACTTCGGAATGGCCGACGACCCGCGCGCTCAACCGATCCTCGACTACTCGATCGGCGAAGAGCTTGCCGGCAAGCTCCTCGAGGAGCAAGAACGTCCTTCGGTTGTCAGCGCCGCACATGTGGCTGGTCTCTTCCCCGAGCCTCCTGGAGTCGTATATCGGTCGATGGCCATCGCCCCCCTCCGAGCCGGCGATGAGCTCGAAGGCTGGCTGACCGTGCGGCGTCCCGACATCCTGGGCTGGGATTTCACTGAAGACCGGCTGAGACTGCTTGCCGGCATCGCGCACCAGGTCAGCCTTGCGATACAAAAGGCGCGTCTCTATAAGCAGCAGAGGGAGACCGCCGAGACCGCAAACTCGCTGCTCGAGCTCAGCCGCGTGCTCGTCACCGCTGGGAGCCTGGCCGAGGTGCTTGATCGAACGGTCGAGCGCACCGCCAAGATCCTCAATGTCCCGAGGGCTTCGGTATGGCTTGTCGAGAAGAGAACGGGCCGGCTGGTGGTGAAGTCCACCTGGGGCTTCGAGGACTCGCACCGGCAGTGGATGGAGGGTTTTGCCATGCCGGTGCAGGTGGCGCAGGCGTTCCTTGCAGGCGCCGATCCCTTCGTGCTTCACACAAGCGAACTTGAAGGTGTGGAAGGCGTCCCGCCAAACCAGCCAACCGAGCTGTCGGCGACTGCCTCGATGAATCTAAACGACGACGGGTTGGGCTTTCTCGTGGCGGAGGCCGACGATAACGGCGAGTTCGTTTTCTCCGAGAGGAGGCTGCGACTGCTTACGGGGATCGCGGACCAGGCGAAACTTGCGATTCTCAACGTGGGCGGTCTCGAAAGTCTCGAGAGGACGTTCCTTTCGACCGTAGAAGCTTTGACCAATGCGCTCGAGGCCAAGGATGAGTACACGTCGCTTCATGCTCGCTCAATCAAAGACATGGCGCTCAAGGTGGGCTTGGAGCTTGGTCTGCCGAATCACCGGCTCAAGGATCTCGAGCTTGCGGCTCTCTTCCATGACATCGGCAAGATCGGTATGCCGTCCGAAGTCCTCACCAAGGCTGGGCCGCTCACCGACGAAGAGCGCACGCTCATCGAGACCCACCCCGATGTCGGCGCGAAGATCCTCGCGCCGATCGAGCGGCTCATGGGAGTCATGCCTATTGTCAGGGCCTGCCACGAACGCTACGACGGAGAGGGGTATCCAGATGGAAAAATGGGCGACGACATTCCTCTCGAATCCAGGATCATCTTCGTCTGCGATGCCTTTCACGCCATGAGCAGCGACAGGCCCTATCGCCGCCACCTTGCCGACGGCGAGGCGCGCCGTCGTCTTCGCGATGCTGCCGGCACTCAGTTCGATCCGAGCGTCGTTGACGCGTTCTTTCGCTCGCTCGAGACGGAACCGGCGGGCACCCCCGTGGAGCAGGGCTCGGCCGCTCCTTAGTGCTCCGTCGCGTAAGTAACGCCCTAGACGTCTTTGAACTGCTCGAACGGGTTACGGCACGAAGAGCAGTAGTAAAGCGCCCGGCACGGTGTCGGTCCAAAGGGATTCTCGTTGCGGGTGTCGCTGCTCCCACAGAATGGGCATAAAGCAGTCTTCGGCAGGCCGATTGAGGTGACGAGCACAGGACCGTTGCCGGTCGGGGGAGCGAGTCCGAAGGCCTTTAGCTCCCTGCGGCCCTTGGGGGTGATGCGATCCGCCGTCCACGGGGGATCGTAGGACATCTCGACCTCGGCCCCCTCCACCCCCGTAACGGAGCCGACTGCCTCTCTTACGTCCTGCTCGATGACGGCGATGGCGGGACAACCAGTAAAGGTGGGGAGGATGACGACTCGGGCCCGGCCGCCGCGCACGTCAACCTCTTTGATCATGCCCATTTCGACCACTGAGACGGCGGGGATCTCGGGGTCCTTCACCTTCTCGAGCGCGTCCCATATCGCACGCTCGGTCGTCACCAGGTGGCTTCCGGCTCGATCTTGTAGGTCGCCGTCATAGCCGCCCACAGCGCCTTGAAATCATCCGAATGGCGGCCGTAGCGTCCACCAAGCCCGCCACCTGCGGGGGTGATAGAGGCGGACTCTTCATCTGTGGCTATCAGATCGCCGGAGGAAGAAGCGATGAGTTCGGTGGTGATGGCGCCGGGCTCGATTTCGACGGGGAGGCCGAGGTCGTCCAACGCCGCTGTTGTCGTCTCGACGAAGCGCGCGCCGAGCACCGGCGAAGGCACCGTAAGCCACCCTTGCGCGATCGCTCGCTCCTCGTTATCGAAGGGTTCGAACAGCCCCCTGACTTCGGCGAAAGCTTCGGCCAGTGCGTGCAGCAGCTTGCCGCGGCCTTCAACGGATCCCTCGGCCACTCTTTTCACCCACAGCTCGGCATGCAGGCTGTGCCAGCGCTCTTCCCTGCGTATCTTGGCGGCGAGAAGGGCCAGCTCGGGGCGGGAGGATCTTTCGAGAGCTTCGAGCCGGAGGGCATCGGCGTTGTCGTAGAGCCAGTGGCGCGCCAGCGTGTATGCCCAGTCCCCGTTGGGACGCTCGCACAGGACCGCATTGTGGTACTCGCCGGGCTCGCGACCGAATGCAAGTTGATCGGGTGTTTGGCCGACCATGGTGGATGCCAGGGAGTAGTACGCCGATGCATGGCCGATCTCGTCCTGGGCTATCGACGAGAACGCGACGTCTTCTTCCATATGCGGTGCGAACCCGGTCCACTCAGAATGGCGGTGTCCGATGATGAGCTCGTCGTCGGCAAGCGCTATCAGGATCGCGGCAAGGATGTCACTCATCTGGCATCCGCTTGCGCCCGCGAGCGCGCGAGCGCCCGTTTCTTTATGACGTCTCGGTAAGCATGTGCAAAGCGGTAGGTCTTGTCGGCCGCGGGATCAGGAAGGCTGTCGTCCGACCAGGAGTGGATGTCGGCTCGCCGGATGACCCACAGATGCCGGCCCTCGCCGCGCCGCGTGAAACATTCTTTGGCCATGACCGTAGCCATCCTCGCATCGGGGGCCGTCACGCTCCCGCAGTGCTCGAACGGCTCCTTGTGGCCCGAGCGGCGGAAGACTTCATAGATCTCCACGAGCGATTCAGGCCGCCTGCGAGGTCTGATCGTTGAGCGCCTCACGGACCCACCTGTGGTCTTCATAGCTGCGGCGCCTCAGACCAAGCCGGCGCGCCGTCTCCGGGCCCTGGTTCTTCTTGATGGCGTCGAGCGGCGCCCAGTCGATGTCCTCGTCGTTAACGACCCATCGCCCGGAGGCGGCGTCCTTGAAAGGCACAGGGGTTGGCAGCTCGAAGCCGAGCTCCAACACCTTGGGCACGTAGCGGTCGAGGAACTCGGCGCGCAGGTCTTCGTTGGTACGCGTCTTGACCCTCCAGCGCAGCAAGAGGTCCTTATCGACGTTTGACTTTGGCCCGAAGAAGTGAATGATCGGGAGCCACCAGCGGTTGAGGGCATCCTGCAACATGGCGCGCTGGCGATCGGTGCCGGATGCAAGCTCGAGCGTGATGTCTTCGCCGTGCCTGAGATGGAGCTGCTCTTCCGCGCAGATCCGCTTGAGCACACGCGTGTAGGGCGCGTATGACGACTCCAGAAGCGACGCTTGCGTGACAAGCGCGGCGCCGTCGATCAACCATCCGATGACGGCAGCGTCCCCCCAGTGGAACGTCGGATAGTGAAACACGTTGTGAAACTTCGACTTGCCGCTTACCAGGTCCCAGTACATCGCATCCCGGCTCTTGCCGAGGTCTTCGGCGACGCGATAGAGAAGCTGCGCGTGCCCAACCTCGTCCTGAACCTTGGCGGTGAGCGACATCTTTCTCTTGAGCGACGGAGCCCCCGGTATCTGTTCGCGCTCCGGGATGGCGCCCATGATCTCGGAGTTGGCGTGCATCTCGATGAATTTGAGGACTCCGGCGCGGTACTCGTCGGGCATCCAGTCGCCCGCCTCGACCATTCCACCGCCATCGATGTGGGCCTCGAAGCCGGTCCAGCGTTCCTCGTAGGTCATGTCAGTCCTCCTCGGTCAATCCGTTGATGACGAGCTGTGCGAAGCGCGTGCCGATCTCGGCCGGGGTAAGCCGGCCCCCCGGCCGGTACCAGGTGTAGGTCCAGTTGCCCGCCGAGAGCACGAGGGTGGCCGCAAAGAAGACGTCGGCATCGGGCCTGAACTCGCCTCCGGCAATGCCGTCCGCGATGATGCGGCGCACGATGGCCTCGTATTCGTCCCGCTTGTTCTGGATCGGCGCCCGCAGGTCCTCGGATAGATAGCGCCATTCGCTGAGGAACACCGTGGCCGCCTCGTGATGGGTGGCCGCCGTCTCGATGTGGCCAACGAGCAATGCCGTGAGCCTGGCACGGGCCGTCGCCTCGAGCCCATCTGCCTTGTGAGCAGCCGTGAGAAAGCGGTCGGCTCCCTCGGCGACGACGTCGAAGAGGAGCTCCTCCTTGGAGCCGATGTGGGCGTAGAGCGACCCCCGCTGAAGCCCGAGGGCATCGCCGAGATGCTGCATGGACGTGCCGTGGTAGCCGCGCTGCGAGAACAACCGGGCGGCGGCGCGCCCGACCTCGGCTCGCCTTGTAGTCGTTGCTGCCCGTTCGGCCGTGACGGCCACTGTCGCCTCCGCTCCGTTTCTCCAAACAAACGATCGTTAGGTAGCCTACCTTCGATCGGAGGCAAGCGCCACCCCGCTCGGGATGCGGCCCGGCGAGCGGGCCCCCTGGTTAGGGCTCTTCCCCTCCCTTGGGACCGTAGAAGATCACCCACACCTCGGTGTCGTCGGTGAAGTCCTCGAAGCGGTGGGTGGCCCCGGCGGGAACGAAAAGGGCGGCCCCCGGCCCGAAATCATGACGCTTGGCGCCGTTCACAAAAGTCCCCGAGCCCGCCATGACGACATAGACCTCGTCCTGGTCGTGCGGCGTCTGTTCGTCGACACCCAGGGGAGCGTAGTAGCCGAGCTCGAGGGTGCCGCGGCGCAGAGGTGCAACATAGGGCTCATCACCGGTGCGGCGGGCGGCCTCGACCTCCTTCTGAGCTCGAGCTCGAGTGATATGCCTTCTGGTCAAGCTCTCGTCCATGGTTTGCCACCTCCGAAGCTGTTGCGGCTCCCCTTATTCTTCCGCCATGTCGGCAAAGCGGTCACCGGTCCGGCGTCCGCCGGTCACCAGGGAGGCGCCTCCTGGCGTGAGGGTGTCCCTCATCCTCAGGCGACTCAGGCGCGCCTACCCCGAGGCGAAGATCGCCCTCCACTTCTCCACGCCCTTCGAGTGCCTGGTTGCCACAATGCTGTCGGCGCAGTCGACCGACGTCACGGTCAACGAGGTCACGCGGCGCCTGTTCGTCAAGTACAGGGCCCCCGAGGACTACCTCGCCGTACCGGAGGAGGAGCTTCAAGCCGACATCTATCAGACGGGGTTCTTCAGGCAAAAGACACGTTCGCTCAAGAAGATGTCCCACAAGCTCGTCGACGACCACGGCGGCGAGGTGCCCCACACGATGCGGGAACTCGTGGCACTTCCCGGCGTCGCGCGAAAGACCGCCAACATCGTTCAGGGCAACTGTTTCCCGAGGGACATGAGAAGGGATCCCGACGCCGGCCTTGCCGTCGACACGCATGTGGGCCGTGTCGCCGTGCGGCTCGGGCTCACCAAGCGCACCTCGAAAGAGGCGGTCGACATCGAGCAGGATCTTATGGCCTTGATCCCAAGGAAGGACTGGCTCAAGACGACCTCCCTGTTCATCGAGCACGGCCGGGCCGTCTGCGACGCTAAACACCCCCGCTGTGAGGACTGCGCCGTCGAGCGCTTGTGCCCCTCGAGCCAGGCGGTGGGTCTGCCCGACCTCTACCGGCCCTCCGAGCGCAAGCCAAAGGGACCGCCCCTTAACCCCGGCTCCACATAACTCCGCACTCCTAGTGTGGGGAAAAATGTGTGCTCGGCGGGACACTAGATCCCCACACCTCATCGATCTGGCGCCCGATTGGATTTGCGGTCCCGCCGACCTTGTGGGGAAACTGCGGTCCACCCTTACGATGGGCTCATGAAGAAGGTCATTCTGGCGGCGCCGCGTGGGTACTGTGCCGGCGTCGACCGCGCCGTCAAGATCGTCGAGCGGGCGCTCGATACGCTCGGCGCGCCGGTCTACGTGCGCAAGGAGATCGTTCACAACGGTCACGTCGTGGCGGAGCTCGAGAAGAGGGGCGCGATCTTCGTCGACTCCGAATCAGAGATTCCCCCCGGCGCCGTGTGCATCTTCTCGGCCCACGGGGTGTCGCCGGCCGTTAGGCGCGCCGCCGAAGCCAAGGGCCTTCAGGTCATCGACGCGACCTGCCCGCTCGTCACCAAGGTGCACCTCGAAGCCAAGCGCTTCGCCCGCGCCGGTCGCAAGATCGTGCTCGTCGGGCACACGGGCCACGAGGAGATCGAGGGCACGTCGGGTCAGGCTCCAGAAACCACCGTCGTGGTCGAAGACGCCGAGGGCCTCCAACGGCTTGAGCTTGATCCCGGGGAGCCGGTCGCCTACCTCACTCAGACGACGCTTTCGGTCGACGACACCCTCGGCGTGGTCGAGCGCCTCAGAGAGCGCTTTACCGACATCGAAGGGCCTCGTTCCGACGACATCTGTTACGCGACCCAGAATCGCCAGGTTGCGGTCAAGGCCATCGCTCCCGATGCCGACCTCGTTCTGATCGTGGGGGCGCGCAACTCGAGCAACTCGAACCGGCTGGTCGAGGTCGCAAGGGCCGCAGGCACCAACGCTTACCTCGTGCCCGACGAATCAGAGCTCGACCCGGCGTGGCTCTCCGGCGTTGACTCAGTAGGGGTCAGCTCCGGCGCAAGCGCCCCCGAGGTGCTTGTTCACCGGTTGCTCGAGCGGCTTACCGGGCTCGGCTACGAAGACGTCGAGACGAAGGAGGTAACGACCGAGGACGTCACCTTCTCTTTGCCACCGTGGTTGAGGGAGCAGCGCGCAGAGGAGGACGGGGCCGCCGGCTAGTGCGGCGAGTCGTCAGACGATCGACTGCTCGATGTCGCCTGCGAGGTCGAAGTCGAGCGGGGTAAGTCCCCCCTCCGAGTGAGTGGTCAACGCCAGCCTCACCCGGTTGTAGCGGATGTCGATGTCGGGATGGTGGTCGTAACGCTCGGCGAGGTTGCCGACCTGGTTGACGAACTTGAGCGCCGCCGCGAAATCGTCGAACTCGAAGACCTTAGCGATGTGGCTGTTCTCCAGCTCCCAGTCACCCAGCTCGTCCAGACGTTGATGGGTCTCTTCTTCATCCAGAACGTCGGCCACGCTTACCTCCTCGGGGGGTTCCTAGCTGCGCCCGAACATACCGCGCTGCGGCGACCCCGCATAAACCGGCTCACACCCAGGCCCCCGCGCGGGACAATGGAACCATGAGCAGTCACAGGGTGGTGCTCGTCGACCGTTCGGAGAGGGGCAAGCTGTCCTTTACGGGGCCGCAGCGGGGTTGGTTCCTGCACCAGGTCGTGACCCAGGCCTTCGAGGACATTTTGCCGGGCGAGGCCCGCGACGCCGCCATGATCACGGCGCACGGGCGCATGACCGCCTATTTCGAGGCGCTCGCCACCGAGGACTCCATCCTCTGCCACTTCGAGCCCGAGTTGAGGCCTACGCTGCCGGCCGAGATCGGGCGCTATGTGTTTGCCACCCAGGTCGCCATCACCGACGTGACCGATCACTACGGGCTTGTGCTCCTCGCGGGGCAGGACTGGCGCGACCTCGCGGCCGGCGCTGGTGCCGCCGCCGTGGTTCACCCCACCTCCGCCCTTGGCACCCCGGCCGGGTACCTGTGGGCGGCGCGACCCGAGCTCGACCTGCTCGTGTCCTCGCTCCAAGAGGCCGGGGCGGAGGCGGCCACCGAGGACGACCTCGAGGGCATCAGGATCGCCAATGGGGTTCCGAGATGGGGGCGCGAGATGAATCCCAAGACCTTTCCTCAGGAGGCAGGGATCGACGACCTGGCGGTCCATTACGACAAGGGCTGCTATCTCGGGCAGGAGGCCATGGCCAAGATCCACTTCAGGGGCAAGGTCAACCGCGCCCTCTACCGGCTTGAGTCGGAAGTGGGGCTCGAGCCCGGCGCCGAGGTGAGGCTCGACGGTCAGAAGGTCGGTGTCGTGACGAGCGCCCGGGGCGGGCGTGCCCTCGGCCTTCTCCGCTACACGGTCGAGCCGGGGGCCGAGGTCAGCGCCGGCCGGGTCGAGGCAAGGGTGACGGGTAAGGGCCCGAGGGAGCCCGCCGCCGCCCGGAGCTAGGCGCAGAGAGAGGGGGGACGTGGCGCATCATTACGAGTCATCCGATCTGGTTGTTCGCAAGATCTCCGTCGGGGACCTCGACAACAACGTCTACGTGCTCGAGGACCCTGCGACCAACGAGGCGCTCATCGTCGACGGCTGCTTCGAGGCGGGCACGATCCTTGCGGGCGCAGACGGCGCGCAAGTCGTCGGCATCGTCCAGACCCACGGCCACTACGACCACGTTCAGGCTCTGGCCGAGATCAAGGACGCCCTCGGTGTGCCCGTGTACGCCCATCCCGGCGACGACTACCCGGTTGCGGTCGAGCGCGTGCTTGCCGACGACGATTCCATCTCGTTCGGAAACCTGTCGGTTCTGGTGCTCCATACGCCGGGCCATACGCCGGGTGGCGTGTGCCTGCTCCTCGGCGGTCACCTGATCTCCGGTGACACACTGTTCCCCGGTGGGCCGGGCAATACGAGGGGCAACAAGAAAGCGTTTGAGCAGATCATCGAGTCGATCAGCTCCAAACTGTTCGTTCTGCCGGACGACACCAGGGTCTACCCCGGTCACGGCTCGGACACGACGATAGGCGCCGAGAAGCCCCACCTCGAAGAGTGGATCGAACGAGGCTGGTGACGATCCGCTTAACTCTTGCGGTCGCCGCCCTGATGAGGCTCCCTATCCGGTGGGGGGGCAGACAATGGAAGGGTGGTAGATCTTGCTGGGCCGCCCCGAGGTGAGGCTCGTCCCGAGATCGACGCGCCCGCCCGCGACGTGCGCAAGGTTGGTTTCGCTGCCGGGAGTGTTGCGCTTGCGTTCCTGTGGGTGATCTCGGGTCTGGTCGAGGGAGTGCCCTTCCCGCCGACCGCTCTCGCCGAGGCGATCATCAGGGCCACTCCCGGCGACATCGCCACCTTCTTCATCGAGCTCCTGAAGGGTTGGGCGCGCCGCGGTCTCGCCGTCTCGGCGACGGTCGCCTCCCTCGTCCTTGCCGCTCAGATGCTGGCCTGGACCATGCAGCGCACCCGGATCAGGCCGGCCGCGGCCGGCGCCGTGCTCGCCGCCGTCGCCTTCGTGGCGATCCTGCCTGCGCCCTCGAGCTCAACCAACCTTCTGCTCGCCGCCCTGGCGCTTGGAGCAGCCGCGCTCGTCTACGCGCTGACGGCGGCCGCGGTCGCTGCCGGCATCGGCCTTGGGCCTGGGGCATTCGGCTCCGCGGGACCGCAGACTGAGGGCAGGGCCGACGAGGCCGAACCGGCCGGGTTTGACCCAAGCAGGCGCCGGGTGCTCAAGCTCGGAGCCGGCACCGCAACCGCGATTGCCCTCGGCGGAGGCGTGGTCGGCTACTTCCTCCGCAAGGTCGGCGGGCCCAACAGAAACGTGGAGCTCATCGCCCCGCAGAATCCAGCGACCTTGCCTGAGGGGGAGTGGCCCGACATCCCTGGGCTCTCGCCCGAGATAACAAGCGCGGCCGACCACTACGTCGTGGACATCAACCTCGTGCAGCCTGCGCTGGAGGCACAAGAGTGGAGGCTCGGCGTCGGCGGTGAGGTGGCGGCCCCGCTCGAGCTGAACTTCATGGAGCTGCAAGAGCGCTTTGAGATTGTCGAGGAGTACTCGGTGCTGACCTGCATCTCGAACGAGGTCGGCGGCGGCCTTGTCGGCAACTCGAGATGGGCAGGGGTCCGGCTTGCAGACGTGCTCGAGGCGGCCGAGGCGCGCGCCGCCCCGAGTGGCCCGACCGATGTGATCTTCACCGCGGCCGACGGTTACTCGGACTCGATCACGCTTGAGGCCGCTCTGGACCCGGCCGTGCTTTTGGCCGTGGCCCAGAACGGTGAGCCGTTGATGCAGGAGCACGGCTTCCCGTGCAGAGTCCGTGTGCCCTCGACCTTCGGGATGAAGAATGTCAAGTGGCTCACGTCGATCGAGGTGGCGCATCGCGATTACAAGGGTTATTGGATGCAGCGCGGCTGGTCGGACCTTGCGCTCGTGAAGACGGGCTCGCGCATCGACGTGGCCGGAGGAGCCGAGCGGAGTGCGGTGCCCGGGGAACCGACTTGGATAGCCGGAGTGGCGTGGGCCGGCAATCGGGGCATCTCAAGGGTCGAAGTCTCGACCGACGGCGGGCAGACGTGGGCCAGGGCGACGCTCAAGGAGGCAATCAATTCGCAGACGTGGCGGCTGTGGGCCTACCGCTGGACGCCGGAAGGCTCGGGGTCCGCCGTCGTTCTGTGCAGAGCCGTCGACGGCGACGGCACACTCCAGGAGCGAGGCCTGGCCGATCCCCATCCGAGCGGCGCGACCGGCTACCACACGGTCGAGGTCGGCGTCGCCTGAGCCCGTTGCGATCCCTGATCCACCTCCGGACCCTTTAGGCAACCCGCCGGGATCGGCCCACTCGTCACCTCGAGGGCACGAGCGCGGACACGACCTCTTTGACCGCATAGGGCTGCGAGCCCGAGTTGGCAAAGAACCCGAGCGGCTGCCACGGCCCCCCTGCGACCCGCCAGCGCGCCTCCCAGATGACCTCGACCCCGAGCTCGTAGCTGCCCTTGGTCTCATAGAGGTGGGAGATGTCCCCGGGTAAAGACTCACTCCACGGCCGCCCCGAGGTGGCACTGACGACGTCGGTTCCGTCGCCGAAGTCCCACACATACTCAACC
>Ga0136622_10000891_pt1 | contig 12313 bp, 15 predicted proteins | sample AntDrymUQ4482106_2_FD_104803 | JGI IMG/M metagenome (GOLD analysis project Ga0136622, IMG submission 104803) | Polar desert sand microbial communities from Dry Valleys, Antarctica - metaG UQ448 (21.06) | ecosystem: Environmental > Terrestrial > Soil > Desert | place: Antarctica: Dry Valley...
CCTGCTCGACCAGGGCTTCGACGTGTCCGACTACACCGCCGTCGAGCCGGTCTTCGGCACCCTCGAGACGTTCGACCGGCTCATCGTCGAGGCCCACGCGCGACGCATCAAGATCATCGTCGACTACATCCCCAGCCACACGTCGGACCAGCACCCGTGGTTCACCGACTCCCGGTCGTCTCGGGCGAGCTCCAAACGCGACTGGTACGTCTGGCGCGACCCGAAGCCCGACGGCGGTGTCCCGAACAACTGGACCAGTGAGGCGGGTGGGTCCGTGTGGGAGTACGACGCGGGCACCGCCCAGTACTACCTGCACTCCCACCTGAAGGAGCAGCCCGACCTCGACTGGCGCAACCCCGAGGTGCGCGAGGCGATGTTCGACGTGCTCAGGTTCTGGCTCGGCCGCGGAGCCGACGGCGTACGGATCGACGTCGCGCACATGCTGATGAAGGACCCGGAGCTCCGCGACAACCCCGTGGCCCCCGCCGGCGGCTCCAACCCCTTCGACCTGCAGCACCCCGACTTCGGCACCCAGCTGCACCTGTACGACCGGCGTCACCCCGACACGCACCAGGTGATGACGCAGATCCGGGCGGTGGTGGACGAGTACCCCGGCGCCGTGACGATCGCCGAGATCGAGGCGATGCCGTGGAGTGACTGGGCCGACTACTACGGAGCGAACCTCACCGGCATGCACCTGCCCTTCCCCTTCCGCCTGATCGAGACGGCCTGGCGCGCCGACCTGCTGCGCACCGAGCTCGAAGCCCTCTATACCGCCTTGCCGACCGGTGCGTGGCCGATCGTGGCGCTCGGCAACCACGACCGGACGCGCCTTGCCACCCGGCTCGGGCCGGCACAGTCACGGGTCGCCGCCGTCCTCCTGCTGACGTTGGGCGCCACCCCGTGTCTGCTGTACGGCGACGAGCTCGGCATGGAAGACCAGCCGGTGCCCGCCGAGCGGCAGCGTGACTACTTCGCGATCGCGACCGGTGGCGTGAGCCGCGACCCCACGCGGACCCCCTTCCCGTGGAGCAACGACGTCAACGCCGGCTTCTCTCCTGCTGAGGAGGCGAGACTCTGGCTGCCGACGGCCCACAACGCAGCCGAGATCAACGTCGAGACACAGCTGGCGGACCTTACCTCCTCGCTCTCCCTCTACCGCGCACTCATCCGGCTGAGGAGCTCGTCGGCCGCCTTGCGACACGGCGACACCACCTTCACCCCCGGCACGTCGTCGGACGCCGTCATCGCGTACGAACGGCGTACCGAGGACGACCACAAGGCCATCGCTCTCAACCTCGCCGACGCGCCGGCAGCGGTCGACCTGCCGGTCCGCGGAGTCGTTCTCCTCTCCACCACCGGCCACACACGAGACACCGGCCGGACAGTCGAGCTGGCCCCCAACGAAGCCGTCGTCATCGACGTCGAGGAAGGCGGACACCACCATGAAGATCACTGATGTGCGCGCTGCAGGGCTGCGTGGCGCGACCCCCAAGGGTGGGTGGGCTCTCGAGCTGAACCCCGACGACGTGGTGCACACGCTCATCGCCGTCCACACCGACGAAGGTGTCATCGGCGTGGGCAGCGTCTTCTCCAGCGAGGACCTCGTGCGTGCCGCGCTGGAGGTCCTCAGGCCGATCTGCCTCGGAGCCGACCCGCGCGAGCCGGACAAGGTGAGCCAGCTTCTGCACGAGAACACCTTCTGGCTCGGTCGCGGCGGCGCCGTCACCCACACCGTCAGCGGGATCGACATCGCGCTGTGGGACATCCTCGGGCAGGCAGTCGGGCTCCCCGTCAGCACACTGCTCGGGGGGCGGTACCGCGAGAAGGTCCGCCCCTACGCGTCCGTCCTCATCGAGGAGGCGTCGGTCCTCGCCGACAGCCTCGCGAAGCTCGCCGCGGAGGGCTTCACGGCGTTCAAGATCGGCTGGGGCACCTTCGGCCGGGTCAGCGGAGATGTCGACGAGCAGGTCGTGCATGCCGCCCGGGACGCGATCGGGCCGCACGCGCTGCTCGCGGTCGACGCGGGTGGCTCCGACGCCTTCTGGCCCAACGGCTACAAGTGGGCGTCCCGCACGGCCGACCTGCTGGCTGGGTATGACGTCGCGTGGTTCGAGGAGGCGTTGAAGCCCGACGACCTCGACGGTTTCGTCCAGCTGCGACGGGCCTCCAAGGTGCCCATCGCCGGTGGTGAGGTGCTGACGCGTCGGCAGGACTTCTTCCGCTTCCTCTCCGCCGGCGCGTTCGACATCGTCCAGCCGGACACGACGAAGGGAGGCGGGATCAGCGAGTCGCGCCGGATCGCCTGGCTGGCCGAGGAGTTCGGCATCGGCTTCATCCCGCACGGCTGGAACACCGCCGTCGGCCTCGCCGCCGACCTCCACCTCGCATCGTCACTTCCCGGAGCCGACCTGGTGGAGTACCGGCCGGGCTCGGCCTACATCGACGACATCGCCGACGGCGGCTTCAAACTCGACGAGGATGGCCTGCTCCCCGTGCCCGCCGGGCCTGGGCTCGGCATCTGCCTGGATCTCGACGCCCTGGCTCGCTACGCGCCGGGCAACACCTTGTTAGACGTCTGACTGAGGCCCCCAGACCTTTACGGCGGCGGTGACGCTTCGCCCGTTCTTCTTCGGCAGCGACATCTTGAGCTTGGCCGCAGCCTGGGCAGAAGGCTTCACGAGGACGACCTTCTCAGCCACTTCCGCCTGCTTCACTCACGGATCGTCTGCGCGCCAGGTGCGACAGGGGAACCGGCCACCAGCCGCCGCCGTCGTAGTCTCGACCGCACGCACACGTCCCAAGGGGTGACCTCCTGATGCGTCTCCGACCTGGCTGCCTGGTGGCCGTGCTCGTCTGTGCAGTCGGGGTCAGCGGCTGTGGTGGCGCGGGTCAGGTCACCACCGACACGCGGATCAGTCTCAGCGGGCAGACGCAGGAGCAGCGCATCGACCTCGCCGACCTCACCGTGACCGTTGAGGTGCCTGTCGAGCTCGGGTCGCTGCGGCCCGACAACCGCGCCGGTGACTGCCCGACGAGTCGCGAGAGCTTCGGGACCATCCCGACCGGCTCGACCGACCATGACCCCAAGCTGTTCTTCGCCACCACCAGCGATCCCTGCCCAGATGAGCAGAGCGTCAACGGGCACTTCCCGACCTGGGCGAGCGTCGGCGACCTGCCCCCTGAGCGACAGAAGGTGCCGGTGGTGGCGCCGACGATGACGGCGTACCGGTTCAGCATCGACTACACGCAGTGCACCAACGAGTGCTACGCACGGACCTACGACGTCGTCTTCGTGACCCTCGACGGCTCCGAGCAGACATTCTGGGTGCAGTCGACCGGCCTCGACATCGGCGCCGTCGACGCGATCCTCGACTCAGTGACCGTCGAGTGAGGACTGGCCCTTCGTGCCTGATCAGTAGATCGGCATCTGGGCGGAGCCGGAGGCATGGATCGTCGTGGTGGGGTCGACCCCCGGCACGGGGACCGGCAGTGTGAACGGCATCGTGAGGGACACCCGGACCGTGTCACCCTCGACCACCACAACCGCCGTGAGGCCGGGGTATGCCGCATAGGAGCCGGTGTCGCGGAGGTAGGTGTCCACCGCGGCCTGAGCCGCCGCCGGGTCGAGGCGCACGAAGTCGTCATCGGCCGACCCGTAGACGTCGACGGCCACTGCGGACCCTGTCGCTGCGAGCGCGGCTCCGTCGGCGAGCGACGTGGCTGACTGCCGTCTGAGGTAGCTGGCTGAGACGTCGGTGACGGCGACGACCGCGAGCAGAGCACAGAGCGAGAAGATCACGAGCATCGCCGTGATCTGGCCTGACTCCTCCCGCGCCCGACCTGCGGCGGCGGTGTCGACGAGACAGTGCGGTGGAGCCTGCCGGTCCGTGCGGGCGTCACCAGAGATCGCCGTCACGACCCGGCCTCTCGGTAGTCGCCGTACGGCTCCGCATGCGTGGCGTCGACGGCGATGCTCGCCGTCGACCTGCCGAGGACAGCCGGCATCAGCGGCAGGGACACCTGCAGCTGGATGCGCACCTCTACCGCGGACCCTGGTTGCAGGCACGACTCGGGGCTGGGATGGCAGACGATGACGACGTCGGCCGGGTCGAGCTCGACGCCCTGGTCCTGCATGGACATCGACGCCGCCTGGAAGGCGCGCTGCTGCGCGGTGGCCACGTCGGGAGCCAACGAGTAGGCACGGCCTGCGGCTCGACTGGCCTCAGTGGCCCCGTAGGCGGACCGTTGCACCGTGACCAGCGTGATGACGACGTAGACGAGGGGGATGAAGAGCAGCAACGCGAGCCACGTCAGCTCCACGATGGCTGAGCCCTCCGCCGTACGACGTCCGACCCTCGACCGGTGCGGGAGCCTCAAGGCAGGACCTCCTTGATCGCGTGTCCCCGAGCCTCGACCGCGATGAACGGACCCCAGAACGCAAGCACCGGCACGTGAGCCCGCACGGTGACCTCGACGACGGGCTGCCCGTCGACCGTCGTCTGCCGGCCCGACACCGAGTCGTCGAAGTCGGCGCCGAAGACGTCGTCGATCACGGCGGCGGTACGACGTCTGCCGTCCTCGGTCGTGCGGTCGTAGCTCGCGCCGTGACGCGCACCCTCTGACGCCGCCGAGGTCAGCGTCGTCTTCACGTGCCAGACCAAGGCGATCTGCAAGACGCCGAAGAACAACGGCACGAGCACCACCGAGACGAGCGCGAAGTCGGCGATCGCCGAACCACGCTCGCCGCGGCGCGTGGGCCGCCGGCGAGGGGTCCACCAGGGCATCGCTACATGTACTTGTCGAGCGTTCCTCGCAGGAACGACGTCACCCGCTCCTGGAAGATCACGAAGATCGCCGAAGCCATGACGATCGTCATGACGGTGATCATCACCCAGCCCGGCACGTCGCCGCGCTCGTCTCGTCGCCACCACTTGGGTCGCGTCAGTCGTCTTCTCACAGCTACCTCCTCGCTGCCGGCTACGACGCCAGCATGTTCAGTCCGACTACGCCAGGGAAAAATGCGAACAGCAACGTCACAGGCATGATCAAGAAGACGACAGGGACCATCATGGCGATCTCCTTGCGTGCGCCCGTCTCGATCAGGACGCGCTTTCCCGCCTCGCGGACATCGGCTGCCTGCGCGTTGAGCACGTCGACGAGCGGCGTCCCGCGCTCGATCGCCACCGCGAAGCCCTCGGCGAACCGCGACACCACGGCGAGCCCGCTGCGCTGCGCCATTGCGTCGAGTGCCGCGGCCAGCGGCACCCCGGTGCGCGACTGCGCGAGTACGACGCCGAACTCGTCCGGCAGCGCCCCTCGACAGGTGGCCAAGATCCGCCCGAGGGCGGCCCCGGGGCCCTCACCGGCGGCCACCGCCAGCGCCAGCAGGTCGGCCACCACCGGGAACTCTTCGAGGACCTGCTGCTCTCTGTGCTTCACCGCCCTGGTCAAGGCGCTGTCACGGGCGAGGATGGCGATGATGGCGGCACCGCAGCAGACGATGAACCACGGCACCGCCCGACCCGGCTCGCGCGCGGGACCGAGGAGCCCCAGCGTCATACCAGCGGCGAAGCCGCCGATACCCCAGACGACTTGCGAGAAGCGGAAGCCCTCGACTGTCAGCGGAGAACCGGCGCGCTGGAGTCGCCGAGCGATCGACTCGCGCCCGCCGAGGATGCGCTCCAGACGCTCCGCGGCGCGTTCGAGGAGTGGACGCAACAAGGCGGCGAGCGCGGAGGACGGACGATCCGAGGCAACGACCGGGGTCCAGGCGGATACCGCAGTCGGGACGTCGCGGATGTAGGGGGCGACTCGACTCTCGAGAGTCGGTCGACGAGTCGAAAGCAGTCGGCTCGAGACCATGAGCAGACCGAAACCAAACGTGGCTCCCAGCACCCCGCCCATCAGCAGCCCCGTCACAACAGGACCCGTCTCTCGTCGGGCAACCGTCCCAGTCGCACCATCAGGCGGTAGGCGATGACGCAGCCGGCGCCACCGATCACCAGCACGGCGACGCCGGCGCCGGACCGGTAGCGACCGATCACCTCAGGCTGGAACGAGAGCGCGAGCAGCACGGCCCACGGCGACGCAGCCGCGAGCCTTGCCCCGTTGACGACCCAGGCCTGGCGCGACTCGAGCTCAGACCGCGTGCGGGCGTCCTCGCGCAGGAACCGCGACAGCGTCCGCAGCAGCCGCCCCAGATCTCCCCCACCCACCTCTCGCGCGATCCGCAGCGACTCGACAACCCGGTCGCCGACGGGATCTGACAGGGACGACTTCAGCCGGTCGAGACAGTCGCCGAACCGACCGGACACCAGGTAGTCGCGACCGAACGCAACAAACGCCGGCCGCAACGGGGTGGGCCCGCGCTCACCCAGCTGGCTGAGCGCCTCCGGTAGCGACAGTCCCGCGCGTACCGCAGATGCGAGGTTGTCGACCGCCTCGGGCCAGACCTCTGCCAGCTCGCGCCGACGACTCCTGCACCGGCTCCTCACCAGAGCAATCGGGCCGTATGCCGCCAGCACCGAGAACGCCAACGCCACCGGAGGTGTGCGTGACACGAGCAGGACGACGACGCCGGCGAGCAGGCCGGCGATGCCACACAGCCACGCGAACCCCCACGGCGTCACAGTGACGATCCCCGCGGACCTCAGGAGTCGCTCGATGCGCGGGGCGAGCATCGGCTGGCGGATACGACGCTCGCCGGCATCGGTCACCGCACGGAAGATCAGCAACAGCCCAAGGCCTGCCACAAGACCCAGAAGCGCACCCATGTCAACCGCCGGCCTGCCGGGTGGTGGTGTCACCGACCCCGAGAACCTGGTGGATATCGATGCCTGCGACCTCGAACCGCTCGGGGCGCGGCGGCATGCCCTCTGCTCGCACGAGTCGGCTGCCTGTGCTGCTGAAGATGGACTCGGTCTCGATGACGTCGGCCTCGACCCGGCCGGGAACTGCCACGATCTCCCGGACCCGACGCCGCCCGTCGGCTTCGACGCCGATGTGCACGACGATGTCGACGCTTGCGGCGACAGTCGGCACCACGAAACGTGCCGAGATGTTCTCGCCGGCGAGCAGCGGCAGCGTGCACAGCTTCACCAGTGCCTCACGCGCGGAGTTAGCGTGCACGGTCGCCATCCCTGGCAACCCACTGTTCAACGCCAGCAGGAGGTCGAGACACTCCTCCGCCCGCACCTCCCCAACGACAATCCGCGACGGCCGCATCCGAAGGGTCTCCTTGACCAGGTGCCGAAGCTTGATCTCTCCGGTGCCCTCCAGCCCGACCTGCCGCGTCTGCATCGCTACCCAGTCGGGATGTTCGAAGCGCAACTCGAAGACTTCCTCGGCCGAGATGATCCGTTCGCGACCAGGAACCGCCGAACCCAGCGTGTTGAGGAGCGTCGTCTTACCGGCCTGGGTGCCGCCCGCCACCACGATGTTGAGCCCCGCGACCACACACGCGTCGAGGAACTCCGCTGCCTGAGCGGTCAGCGTGCCGAGCTCGACCAGGTCGCGGAGCCGCGACGCCTTGACGACGAACTTGCGGATGTTGACAGCGCTGAAGCCTCGCGTGATGCCGTCGAGCACGACATGCAGCCGATGGCCCGAGGGCAGCATCGCGTCGACGAACGGTGACGACACGTCGACCCGCCTCCCCGACGTCTTGAGCATCCGCTCGACCAGGTCGCGCACCTCGGCCGAGGTGAGGATCGTCGTGGTCAGCTCATGTCGACCGTCACGGGCCACGAACACCCGGGCCGGCTCGTTGATCCACACCTCCTCGACCGTGGGGTCGTCGAGGTAGCGCTGCAACGGACCGAAACCGGCCACCCGGGCGATGAGCTCGGCCACCACCCGCTCCGGGTCCTCGACGGGCCGAACGGTCCCCGACAGGCTCCGGTCGTCGTGAGCGCGTACGGCGGACTGCGCCAGGCGGCGTACGGTCTCGACGTCGGTGAGCGGGTCGATCCCGCTGCGCCGCACCTGCTCCCGCACATCGGCGTCGAGAAGCTCGAAGGCAGGGGTGGTGACCGCAGACCCGGCGACAACGGTCCTACTCATGCGCATCCCCCATCAGGTGCGACGACTTGTCCGGGAGTTTGCCAAAGCCGATCGTGGTACCGCTACCCCCGAAGACGCATCTGTGGATGAGCGGGCAACCCCTGCGCCACTTTGCCTATCAGGTGCCCCGCGAGCCCCAGCGGCACATCTGCCGCACTGCTTCTCTGGCAGACACAGGCGTTGCACAAGGACACTCACGGAGGAGGCATCTTTGGTCGCTCCAACATCGATCCCCGCGAGATGAGGCAAGCAGGTAGAACGGGGTCGTCCGCCACCCCGAACGGAGCCCGATCGCCGCACCCACCCGAACATCGGCTGAGATAGACCTACCGCCCGACGCACTGGGTGCACCTATGGCGCACACCAACCCAGTGGTGCCATAGTGGCACCATGAAGCGGATGAACCTGCGCGATGTGCCTGATGACGTCTACGCTGCTCTCGTCGCAGCGGCAGACAACAATCGGCAGTCGCTGAGTGCGTTCGTCGTTGATCGACTAGCCGAGGTGGCGCAGTCGGTCGGCGTCGCTGAGTACGTGTCCGCGTATCCACCGCCTCGGGGGACACAGGTCACCACCGAGGACGCTGTGGCGGCAGTGCGTGAGGTGCGCGAGGCGTCGTGAGCTTGGCGGTCGTCGATGCCTCGGTACTGGCCGTCTTCTATGCCGCCGACGACTCCCGTCACATTATGGTCGCCCAACGCCTCAAGGCCGGCGACGCGCTGTTCGCACCAGCCCACCTCGATGTCGAGATCGTCTCCGCGCTGCGCGGGATGGCGCGCGGGAACATGGTCCTGGACCGGGCCGTCCCCGCAGCGCTCATTCATCTAGCGGGCTTCCCGATCCGACGGATGCCACTCCCGCCGTTGCTGGAGCGTATGTGGCAGCTCCGTGACAACGTCACACCTTATGACGCCGCCTACATCGCGTTGGCCGAACGTCTCGACGCCGCCTTGGTCACCTGCGACGCCAGACTCACGTCGGCAACCGGACCCACCTGCACCTTCGACCTGATCGACTGACCGGTCGCCGAACCCCTCGCGTCTTCCGTAGATCGCCTCGCTACGACGCCGGATAGACGTCCGATATGCACCCGGTGGCTTTGGCTCACAGACACATGCTCCACGACACCTGACAACTGTCGACGCGCTGAAGCCTCTCGTGGTCAGCTCATGCCTGCCGTGCTCACCAGGACCGCGGCCGATACTCTCTCGAGATGACGGCTGAGGTGCGGGCTTCGGGGGGCTGCCTGTGCGGCGAGGTCACGTACGTCGTACGAGGGCCGTGCCGCCATGACCTCTGCACGCCGCGGAGACGTCACCATCAGCGCGCCCGAGTCGGTGCGGTGGTTCACCGTCGCCGGGGACGGCCCGCGCCCGCGACGGGGCTTCTGCTCGCTCTGCGGCGCAAGCCTGTTCTGGGACGCGCCGGAGCGAGAGACGATCGGGATCTCCGCCGGGACCCTCGACCAACCCACCGGCCTGCAGTCCGCCGGGCACGTCTATGTGTCGCAGGCCGCCGACTACGAGCACCTCGTCGACGACGGCCTGCCGCACAGCGCCGGCGCCGCAGGGACCGACGCGGCTTCTCCACCACGCTGAGACGGTTCCGCAACAACGACAAGGCCCGCAGCACCCTCGCCGCCGCCGTTACGGACTTCGCTCACCAGCCTCGCACCTTGTCTACTCGGGGCAACGGTCCGATCGATGGTGATCTAGCTGGCTGTAGGTCGTGTCAAGTGGTTCGACGGGCAGGCGGTATCGGCTGCGGTGCTTCGGAGTTGTGGGTGTGACTGTTGGTACGGAGGTTGGAGGCTTGGACCGTGCCGTGCGCCCACGCTGACTTATGCGACCTCACACCGAGGATGTCGGTGTGGGTCATCTGGCGTCGTCCGGGCTGCGATAGTGGCGAAGGGCCGGGCGCCAAGCTAGAAGCGGCGTAACACGCTGGGTGTCCGCCATAGCGGAGTCGGCGTCTGTTCCGGCCCTTCGTCGGCTTCCAGCCTCGCACTCTGAACCGGTGTTGTGAAGAGGGTCCTTTCTTGTTTCGGTGGGGTCCTTCCTCGCTGCTTGAGTGTGCGCCGGTGCTCGTCGCCGTCAACGTCGTTCGTCCTCGCTGCGCTGCGGGCGTTCCACGTTGACTGCTTCCTCGGCTCCGGCGTGGTGGCAGCGATCGAGGAAGGCCGCGGTGTGGTCAGGTCCAGCGGGCCGGGTCGTAGCTGGTCTGGTCGCGGACCAGGGCGAACGCGATCCGGTTGGCACGGTTCGCCATCGCGCAAGCGATGACCCCGCCCTTCTTCCCGCGAGCGCGGAGGCCTTGTCCGTAGGCCTTGGCTGCGGGATCGGTGAGCCAGAGCCCGAGGCCGAGGTCGATCAGGGCCCGGCGCAGCTGCACGCTGCCCTCGCGGCTGATCGACCCGTCGCGGCGTTTCCCGGCCGACTCATATTGCGCCGGCGACAGACCCGAGGCGCGGTAGATCTGGCGGTAGCCGGGCCACAGGTCCGGGTCGCCGACCGCGGCGCCGTAATCGCCGGCCCGCACAGTCCCCCAACCCGGGACGGTCATCAACGTCGAGAACGGGCTGCCGGGCAACAAAGCCGCCATCGCGGTCTCCGCCGCGGCGACCTGCGCATCCAGGTCGACCAGCAACGCCAGGTCCGCGGCCAGCACCTGACGGGCCACGTCGGCATCGAGGGTGGGCAACGCGTTACGGGCGGCGTCCACGACCCGTTCGGCGACCGGTTGGCGGACCCGCAGACCACGCGTCTTCGCGAACCGGATGAACCGACTCGGGCCGAGGGTCGCGAACCGGTCCGGGTCGGCGAAGTGTTCGGCGACCAACCTTCCCCCAACCTTCACCGCTGCGCCAGGCGGAAGAACACCACGAACCCGATCCAGCACATCGCTCAGACCCGGGCCGGTCATCACGAAGTCGACCGGCCCGAACAGACGTTGACGACCAGCACCGGTCACCGACAAAGCGACCGTGCTCTTCCGACGTCCACCGCCACCACAGCAGCAGACTTCTCTGAGGCACTATGAATAGACACAACCCACCTCCGGAGGGCGTCAGGAGGACAGGCGCATCTACGCCGATCCTCGAAGGAACCTGATGGATCCCTTCCTGACACCTCCGGAGGTGCTTGTGAAGAAGCTACCTCAACTCATATCAGCGGAGTGCTACGCCAAGCCCCTCTACTCGCACGGTTTTGCCTGACGTCCCGACGACGACACGGACGTCGCCGGTTCTGGCAGTGCTGAACGAAGCGACGGGCAGGACCTGTCGCTTGGTCAACACGCTGGAATCCAGACTGACTCGCTCGAGCAATGTCGAGCCCAGATAGACGTTCACGGTGCCGTGCCCCGGCCCCGTGGTGGCCACGAGCGCCAGCTTTCGGATGCCCGACAAGCGGCTGCTCAACACGGCATCCCGCTTGGTGGTCTGTGAGTAGGTGCCCGTGTAGTACCCGGCTCCGCTCTGCTGCGACCAACCAGGGCTGTGCGTCAACCTGGTGCTGTCCAAGGGGACCGTCCACGTGCGGGTGGTCGGCGAAGCATCGACGTCGCCGTCGCCGTCTCGCGCGGCCACGCTGAACGAGTGGGTCGTCTGGGCAAGGGAGGTCAGGCTCACCGACGAAGATCCGCAGGAACGCTCGATACCGTCCAGGAAGCACGCGAAGGTCGAGTCGGGCTCGCTCGAGGAGTACCCGAACGTCGCCCGAGTGCTGGCCACGAAACCGCCGTCCACGGGGCCCTTCGTCACAGCCGTCTGTGGCGGCACAGCGAAGGGTGTGACCGTGTTCGAGGGGACACTTTCCGGCCCTGTCCCCATGCGGTTCATGGCCACGACCGTGAACGTGTAGCTGGTGCCGTTCGTCAGACTCGGCATCGTCGCGCTTGTGCTACGTGCAGTGACTCCGACGTCGTGGCGCTGGACGAGAGCTCGGTGCGGCGAGGCATTAATGGCTGCCTATCTCGTTCGGGATGCGGTCGTTGAGGTACGACAGGGCGTCCTCCAAGTCGAGGGTCGCGTGCACCGATCCGGTGTCCATGCCGAGCGACACCAGGGCGAACGCGACGTCGGGTTGGATGCCGACGATAACGGGCACGGCGCCGCGCAGCCTGGCCATCTCGGCCATGTTGCGTAGCGTGTTCGACCCGAATGAGTCGAGCACGTCAAGTGCGGCGACGTCGATAATGACGGCGCGGGACCTGTGCAGGCCGATCTGGGCGATGAGATCATCCTGGAAGC